>Ga0302321_100001672_pt1 | contig 19049 bp, 18 predicted proteins | sample Fen_T0_1_FD_202505 | JGI IMG/M metagenome (GOLD analysis project Ga0302321, IMG submission 202505) | Peat permafrost microbial communities from Stordalen Mire near Abisko, Sweden - Fen_T0_1 | ecosystem: Environmental > Terrestrial > Soil > Wetlands > Permafrost | place: Sweden: Abisko...
GCCCCTGGGCCTCGAACTTCTCGAAGAGCGCCTCCGCGACCTGGCGCGCCTCGCGCTTCTCCTCGTCGGTTCCGGTGAGCGGCCAGGCGTTCCGCTTGGACCGCGCCTGAACGAACCGCTCCAGGACGGCGTGGGTGAGCGACCCCTCGTCGCGGGGATCGATGTCGAGCCCGGCGGGCTCGCGATCCGGGAGGTGGAGGAGCAGATCGAGGAAGAGCTGGTACGGACAGTTGGCGAAGTGCTCGAGCTGCGTCGGGGTCCACTCCGCCGGCAGGGCGCGGGCCAGCTGGCCGGCCAGGGCCGCCGGGATGAGCCCTGCGCCAGGGGTCGCCACCCGCTGCTCCACCGCCGCGAGCCGCTCCGCCTCCAGCTCAGCGCGCGCGAAGGCGCTGGCGGCCCGCGCGGCCAGCTCCGGGGAGGCGGACCGCAGCGCCTTCAGCGCCCGCTCCCCGACCCCGGCGCGGTACAGGCGCGCGCCGGCACGCAAGGCCTCGGCCTGGGTCCGGGCGGCCGGGAGCGGCGGATCGCCGTCTGGACCGTCCGGGGCCGGAACGCCGCAGAGTGAAAGTGCCTCGGCGGCCAACGGCGCCAGCGGCCCACCCGAGCGGCCGGGGCCGGACGCCGACCAGGTGAAGAAGAGCGCCTCCTCCGCGACCGCCATGGCCGACGCGGCCAGGTAGATCGCCTGGCTCCGCCGCGCCGAGCCGACCGGCAGCGCGCCGCGCCGCAGCAGGTCGTTGACCGCCGCCCGCTCCGGATCGCGCAGGATCGGCTCGGTCCTGGGAGACGGAGGCCAGCTGCCCCGGGTGCAGCCGACCAGGATGGCGGCCCGCGCCCGCAGCCCCGGAGCCTCCGAGAGCGCCCAGAGCTCGGCCGCCCCACCCGCCGGCTCCCCCGTCGATGGCGTGGTCGCGCCCTCGAGCGCGGCGTCGAGCCAGGCCAGCTGTTCTTCGGGACTGATCCGCTCGTCGCCGCGGCCGGCCAGCGCCATGGCCTGCGCCAGCCGCTCCGACAGCTCCTCCAGTCGAGCCAGGGCCGCCAGGTCGCGGTGGGCCTGCTCCGGCTCGGCGCGCGCGGCGCGGCGCCGGACGCCGGCGGTGGAGAGGAAGCCGGCCAGCCGAGCTGCGTGCTCGCGGGCCGTGCCGGAGGATCCCAGCGGGGCCAGCGCCTCCTGCATCCGGCGGATGGCGGCGGCCGCGCGCGACAGCTCGGCCCGCTCCGGCGCCGCCTTGGGCGCGGCCAGGAGCTGGGCCCGCTGCGCCAGCGCTCCAGCCGGATCGTTCCGGCCATCGAGCGCGCCCGAGCGATCGAGCCAGCGCGCCAGGCGGGACGGCGTGGGTCCCACTGCCAGGTAGCTGGACGCCGCCAGCCGCTCCGCCCCACTTCGGGTGAACCGGCATGCGGCTGCCAGCGCCTCCCGGATGGTGCGTACCACCGGCACCTCGTCCACCGGGACGCCGCGGCCGGTGGAGAGCGGGACCCCGCGTGCCCGGAACGCCGCGGCCAGGAGAGGCGCGGCGCGGGTGGGGGCCGGCGCCAGGATGGCCAGGTCCTCGGGGCGGCCTCCAGAGGCCATCCACTCTCCGGCGATCCGGGCGACTGCCTCGGCCTCCCCCTGCTCGCCCGCGCCCGCGAACGCCTCGATTCGCCCGCCATCGCCCACACCCGGCGCCGGGCCTGGTCCGCCCGCCAGGCTGCCGAGCAACGCCGCCAGCCGCGGCGCCCGGGTATCCTCGAGCGGCGCCAGCGAGACCTCCAGGTCCCGCTCCACCGCGTCGGCGTGGAGCGACTCGAGCCCGCGGAGAAAGGGCTCCGCAGCCCTGGACAGGTCGGGCCGCTCCGGGAAGTAGGGAGCGCGCGCGAGCGTGCGGCGGGCCCGGCCGACCAGCGCCGCGAGCAGGCCCCACTCCGCTCGCGATGGATCGTGGAAGCCGTCGAGCACCAGTAAATCCAGCCCGGCGATCGGCTCGGACGAGGCTCCGCCGCGGACGGCGTCGGCCGCCAGCCGGAGCCCCTCCGCCTCGTCGAGGACGCCCAGGGCGATCAGCCTGGCCTGGTAGGCCCGCAGCACCGCTGCCATCCTGACGAGTCGTTCACCCGGCGGGCCGGCCAGGAGCCGTCCAGCCGCCTCGAGGTGGTCCGCGGAGATGTCGGCCCGGCGCAGCTCCTCCACGGTGCCCGCCAGGGCTCGGGCCAGGCCGCTCGCGGGCTCGGGATGGCCGAAGGGATCGCCGGCCGCCTGGCTCGCGGCCAGCGCCAGGATCCGCGCCGCCAAGGGAGTGAGCAACGGCCGGCGCTCGCCCGCGGCCGCCAGGATGCCCGGCACGCAGTCGCCTGGCGTGAGCACGCGCGGACCGAAGAGGAGCCCACCCTCCGCGTCGCAGAGCCGGCGGGCGACCCGGGCCGCGCGCGTCGGGGTGGTGACGAGGCAGAGGACCGACACGGGCCCGAGGATACGCGCAGGTCTGACCCGGCGCGAGCGTCGAAGAAACGATCCGGGGGTCGAGCGGGGGGAGCGGCGGGCTCGCCGGACCTAACTCACTCCTCGCGGTAGACGGCCAGCGAGTGCTCGCTCTCCCAGACCTCGACCTTCGAGACCCGCACCCGCTCCGCCTCCAGCTTGACCAGCTCCTTGTTGGTCTCGTCGAAGAAGAACCGGGCCAGGTTCTCGGCCGTCGTGTTCACTTCGTGGAAAGGTGGAATCTCGTTCAGGTTCTGGTGGTCGAAGCGGGCGCAGAGCTCGGAGACGATCCGGTACAGCTCCGCGAAGTCGATCACCATGCCGATCCGGTTGAGTGTCGACGCGCGCGCGTGGACCCGGATCCGCCAGTTGTGACCGTGCATCCGCTCGCACTTGCCGCCGTGCATCCGGATCTGGTGCGCGGCGCTGAAGATGAAGTCCTTGGCGACCTCGTAGACGGGGGAACCCATGCGGGCGCAATATATCCGCGCTCAGGTCGGAAAGCACTCGCGTCCTCGCGCCCGCCGATCTCGCCCGGCGATCGAACCGAGTGCCCCGTGCGCGGGCTCTCCAGGACAGCGGTGCCGCCCTCCCCCGACCGGAGTACCCCCAGTTTCCACCCCAACTCATCCGGGTGCCGTAGGAAACTGGCGCTTCCGTGTCGCTGCAGATCGTTCAGAGCGCAATCCGCCCGCCTTGGCGGCCCTGGGCGATCCTCGGCCTGCTGGCCGGGTTCGCCCTCGCGGTGGACGGATTTCACGATGAGAGAATTCGCCAAGTCGCCGGTCCGCTCGCCGCCGCTCCGCGAGCCATCGCGCGAGCCACCGATCGAGGCGTTGCCCGAGCCGAGGGCGCATCCCCTCGCCCGGCGGAGGAGGGTCTGCGCTCCGATCAGCGCGCCTGCGCCGCGGGAGCGCCGACCAGGAGCTGCCTGACCGCGGCGCCCGGGTCTGGAGAGGCCAGCCAGGCTCGGATGGCCGCCACCCCAGCCGCTCCCGCCTGCCAGACCGCCAGTGAATTCTCCTCCGAGATCCCACCCAGCCCCACCAGCGGGAGCCCCAGCGTGGCCACCTGTTGGAGCGCGGCCAGCCCAACCGGAGGGCCGTAGGAACGCTTGGAGGGTGTGTCGTAGACCGGCCCGAAGGTGGCGAAGTCGGCCCCTCCTTCGCGGGCCCGCGCGACGTCCGCCGGGCCGTGACACGACACCCCGATCAGCGCGCGCGGCCCCATCCAGCGGCGTGCCTCGCCCGGCGGGATCCCGGCGGACGGAAGATGGACTCCGGCCGCCCCGGCCGCCAGCGCCACGTCGATTCGATCGTTCACCAGGAGGCTCTGCCCATGGCGCGCGCAGGCGGCGGCGAGCTCCCGAGCGAGGCCGAGCAGCTCGGCTCCAGGGAGGTCGCGCTCCCGGAGCTGCACCACTGCCGTCCCCGGCGGGAGCCCCCTCAGGGCCGCCTCCACCGCAGGCAGAAGTGGCGCGACTCGGCGATCGGTGATCAAGTAGACGCGGGGAATGCTCATTTGTTATGCGTGAGCATAACTCTGCGATCGTCGAACGCGCTCGCTCCTTCCACCTGATCGGGGCCCTGACCGTGACTTCAGAGATCAAGAGCGTGGTGGGGTTCCTGGAGGAACAGCGGACCCGCCAGGCCTCCCACTTCGCGGCGGTGGCCTGCCCGAAGGTCCTGAGCTTCATGACGACCACCAGTCAACCGGGAGGCGTCGCCTCGGTCTCGATCCATCCGCTGCTCCGCCTGGAGCCGGGCGCCTCCGAGGGCGCGCTGCGGGTCCACCTCGCCGGGGCTCTCCCCCGCCTCCCCGACCCGGGCGAGTGCGTCACGGTGCACGTCGCACGGCTGGAGCAGTACCAGGGGTACCAGATCAAGAGCCTGCCGGCCGGTCCCGGCGTGGCCAGCGCCGTCTCCCCGGAGGGAGCCGACCAGGTGGTGTCCGGTGCCAGGACGTTCACCGTCCACCACAGCCCATACACCATGAAGTTCTTCGAGCAGATCCCGTACGACGAGGTGCAGCAGATCACCGCCGACGTAGCCTACGCACTGGTGGGGGTGGGTGCGCAGGCCAACATCTCGCCCCGATTCGTCTATCACCATGAGCTCAAGAACGGCCGGCTCTCGCTCTTCCACGGCGATGGCCTGGCCTTCAAGACGTACATGAACCTCAAGGTGAACAGGCAGGAGACCCGCCTGCTCCTCGATCTGGAGACCTTCGCCGGCTGGGCACTCCGCGGCACGGTCGAGGAGTTCTCCCCACACCAGTACCCAGAAGCCTATGACCGGGTCTGCCAGGGCTTCTCGGCCGGCAACTGGGGGAAGCCCTCCCGCGTCTTCCGGTTCGTCACCGACCAGTGGACCCCGATTCAGCCGGTGGCCGAGCGCGCGCAGCGGTCGTCCTGAACCGGATCGGCGGTCGCCTCCCGTCCCGCGGCAGCGCAACGCGTCAGACCATACACTGCTCGGCACCTCGGTCGGAGGCTTCGGCTCCACCCGCCCGCCCTGCCCGCCACCCGCCCATCTCCGGGGAAGGTGTGCAAATTCCGGGCGATGGGCGTAGGATTTCGTTCGGTTTCCCATTCTAGGGACGAGTGCGGGTCGCACCACTCGCCCGAAGGAAGGCTGGCAGGAGCTGCGCTGATGACGCAATCCGACGACCGGTCGAAGGGACCGGCGGATCCGCTGGAAGGAGCCGCCGCGAACCTCAGCTTGCCGGACGTGATCGCGCAGAGCGTCGAGTTCCATTTCTCGGGTTGTCTCACCGTCCGCTACGACGACCAGGTCGGGCGGATCTTCTTCCGCGCTGGCGAGATCGTACACGCGGAGCAAGGCTCCGCGTCCGGCTCCGATGCCTTCTACGACATCCTGGTCTGGCCTGGCCCCCTGAGTATGAGCCTGGAGGCGAAGGTCGCCTCCCCTCGGCGCACGATTCGGGTGCGCGCGACGGATCTGCTGGCCGAGGCGCGGCAGACGCTGGCGGTGCACGGGCCGGCGGACTCCGAGCCGACCGACGTCGAGGCCGGCGGCGATGCGCGCTCGTCGATGTCGCTCTTGCTGAAGAAGCTCCGGGGCGTCCCCGGGGTGGCCTACGTGGTCCTGATGAGCAAGGACGGGACCTGTGTCGAGGACGACTCGTTCCAGGCCGAGGCGCTGGCGGGCCAGGCTTCGTACCTATCGATGGTGGCCAACCACCTGGGGACGATCTTCCAGGCTGGCCCCGTCCTCTCTGCCTCCATCCATGGATCGAACCAGCACATGCTCCTGATGGCGTCGAGGAACTACTACCTGAGCGTGCTGGTCCAGGCGACCGCGGAGGTCCGGGCCGTCGAGGCGGAGATCCGAAGGACGCTCACCCCTATCCGCTGAACGGGAGCGGAGAGTCGATGCCGAGTTGGTCGATGGAGACGGTGCTCAAGCAGCTCAATTCCACCCCCGGCGTGATGGGGAGCCTGATCTGCGATCCCGAGGGGCAGGTGGTGGCGCAGGCCTTTCCGCCCATCGACGCGGTCCTGCTGCGCGACGCGGCCACGGCGCTGGTCGACAGCATCACCGGCCTGGAGAAGCTCATCGGAGCGGTCGGAGCGCTCGACTTCCGCTATGGCGAGGCCCGGCTGGTGGCCAAGCCCATCCCCGGCGCCACGCTGCTGGTGCTCTGCTCCAAGTCGGTGAACCTGGAGCTCCTGGGGATGGCGCTGGCGGTGGTCATCAAGAAGATCGGCTCACCCGAAACGATCGCGCGCGCCAAGGCCGACACTGCCTCGGGCCGAGGTGGCCAGAAGCGGGACCCGCTCGACGAGTTCAGCGAGCTCGACGACCCGGACGGCGACCTCCCGGATATCGACATCGACGTCGATTGAGAAGGCGGATTGAGAAGCCGGACTGAGATGGCGGCCCGAGCGATCGTGCGGCCGGCGGCCCAGCGCCGCTGCTCCTTGGCATAGGCGCGGGTACTCGCCCGGCTCTGCTTGCTCACATCCTGAACCGTCCGTGCTTACCGTTCTCAAACGGAACAAACGGACGCGAGAAGCTCCCGGCCAGGTGGTCGGGCGTGGATGCGTAGTACTAGGGGAAGAACGATGAATCGAGCCAAAGCAGGAATCATGGGAATCGTCGGGGCAGCGGGCCTGGCGCTCGCAGGGACAGCGTCAGGCCAGACGGCCGCGACGAGCAGCACATCGAATGGCCCGCCGGGCGATAGCGGCCCGGCGCTCAGCTCGGACCAAGGTGGGGGCGCGGCGGCGGAGGGCCGGGTGGCGAGTGTCAACGCGGAGGACCGCACCGTCGCGATCGATGGCTCCCGCCGAGACCTCAAGCTCGGGCCTCGAACGATGATCGTGAGGAACGGGCTCAACTCCGACCTGCAGTCGGTCAAGCCCGGGGACGACGTCCGCGCGGTCTTCCTCGACGGTGAGCCGATCCACCCCTACCAGATCCAGGTGACCTCCCCCGACTACCAGTCCAACTCGAGCGCCAGCGGGACCGGAACCGGAAGCGCATCGACGAGCTCCGCGTCGCAGGGAAGCAACTACGACGGGATTGGACCGCCGAAGGGATAGCCCGGAGTTCTGAGGATCAAACCGTAGGACTTCGCCCCGCGCGCTCGAGTTCCAACGCTCGCCGCGGGGCGAGTCGATATCTGCTCGGCGTGCTCCCCTTCGCGGAGCGCGCCCCTCCGACACTCCGCTCTCAGTGATTCCACAAGAGCTCCGTCTCCCCTGCGTCGAGGAACTCCCAGGCGCCAGGTAAGCGCCCACCCACACGAGCGCGCAGTGGGGCGGTGGCGTCAGGCCGTCCAGGCCGACCAGGACATCCCGCGGCTGGGTCAGAGACACGAATGGCAGGATCGATGCCGGCGCCGAGTCAGGGGGTCCGGCTTGGCCCGCGGAACCACGTGACTTCTTCCGATCCCCCCGAGTGCACAAACCCCATTGACCCGCCAAGAGAGCGTGTGCTAGGGTCCTCACGCACGAAGGTGCCAAGGTCGGACGTACAACTGCATGCCCCGCCGGTCGGGCGATCGTAAGTCGCCCACGATGCGACCAAAAGTGATGTTGCAGAAAGCATGGAGGCACAGTCGGACGAGGCACGGCTCGCGGAAGAGCACGGCGGTCGCTGCTCATTCTGGCGGCAGGGAGGCGTCGCAACGTCAGACCAGCGTGGAGACTCGTGCTCCAGTTGGCTTGTTGTCGCGACGCAGCAAGGAGAGGCTCACAGATTATTTTCGAGCATCTCCAAAACAAACTCTTGTGCCTGGTGATGTTTTTGAAGTGAAATGTGGCGGCTGTTTGAAACCCCAATTCTCATCCAACGCAGAGGGGATACGAGAATGAATCGAATTGCGAAGGCTCTTGCTCTGACGGCCGTCGTTGCGACGGCTGCCAGCGCCCGGGCAGCTGATGATCGAGTGTCGATGTTTGGTTACTTCCGCGTTCAGGAAGGCTGGCAGCTCTCGCCGATCAAGGGCGCTCAGGGCTACTACGGCCTCCCCGGCACGGCTTCGAAGTTCCGTCTCGGCAACGAGAACGACTGGGCGGAGTTCGGCTGGAACATCCTGGCGTACAAGGGTGATGACGGCACGATCGGCCACGCCGTGATCATGATCGGCGGCAACTACGATCCGACCAACCGTGGCGGCGGCGACTTGCCGTTCACCAGCTGGATGGGCACGGGCAACAACTCGCCCGTGTTCAAGCAGTTGTTCGTCGATGTGCAGAAGATCCCGGGTCTGGCGGACGCGACCCTGTGGCTCGGCAAGAAGTACTACAAGCGCTACTACTCCGGCATCAACGATATGTTCTACTGGTCGAACGACGGCTTCGGCTTCGGCATCGAGGACATCAACCTCGGCGCTGCCAAGCTGAGCTACGCCGCGATGGATGCCGGCAAGGCCGTTCGCGACGCCAATAACAACGACACGGGCGTCAACTTCCAGGGCATCTTCCACGACCTCCGCCTCACGGACGTGGCGATCATCCCGGGCGGCCACCTCGACGTGGGCATCGGTCTCGCGACCCCCATCGGCGAGAGCAGCCAGAACATGAACGTTGGCTTCATGGGTAACGTTCGCTGGACGCAGGACGTCCCCGGCGGCAGCAACGCCCTGACCCTCCAGGTCGGCACCGGCCCCTGCGGCAACTCTGACCAGTTCGGCACGAACCAGGGTTCGGCCGTCCCGCTCAACACGCCGAGCGACGCGAAGAAGTACCGCCTCATCGACGTGCTGTCCTTCTCGCCCTCGAAGGAGTTCGGCATCGACGCCGTTGCCGTCTTCGAGAAGAACCACGCGAACAACGTGGCGAACACCGCGACGAACAGCCTGGGGAACCGCAGCTGGCTCCAGCTGGGCGCCCGCCTGAGCTACCACTTCTCGCCGCACGCCTCGTTCCTCCTCGAGGCCGGCGTGGACTCGACCAAGTTCGTGAGCGAGGACTCCCTCATGCTGATCAAGGTGACCCCGGCCCTCGAGGTCGGCACCGGCTACGGCAACGTCCCGCACATCCGCCTCTTCGTCACGTTTGCGGACGTGAACGACGCGGCCCTCGGCAAGGTCTTCGCGCCGAAGACCGATGAGAAGCTCGCGGTCAGCTTCGGCCTCCAGGGCGAGTCCTGGTTCTAGGCTGTACCGAAGTTGATTGACTCTCTGCGCTCGACCTGGCTTCGGCCAGGCCGAGCGCAGTTTTTTTTGCCGTCTCGCGTTTTGCTAGAGACGAGGTCATTCGATGCGGCGCCTCTCCTGCATCCTCGCACTCTCGGCAGCCCTCGGCTGCTCCCGCCCTTCCCCCTCCTTGGAGCCTGCTTCGGCTCCCGCTCTGGCTCTACCGGACGCCGGCCTCTTGGATGCGGATGGAGGCAGCGCTGCAACTCCGGATGCGGGGCATGCCGAGACCGGCCCGCGCGCCCTCCCCGTCTCCCTGGCCTCTGCGCTGAACGCAACCGGAGAGGTGGCCCTGGTACCGCAGGTCCCTTCGGTCATCGATCCCGCCGCGGCCTTCCGCGTGGAGATCGGAGCGCGGCTCGAGGACGCCCGATTGATCCTGCTGGACGAGCAGGAGGCGCTGGTGCCGACTCAGGGGACCGTCGAGCTCGGACCGGTCACCCGCTTCACACTCAGGCCGGACCAGCCGCTTCGTCCAGGTTCGAGCTACACGCTCCGCCTCGACGGGGCCGCGATCCGCGAGATCCACGGTGAGAGCGGCACCTATGCGCCGGTGAGCTTCCAGCTCAAGACCACCGGCGAGCGCCCTGCTCCGGCCAGCTCGGGACAGAAAAACCGCAAGCACCGGCACCGCCGCTGACCTGCGCGTGCCCGCCGCGCCGTCGTCACCGACGCTGCGCGCTACCCCTATCCCCGTGCGTCAGCCCGCCGCGATGATCGGCAGGACCGGCAGGTCGGCTTCGCAGAACGCGTAGCGGGCCAGCCCATCGACGGGCGCCCACTCCAGCCGCTCCACCCCCAGACAGCGCGGCTCGGCCCCCTCGGCCAGCGCACAGGCGTAGAACGCCAGCTCCACCTCGAGGTCCGGATAGCGGTGGCGGTGGCGGCAGAGCAGCCGGCCCACCTCGACGTCGCACCCGAGCTCCTCCCGGATCTCGCGCTGCAGCGCCTCGGGCTCGGACTCTCCCGCCTCGACCTTGCCGCCGGGGAACTCCCAGAGCCCTCCCCGCTCACCCTGGGGCGGCCGGAGCGAGATGAGGAGCTGGCGCTCCCGCCGGATCACAGCTGCGACCACCCGCACGCTTCGCACGGCGAGCCCGCGCTCCGTCAGGAGATCTCGAGGGCGTACAGCTGACCCTGATTGGAGAGGAGATAGACTCGGCCTCCGCGCACCGCGGCCGCGGCGGTCACGCCGCTTCCGGGATCGGCCACCTGCAGCGACCGGCCGCTCGCCAGGTCGAGCCAGAGCAGCCCGACGCCGGTCGGCACCAGCACGTAACCCGCGGCCACGGTCGGCGCCCCACCGGGCGTCCCCTTGAACGGCGTATTCCAGAGCTGGGTGCCGTCGCTGGCCGAGAGCGCCACGACCTGCGTCGTGGTCACCGCAACCACCCGGTCCCCTGCCAGCACCAGCTGCGCGGCCCCCGGCGTCCGGAACTCCCAGGCCGTCGTCCCAGTGGCAGCGTCGAGCGCGTAGACCGCTCCCGAATAGGCCGCCACGAAGACCCGCGACCCGGAGATCTGCGGCGTCGAGTCGATGTCCATGAAGTCGCCGGACGGCGCCACGCGCCGCTCCCAGCGCACCGATCCAACCGCTGCGTCCAGCGCCGCGACAGTGCCGTCCGCGTAGGCCGCGTAGACCACGCCGTTCGCGACGGCCGCGCCAGCCGCCCCGCGGACGGTGAAGCCGCTCGGCGGGTCCCGGCGATGGTGCCAGCGCCACTCGCCCGTCTTGGCGTCGACGGCGAAGAGCGTGTCCTGCAAGGTCGCGAAGAAGATGAGCCCACCGGCGAGGACCGGGGTGGTGCCGACCTCCTCCTTGGCGTCGTAGCGCCAGCGCTCCTTCCCAGTGGCGAGCTCGAGCGCGTAGAGGATCCCGTCGCCGCAGCCCGCGTAGACCACGCCGTCTTGGATCAGCGGCGCGGCGTCGAACCCAGCACCGCCCTGGAACTCCCAGAGCAACCGGTTGTCCGGTCCGACCGCGTGCAGCATCCCATCCCGGGTGCCCGCGACCACCACCCCCGTCGCGGGATCGACGCCCGGACCGCCGGGCTCCCGCGCCTTCCACTCCAGGGCGGGCTTCGGAACCAGATCACGGGTCCAGCGCACCGACCAGAGGTGGATCGGCGCCGGAGGGAGCGACGCCGCAGGCCTCGAGGCCGCAAGGCCAGCGGCGAGCAGCAGCGTGGAGGCGAGCATGCTTACTTCTTGGTGCCCAGCCGCTCGAGCAGCGCCTTGGCGTCGCCCTGCAGCATGGAGGTCGCGTTTTCGGTGGGGAAGGCGGTCAGAATCTTGCGGGCCTCGTCCACCTGGCCGTCCTTGGCGAGGAGGCGCGCCTTCTCGAACATCGCGCGATCCTTGAACTCGGGCGAATCCTTGGAGAGCCGATCCAGCGTCGCCGCGGCGCCCTTCAGATCGCCCTTGGCTTCCTGGGTGAAGGCGAGCCCTTCGAGCACGGCGAACTGAAGCCCGTCGCCGGGTCGGAACGAGGCCACGGTGTCCTGATACGTCTGAAGCGCTGCGTCGTTCTCACCCAGCCGCAGATGGGCGCTGGCGGCGGCCAGCCGAGCCACGCGGGCCGCGCGGCTGCTGGGGAAGCCTTTGATCACTCCGTCGGCGGCGGAGAGGATGGCCTTCTGCTGCTCCTGCTCGTCCTTGTAGAAGGGGCCCTGCGCGCCAGGCGTGGGAGTCGCGGTGGCGATCTGCCCACCCATCGCCTCGAGCACCTTGTAGAGCGCGGTCGCGGCCTTCTCTTCCTGCTTGCCCTGGAAGACCGAGACCACACCCATCACCAGCATCACTCCGACGAGTGCAGCGACGATGGCGACGATCCGCTTCTGGTGCTGGGCCAACCAGCCAGCGGCCTGGCCCGCGACGACCTGGAACTGGTCGGGAGCCTTCATCTCTTTGCGGGTGAGCTCGTGAGCGCTCTTCGACATGGGGCCTCGGGACCTCTCGCACAAGTACAAGTAATTCTGCGAAAAACCGGCACAATTTAGGCGTCTTGCGCAGACACGTCAAGGTCAAAGCCACCGGAGCCGCGCGCTGCGGCTACCGGCCGGCTCAGCGCCCGCCTCGCGGCTTGCGCTTCCGCTCCTTGAAGATCAGGCGCATCGGCACCTCGAGGCCGAACGCCTCGCGCACCCGGTTCTCCACGAACCGGCGATAGGTGTCGCCGATCGATTCCGGGCGGCTGCACTGGATCACGAAGGTCGGAGGCGCGTAGCCCACCTGCGCGGCGTAGTAGAGCCGGACCGGTCGGCCATGCGCCAGCGGCGCCGGGTGATCCTTCTGGATGTTCTCGATCAGGTCGTTGAGCGCCGGCGTCGGGAAGCGCGCCCGGAACTGCGCCGAGAGCCGCGCCGCCGTGGTGAGCACCTTCTGCACCCCCTGCCCCTTGGCGGCGGAGGTGAAGAGCATGGGCGCGTAAGCCACGAAGGGGAGTCGCTTGTGGAGCTCGTCGCGGTACCAGGCGCGGGTGGCGCCCTCCTTCTCGGCGAGATCCCACTTGTTGACCACCACCATGAAGGCCCGCACCTTGTCGGCGACCAGCCCCAGGATGCGGGCGTCCTGGTCCACTCCCGCCTCGCCAGCGTCGAGCAGGCAGGCCACCACCTCGGCCCGGTCGATGGACCGCATGGCCCGGACCACCGAGAACGCCTCCACCTTTTGGGCGATGGAGCGCTTGCGGCGGATCCCGGCGGTGTCGGTCACCACGAAGCGCTGGCCGCCGTGCTCCACCAGGCTGTCGATCGAGTCGCGCGTGGTGCCCGCCACCTCCGAGACCACCAGCCGCTCCTTCCCGAGCAGCGAGTTGACGATGGTGCTCTTGCCCACATTGGGCCGGCCGATGATGGCGAGGCGGATGTCTCCCTCGAGTCGAGGCCCGTGGACCCTCGCATCCTCCGCATCATCCGCATCTAGGTCGATGTCCGCGTCCGGATCGAGCTCGGGGAACGGCTCGGCCTCCGGCTCTGGCTCCGAGTCGCCGCGGGGGAGCCCCAGCGCGGCGATGATGGCGTCGATCAGCTCAGCCGTGCCGCGGCCGTGCTCCGCCGAGACGGAGTGGACCTCGCCGAACCCGAGCGCGTGGAAGTCGGCCAGGGGCGCGCGCCGCTCCGACGCCTCGCTGTCCATCTTGTTGGCCGCCACGTAGAGCGGCTTGCCCGAGCGTCGCAGCAAGTGGGCCAGCGCCCGATCGACCTCGGTGAGCCCCTCGCGCCCGTCCACCACCAGGATCACCGCTGCCGCCTCGTCCACCGCGAGCTGCGCCTGCTCCTGGACCCGCTGCATGAGCGGACGGCCCTCACCGTGCCCCTGCGACCGGACCGGCTCGAACCCGCCGGTGTCGACCACCGAGACCGCGCGGCCCTCCCAGCTGGCGTCGCTGTAGTTTCGGTCGCGGGTGACGCCCGGTACGTCCTCGACGATGGCCGTGCGCCGGCTCACCAGCCGGTTGAAGAGCGTGGACTTGCCCACGTTGGGCCGCCCGACCAGCGCGATCACCGGCCGCTCCTGAAATCGATCGGATCGGTGCTTCACAGGCCGAACCTCTGGAGTGCTTCGGCGCGATCGCTCCACTTCTCGTCGACACGCACCGTGATAGATAGGAAGATCTTGCAGCCCAGCAGCTTCTCCAGATCTTGGCGCGCCTGGGTGCCGATCTTCTTGAGCATCGCGCCTTTTTTCCGATGACGATCGCCTTCTGCGACTCGCGCTCGACGAAGATCACCGCCGAGATGCGGACCAGCCCCCGCGGCCCCTCGGACCGGCCCGACTCGTCGAACTCCTCGACCTGCACCGCCGCCGAGTACGGGACCTCCTCGTGCGTGCAGCGCATCACCTGCTCCCGCACGTACTCGGCCGCGAGCTGGCGCTCGGCCTGGTCGGTCAACATGTCGGGCGGGAAGAGCGGTCGCTCGGCCTCGGGGACGACGCGCGCGAGCGTCTCCAGTAGGTCATCGACGTTCTCGCCGGTCAGGCCGGAGAACGGCACCACCTCGGCCCAGGTGTGCAGGTCCTTGTAGGCCGCGATGACCGGCAACAGCGTGAGCCGGGGCGCGCGGTCCATCTTGGAGATCCCGAGCACCACCGGCTTGCCGCTCTTGCGCAGCTCGTCGATGATGGCCCGGGTTCCCTCCCCGACCTCCACCCGTCCTTCAGGACCGGTCCCAGCCTCCACCAGGAACAGGACCGCATCCACCTCGTTCACGGTCTGGAGCGCCACCTCGACCATGCGCTTGTTGAGCGCGCCCTGGGCTCGGTGCACCCCCGGCGTGTCGAAGAAGGCCAGCTGCACCTGGGGCAGGTTGGCGATCCCGAGGATCCTCGTCCGCGTAGTTTGCGGCCGAGGCGTGACAATGGCGATCTTCTCACCCAGCACACGGTTGAGAAGCGTCGATTTCCCGACGTTGGGGCGGCCGACGATGGCGACGAACCCGGCGCGGAAGCTCTTCGAACGTGATTTCGGCAACCGGTCTTTCGCCCTTTTCTTCAGGGCATGGCCCCGCGCGTGATGACGACCTTGTCCAGGCGGGTCTTGGCGTTGCCCGCGCGCGCGATCTTGGGCACCAGCTCTCCGCCCTTGACCACCTCGCCGAAGATGGTGTGGCCGCGGTCGAGGTGCGGAGTCGGGACCTCGGTGATGAAGAACTGAGAGCCGTTGGTGTTCGGCCCAGCGTTGGCCATGGCCAGCAGGCCGGCTCGGTCGAACCGGTTGGTCGGCCCGATCTCGTCGCCGAACTTGTAGCCGGGGCCGCCCGTGCCGTTCCCGAGCGGATCGCCACCCTGGATCATGAACTCCGGGATGACCCGGTGGAAGACCGTGCCGTCGTAGAGCGGCTGCTTGACCTTTTTGCCGCTGGGGTCGGTCCACTCCTTGGTGCCTTCGGTGAGGCCGACGAAGTTCTCCACCGTCTTCGGCGCCTTCTCCGGAAGCAGCTTCACCACAATGTCGCCCAGTGAAGTCTTGAACGTCGCGTAGAGCTCTTCGGCCATGGGATCCCTCAGTCGCAGGTGGGTGGCTTGCTGCCGCGCGTGATGACGACCTTCTTCAAGCGGGTCTTCGAGTTGCCGAGCCGGGCGATCTTCCCGACCAGCTCGCAGCCGCAGACGCCCTCTCCGAAGTGGGTATAGCCGCAGAGCCCGGCCGCGCACTCCCGCGGAACCAGCTGCTCCACGGAGTTCCCGAAGCCCTCGGTGATGAAGAACTGGGAGCCATTGGTGTTCGGCCCGGAGTTGGCCATGGCCAGCTGGCAGGGCTTGTCGAAGGGCCGGTCTCCTCGGACGAGCTCGTCCTTGAACTCGTACCCAGGTCCGCCGGTCCCGAACGAGCGCCCTTCCGACGAGGCGATCGCCCCGTCCGGCGCGTCCTTCGAGAGCGGATCGCCGCCCTGGATCATGAAGCCCGGGATCACCCGGTGGAAGAAGGTGTTGTCAAAGAGCGGCGCCTTGCTCTCGACGTTGTCCTTGCGAGGGTCCTTCCAGGCCTTCTTGCCCTCGGCGAGCTGGACGAAGTTCTTGACGGTCTCCGGAGCCTTGGCCGGAAGGAGCTTCACGACGATCTTGCCAGCCGACGTCTCGAAGGTGGCGAACGTGGTCGTGTTGGCCTTCTCGGCCGGCTTCGCCTTCTCCGCGGGTTTGGCCTTCTCGGCGGGAGCGCTCAGCGCCAGCGCCGTGAGCACCAAGAGCGTATTCATGCGCGCATGCTAGCCGCGCGTCCATCCGCGCGCAACACAAAGCAGAACGGGGCCTCAGCGCTTCGACTTGGTCGTCCGCCGTTTTTGTGGGCGGGCGCGCGCCTTGGCCGGCTTGCGAGGACGCGTCGCCTTGCGCACGCGCTTGCGGGGTCGCGACACCGAAGCAGGCTCCGCTGGGGGCTCGGCTGCGGGCTCCGCTACGAGGTCGGCGACGGGCGTGGGGGCGTCGGGCTCGGGCGAGGGCTCCATCGCAGGCGGCTCCGGCGCTCCGGCCACCTCCTCGGGAGACCGCTCCGCCTCTGGCTCGAGCTCCACTGCCACAGGGGATCTCTCGTCCGGGACGGGCTGCAGCGCCAGGGTCGGCACGGTCCGCGGAACCTCCGCGGGCGGCGTCGCCCTCCCGGGCTCCTGGCAGGGCGTGCCCTCGGTCGCGGCGCGCGCGTTGAGCGCCTCGAGCGCCAGCTTCGCGGCGGCCTGCTCCGCGTCCTTCTTGGAGCGGCCCACCCCGTGCCCGAGCACCTCTCCCCGCAGATCGAGATCGACCTCGAAGATCTTGGAGTGCTCCGGTCCGTGCTCGGCCACCACCCGGTAACGCGGGGTGGCGCGGTACCGACTCTGCGCCAGCTCCTGGAGCTGCGTCTTGTAGTCTCGATCGAGCGTGCCGGCCGTCGCCTGCGCGAAGGCCGGAGCCAGGAAGCGATCCACCAGCCCCAGGACGCACTCCAGACCGCCACCGAGGTAGAGCGCCGCGATCACCGCCTCGAACGCGTCGGCCAGCAGCGAGGCCTTCTGCCGGCCGCCCGTCAGCTCCTCTCCCCGCCCCACCCGGAGGAGCGAGCCGAGATCCAGCTCCCGCGCGATCTGGGCCAGCCCCGCCTCGTCCACCACCGCGGCGCGCAGCTTGGAGAGCTCCCCCTCGCGCGCCTGAGGAAACCGCTCCATGAGCCGGTGGGACACGGCCAGATCGATCACCGCGTCGCCGAGAAACTCCAGCCGCTCGTTGTCGGTGAGCGCCTCGCCGCGGTGCTCGTTCACGTAGGACTTGTGCGTGAGCGCGGCCAGAGCGGTCTCGGGGTTGGCCAACGGGAAGCCCAGCCGGCTCTCCAGCGCGCGCACCGGTTCCCTGGCCGGGTCGATCGGGGCTGAGGGCGGGGCTGAGGGCGGGGCCGCGGACATTTGCGAAGCAGGTTCTTCCATTCCTCGGTCCATTGTAGTTCAGCGACGCGGTGGCGCGCCAAGCAGTTCATGGAGCAGACGCATCACGCGCCGGAAACGCCCGCCCGAGCCGCCTCGCGCCAGCTCCGTCGTTCGCCTTCCGCCGGTCAGTATGCCGGCGCCTCCGGCACGAAGTTGGCCACCAGGATCGCTGTCGCCATCTTCCGGGGCGAGCCGATCGGCTGGCGCTGGCGGTCGAGCTGGCGGTAGATGACGTTCTCACCCTGCACCTGATCGATGAGGATGAGCAGCCGCCACGCGCCGCGCTCGCTGGAGAAGACCGCTTCAAACTCGGCGCGCTTGAGCACGCGAGCCGCGCCGTAAGGGTGGCCGTCGATGTCGGTCCCGACGTAGCGGACCTCGTTGTTGCCCGCCTCCTCCACCACCACGCTCATCACCCAGACCTCGCCGGGGTGCGGCAGGAGGTGCTCCGGGATCCGGCCAAAGGGACGTTCGGCCGGCGCCAGGAGGTTGGGCGGCATCTCGCCCAGGCCGAGCGCTGCCGCGACCATCTGCTCCGTCCCAGGAAACCCGCTCAGGTCGAAGCGATCGCTCCAGACGTCGCCGGACGGTCCAATGAGGCGTCCCCTGAACGTCGCCCCCATCTCGCGGCTGGCCACGAACCGGTAGCGGGTGCCGCCGTGCTCGAACTCCTGGATCAGCTCCACGGGCGCATTGGGCGCGACGATTGCGTCGCCGCCGAACGCGTTCTGGAGCAGCGAGAGCGTGAGGGCGTTGCGCGGCGGCGGCGTGGGGGCGAGGGTCCCCGGCCGAGCTGGGTCGAACCGCCTCTGCTCGCCTGCGGCGCCCCGCTCCATCTCGGGGACGGCCTCGACGAGGAATCTTTCCAGATCTGGCAGGGAGGCGAACGTCTCCAGCGCCAGCGGCCGGAAGGAGATCGACACGTCGAACGGAACGCCGCCCACTGGAGCGACCCGCGAGACCCGCACTCCGCCGGCGCCGGCCAGGATCTCGAAGGCGTACGCGTCGGTCTTGACGACCGCCCGGAGGGTGAGTCGCTCCGAGTCGAGGCTCGTCTCCAGATGCAGGGCGCGCAGGCGCAGGCCCCATTCCTGAAGCCGGGTGGCGCGCTCGTTCAGGGTCTGAATGACCAGCTGCTCGACGGCGGCGGGTCGGTCGAGGTCGAAGAAGTCGATCGGATCCAACGCCGCCAGCGGCGGGTCGGCGAAGCGGAGGTGATCGTGGCCGAGCACCACGAAGCGCCCCCTTGGGATGCCCTGACCGGTGGTCGGATTGATCACCTTGGGCGAGAAGGTCAGCTCACCTTCGAGGGTCTCGCGATCGGTCGCCAGCCGAACCGGGATGGCGAGCGACGAGAGCTTGCGGGAGGCGATCTGGTTGAGCCGTTCCCGCGGGATCTTGCCGATGATGGTGTGTTCGCCTTCCGACATGACCCCACCCGTCGCTCGTTCGTTCCTTCCGGCATCTTCACCCTACCCCAGAATCGAGCGGAATCGCAGGGGCTCAGGCACCGCTGCCGTCGCCTGATCGTCGCACCGCCGGCGCGCCAGCGGTGGCGGCAGCTCGGAGCGCAGCCAGGAAAACTACATCCACGCCCATGAGCCAATCGCAGCGCGCGCCCGCCCCCCCCCGATCGGGTGTTCGCTGCACCAATGTCGGTTCAGGACGCTCACCGCAGCCTCCGCATCCATTGCCGAAAATGAGGAACCATTGGCCGCGACGCGCGTGCGTGCACGCCACAGCAGGGCTGTCATAAACGATTCAGGTTGACACGATTCACCTCCAGCGAGACAGTCCGCGCATTGGCGAGCGCCAATCCTTGCGCCGCTCCCCGTCCGCTCGACTCCCCATCGACAAGACGGCGATCGCCTCGTTCGTGGCATGACGCCAGCGAACCCAAGACACAAAGGAGTCGTCGATGCGAGCACGTACCCAGGGCCCTGCCCTGCTGATGACGCTTTCCCTGGCTATTCTCTCTGCGTGTGATGCAGAAGCACCCGAGCAGGCGGCCGACGCGACCGGCAACG
>Ga0302321_100001673_pt1 | contig 19048 bp, 15 predicted proteins | sample Fen_T0_1_FD_202505 | JGI IMG/M metagenome (GOLD analysis project Ga0302321, IMG submission 202505) | Peat permafrost microbial communities from Stordalen Mire near Abisko, Sweden - Fen_T0_1 | ecosystem: Environmental > Terrestrial > Soil > Wetlands > Permafrost | place: Sweden: Abisko...
TGCAATAAAATTTTCGCCTTCTCCAACTCCGATAACCAGAGGACTTCCTTTTTTAGCAGCAAAAAGTCTATCCGGCTCCTGCGTACAGAGTATAACCAGTCCATATGCACCTTCAACCCTGTTAAGAGCGAGTGTAATTGCCTGTTCTGCTGTCAGGTCACCTTCCAGGTACATATGTTCAATCAGATTTGCCAGAACCTCAGTATCTGTCTGGCTGGTGAAAACGATACCCCTGCTCTGAAGATGCTTCTTGATTTGTGAATAATTTTCAATAATGCCATTATGAACAACAACGAAGTTGCCTTTGTATGAGACCTGAGGATGTGCATTCAATTCGTTAGGTTCCCCGTGGGTGGCCCATCTTGTATGACCCATACCGGTAGTCCCGTTAAAATTTGTTTTGTTAACCATCTCTTCAAGATCTTTTACCCTGCCTGCGCATTTGAAGATCTTCGTCTCACCATTAACCAATGCCATTCCGGCGGAATCATATCCCCGGTACTCAAGACGTTTAAGACCATTTATAATTATTTCACGGGCCGGTTTAGATCCGATATAGCCAACTATTCCACACATAATTAACAAGTTTTATAACACTAAGTACGAAATTAACGATTTCGGATCACAAAATCTAGAACTTAGTATAAGTAAATTGGAATTTGACAGGAGTTTTGCTATTATTGGCCTTCAGGATTACATTCTTTGTGCCTGCACCCTGAAACACCTCAAGTTCCGGTTCTACCTGGCCAGTGGCATCTTCAAGATAACCTTGTACAAAGGCCGGGATATTGAAATTATATACGTTGGCAACTGTGTCCAGTCCCCCGTTAAAAAATGCATGAAACTCATCTACATTATAGTCCGGAACAACATACTTAACTCCTGATTTAGATCTGTATCTGAGAATCAACGAAGGAGGAATGGTTGATGCTTTATAAAGAGATCCATCCAGTTGTACCGGGATTGTAAGTTTTGCTTTATTAACTGCAATATTCTTCATTGCCGGATCACTTTTCAGGGTTGCCAGTCCGGGCAATAACACTTTTGTATACACTCCATTAAGGTACTGAAGATATGAAAGGGTATCTTTGTAACCATCATTGATATGTTGTATCTTTTTATCCGGGTCAGCAGTATTAAAGTTATGCCTAAATCTGTTATAAGCTGCATTTTTATTTGTTGCATCCAGAACAAAAATGAATTCTTTTGTTCCGCCTGATAAATCACTCATGAATAAAACAAAATAATTATAGTAAGCTCCAAGGGTAGCTGGCTGGGCAAGACTCAACGAAATTAGCATTGGATCTGAACTTGGTTCTATCTGGAAGTATAATCCCTTAAAAAATGTTTTAAAGTCTGGCACAGTACTACTGTAAAACAATTTTGCTGTGTCGCGTGTAATGTAATTCCCAAATGACAGAGGTGGGTCTAAAGTTTCCGGAGGAAAATTGATTACAATGTCATTTATTGTATCTGTGCGCAATACAGGAATTTCAATATTGGCAACTTCGTACCCGGTGGTCAGAACCTGTTTGTTAGAATAATATGCTGAATCGGTATAAATAGGTTCTGCTATTTCTGAAATCTTCAGATAGTGCTTCATGCTCGAGCCTCCTGTTGTACTAAGCACATGCAAATATAGCTTTACAGAATCTACAATAAAAGGAAGGTCGTCCCATGCTCCTCCCATTCTTATCTGGGTAACAAATTCTGCAGTTGTTGTTCCAAAATAAGGATCACTGATCTGGCCAAGATATGAAACTGAAGGATTATCCGTCCTCACAGAATCATCATACATTGTATAAGATTGAGCACTCAGCGTATCAGTAGATGCTATTTTCACAAAATCACTTCCCGGAAGAAGATTACTTCCGATTTTAGTCGGATTCTCCTCGCAGGAGCTCACAAAAAAAGCGACGAGTACGAAAAAAAACAGGCTGAAAACTTTGAAAATATTATGAGGAACAGAAGCTGATCTGTGGGTGAGCTGGGAATTATGATAGTATCTTGTCATAAAAATCATTATAGGCATCAATATATTCGGTTTCATCTTTGAATTGAAGAACCGGTTTGTTAATTGTACTTATGTATTTGTTTAGTTCCTCGTTTATATCTTCGCTTCCGATAATGATTCCGTCAGAATATTTAATTGCCAGTTTTGATATATTCACAAAATCAGGCTTTTTGATCATTTTAAGGTTTTCACCATCAATTCCATCGAAACGCAGTTTATCGGCGAATGTTGATCTAAACGGAGTTGTGAAATCATTATTGTAGACAGAATAGATTATTTTGTAATTATGGAACAGAGGGTCATCATTATAAATGCTCCTCAGGTAAACTGGAACAAGAGCCGACATCCATCCATGACAATGAACAATATCCGGAGCCCATCGGAGTTTCTTTACAGTTTCGATAACTCCGCGCGCAAAGAATAATGCACGCTCATCGTTGTCCTCAAATTCTTTTCCGTTGGCGTCGCTGATTATATGTTTTCTCTGAAAATAATCATCATTATCAATAAAATAGACCTGCATTCTGGCCGACTGTATTGAAGCTACTTTTATTATAAGAGGATGATCTGTATCGTCTATAATGAGGTTCATCCCCGACAGACGTATAACTTCATGCAGCTGATTTCTCCGCTCGTTTATACAACCGTATCGTGGCATAAAAGTCCTGATCTCTTTTCCCCTTTCCTGAATTCCCTGAGGTAGAAACCTTCCGATCTTCGACAACTTCGTCTCACCTAAGTATGGAGTGATCTCTTGTGAAATGAATAATACCTTCCTGCTTTCCATTTATTTTCCTGCCTGGATATACCATTTCGAATTAAGGTGCAAAGATAGTAAAATTTAATAACATAATAAAAATGCGGATATTCATATTGCTGATACCAGCTTTATTCGGCTTATTCAACTTTTCTGCAGGGAATCACATTTTTTATGAAATAATCAGATTATGTTTGCATAAAAACAAGAAGAATGAAGGTTATTACAAAGGTGAGAGAACTACAGACCCTGTTATGTAAATTACAGCTTACACCCGTCGGTTTTGTACCAACTATGGGGGCTCTGCATAATGGTCATATCTCGCTGGTTGAAAGCGCGTTGAAGCAATGTTCGATTGTAGTTGTCAGTATCTATGTCAACCCCACTCAGTTTAACGATAAAAACGATCTTAAGAATTATCCGAGAACTCTGGAAAAAGATCTGTCACTTCTAGACAAAGTTCTCAGGGAGAAAGATATTGTATTTACACCTGATGATAAAGAGATTTACCCCGAAGAAGATATCAGAGTGTTCCATTTCGGTAATCTCGAGAATGTAATGGAAGCCCTCCATCGTCCTGGTCATTTTAATGGTGTTGGTCAGGTGGTAAGCCGGCTGTTTGATATAGTTAAACCGGATTTTGCATTTTTCGGTATGAAAGATTTTCAGCAGCTTGCTGTTATTAAAGAACTTGTAAGACAGACAAAAAGGAAAGTAAAAGTTATAGGAAATCCTATTATCAGGGAGAATGACGGTTTGGCTATGAGCAGCAGGAACACTCTTCTCGATCCGGAAATCAGGAGAAAGGCTCCCATTATTTATAAAACAATATCAGCTGCCTCCAAAATGATTTCGGGTAATGAGATCCCTTCAATAAAATCATTCGTGGAAAACAGTATAAACTCTGTTCCTGAATTCAAAGTCGAATATTTTGAAATTGTGGACGATACAGAACTTATTCCCGTAAACAAAAGAGCTGAAATGAAGCCAGGGAAACGATATTTTGGATGCATAGCTGTTCAGGCAGGTAAAATCAGACTTATAGATAATATTGAATTTGCGTTGGTCTGAACCAAAAGGTTAATTACCTTTGTACCGTAATTTTTTTCAACAAGATTTATTGCTATGTTTATAGAAGTAGTCAAATCTAAAATTCATAAAGTTACCATAACAGGTGCAAACCTGTATTATGTAGGGAGTATAACAATCGATGAGGATTTAATGGACGCTTCAAACTTAATAGAGAACGAGAAGGTTCAGGTTCTGAATTTAAATAACGGAGAGCGTCTCGAGACCTACGTAATAAAAGGGATCAGAGGTTCCGGAGATATTTGTCTTAATGGGGCAGCTGCCAGAAAAGTTGTGGTTGGTGATGTAATAATTATTATGTCTTTTGCTCTCCTCGAATTCGGAGAAGCAAAATCATTCATCCCAACAATTATTTTCCCCGATACCAAAACAAATAAACTTATCTGAAGGTGAGAAAAGGAATCCTGCAAGCTCTGAAGTTTCTGGCTTTCCTCGCTGTTGGAATTCTTTTGCTTTGGCTGGCATTCAGAAAGGTAGATACAAAAAAGTTTTTAGATGATTTAAGAGGCGCTAACTACTACTGGCTTATATTGTCAGTTCTGTTTGGTTTTTTTGCATTCGTCAGTCGCTCCCGCAGATGGATATTACTTATTCACCCTCTTGGGTACAATCCTTCGTTGAAAAACGCATTTTATTCTCTGATGACAGGTTACCTTGCTAACCTTGCATTACCAAGAATGGGAGAGATAACCCGTTGTGTTGCCCTGGGTAAAAAAGAAAAGATCCCTGTAGATCAGTTAATCGGAACAGTAGTTGTTGAACGTTCAATTGACTTCGTCTCCCTTATGATTCTAATGGTGATACTTATCTTTACAAGCGGAGACCAGGTTGGCATGTTTCTTAAAAATAGTATACAGATTCCAATACAAAAGATGTTTGGAGGAACCTGGATAATATGGCTGGTCCTTTCCCTCGTTTTTGTTATTACGTTCATTCTATTAGTCAGGTATAAACATTCTCTACGCAAAATCAGGTTTTTCTCAAAAATGTTCGATGTGGGCAGAGGAGTTATTAATGGGCTAAAAACTATCGCTTATATGGAAAGAAAATGGGAATTCGTTTTCCATACTGTTTTCATCTGGTTCAATTATGCACTCATGACCTGGGTTGTTGTATTCGCTTTGGAAAGCACTTCATTTCTGACACTCAGGGACAGTCTGTTCATCCTTGTAATTGGCGGACTAGGCATGTCGGCTCCTGTTTCGGGAGGGATTGGGGCATTTCATTATATTATTCAGCAGGGACTGTATATTGTTAAGGGAATTCCGCTTGAGGATGGTTTCGCATATGCAACGCTTACCCACGAATCGCAATTGATTTTTGTTGTTATTACCGGAGCAATCTCTTTCTTCATAATTTTCAGAAAGCATCCTAAGGACGATATCCCGTCACAGGATTAATCTATTTTACTTGATTTTTACCTGCTGCACTACACATTTAGTGGGCTTTGTGTTCACTTTTTTACCCCCTGCCCCATTAACCTTTGTAAGATAATTGCCGCATTTTTACCCCCCTGCCCCCCCAAGGGGGGGTATATAGTGCCCAGATATAAAATTTTGATAAATTTATCCTAACTTTATGGATTCAGAAAAAAGGAATTTTTTGGGTAGTAATTAGAATTAATTATTTAATATTAATCAAATTAGCCCCCCCTTGGGGGGGTTGGGGGGTAAAATCTGTGGCAAAAACCAAAACAATATTTGTCTGTCAGAATTGCGGTGTTGAATCAGCAAAATGGATAGGAAGATGTCCTTCATGCAAAGAATGGAACACTTACCATGAAGAAATAATTGCTGCTTCAACTTCTCCACAGCCTTCATTTATCATTAATCAGGAAAAAAGAAAACCTGAACTTCTCGATAACATAAAAGCCGACGAGAAAGGACGCCAGAAAACCGGTATAGCAGAACTCGACAGAATACTCGGAGGCGGAATTGTTAGTGGATCGCTCATCCTTCTGGGAGGTGAACCCGGCGTCGGGAAATCGACTCTTGCGCTTCAACTAGCCCTTGCAATGAAAGGGAAAAATATCCTTTATGTTTCAGGTGAAGAAAGTGAAGAACAGATTAGCCTGAGGGCACAAAGGATGAAAAATTCTAATCCTCAATGTTATATCCTGAGTGAAACTGAACTTGAAGCTATCCTTACTCATGCAGAAAATATAAAGCCCGGACTGATAATCATTGATTCCATTCAGACAATGAGCACAGGCATGCTCGAGTCTTCTGCCGGGTCGGTTTCGCAGGTAAGGGAATGCGCTGCACAGCTTCTTAAATATTCTAAAATTACCGGTATACCGGTGTTCCTGATCGGACATATTACAAAGGATGGCACTCTGGCCGGTCCTAAAGTTCTGGAACATATTGTAGATGTTGTCCTCTATTTTGAGGGAGATAATAACTATGTCTACCGGATTCTTCGTTCAGTCAAAAACAGGTTTGGCTCAACCTCTGAAATAGGTATTTTCGAAATGGTTGAAAAAGGGTTAAGGGAAGTCGACAACCCCTCTGAAATGTTTATCAATCAGCATGAAGAAGCGCTCAGCGGGATTTCAATAGCGGCAACAGTTGATGGCTTGCGTCCTTTCCTCATTGAAACACAAGCTCTTGTCAGCAGTGCCGTTTATGGGACACCTCAAAGAAGTTCAACCGGCTTTGATATACGTCGTCTTAATATGCTTCTTGCAGTACTGGAAAAAAGAGCCGGATTCAAGTTAGGGGTTAAAGATGTTTTCCTCAACCTCGCAGGCGGTATAAAAGTTAACGATCCTGCAATCGATCTTGCAATTATAAGTTCTGTTTTATCTTCCAATCTTGATATCCCGATCGGAAGAGAAATCTGCTTTTCAGGTGAGACAGGCCTATCAGGCGAAATTAGACCTGTATCTAGAATCGAACAGAGGATCCGGGAAGCCTCAAAAATGGGATTCACCAAAATTTATATCTCAAAATATCACAGGAATATTCAAACGAAAGGGTTGAATATTGAGGTGATACCTGTAGCCAAAATTGAAAACCTTGTAAGGTCGCTGTTTGCCTGAAGCAATGAAGTTATTTGATTTGGGGACACGATTAAGGATTGCTTCGCTCCTCGCAATGACTGTACAGTTTGTAAAGTTCGATGTCATTGCGAGCGAAGCGAAGCAATCCTTAAACCCCAGGTACAAATTATCGAAGGTATGTTGTCATTGGAGCGAAGCGAAGCAATCCTTAAACCCCAGGTACAAATTTAGTATCGTACTCTTCTATTACTCTGCCTTTTAACCTTATCGCAGTCGAGTTCCATATTGAAGTTTTCCGGACGCTCAAACTCATCTGTTTCCATGGTTGCAAACTGAGGATCAGCATATACTTTCTTCAGGAATATTCCAAATATGGGAAGTGCCATTACGGCCCCCTGTCCTTCCCTGAGCGTTTCAAAATGTATTGACTGGTCTTCCCATCCTGCCCATACTCCACCGACAAGCTGAGGTGTTACTCCCATAAACCAGGCATTTGAATGGTTCTGGGTTGTTCCTGTTTTCCCTCCAATCTGGTTCATAAGGTTATACGGATCGTATCTAAGCTGTCTGCCCGACCCTGTTCGTACAACGCCCTGTAAAAGATGCAGCATAAGATAGGCCTGATCTTCACTCAGCACTTCCTCGATTTTACCGGGAAACTTTGAAATAACATTCCCGTTCTTGTCCTCAATACGGGTAACATACATTGGCCTGTTATACACCCCTCTGTTGGCAAAAGTACCATAGGCGCCAACCATCTCCTCAAGTTTAATATCAGAAGTCCCCAAAAAGATTGATGGTACAGGATCGATAAAACTCCTGACCCCCATTTTGTGCATAAGATCTACTACTGCTGATGGCTTAAACCGCTGCATTAACCATGCTGAAATATAATTCTCCGATTGAGCCAGACCCCAAGCAAGTGTGACCATCTTTCCATAAAATGCCGGAGGTCCCGAACTTCTCGGTGTCCACAAAGAATCCCCCGAAGGGAAAGAACGTGGAATATCCTCTACCTCATAACACGGAGAATAACCGTTTTGCATTGCAATTGTATACAGAAAAGGTTTTATTGTACTCCCGACCTGCTTTCTTTGCTGGGCTACTGCATCATATTTAAAATACCTGAAGTCGGTTCCTCCCACATATGCCTTGACATAACCATTCTTGGGATCCTCAACCATAAAAGACGACCGGATAAATTTCTTGTAATACCAGATTGAATCAAGAGGTGTCATTACAGTATCAATGTCTCCCTTCCACGAGAATACTCTCATTTTAACCGGGGTATTAAAGGACAACATTATGGAATCTTCAGGGACTCCTCTGGCAGTCAAAAGTATATATCTGAAGCTCTGTTTTACGGAGGTCATAATTAATTCATCTATTTCCTTCCTTGTAAGATCATTTGAGTATGGTGGATTCCTGAACTCTTTTGCCCTTTTGTCAAACTTTGGCTGCTCTGATTTGGAAAGGTGTTCTGCAACTGCCTCCTCAGCATACTTCTGCATGTGGGAGTTAATAGTCGTATAGATTTTTAGTCCGTCTTTATATATATCATAATTCGTTCCGTCAGGTTTTTTATTCTTTTTGCACCAGCCGTATAATGGATTGTTTTCCCATTCCCATATGGCATCATCATAAGACGCTTCCCTCACATATTTATCCCTTTCAGGTTCTGGCTTTCGCATAGTATTAGTGATGTATTGCCTGAGATAGGTGGCAAGTCCTGTATTATGATCTTCAACTTTGAAATCAACCTCTATGGGCAATGCCTTAATCGAGTCTGCAACGGACGGAGTGAGGTAACCATAATGTTCCATCTGGGAGATTACAGTATTCCTCCTTTTAAGCATTATTTCAGGGTTTCGCACCGGATTGTACATTGTAGAACCCTTCAGCATTCCAACAAGTACTGCAGCCTGCTGCAGGTTAAGTGAATCGGGAGTTGTGTTGAAATATGTTTTTGCAGCTGATTTTATTCCTATAGCATTATAACTAAAATTGAATTTATTCAGATACATTGTAATTATTTCTTCTTTGGTATAAAACCGTTCAAGCTTAACAGATGTCTGCCATTCCTTGAATTTGGAGACTCCGAGTTTTATTTTCCTCATAAGTACGGATGTCCTGGCAGTATCCCTGGGATAAAGCTGCTTTGCCAGCTGCTGGGTAATTGTACTTCCCCCTCCTGTGCTCTGTCCCATAAGAATTGTTTTTATGCCGGCACGACCCAGTCCCCGTAAGTCAATACCCGAATGTCTGTAATACCGGATATCTTCTGTGGCAATAAGAGCTTCAGTAAGGTAAGGCGAGATATCCTTATACTCAGTCCATGTCAGGTTCTCAATGCTGATCTTTCCAAGGAGAGGACCATCTTCCGCAAATACCTGTGCTGCAAGATAATACTCCGGATTTTCTAACTCTGCAAAAGAGGGCATCGGGCCTAGCTTTTCCTTCGAGATAAGAATGAATAAAATTATTACTAACGCGAATGGAATAATGAATAAAGTCCAGAACCAGATCAGGTATTTTGTGTTATTTGAATTGCCTTTCATTTACTTATGAAGTTTGGGCAAAAATAGTAAATAATAAAGAATCTTAACGGTTTATTTTGAAGTTTGGTACCTAAATGATTTACTTTGTCCCCTGAAAAAAAGAATAAATATCTGCTGATATGATCGAAAATCTTGTAATTGTTGAGTCGCCTGCAAAGGCTAAAACCATTGAGAAGTTCCTGGGAAAAGATTTCCGTGTTGTTTCCAGTTTTGGCCATATCAGAGATTTGGCCAAAAAAAATCTGGGGATTGATGTTGAGCATAATTTTACTCCTAACTACGAGATCCCAAAAGAAAAAGCAAAAGTGGTGAGCGAGTTACGCAAAGCTGCCGCTGACTCAAAAAATATATGGATAGCCTCTGATGAGGACCGCGAAGGAGAAGCAATTGCATGGCATCTTGCAAGTGTTTTGAATCTTGATCTGGCCACAACAAAAAGAATAGTTTTCCATGAAATTACAAAAGAGGCTATAACAAATGCCATTGAAACACCCCGCCTCGTTGATATGAACCTTGTAAATTCACAACAGGCCAGGCGAATTCTCGACAGGATTGTCGGATTTGAAATATCTCCGGTTCTCTGGAAAAAAGTACAACCCTCTCTCTCTGCGGGAAGGGTCCAGTCAGTAGCAGTCAGGCTTCTTGTTGAAAGAGAAAGGGAAATAATCTCATTCGTGTCTGAGTCTGCTTTCAGGGTAACTGCAATTTTCCTCATTGGTTCCGATTCAGGGGAGAATGCCATCTTAAAAGCGGAAGCCTCAAAACGTTTCCCCGGTGAGAAAGAAGCATCCCAATTTCTTGAATTATGCAACGATTCAAAATATATAATAGGGAGTATCACCATCAAACCCGGAACCCGTTCCCCGGCACCTCCTTTTACAACATCTACACTTCAACAGGAGGCTTACCGGAAACTGGGATTTTCTGTTGCTCAGACTATGGCAGTAGCTCAAAAGCTTTACGAAGCGGGAAGAATAACATATATGAGGACCGACTCAACAAACCTTTCTCAGCTTGCCCTGGTAAAAGCACGCGAAATGATTGTTTCTGAATATGGTGAAAAATACTCAAAAACACGCCAGTTCCAGACAAAATCCAAAGGAGCACAGGAAGCTCATGAGGCTATCCGTCCTGCCTATCTAGATAATCCCACAACAGCGGGAAGCCAAAATGAGAAAAGGCTATATGAGTTAATCTGGAAAAGAACAGTTGCCTCCCAGATGTCAGACGCTGAAATCGAAAAAACGTCAATTTCTATTGATATGGATAACTCTCCTGTCACCTTCCATGCCAACGGAGAGGTTATTAAATTTGATGGTTTTCTCAGAGTTTATGCAGAATCGACCGATCAGGAAAACACCGATGAGGAGAGATATGTAATCCCCCCTGTAACAAAAGGGATGCCATTACACTACGATAATATAACAGCCACTCAAAAATTTACAACACCCCTGCCAAGATACACTGAAGCAAGTCTTGTAAAAAAACTTGAAGAATTGGGAATAGGCCGTCCTTCTACTTATGCTCCGACCATATCAACTATTCAGAACCGCGGATATGTTTCACGGGAAGACAGGCCCGGTGAAAAACGTTCGATAAAAATATTAACACTTCTTAAGGGGAAAGTAGCTTCAACAACGAAAACTGAGATTGCCGGAAAAGAAAAATCAAAACTTTTCCCTCAGGATATCGGTATGATTGTAAATGATTTTCTGATGGAAAACTTTTCAGAAATAGTTGATTATAATTTTACTGCTGACGTTGAAGAACAATTTGATGAGATTGCACTTGGTAATCTTAAATGGACAGGGATGATTGAAAAATTCTACACCCCATTCCATAAAACAGTAACAAATACTCTTGAGAAAAAAGAAAGAAAAACAGGTATAAGGTTATTGGGAAATCACCCTGAAACTGGAGAGCCTATAACAGTCAGAATGGGAAGATTCGGTCCGGTAGCTCAGATAGGCGAAACAGGAAATGATGAAAAACCCCGGTTTGCCAGTCTTTCCAAAAGCCAGCTTCTTGAAACAATAACTCTCGAAGAAGCATTGAATCTTTTCAGACTACCCCGATCCTTAGGTGAGTATGAAGATGGAGAAATGGTTGTGGGGATAGGAAAATTTGGCCCTTATATCAGGTATAAAAGCAAATTTTTCTCTCTGAAAAAGGGAGTGGACGATCCATATCTTGTCACCATTGAAAGAGGAATTGAGATCATTCAGGAAAAGAATGAAAGTGATAAAAAGAAAGTGATCAGGGATTTTGGCGATATTATGCTCCTGAACGGAAGGTATGGACCTTATCTTGTAAAAGACAAACTTAACTTCAGACTTCCCAAAGGTACAGACGCTGAAAAACTCTCGAAAGAAGATTGCATCACGATTATTGAAAATAGTGATAAAACTAAAAAGAGTTCTTAAAAGATACCATGGTAGACCTTAATGACTATTTTAATCCTGTAAGCATAGAAGGGCCTGATTTTGAGCATCTGTCTGTACAAGCCGGTTTTCCTCACAGTATATCTATTCATACTGAGAATACCCCTGTAAAAGAATTGGGTAATTTCAAGATTGCAATTTTGGGTGTTCCTGAAGGACGAAATTCTCCAAATGCCGGTTCATTCAAAGGACCCGATGAGATAAGAGCTCAATTATATAAACTGGCGAAAATACCGGGAAAATCTAAAATAATTGACCTCGGCAATATGAAACATGGGGTCACATTTAATGATACCATTGCAGGGTTAACAGATATTCTCAGTTTATTATTGGAGGAAAATATTTTCCCGGTTATTATAGGCGGAAGCAGTGCACTTATTCCTGCAATCGACAGGGCCTTTTCCCAGCAAAAAATAAGATATACTCTTACCGCAGTTGATCCCAGGATTGATTTTAACAATGAGAGGAAAGAAGCAGATTCGTTTTCTTACCTTAATACAATAATAAATAACCACAAAAGCACATTTGACCATTATATTAATATAGGTTATCAGACTTACCTTAATGATCAGCAGGTAATAAACCGTTTTCTTAAGCGCAAATCAGAGCTTGTCAGGGTCGGTGATGTGCGCCAGGCAATCTACCTGACGGAGCCCCTTTTCAGGGACTCTGAAGTGGCAATATTTGACATATCAGCTGTCAGACAGTCTGATGCTCCCGGCACATTAAGTCCTTCTCCAAATGGGTTTTATGGTGAGGAGATCTGTCTCCTTTCCAGATACGCCGGAATATCCGACAAGCTCAAAATATTCGGCTTATTCGATGTTAATCCTGATTTTGATATCAGGTTCCAGACATCAGGTCTTGCTGCCCAGATGCTCTGGTTTTTTCTGGAAGGTTTTTCACAAAAACAATATGAAACACCTGTTTTGAGCAATGGGAACTCAGGTCGTTTTATTAAGTATCATGTAAGAGTAACCAACCTGGAAGACGATCTTATATTTGTCAAAAGCAATCTTACCGACAGATGGTGGATGGAGTTGCCTGCGGAAAAAGATGAAAAATTATATGTAGCCTGCTCTCATGAAGACTACCTGAAAGCTAACCGAAATGAAGTACCCGACAGATGGGTTAAGGCAAGTGAACGATTAAAATCCTGAATATTTTCCCTTTTTAATGAGTTGGTTTCTGTTTATCAAAATGTTTTAGCTGCTCGTCAAAATGCGGGGATAAAATGGAGTTAAAATAATTTCATATTTGTTTAGGTGTAATATTTTTATTTATTTTACTAGTTCAACTTAAGCGCATCGAGCTTGCAATAAATAAAAATGAAAAAAGTAAATTTTGTATTTCTTTTTTTAGTTTTAATGCTACAGCCGGTTTTGTCACAACAAGACCCGTTGTCCAGTCATTATATGTTCAATACACTTACTTATAACCCTGGTGTTGCAGGCACTTCCGGTCAAATTTGTGCAACAGCTCTCAACCGTCAGCAATGGGTAGGTTTTAAAGGGGCTCCGACAACAACTGTTTTCAATATAAGTGCTCCTGTTACTCTCTTTCAAATCAAAAGCGGTGTAGGCTTGCTTGTTGAAAGCGATAATATTGGATTTGATAAGGATATAAATTTCTCAGGATCTTATTCATATCTCATGGATATGGGACAAGGGAAACTCGGCATTGGATTAAGTTTGGGTATGTTGAATAAAACACTTTCCCCAAGCTGGCAAATACCACAAGATGATACACATACACCTGCATCAGGAGATCCACTGATCCCTGAAAACAAAGAAAGTTATGTAGCTTTTGATATGGGTTTAGGCCTATACTACAAAGCTGATAAATATTATGCTGCATTTTCAATAACTCACCTGAATAAACCTGATATTAAATTTACTAAAGGTCTGACCTATATAAGCCGGCATTACTATCTTACAGCAGGGTATACTTTGCAATTACCTAATCCATCACTTGAACTGATCCCTTCTGTTTTTGCTTTCAGTGACGGAAAGGTTTCCCAGGTAACTGTAACATCAATGATAAGATACAATAAAAAGGTTTGGGGCGGCGTTTCTTACAGGGCTGGCGATGCATTGATCGGCATGGTTGGTTTTGAATTATATAATGGAATCCGATTGGGTTATGCTTATGACTTTACAATATCAGACATAAATAAAAACAGCAGCGGATCACATGAATTTATGGTTAATTACTGTTTTGACCTGAGTTTGGGAAAAAGCCCTATGAAATATAAAAGTGTCAGATTTTTGTGATTATAAAAAAAATTAACTTACTTGCAATATTAAATTCTTAAGTAATATGAAAAAGGTAACTCTAACAGTTTTTATAGTTATACTCTTGCTAACCAGCTGTGGCTCTTCAAATAACGGAGAGTTGACAGGGGTTCTCGGACGTAAGAAATTCTTTGAACCAGAACCATTTGAAATGGCTTTTGTTCCTGCCGGGAATTTCATGATGGGCCCTAGTGATCAGGATGCCGTTTTTGCAATGAATAGTATATCAAAATCTGTTACTGTAGATGCATTTTGGATTGATCAATGCGAAATTACCAATAATAAGTATCGCCAGTTTGTATATTATGTACGCGATTCTATCCTTAGAACAAAACTTGGGAATGCTGATATTGCAGACAGACAGTATTTTATGGTTGATGCTGAAGGAACAGTTATTGAACCTAATATTCTAAACTGGGAAGAAAAAATCGATCCTAAAGAAGAGACTACCAAAGCAACTATTGAAGAGATGTATTATCCTCCTGAAGAGAGATTTAATGGGAAAAAACAGGTTGATATCAGAAAACTTAATTACTCCTATTTCTGGGTTGACAATCAGTCTGCAGCCAAATCTACCTATAAATTTGATTATGCAAACAATACTGGTAAATATGAGGGTCAGATTACAAACAATGACGGGACACGCACTGACATAAAAGATCGCTCATCTTTTATCAAACACAATATTATAAATGTTTATCCTGATACCCTGTGCTGGATCAGAGATTTTACATATTCATTCAATGATCCTCAATCCTCTCTTTATTTCTGGCATCCATCATTTGATAATTATCCTGTTGTTGGTGTTAGCTGGGTACAGGCAACAGCTTTCAGTATCTGGAGAACGGATTATATGAATACTGCACTGAGAAAAGATGGTATCGCAGATGTACAGGCTTACAGATTACCTCTTGAAACAGAATGGGAATATGCTGCAAGAGGCGGACTAGATCTTTCAATGTATCCCTGGGGAGGTCCTTATACCCGTAATTACAAAGGGTGCTTCCTGGCTAACTTCAAACCACTTCGTGGTAATTATATCGACGATGGCAACGTGTATGCAGGAAAGGTAGGTTCATACGAACCTAACGAATACGGATTATATGATATGTCAGGAAACGTTGCTGAATGGACATGCTGTGCTTACCACCCTTCAGCATATATTTTCGAGCACGATCTTAACTCAAACTATGAATACAATGCAAAACCACAGGATCCCCCTGTTTTAAAAAGAAAAGTGATACGTGGCGGATCGTGGAAAGATATTGCATATTTTCTTCAGACAAGTGCAAGAGACTATGAATATCAGGATTCTACAAAACCATTTGTCGGATTCAGAAATGTAAGATCTTATATCGGAGTAAATTAATATTTGAAATAATCTAAAACAATCAGAATATGAGCCTAGCAGAATTAACTCAAAGCAACGGGTGGAAAAGTTTCATGGCGAAACTCTATGGAATCGGAGCTTCCATCGTTATTGTTGGTGCATTATTTAAAATACAACACTGGCCATATGCAACCCTCATGCTTACGGTTGGTCTACTTACCGAAGCAGTAATCTTCTTCTTTTCAGCGTTTGAACCGCTGCATGAAGAGATTGACTGGTCACTGGTCTATCCCGAACTGGCTGGAATTCATGGAGATGAGCCTCAGGCGGTCGAATCGCATGATAAACACCATGGCGCTGTTTCAGGCGGTGGAGTTATTGGTGGTGGTGGTGCCGGATCTGTCGCTCTGGCCAAATTCGATGAGATGCTTGAAAAAGCAGAGATCACTCCCGACCTTTTCCAGAAGCTTGGCGTTGGAATGAAAAAACTAAGCGAAACCACTGGCAACATGAATGTTATGGGTGATGTTACAGCTGCTTCTACCAAGTATATGGGCACAATTAATTCTGCTAATGAGAATTTAGGTAAGTTGTCTGATTCTTATCAGGCTACTGCCAAAGTAATAAACGAAACAAGCTCTACATATCATAATATGGCTGATTCAATGTCAGTTATTGAAGTTGGTGGAAAATCATATCAGCAACAACTTGAATCGCTTAACAAAAATCTTTCTGCTCTTAATACAGTTTACGAACTTCAACGTAAAGGAGCCGATGATCATTTGAAAGATTCTGATTTACTGTTTAAAGGAATTCAGGGATTAATGAAAGACCTTTCTGAATCAGCAGGGGACACTAAAAAATATCGGGAACAGATAACTAAACTCAACGATAACCTATCGGCATTGAATAATGTTTATGGAAATATGCTTTCTGCCATGAATGTTAAATAATGTGGCTTTTTTTATCTAACTAATAACTACCAACAAAATGGCTCACGGAAAAGAAACTCCAAGGCAAAAGATGATAGGTATGATGTACCTGGTGCTTACGGCCATGCTTGCACTTAACGTATCAAAAGAAGCCGTAAAAGCATTCGTAAAAGTTGATCAGGCTCTTACTTTGACCGTTGCTAACTATGCTAAAAAAAATGACCTTATATATAAAGATTTCGACAGAGCTGCTGCAGAAAACCCAACAAAAGCAGGCAAGTATAAAACTGCTGCCTACGCTGTAAAAGAAAGGGCTGATGAGACATTTAATTTCATGCAGGATCTCAAGATAACAATAATCAACAAGGGTGACGGTCCGGGTAACGTTGCCGTTGCCGGCAGGGAAGTTTTTACTGAAAAAATTCTGAAATTCGATGATAGTAATGTTCCCTCTGAAATTCTTATTGGAGCCGCAGAGAATGGAAAAGCCAACGACCTTCATGCTATGCTTAATGAGTACCGTGATTTTCTTATTACAACCCTGGAGGGAAAAAACCCGTTGATTGAAGAGTCCCTGAGAAAAAGTCTGAGTACAGAAGATGGGATAAGCTTACACACCGGAGAAAAAGAAAGATGGGAGAATGCTACTTTCCAGACATTACCAATGGTTGCAGTTATCGCAATGCTTTCAGAATTCCAGGTAAATGTTAGAAACGCCGAGACTGAAGTTCTTAACTACCTCTATACGCAGATCGATGCTTCTTCATTTAAATTTAATCGGCTTGATGCAATTGTTATTCCAACCAGCTCAAATTACGTAACCCTTGGCAGCGATTACGAAGCTCAGGTGTTTATTTCTGCCTCCGACTCCACACAGACACCCACTATTACTGTTAACGGAGCACAACTCCCAATTGATGACTCAGGGAAAGGGATATATAAAGCCAAAGCTAGCTCCATCGGTCCTAAAAAATGGGGAGGTGTAATTGCACTTAAGGCCCCGGACGGCTCTACAAAAAATTACGAGTTCAAATCAGAATATTCAGTTGGAGAACCTAATGTAATTGTCTCTCCTACTGCTATGAATATCATGTACGCTGGTATTGCTAACCCAATAGATGTTTCAGTTCCCGGGGTAAGTCCTGATAAAATAAGTATTTTGGTTAAGAACGGAACATTCTCCACCGAAAAAGTTAAAAACCCAAAAGGGGTGCCATTTAAAGGTGGTTGGGCTGTAAAGCCAACTGCAGTTGGAGTAAATGTAGAGGTTATTGTAACCGCTGAAATAAGCGGAAAGAAAATGCAAATGGCTCCTTATATTTTCAGGGTAAAAAAGGTTCCTCCACCTGTAGCAAATTTTGCTGATAAGAGCCAGGGAAGTGTTGGAAAACAACTCGCTATGGCCCAAACTATGGTATTTGCCTCTTTGCCTGATTTTGACTTTGACCTGCAGTATGAAGTTACTGAATTTGTCTTATTCTATTCTGATAAAGGATCCGATTATCAGGAGCCAAGTAAAAGTGCCAGCTTAACTGCAGAACAGAAAAAAATATTAAATGCAATGACAAGAGGAAAAACTTTTATTTTGAAAAACATAAAGGCTAAACAGGGGACTGATAAGCCAGTAGAAGTGCCACCTATTGTACTAACAATTGAATAATATCAAAAAAAAATATACTCTCATGAATAAGAAAATTCTTTTTGGAATTATTATCCTTCTAACAGTTTCAGGGACTATTAATTCCCAGAGTTTCGGCGACATTTACAAAAAATCAATTCCCGATGCAAAGAAGATTGATTTCCCTTACCTCAGGGAAGCCGATGTTATCTGGTCAAAGAGATACTTCCGCCTGATCGATCTGAGAGAAAAGATCAATCAGCCTTTGTATTACCCAACCAATCCAACTAAAGATGGTAGAAAGAGTTTTATAAGTGTAATTCTTGATGAGATAAAAGCTGGTACCATCAAACCTTATTCTCCTCTTGATATGCTTACTCCTACTACATATTCAGATATTAATGTAAAAATGGGTGCTGTTGCTAAAACACAGTCAATAAAAATCAATGCTGCAGGAGCTACAAAAGACACATTAATAACAGAAGCAGCCAAGCCTGAGAATGTTAAACAATTACTTCTTTATGAGGAATGGTATTTTGATAAAAAACTATCAACGCTTAACGTAAGAATTATTGCAATTTCACCTTACTATATGGCTTATGATGATCAGGTCGGAAGAATCACCCGTCAACAATTATTCTGGATAAAATATGACGATGCCAGAGACGCTCTCGCAAAACAGGAAGTATTTATGAACAACAATGATGCCCAGAGAATTTCCTTTGACGATCTGTTCATGCAGCGGAGGTTTGGAAGTTCTATCGTTGGTGAATCTAACGTCTTCAACGACAGATTAATTCAGGAATACGAAGTCGGTAAGTTCACTCTTTTTGAAGCTGAACGTCTTAAAACTGAGCTATTCAACTTTGAACACGATCTTTGGGAATATTAAAATATTGTCTAATAAAAAAGAGGCCATCGATTATGGCCTCTTTTTTTGTCTATATGTCTGATTGTCTCCCTGTCTCAAAACTGAGAGTATATATTACAAATACTTCTCTTTGGTTGCTTTCT
>Ga0302321_100001674_pt1 | contig 19045 bp, 18 predicted proteins | sample Fen_T0_1_FD_202505 | JGI IMG/M metagenome (GOLD analysis project Ga0302321, IMG submission 202505) | Peat permafrost microbial communities from Stordalen Mire near Abisko, Sweden - Fen_T0_1 | ecosystem: Environmental > Terrestrial > Soil > Wetlands > Permafrost | place: Sweden: Abisko...
AACCCCGAACGCACCAAGCACCACGCGATACACCAGCTCGAGGCCCTCGGCTACCACGTCACCATCGAACCCCGCGGAGCCGCCTGACGACCCACCTCACCATCTCTTCAAGTCAGGCCCTCCCCGGCCAGGGTGAGCGCATGCTCGGCGAGCCGGAGCAGTACCCGCTTGCAGGACTGCCGGTCCCGGGCATCACAGAGCACCACCGGTACGTCAGCCAGGTCGAGGGCCTCGCGCACCTCCGCCTCGGTGTACAGCGGGCGTCCGTCGAAGCAGTTGATGCCGATCACGAAAGGAATCCCGCGGCGCTCGAAGTAGTCGACCGCGGCGAAGGAGCTCTCCCCGCGCGCGACGTCGAGCAGCACGACCGCACCGATGGCACCCTCGGAGAGCTCGTCCCACATGAACCAGAAACGGTCCTGACCCGGCGTCCCGAACAGGTACAGCACCAGATGCTCATCGATCGTGATGCGGCCGAAGTCCATCGCGACCGTGGTGGTGGTCTTGCTCGCCACGCCGGTGAGGTCGTCCACGCCGCGACTGATCTCGCTGATCAACTCTTCGGTACGCAGCGGTCGGATCTCACTGACGGAACCCACCATGGTGGTCTTGCCGACCCCGAAGCCTCCGGCAATCAGGATCTTGGCCGTCGTCACGGGCAGGTCCAACGACTGCATCTCAGAGCCGACGTATTCCATCGATCACCGCTCTCAGAACGCGAACATCCGGGGCAACTGCTGCCGAACGGAGGGCCAGCAGGTTCCGCTCCAGCAGATCGACGACAAGAATCTTGGCAACGCTGAGCGGCAGGCGCAGATGGCTGGAGATCTCCGCGATCGACAGCGGACTCTGGCACCACGCCAGGATCTGGCGGTGCTCGTAGTCCAGACCGGCGCCGGCCAGTTGATCGTAGTGCTGCTGGGTCATGACCAGACTCGTCAATTGGAGATCGTGCTGCCTGGCAGCGGTACGGCCGCGGGTGACGGCGTAGGGCCGTACCAACGGCCCCCACTCCTCCTCACCCGGGGCGTCACGGTGGTCCATCAGAGCCGCCCGAAGGCCCCAGGGTCGAGGCCGGACGCGGGCCCGGGGAACCGGGTCCGAGCGGTGAGGTGGGCCTCCACCTGCTTCACCAGGAGGTTCATCTCGTAGGCCAGATGACCGAGGTCGGCGTCCGCGACGGCGAGTACGGCCAGGGACGCGCCGACGCCCGCCTCGGTGATGACGAGGAACGCGTTCTCCATCTCCACGATGACCTGGCGCAGGGCTCCGCCGCCATTCTGCCGGCTGGCCCCCCGCGCCAGGCCCTGCAGTCCGGAGGCCACCGCGGCGAGGTGTTCGCCGTTGTCGCGGTCGACGGTGCTGGATCGGCTGATCAGCATGCCGTCGCCGGACAGGACGATCGTCTGCTGGGCGCCCGGGATCCGGCTCTGCAGATCGTTCAGCAGCCAGTTGAGGCCGGCCGGATCCGACATCGTGTTCATCGGCTCTCCCTCGGATCAGCATTGCGTCCCCGCGCGGTGCCGCGCTGCAGCGCGGACATCCGGCTCCGGGCTGTCTCGGCGTCCACCGATGCGGCCGGCTGAGGTGTCGGGCCGGCGACGTCGGGTGCCTCCCTGAGCTTGGGCGACAGGTGGGTCTGCCGAGCTCGCCGTGGCAGTTCCGGCCGGCCGTCCGCGCCGGCCACCGGTGGCGGGGCAGGTGCCGGCGGTGCCCCCATCGGGAGCTCGACGGGCCGGGACGGGTCGGCGCGCACGGGTCCGCGGCTGGACACCTCGTCGTACAGCGGCGTCCCCCGGTTGGGCAGCTCGGGCGCGCGGTACTGGTCGCGCACCGGGGGCCGAGCCGTGCCCGTCGCCTCCCTGGTCGTATCCGTCGGGCTGCTCCGCGGCACGGCAGGTGGCTCCTGGGGCCGCCACTGCCCGACCGGATCGTGTTCCCACGGCGCCACCGACGGCTGGGCCGACGGCGCGAACGCTCCCGGCCCCACGGGCTGGCGCGCGGGCTGCGGGCGGGCGGGCTGCGGGCGGGCGGGCTGCGGGCGGGCGGGCTGCGGGCGGGCGGGCTGCAGGCGCACCGGTTGCTGGTACGACGGCTCCTGCGGCAGCGCCTGCAACGTGGGCGACGACGATCCGGCCCGGAACGGCGCAGGGAACTGGGGCAGCTCGGCCTGGTGCGGGCTCTCCGCCAGCAGCTCCTTGGGGATCAGGACGACCACGGTGGTGCCGCCGAACGCCACGGACTCCATCAGCGTCACCCGGATTCCGTGCCGCTCCGCGAGCCGAGCGACGACGAACAGGCCGAGCCGGGGCTCGTCCGCCAGAGCCATCCATTGGAAGTCCGGGGGGTTGAGCAGCATCTCGTTGAACTGCTCCAGCTGGCTCGGCTCGAGACCGAGACCACGGTCCTCGATCTCGATCACCAGGCCTCGACCGACCACGTTGGCGCGGACGTCCACCCCGGCGGTCGGCGGCGTGAAGGCGGTCGCGTTGTCCACCAGCTCGGCGAGCAGGTGGATCAGGTCCGCCGCGGCGGCGCCCAGCACGGTGACCTCGGGAACCTTGGTCACGGTCACCCGGGCGTAGTCCTTCGCCTCGCTGATCGCGCTGCGGATGAGCTGCAGGAGCAGGACGGACCCGCGCCACTGCCTACCGGCCTTGCCGCCCGCGAGGATGATCAGGTTCTCGGCGTGACGCCGGGCCCGGGTGGCGAGGTGGTCCAGCTGGAACAGCAGCTCCAGCTGGGCGGGATCTTCCTGGCTCCGCTCGGCCTCGTCCAGCACCTTGAGCTGACGGTAGACGATGGTCTGGCTGCGGTGCGCGATGTCGAGGAACACTTTGCGCAGGCCGGCGCGGGTCTCCGCCTCGCGGGCCGCCGCAGCCACGGCGGTCCGCTGGGCCTCACCGAAGGCGTCCGCCACCTGACCGATCTCGTCGGATCCGTACGCGAGCGGCGGCATCTCACGGTCCACGTCGACCTGCTGGCCGTCGCGCAGGCGCCCGACGAGCTCCGGCAGCCGCACGCGGGACAACTCGATCGTCTCCAGCTGCAGCCGCCGTAGACGTCCGATCAGCCCTCGGGACACCGCAAGGCTCACCAGCAGCACCACGACGGCGAAGACGAGCAGGGCCAGGCTTCCCAGCAGCGCACGCGTCAACTGCTCCTTGCCCACGTCCCGAGCGATCCGGGCGGCGTAGCTGAGGTGCTGGGCCTGCAGTGCCACGAGGCCCGACGACAGCTTGGCCGTCGCCGAGCGCCACTCCTGCCGGGGCACCGGGAGCGGAACCTGCACGCGGGCGTCCTCCATGCGGGCGATCACGCCGTCGCCCACCGTCGCCGTCCCGTCCGACGCACCGGGCCCGGCCGACCCGGCGGACCCCGCGGACCCCGCCGACCCGGCCGACCCCGCCGACCCCGCCGACCCGGCCGACGCGGCGGACCCGTCGGACCGCACGACGCCGCCGTGCAGGACGCTACGCTGCACGACCGCCACGACCTCGCCGTCGGGACCCAGCGTGAGCTGGTTGAGCGCACCCGCCTCGTCGGGGGGGAGCGATTGCTGCAGGGTCCGCATGAGCGACTTGAAGTCGCCCGTGACGTGGGCGTACACGTCGAACGCGTCGCTGGTCATGCCCCGGTCCGTGAAGGCCGAGACGACCAGGGCGGCGCTCACGTCCAGCGTCTCGGTCAGGTCGGTGAGCTGCTTGCTGATCTCGTCCTGCCGGACGACCCGTGGATCGGCGACGGCCTCGGACAGGGTGGTGCTCCGCCGGCCCTCGATGGCGACCACCAGAGCGGAGTAGTTGGCGACGGCATCCACAAGCGAGACCTGGCGTGCGACGATCTTCGGCCGCATCGCCACCATCGTGTCGATCTCCGCCGCGGACACGATCGGACGCGTCGACGACAGGACTGAGGCGGCAGCACGGTCGGACGTGGCCCACTGGGCCTGCAACGCCGTCGTGGACGCCGTGGGATCAGCGATCACCTCACCGGCGAGGCGCCGCTCGTCCCGGAGCGCCTGGAGGAGATCGCGGACGACCCTCGACTCCGGGGTGTTGTCGGCGTTTCCGTTCAGGGACGCGTACTTGCCGCTCTCCGACGTCGCCTGATATCCGCGGAAGCCGGTATACACGGCGGCACCGAGGCCGACGAGCATCAGCGAGAGACTCGGAATCAGGGCGATCGCCAGGATCCGGGTCCGCAGACTGAGCCTGCCTGACGGAGTGCTCGCTCCAGTTGCCACGACGGACCTCTCCCGGACTCGAGCGTCGACGACATCTCGACGATTGCGACGGATAAGACCTGAAGTGCCACGGCGCTCCGCGTCACTTCTCGGAGCGGGTGAAGGCCCGGTGCGGTCACAGGGATCCCGAGGTGATCACCCTGGGTCAACGGGCGACGGACAGTTCTCCTGGTCCGACGACTACGGAAAGGCTCCTCGCCGGCACCTGCGTGCGACGAGGACGATGTCTGCGTCCCGGGCACCGGGAATCCACCCCCGGCACGACGTCCGACCGGTTCCCGGCACCATCGTGGGCGGCGGCACTACGCCGTCCCGAACAGTCCGGCGACGTCCGGCGCGTCGGTCAAGGTGCCGTACAGGTGGGCCGCCCGACCGAGCGCCAGGGCCGAGTCGACGTCCAGCTGTGGGGACCACACCGGCAGCACGATGGTCTGGGCCGTCGCCGGTGCGAGCGACTTGACGTATGTCTTGATCACGGCGCGCACCTCGTCCGTGTGCGCCTCGGCGTAGGTCTGCGACTCCTTCATGCCCTCCACGAAGGAAGCCACGACCTGCGGGTTGTCCCGCCGCGTCTGCTCGGTCGTGAAGAACTGCGCGATCTGCACCCTGGGGTACGTCTCGGTGAGGTTGTCGAACAGGATCCGCCCCCCGGACTGCAGGACCATGGTCCGGTAGGGCTCGGCCTCCCAGATGGCGTCCACCGTTCCGGCAGCCATCTGGGCGGGCATCTGCGCATGCGGCACGCGCACGAACTGGATCTTCCAGTCGTCACCACCGAGCTTCCGGACGGCCGTCTTGACGGTGGTGTCACCGATGCTGTTCCACGAGTTGATCGCGACCCGCTTGCCCACCAGGTCCCGGGCGGACTCCAGGTGGGACTTGGGCCCCACCATGATGGCGTTGATGTCCCTCAGCGGCTCCCCGGTCGACGTCCCGGCGCCGACCACCGAGACCAGCGGAACCCCGCGGTCCCGTGCGGTCAGCAAGGACACGATGTTGCTGAATCCCAGCTGGGCCTGCCCGGAGATCACGCCCGTGACCACGGCGGCGCCGCCCTGGAACTGCCGCGCCACGACATCGAGGCCCCGGCTGTGGAAGAAGCCCTTCTGAATGCCCAAGTACAAGGGCGCCACCTCGGCGACCGGGATCGCCCCGACCGTGACCTTGGTCAGGTTCCCGTCGCCGCCGGCCCCCTTGCTCGAGCTGGAACAGGACGCCAGGGCCACGGCCAGCGCCGAGCCGATGGCGGCCCGTCGTGAGATCACTCCTGCGCGGTCGTTCATGCCACCTCCACGGTGACGAGTTGAGCGAGCATGACATTCCATGATCGAGAAACTGTGGTGACGATGACGGGCGGCAGCATGATCGACTCAGCCCTCCAGGTTGCGCCAGCGCGACGTCCGGCGCTCCACCGCCGCCAGCGCGCCGTTGACGACGAGCGCCCCGAGGCAGACGAGCACGACCATGGCGTCGAGACCGGCGGCCCGCTGATTGCTGATCTGGCCGGCCATGAAGTCCCCCACGCCGTCCGTCGAGATCATGAGCTCGGCGAGCAGGACGCCGAGGAGGCAGAGCGCAGAACCGATCTTCAGTGCGCCCACGATCTGGGGGGTCAGCCACGGCAGCAGCACCGACGTGAACCTGCGGGCCGGAGTCGCTCCCATGGCCCGGCCCGCGTCGAGGTACACGACAGGCAGGTCGGCGCTGGCCGCCATCGTGAGCAGGATGACGGGGATGATCCCGTGGATCACCCCGAAGGCGATCTCGGAACGGTCCCCGAGCCCGAGCCACAGCACGAAGAGCGGATAGAACGGTGCCATGGGCATCGAATAGAGGATCGAGACGATGTCCCGTGCCCCGAGATGGACGTCCTGGCGGACGCGACCGATGAGCAGGCCCACCGAGGTGCCGAGGACGGCCGCGATGAGGAAGGCGACGGCGAACCGGAGCAGGGTGTGGCCGAGCTGCTGCATCGGCTCGGCCCGGAGGACGGCGGGCAGCCCCTCCCGGACCACCGTGACCGGCCCGACCAGGTACCCGTTGCCGGCCAGGGGTCCCTGACAGACCCACGCCCACCCCGCGAACAGCGCCAGGAGGGTGCCCCAACGGACCGCCCGGACGGCGACCGCCCCGTCCCCCTGCCGGGACGGTCGCACGCTCGGGCTCCTGTCGAGCAGGACCGGTGAAGTCACTTGGCGGTGCCGGACACGACGCTGGTCGTCAGGTAGTCGCTCTCCTTGGGCTCGGACGTCGCGATCTTCAGGTCCGGGAGGGCCTTGGCGTAGGCGGACATCCCGGCCTGGCTGATCGCCCCCGCGGGAGTGAATCCGTCGATCAGCGTCTTGTACGTCTGCTCGGCGATCTCCGGCTTCATGCCGAGCTTCTCGGCGGCCAGCGCCTGGACACCGGACTGGTTGGCCTTCATCCACTCGAGCGCCTGCGTGTAGGCGGCGGCCAGCTTCTTGAGCGTGTCGGTGTTCGCGGTGACGAAGCCCGACTTGGCCATCAGGATCGCGAACTGGGAGTCCGTGCCGAGAACCTCGCTGGCCCGCTGTGCGATCTTTCCCTTGCCCGACGCCTGCTCCACGAAACCGAAGTTGACCGGCAGCACGAAGGCGTCGATGTCACCCCGGTCGAGCGCGGCCATCGTCGATGCGGGGTCGCCGAGAGGCACCTCCGTGACGTCCGTCAGGGCGACGTTGACGGCGCGCAGCGAGGCCCGGGTGATGAAGTCGGTCAGGGAGCCCGCCTTGGAGATCCCGACCTTCTTGCCCTTGAGATCGGCGAAACCCTTGATCTGGGAGGCCGCCGGCACGATGAGAGCCATCGGGCTCTGCGAGTACACGCCGTAGAACGCCTGCAGCGGGATGTTGTGGGCGACGGCCGACACGGCGTCCAGGCCGGTGGCGGCGCCGACATCGACGGAGCCCCCGGCCATGGCCTTGGTCAGGTCGGATCCGGAGCTGAAGCCCACGATCGAGACGTTCAGGCCCTGCTTCGCGAAGTACCCCTGCTTCATCGCGACCTGGGCGGGCATCGCGTGGATGAAGTCCTGGGCCTGCACCAGCCCGAGCCGAACGGTGGCCGAGGACGACGCCCCCGCGGACGACGCCCCCGCGGACGACGCCCCGGCGGACGACGATCCGCTGCTGCCGCTGCCGCACGCAGCGAGACTGAGGAGGCCCGTCAGTACAAGGACCGTGGTACGGACCCTGGAACGCTGACTCATCGATGAACGCCTTTCCGGACGAGGATGCTGCAGAGGGAGAAAACGGCAGTGACCAGAGCCGTCAACGCGCAGGCGATGAGGATCCAGGCGAAGAGCGTCGGGGTGTCCAGCATCTGGCTCGACATTCCCAGCTCGTACCCGACGCCCTGGGCCCCGGAGATGAACTCACCGGCGATGACGGTGACGAGTGCCAGACCGAGGCCCACCCGCAGGCCCGAGAGCACCGGCGAGAGGACGTCCGGCAGCACCACGCCGTACAGACGCCGGGCATGGCCGGCGCCCATGGCGCGGGCCGCCGTCGTCAGGCGCGGGTCGACCGACCCCGTCGCCCGCATCGTGGCGATGGCCACGGGGAAGAAGGCGTAGAGCGCGCCGAGGGCTATCTTCGATCCCGCGCCGATTCCGAGCGTCGCCGCGAGCACGGGATAGAGCACGACGAGCGGCAGGGCGCTCAGTCCGGTGAGGACCGGTTCGTACGCCCGGCGCAGCACCGCGACCGACCCGGTGACGCCCCCGAGCGAGAGCGCTGCGACCGCAGCGATCGAGAACGCCGCCGCCGTCTCCCCGAGAGTGGCCGTCACGGGCTCCAGGCTCGCCGTCCCGCGCTCGAGCACCCGCCACAAGGCGGTGCCGGTGCTGCCGGGAGACGGCAGGAGCAGGGGTTCCACCCAGTGCAGCGACGTCAGGAGCGTCCAGACGCCGAGCACCCCGAGGACGGTGAGCGCGTAGAGCCGGACGCGGGGTGAGCCCCTCACGACCGGACCGCGTCGTCGTCGAAGAGCAACGCTGAGAGCCGGTCGGTGAGCCGGTGGAACTCCGGGGTCCGCAGCAGTGACGGCCGCCGCGGGCGATCCAGGTCGACGACCACCACGTCCTTGATCGTGCCGGGGCGCGGGCTCATCACGATGACCCGGTCGCTCAGGTAGACGGCCTCCGACAGGTTGTGGGTCACCGACACCACCGTCTTGCCCTGCTCCTCCAGGAGAGCGGTCAGCTGCTCGCCGATCCTCGTCCGGGAGAGCTCGTCGAGCGCGGCGAAGGGTTCGTCCAGCAGCAGGACCGGCGCCTTCGACACCAGCGCTCGAGCGATGGCGACGCGCTGCTGCATACCTCCGGACAGCTGATGGGGAAACCTCTGTGCCGCATCGGCCAGGCCCACCGCTCGCAGGCAGGCCGCCGCCTGCTCCCGGCGCCCGGCCCGTGGCGCACCGGCGAACTCCAGAGCGACCTCGACATTGCGCAGCGCGCTGCGCCACGGATACAGCGCGAGGTCCTGGAAGACGAAGGCCACGTCCTGGGGACGGGGCCCCACCACGACCGAGCCCGCTACCGAGACCGTGCCCCGGTCCGGGGTGAGAAGTCCGCCGATGAGTCTCAGCGCCGAGCTCTTGCCGCACCCCGACGGCCCGATCAGGCTGACGAACTCCCCCGGCCGGACGTCGAAGCTCACGTCGGCGACGGCGTCGACGGAGCCGTAGGACAGCGACACCCCGCTGACGCGGATGGCCGGCGCCCCACCGGCTCCACCGTCGGTCGGGACGCTCACGCTCACCGACCCCCTCGAAGCCGCCTCCGCCGTCACGACGCCCTTCTCCCCATCACGCGCGCTGCCCTTGGGCCGGGCTGGCGTCCCCGCGCTCTCAGACGCTGAAAGTTACTTTTCGGGGGAACCGTAGGGGGTCGGGAGAGAAGTCGCAAACATGCAGGTCAGCAACCTAATCGCCCAATTCGTCGCACCGGCCGGGGGCGCTGGGGCCTGCCGGGGCGCGGGTGGTCATGGACTGACCAACACGAACCCGGTATAACCGCCCGCCCGCCCGCCCGCCCGGCCGAGTCGAGCCGGGCTGGGTCGTCGTCGCCCGCACGCCTCTGCCCGGCCGGACCGTTCGCACCGGCGTCAGGCGCCGACCATGTTGTAGCCACCGTCGGCGACCATGTAGCCACCGGTCATGTGGCTCGCGTCGTCGGTCGCCAGGAAGAGCGCGGTCCCGGCGAGGTCCGCCGGGCCCGGAATGCGACCCATCGGCGTCAGGCTGCGCAACTGGTCGCCACGACCGGACCGCCAGTCCTCGCGGGAGAGCGTGGCCTCGGTCTCGATGAACCCCGGAGCGAAGACGTTGACGCGGACCGTCGGCGCGAAGGCGTGGGCGTACGACTTCGTGACCCCCAGCAGGCCGTACTTGGCGGCCGCATACTGCGGGGCACGTGCGCTCCCGCGCACGATCACCGTGGAGCCGATGTTGACGACGGCGCCGTGGCCCTGGTCGAGCATCCGCTGCCCGAACTCGTGGACGCAGGCCATCGTGCCCTTGATGTCCACGGCGAGGACATGGTCGACGGCCGCCTCCGTGACGTCCCGCCAGGACATCTGTTCCCGGGCCACGTCGCCGACATTGTTGACGAGGACGTCGACGCCGCCCAACGCCTCGAACGCCTCGGCAGCCATCGCCGCCACCTGCGCCCACTCGACGATGTCCGCCTGCAGCAGGATCGCTGCGCCCCCCTCGGCCCGGATCCGCTCGGCCGTGCGTTCCGCGCCGTCCTTGGAGGAGCGGTAGTGGACGCCGACCACTCGCGCGCCCTCCTGCGCGGCGCGCACGGCGATCTCGGCGCCGAAGCCGGTGCCGGCTCCGGTGACGACCACCGAGCGGCCCTCGAAGCGGCGAGGAACGGGAAGCGGGGTGAGGGGCACGATGCGTCCTTGGTGAGGTGAGGTGAGGTGGGGTGCGGGTGGGGTGCGACGGGCGTGCCGATCAGACCAGCACACGTCCGCCGTCGACGTAGAGGATGTGACCGGTGATGAACGCGGCGCGGTCGGAGGCCAGGAAGGTGACGGCGTCGGCGACCTCGTGCGGCATCCCGAGGCGGCCGGTCGGCACCAGACTCTCCAGCTCCTGCCGATGCCCGTCGGTGTCGAGATGGGCCCTGGTCAGGTCGGTCTCGATGTAGCCGGGGGCGACCGCGTTGACCGTGACGCCACGCGGCGCCCACTCCCGGGCCATGACGCGGACCAGTTGGTTGAGGCCGCCCTTGGTCGCGGCGTACGGCGCGTGCCGGGAGTGGGCCAGCAGCCCTGACACCGATGACAGGAACACCATCCGCCCGTACCCGGCGTCCACCATCCCGCGTCCGACCTCACGGCCCAGCCAGTAGGCGGTCGAGAGGTTGAGCTCGACGATCTGCCGCCAGTCGTCGTCGCCGAGCTCGAGCACCGACGTGCGGACGTTGCGGCCCACGGCGTGCAGGAAGATCTGAGGCGTGCCCACCAGGGCCGTGGTCTCGTCGACCAGGGCACGGCAGGCCTGTGGCGTGCGGACGTCGCACACGAGCACGCGTACCTCGCTGCCGAGGTCCTTGGCGGCCCGGCTCGTGGCCTCCAGCTTGGCCTGGTCGAGGTCGGCGAGCACGACGTCGGCGCCCTGTGCCGCGAGACTGAGGGCGCTCGCGCCGCCCAGGCCGCCGGCTCCCACCACCAGAGCCGGCCGACCTGACAGCGCCAGCCAATCCCGCATGCGCCGCCCGCTCCCGTTACTCTCGAACAGTGAAAGAGGCTTTCCCCGACCCTAGAACAGGTCGCGAGATACTGTCCAGAGAGGTGACAGATGGCCCGTGGCCGATCGAGTTCGACGCCGCCCGAGGCTGACGACCGACCCGAGTACCGCGTCGAGGCACTGGCCAAGGGCCTGCGCGTCCTCAGTCTCTTCGACGAGCGGCGACCGACCTGGCGCGTGACCGATCTGGCGGCCGCCGCCGGTCTGCCGATGCCGACGGCGTACCGGCTGGTGATGACCCTCGCCGCGGAGGGGTACCTCGACCACCTGCCCAACGGCGACTACCGCCCGGGCGTACGCACCCTGACGCTCGGCACGGCGGCGCTGCGCAGCCTCGACCTCGTCGAGCTCGCGACGCCCAAGCTCCAGCAGCTCGGTGAGAGCACCGGCGAGACGGTTAACCTCGCCGTCCTGAGCGGTGACCAGGTGCTGTACCTGGTCCGGATGCGCAACTCCGACCTCGTCCACGCCAACATCCAGGTCGGATCGACGTTGCCGGCCGTGCACACCTCGATCGGCAAGCTGCTGCTCGCCGACCTCGACGAGGCCGACCTGCTCGAGCGGATCACCGAGAGCTCCTTCAACGTGCCCCACGGCCCGAACGCGAAGCTGTCCCTCGGCGAACTCGCGGAGGAACTGGGCCGGATCCGTCGGCAGGGCTGGGCCGGGCAGGACGAGGAGCTCATGCGCGGCCTGCGGTCGGTCGCCGGTCCTGTGACCGGGCCCGGCGGGCGCGTCATCGCCGGCGTCAACGTCGCCGTCCATGCGCGCGACTGGTCCACCCGTCGGATCGACCACGAGCTGCTGCCCGCGGTGCTGGCGACGTGCGCGGAGATCTCCCAGCTCGTCATGGCAGGGAGGGGCGCGTGAGCGATCCGGCCCGAGAACGGTTGCCCCGGTGGGCCCCGCAGGATCTGGACCCCGCCCAGCGCGAGGTCTACGACTCCATCGCCGGAGGCCGGCGCGCCCAGGGCCCGCAGCTGTTCCGGCTCACCGACGACCGCGGAGCCTTGGAGGGACCGTTCAACGCCTTCCTGCTGCAGCCCCGCATCGGCAACGCGCTGCAGGCGCTCGGCGCGGCCGTCCGCTACGACACGACGCTCGGCGACCGCGAGCGCGAGATCGCGATCCTGGTCGTCGCGGTCGCCTGGGCCTCGGACTTCGAGTGGTACGCCCACGAGGCCGTGGGCCGGCAGGCCGGGCTGTCGGACGCCGACCTCGACGCCGTCCGGTCGGGCGCCTTCGAGGAACTCCGCACCGAGGTCGAGCAGGTGGTCGCGCGCACCGCCCACGCCCTGGCCACGCGCGACGACCTCGCCGACGACGAGTACGCCCGTGCCGTCGCCGTCCTCGGGCCGTCCCAGGTCTTCGAGCTGCTCACCCTCGTGGGCTACTACGCCGCCCTCGCCCTCCAGCTGCGCGTGTTCCGCGTCGCCTCGCCGCAGGCCTGAGCTGCGCTTGACACCCGACGTCCGGCGGCGCAAGGCTTCCGGCACGTCCTGATATCCACTCTTGTCAGGCGAGAACGCCATGCGCCGTCGCCGACGGCACCGGCTCGAACCGCCTCACAGGAAGACCGGTGCAGGGATGAAGCTCGTGACCTTCGACGAGGGCCGGGTGGGCCGGGTGGACGGCGAGACGGTCGTGGAGCTCGACGTGCCCTCCACCCGGGTCTGGTTCGAACGCGGCGGCCGGGTCGCCGAGACCGGCGCGGTGCTCCCCCTCGCGGACGTGCGGCTGCGCGCCCCGATCGTGCCGAAGAAGTTCTTCCACACCGCAGGAAACTTCCTCGACCATCACCGGGAACTCGAGGCCGTCGACTGGTCGCACCCCGTGCACAAGGGGATCGTCTTCTTCCAGAACGTGGACGCGATCATCGGCCCCGACGATGCGATCGTCTACCCCGAGGGCCTGACCAAGGAACTCGACTACGAGCTCGAACTGGCGATCGTCATCGGGCGCAGCGGCAAGTTCTTCGGGCCGGAGGAGGCCGAGGAGTACATCGCCGGCTTCATGATCTTCAATGACATCACCGCCCGGGACATCCAGCGCCGGGAGATGCAGTCGGGCGTCTTCTCCTTCTCCAAGGGCATCGACACCTTCTGCCCGATCGGCCCGTGGATCGTCACGAAGGACGAGATTCCCGATCCGCAGTCGCTGGCCATGCAACTGCGCGTCAACGGTGACGTGCGCCAGCAGGGCAACACGGCGCAGATGGTCATCTCGATCCCGCACCTCGTGGCCTACCACTCCGCACAGGGCTACACCGCCGGCGACGTCATCACCACGGGCACGATCTCCGGGGTGGCCGCCGTCCAGCCGAATCCGTTCGACTTCTACCTCATGCCGGGCGACCGGATCGAGGCCGAGATCGAAGGCATCGGCGTCCTGCGGAACCACGTCGTCCCCTGGAGCGCCGCCCACGACACCCCGCCGTACACGACCGATCTCTACTCCCCCACGTCCCGCTGACCGCTCGCCGCGCCGCGAAGGATCGTCGATGCAGTTCGGGACGGTGGAGGGCCGGTTCGTCCTGGTGCGGAAGGGGCGGATGCTGGACGTCGCCGCGGCGTCCGCGGGGGCGCTGCCGTCCGACGTCCTGACCGCCCTCGGGCGCTGGGACGAGGTGCGCGCCTGGGCTGCGACGGCGGACTGGTCCGGCTCGGTCGACGTCACTCCCGACCGGCTCGGACCACCCGTTCCTGCGCCACGACAGGTGTTCGCGATCGCGCTCAACTACCGGCCGCACGCGGCCGAGGCGGGGTTCGTGGCGCCGGACGCCCCGCTGGTCTTCACCAAGTTCCCGACCTGCATCACCGGACCGGTGGCCACCGTGACGCTCCCGCCGGGCAACGTCGACTGGGAGATCGAGGTCGTCGCGATCATCGGCGCCGGAGGCCACCGGATCCCGCGGGCCGCGGCGTGGGACGCCGTCGCCGGCCTGACCTGCGGGCAGGACCTCTCCGAGCGTCTCCAGCAACTGCGGGGGACGCCGCCGCAGTTCTCGCTGGCCAAGTCGCATCTGGGCTTCGGGCCCATCGGGCCGGTCGGCGTCACGCCCGACGCGTTCCCCGATCGTGACGACGTGGGATTCGAGTCCCTGCTGTTCACCGAGCAGAGCCCGGACGGCGAGGTGCTCCAGCGCGACCGGACCGCGAACATGATCTTTCCGATCGACGACCTGGTGGCCCGGCTGTCCCAGGTGTGCCCCCTGCTGCCGGGCGACCTCGTCTTCACCGGCACGCCGGCGGGGGTGGGGAACAGGCGCACGCCTCCGCGGTTCCTGCGGCCCGGCGAGACTCTCGTCAGCCGGCTCGACGGCGTCGGAGAGATCCGGCAGACCTTCGTCTCCCCGTGAGCGACTTGCTGCGCGCACCGCAGCACCTCCGCGCGACCTGCTCCGGGGCCTGCCCTCAAGCCCGTCGACGACGTCGTCAGGGGTGGCTGCTCAGGGCGGCGCGGGTGAGGACGGAGGCGGTGTGCACGATGCTCGGAACGGCGTCCTCAGGGTCGAGGCCGTACAGATCCGTGAGGCTGAACAGGGCTTCGGCGCTGACGACGACCGCCAGGTCCCGCTTGAGCTGTGCCAGGGCGGCCGGATCGATGAGGGCGCGGGCGTCGTTCAGCGGGGCGAGCGCGGTGTCGATCAGGGTGAACCGCAGCCCGGGGCGGGAGCCGGCCTGGCCCGGTCTGGTGATGGTGGCCGCGATCAGGGCGCGGACCACCCCCTGGCGGCTCAGGATGTGTCGCATCAGGAATTCGGTGGCGGCGGCGATCCTGATCACCGGATCGTCGGAGCCGGCGACCGAGGCCAGCGCCTCGGCCGCGTCGGGCAACTGCCCTGCAATCGCCTCCTGCAGCAGGCTGGCCAGGTCGGGGAAGTAGCGGTAGGCGGTCGCCTCGGAGACCAGGGCGGCGCGGGCGACCTCGGGCATGGTGAGGTCGCGCCCGGTCCGGCTCAGCTCGGCCGCGGCCTGCACGATCGCCGTCCGCGTTCGCAGCTTCTGATTCGCGCGGCCCGCCGTGCCCTGACCCGCCGTGCCCGCCGTGCCCGCCGTGCCCGCCAGCAGCGTGTCCTCCACCGCCATGATCAGCCTCCCGGCGCGACTGAAGGGCATGCCGTCGTCCTGAAAGGACGCTGGCAGCCGTTCTGAAAGCATTCTGACGTCTCGTTGACCCGCTGATCATGAGCGGAGCGCCCAGGATCGCCCCGACCGGCCGTCGTGCGCGAGGACCGTCACCGCAGGTGGGCCCGCGCGTCGTGCACGGGCCCGCCTGCGGTGCGACGTCAGTCCAGGCCGGGCCGGACCACAGTGGTGGCGAAGTCCCCGATCGCCGCCAGGAGCGCGCCGGGCTGCTCGATCTGCGGGAAGTGACCCGCCTCGGGGATCGGCCGGTACTGGCCGTTGGGGAAGGCCGCGGCGTAGGCGCGGCCGTACTCGGGGAGCAGGACGCCGTCCTCCTCGCCCCAGGCGACCAGCACCGGGACGGTGACGCGGTGCAGGCGCCGACGCAGCTTCGGCGCGAACAGGAAGTCCTCGCCCGAGTACAGCGCCAGGGCCCGCTGGTTGGCGGCACCAGCGGCGCGCTGCTCATCGCTCAGCGCGGCCAGGTCAGGGCGCAGAGCCGGGTTGTGGAACGCCAACTTGCTGACCGCCACCGGCGGCAGGGTCCGGATGTCGGTGACCTGCGCCGGGTGGTCGGGGCGGATGCCGGTGGCGTTGAGCAGCACCACCGACGAGATCCTGCCGTCGATGTCACGCAGCGCCATTTCCGAGGCGATCCACCCGCCCACGGAGTTCCCGATCACCATCACGCTCGTCAGGCCGAGGTGCTCCAGCAGGTCCAGGTAGGCGTCGGCCAGATCGGCGACGCCGTCCAGCCATGGCACCCGGGGCGTCCCGTCGAAGCCCGGGTGGGTGGGGGTCACGACGTAGGCGTGCTCCGACAGTGCCGCCCCCAGCCCGGCGACCGTTCGGGGCCCGGCCCCGCCGTGCAGCAGCAGCACACCCTCACCGGCCGGACCGGCCTCGCCGTGCTCGGTGAACGTGATCTGCAGCCCGTTGTCCAGGTCGACGGTCCGAGCAGTGCGGGCGGCCCGGTCGGTGATCGTGTGTGCAGTCATGAGAACGTGGCTCCTTCGTAAGAGGTGACTCGCATGAAGATAGTGAACTCTCGTCATTCATGCAAGTCCGCTCTCACGAACATGGCGACACTCCCGTGAGCACCGGCGCCGAGCCCTCGTCGGGTCAGTCCCGAGCAGGGATCCGGCGCGGCACCGGGTGCTCGGCCGGTGATGCCCCCGCTCGACGACGCCTCCCACCGGCAGCTCTCGCCGCCACGGTGCCGGGTGTACACGTGGTGGGTGCAGCGGGTACGTCGCCGTCCACACCGGCGGTACGACCCTCAGCCGTGGGTTCAGCTCCCGGTGGACATCGAGCCCACGACGGGACGCAGTGGAGTGGCGTCGTCCGCCGGCCGCAGCACGCAGGTCGGGCCGGGTGAGCGTCGTCCGACGGTCATCCCGCCGTGCTGGCAGCCGCCACGGGGAGCGGCTCGTCACGCATCGCGCACACCGCGGTCTGGTTGACCTTCTTCAACGCCGCACCGGCCGCGTCCTCCGCGTCGGTGGGCGGCGCCGCGTCGTCGAACGCGATGTTCGTGTCGGCCACCAGGGTGCGCCCACCGTCGGGTGTGGTGAAGGCGAAGCTCATGTGGCCCAGCGTGCCGCCGATGTGCCCCCAGGCCGTCCCGCACGGGGTCTCCCGCCGCGTCAACCCCAGCCCGTACGCGTCCCTGCCCTGCACGGACGCCGGCACCACCGTCGTCATCTGCGCCAGCTGCGCCGCAGGAAGCAACCGGCCCGACAGCAGCGCGGACAAGAACCGGGCCAGCTCGCTCGGGGTGGACACGATCGCCCCCGCCGTCCCGGCCCAGCCGCCGAGCGCCCAGCCCGACACGTCGGTGTAGGTGCGCGTGGTGTCGGTCAGGGACGCGAGGTAGCCGTGGGCGTACCCGGGCCCGGTGTCCCGGGCGGTGTCGGTGACGAGGTACGTGCGGTGCAGGCCCAGCGGCCCCGCGATGCGCTCCTGCACGAGTCGGGCCGGGGAGCGCCCTGTGACCTGCTGGAGGATCATGCCGACCAGGATGTAGTTGGTGTTCGAGTAGTCCCAGCCCTGCCCGGGCGCGAACACCGGCGGGTGCTTCACCGCGAGCGCGACCAGCTGTTTCGGCGTCCAGACCCGGTGAGGGTCGGTGACCAGCCCGAGCGCGGGGTCGGCCGTGTAGTCGAACAGCCCGCTGGTGTGCTGGAGCAGGTCCCGCAGGGTGATCTTGCCGCCGCTCGGGACGAGGCCCGGCAGCCAGCGCTCGACGCTGTCGGTGAGCCGCAGCCGATGGTCGGCGACGAGTTGCAGGGCGATGGTCGACATGAACGTCTTGGTGCTGCTGCCGATCTCGAACTGGTCGTCGCGTCCGAGCGGGCGGCCGGCCGCACGGTCGGCCAGGCCTGCGGTGACGACGGTCACTCCCTTCCCGTCGTCGACCCGGGCGACGTACCCGACCAACCCCGCCTCCACCGCCGCGTCGGCACTGGCCCGCAGGGCGGCCTCCTGCGCGTTCCGGTACGTCGCCACCGCCGGCGAGGCGGTGGACGCGGACGCCGGGACACCGGTCGCGACCGATCCGGCGACCGCGATGCACAGCACAGCCGCGCTCGCCACGGCCGCGGCCCGACGGGAGCGGGCACGCCGCGCGGGCAGGACGGCGGTGCAGCGCAAGGGAACGACCGGATCCGGCATGCCAGGCATCCTGGCGATCCGGGCGGCTCACGGCAATAGTCGCTTTCGTCAAGCACTCCAGGTCCGGGTGCCTGTGGCCAGTACCCCCGGCGGGACTCGAACCCGCACTCGAGCGCTTTTAAGGCGCCTGCCTCTGCCGTTGGGCTACGGGGGCCGAGGACACCCGGGCCGGACCGGGCCGGACGTCCTGGTCCCAGGCTAGTCACCCGGGCCGCCGTCACCGAGCTATCACAGATTTGACGGATGCATGGGCGAACCGGCCCCGGCCTCCGGGTTACGGTCCGGCGGTGTCCACGTCCTTGCCGGCGGCCCGGCCCCTGACGAGCCCCACCGGTGTCGTGCTGAGCCGTTCCCGGGCCCGTGCCGCTGCCCGGGCGGCCGTCCCGCCGCGGCTCGGCGCGGTCGTCGTGCTGTCCGTCGTCGTCGCGGCCGCGTTCCCGCTGGCACCCGCGATGCTGCGGCGGACGGCGAGCACCCCGCTCGTCGTGGCGCTCGCCGCCCAGCAGCACGGGGTCACCGCTCTGACGCACGCGGCCCTCACCATGACGGCCGTGCTCGCGCTCGTGACCCTGGGGGTCTCCCGGCGAGGCGGCGTCCGGGCCCTGCTGCTGTGGTCGACGGCGGTGCTCGTTCCCGCGACGGTGATCGCGGACGCCGTCACGCCGGTGCGCGGGCGGCTCACAGCGCCTGTCACGGACGCACTGGCCTCGGTCGGCGTCCACCTCCCGGTCGGACCGGTCCGCAGCGCGGACGCCGTGCTGCTCCTCGCCGGCGGCGGCGTGGCAGGGGTGCTGGCGATCGTGGTGCGCGCGCAGGTGCTGCGCTACCGCCGCCTGCTCACGATGTCGCTGGTCACCGCAGCGGCCTGCGCGGCGGCCGTCGGGGTTCCGACGGCACTGCGCCTGGTCACGAACTCGATCAGTCTGCCCCTCGTCGCCGACGAGTCCCTGCGCGCCGTCGCGGCCGTGCTGGGGGCGCTCACCGTGCTTACCGGTCTCGTTGCGGCGCGGACCGTGCACCGGGACGCCGGCGCCCCGGCGCGCCGCGGTCCGCGGATCGGACCGCTCTGGGCCGTGTCCCTGATGGTGGGCGTCGGCATCATGGTGGTCGCTGCGGCGGTCACGGTGATCCTTCGGTCCGGCCCCTACCTCGACGTCCTGCCCTACGCCGGCGCCGTCGTCGGCGCGGCCACCACGGCGACCCTCGCACTGCGCCTCAC
>Ga0302321_100001676_pt1 | contig 19034 bp, 10 predicted proteins | sample Fen_T0_1_FD_202505 | JGI IMG/M metagenome (GOLD analysis project Ga0302321, IMG submission 202505) | Peat permafrost microbial communities from Stordalen Mire near Abisko, Sweden - Fen_T0_1 | ecosystem: Environmental > Terrestrial > Soil > Wetlands > Permafrost | place: Sweden: Abisko...
CGATGGGCTGACGCTGCCCTGGACGCAAAGTGGACATATAAATGGGCAGGTTGACCTGTTTCTGGCAAATCCACCATATTTAGCAGCAAAGAATAATGATCTTAGCATCTACCGCTTCGCTCAACAGCGTGGGCAGTCTGATAGCTATCTGCTTTTTCTCGAACTGGCCCTGCAAGTAGTACGCCCCGGTGGATGGCTGGGACTTGTGCTACCAGATCCGGTACTCGCACGAGCAAACGCAGCCAGAGAGCGCAAACGGCTACTCGCAGAGACCACTGTCCATTATCTCTGGCACCTCGCCGATGTCTTTGCCGCCTATGTCGGTGCCGTCGTTATCATTGCTCAGAAACATCCTCCTTCATCAGTGCACGCCATAGCCTGGAAACGCGCACACTGGCCGCAAAACAATAGCTTAAATGAGAAACAGAGAGAAAAACGCAGCACACATAGAATACATAAAACACACTCTGGCGACTCAGGGACCATCTTGCAAGCATTTCTGTATCGGCAAACGGGAGCCGAACTACGCTACTTGCTTAGTAGATTGCAGGGCACACTCGTCGAGCAGATTTATACACAATGGCAATCAGCAGAAGAAACCACCCACACACTGATCCCGCTCAAAGATCAGATCATTATCCATCGTGGTGAAGAGATTAGCAAGGATAGTCCACTTCTCAACAGATCGCCAATGCAGAATAAAGAACAGCATCTATGGTACCCGGTGTTACGCGGAGGAAGCGAAATTCGCCCGTACGGTATACCAGACGCACACTACTGGATAGCGGCTGAGAAGATCGTAAAGCCCCTGGCGTACTACCTGACGCCTAAGCTGCTCGTCGTCAAGAGCACAGGCCGTCTGCAAGCCTGCCTGGATCTACAGGGGCATATTGTCTTACAGACCCTGTATACACTCGCCGTGGCTCCTGGCGTTGCAAGCGTGATTGCCAACAAATCACAGACAGATGCGTGTAAACAGAATCATGAACAAATATTCAGCATAGAGGACGAGTTATACTACCTACATACCCTGCTCAACTCACGCTTGCTGCAAGAGTATGTCTCTGTATTACATACCGCCTATAAGTGGGTACAGCCACAGATTGAGCAGCATGTACTGGCCCATTTACCATTGCCAGGGAGAGTAGATCCAGATGAAAAAGGACAGATTATCCAGCGAGCGAAACAGATGATACAGAGTTGCAGCAAGTTGTCCCCCGATGTAGAATTGAAAGAGCAGAATCAGGCATGCTATGAAGAACAGGAGCGCGCCATCTGCCGCTTATATCAAACAGCCATTCAGGAGGGGCAGCCAACCAGGCCAACACACTAGAATTGCAGCAGGAGCACCTCCTAATAGCCGAGACAAAGGAGTCATTCAGTATGGTTGAGACACGCCCAATCCGCGTCCTGGTTGCTAAACCCGGGCTGGACGGACATGATCGCGGTGCAAAAGTCATTGCGCGTGCGCTACGAGACGCAGGCATGGAAGTCATCTACACAGGCATCCGGCAAACGCCAGAGATGATCGTCGAGGCCGCCGTCCAGGAGGATGTAGATGCCATACTCATGAGTATCCTTTCTGGGGCACACATGGCCCTCTTCCCCAAAATCATGGAACTACTCAAACAGAATGGCCTGGACAACATATTGGTCGCAGCAGGCGGCATCCTTCCCGACGAAGACATTCCAGCTATCAAAGCAATGGGCATACAAGGCTGTTTTGGCCCCGGTACCTCGACCGAGGAGATCATTCAGTTTGTGTGTTCCAATCTCGCAAGCAAGGTAAAAAAGTGAATGAATGAATTCCAACATTTCAATATCGCCGATTAAGAAAGAAGATATACTTTACTCCTGAGTAAGCTTATTGATTTTGCAGCAGGTAAGGTCTTGAAGAATATCACCAAACGTCTCCTTGCAGGTGATCGTCTAGCACTCGCAAGGATGATCACACTGATCGAAAATGAGGCACCAGAGGCACGCGGCTATCTGGCAGAGCTCCACCAGCATACTGGGCAAGCTCATATCGTAGGAGTCACTGGCTCACCAGGGGCCGGCAAAAGCACGCTGGTCACAAACCTTGTACGCGAACTGCGCAGGCGTGAACACAAAGTAGGCATTGTCGCAATCGATCCCAGTAGCCCATTCAGCGGCGGAGCGATCCTGGGCGACCGTATCCGCATGATGGAGTTTTCCGGCGACCCTTATGTTTTTATTCGCAGTATGGCCAGCCGTGGCAATCTAGGCGGGCTCGCAGTCTCCACACGCGACGTTGTGCGTGCAATGGATGCTGCTGGCTATGATCCCGTTATCATCGAAACCGTGGGCACAGGACAAGCGGAAGTTGACATCATGCGCAGTGCCCAGAGCGTCCTCGTCGTCGTCGCTCCCGGCATGGGCGACGACATACAGGCTATTAAAGCTGGCATCCTTGAAATCGCCGACATCTTCGTCGTCAGCAAAGCAGACAAAGCTGGAGCAGAGCAGACCGCAGCCGAACTGACCATGCTACTAAGCCTGGATACGAAACGTAAGCATGCGGCATGGCGTATTCCTGTCTTAAAAACTTCAGTTGTTAAAGAGCAAGGCATTGTCGAACTGATCGACGCTATCGCCAAACATCGCATCTACCTGCACGAGAGCGGGACATTGGCACGACGAGCGGAGCGCCAGGCACGCAGTGAGATTCAGAATCTGGTCATACAGGCCGCAACCAGAGCACTCCAGAGCGCTGTCAGCAGCGAAGAGTGGCGCACGCTGCTCGAAAAAGTTAGCAAGCGAGAGCTCGATCCCTATAGTGTCGCCAGCGAACTGCAGGCGCGCATACTTGCAGCATCCTCAAGTTCCTCAGTGCCCCCAAACGCAACGCAAGATACATAACATGAGCAGCATAGATCCCTGGCAAGAAAGCAATACACAAAGACCGCAAAGATGCGTGACGGTACTCCAGGGATCACAGCACACTACCTGACCAGCATAGCTAATTAAGCATATCTTTTTTATCTATATCAGAGACTTGCACCTCAAAAGGTTGTTCCTGCCCTCTTTGATTGTCGAACCAATAGCAGAGATGTCTATTCATACTCACTCCATCCAACACATTTACACAATACACAAGGTCCTCATCGTATTCAGGCTTTGGTGCGCGGACAAACTCACGAAAGTAGAGCTCATCCGACCATTTCGCGCGCACATTAACATGTGCGAAGAGCCATGCACCCGGAGCAAGATGGGCATGTAAATGCTCAGGGATGAGAGAGACGGGCAGACGAACGCGCTGATAGTGATCCCAACAACCCACTGAAACATCTATATAGCGCTCGCCAGCCATTTCATCTACATCATCAATTCCAAGCATAACCTGGAACGGAACACGCGCTTCAGGAATAGAACCCTGCAATTCAGTGATACACACCTCCAAGTAATCTTTTACAGTCGTCGGCTCAAACTCACGTAGATGCAAAACGACGGGCAGCTTTGAGCGCCACTTCCTGATGGAGGTATGCTGATCTATATCCAGGTATTGAGTCACCAGAAGAGTTGGTATTCTGGCATCATAGAGAGCTGCGGCCAGTTCCGCCCCAGAAAAATGGTTGGACCCAAGGTGGTCCAAACGATTCGCACAGACCACAGCCTGGGCATGATCCTGAACAAAAGAGACAACACCAGCAATGCTACCTAGCGGTTGAGGCACATGCACCGTCTGATATCCATCCATCTCTGCATACCAATAAGGAAGCATCATCTCTGGCCCATCATCAACACCATCTACGAAAGCAACCGTTTTCACCGGGTAATTCAGATACTGAGTTAATACATTCATCGCTACCTCCGCCACACTTAACAGCAGTAGAACAACAAACATTTGCACGTATGAAATCATACTACAGCAGAAAGGCGCCTGCAATACTATTGGTATTCAATATGTCATGGAAACTGTGATATTAAAATATTTACATTTTTTGCCAGCAGTCATGTAATTTTCTGAGCAGGTAAGATTACAAATTATTAATTGACAATAGATGGAAAAATCGATACAATAGACAAAGTAGCATGTGCACGTATCTATACAATAATTTGGTAGTGTAGGTGGAGGTGTTTGGTGCAAACAAATATATCATGGCAGGGACAAGAACTAGAGACGCTACTGACAAAACAATTTCGTATAGGGACAGGTTTTCAGCCGGGGCAGCGAGACATTATCGAACGGCTGCTTCAGGGGCAACGTATTCTAGCTATTCAGCGCACAGGCTGGGGCAAATCCCTCTGTTATCAACTCGCCAGCGTCTGTCTTCCTCATCTCACCCTCGTCTTCTCACCGCTTAAGGCTCTCATGCGCGATCAATGCCAACGCTGCAACGATACCTACGCAATCCCTTCCGGGCTGGTATGTTCAGATAATAGCCTTGAAGAGATTCGAGCCACTTTCACACAAGCGATGGCAGGTAGACTCAAGATACTCTTCCTCGCACCAGAGCGGCTGGACCGCACAGACTGGCAACGCTACGTAACAAAGATGAAGATCAGCTTACTGGTCATTGACGAAGCTCATTGTATCTCAACCTGGGGCCATAATTTTCGCCCACACTACCGCCGCATCATACAAATGGTAGACAGTCTGGCAACAGATACACCCATACTCACACTTACGGCAACGGCAAATAAGCGGGTTGAAGCTGACATTAAACAACAACTGGGCACTGCGAAAGTTATACGTGGTCCCCTACAGCGCCCAAACCTCTTTTTACATATAGTACGCTTGAACGGCGATTGGGAAAAATTGTGCTATCTGGCAACGGTGCTTGAGCAGCGCAAAGATACAGGTATCATTTATACAGTGACACAGTATAGCGCGATGATGATTGCGCTTTTTCTCTGCTCTTACGGTATCAAAGCCGAGTATTACCATGCCAATCGTGATGACGCGATACGGCGCAGCATTGAACAGAGCTTTATGACCAATCAATATCATGTTCTCTGTGCAACAAACGCACTTGGAATGGGTCTGGATAAGGCAAATATTCGTTTTGTGATTCATTATCACGTGCCAGCTTCGCTGATCGATTACTACCAGGAGATAGGCAGGGCTGGCCGAGATAACAAGCAAGCATGGTGCATCTTGCTTTATGATCCAGCTGACATCACGCAGCAAGAACGACGCATCGAGCAAGGTGGACCGCATAAAAAGCAGTATGCGGAAGTGCTTGCCCTCCTGCAAGCTCATTCACAGGGCACTCACGAACATAACTTGCTACTCAATACAGGCCTATCACAGATCAAGCTGCGTATCATTCTGGCCGACCTGTTAGAGCAGGAGCTTATCAAGTTCAATGGGGGCACTCGCCGCTATACACTCATACCCCGACTGGCTATAGCCAACCAGAAACCTGCAATCCTACCTGAACAGATAGATCAACTCGTAGATTTCTCTATCCATGAACGGATCAAGCGGGAAAAACTGGACGAACTAGTCGCACTGCAGCAATATGCGCATACGGCACACTGCTATATGGCCTACCTCAGTAACTACCTTGGGGATATGACTGGTTATGACCGATGTGGCGTCTGTAGCAATTGTAGTCCGCAGCTTTTTCCAAATATGCGCTCCTCTCCAAGAATACAAGCAGCAGTAACACAATTTCTTGAAAAAGATTTTTTGCCCCGCATTGAGCGCACAGAAGAAGGTGCTGCACACGAGGCAGGCTGGTCGCTATCATATCACAGTGGCAGTCGCATTGGACAGCAGGTACACGCATGCAAATACCAGGGTGCCGGACCCTTTCCATTAGGGCTGGTTTTACGCGCGGCAGAGATAGCGCAGACGTGCTATCCGGTACAAAATTTCCATGCAGTTGCCAGTATCCCACCCACGAAGAGCGGTACGCTGGTAGAGGATTTTGCGCAGCAGATAGCAGAAAGATTAGGTGTTGAATATTTTCCATCGCTGGTGAAGACGCGCCCAACATACCTCCAGATGCGTCTCACAAATCGGGTTCAGAAGGCGAATAATGTCCAGGGAGTTTTTGCAGTGATGCAGCCGGAAAAGCTAGTACGATGTACAGTTTTGCTCATAGACGATACCTACGATTCTGGTTACACACTTTATGAGGCAGGAAAGGCGCTAATGGAGGCAGGAGCACAAGCTGTCTATCCACTAACAATCACACGCACGCTGCATACAGATAATGAACAAAAATGAACTAAAGAGGAGTGGTATGATGATAGAAGTGGATGTAGCAGAAGAGCAGGCACACTGGCTTCTGCTCACTTATCGCTGTGGTCTCACAGCACGAATTGTCAACGAGATCATCACAGGTTGGTGTCAAAGGCAAGGAAGAACACTGCGCGAGTTCTTTAGAGCCACCACGGAAGAATGGAGAGCCACATGCAATCTACGGGAAAAAACCATCAAGAAACTAGAGCAGATCTCTCGTCCCTTGCGCGAGGTAGCACCAAATAAAAACGAAATAGCAGCCTTCAATGAACAAGCAGCACTCATAAAACAATTAGCATTTGATTCTGTTTATGTATTAAATAGACTTGATAATAAATATCCAACTATCCTCAACACAACACTAACACGTGAGGAGGCACCACCTCTGCTCTTTTATGCTGGCGATCTGAATATACTTGAACGAAATACGGTTGCGATTATCGGCTCACGCAATGCAAATGACAACAGCGTAGTATTTGCCCGCGAAGCGGCACGCTGCCTGGCAGAACAGGGAGCGAACGTCATCAGCGGATACGCGCGTGGAGTAGATCGTGCAGCCTACGAAGGAGCAACCAGCACACATGGAAGCACGACAGTCGTGCTTCCGCACGGCATCAACAAAACAAATAATGCACAGCTCTATAGTCTTCTACCAGCTATCGCATCTGGTAAAGCGCTTCTACTTAGCCAGTTTCACCCCAATGCCGCCTGGATGGTTAGCAGAGCAATGGAGCGCAACAAAGTAGTTGCAGGTCTGGCGCAGATAGTCATAGTAACAGAAGCCAAGCCACAGGGCGGAACCTGGAATAGCGCGCTCGATGCACTGGCGCAAAATCGACCAGTCTATGCGTGCCGTACAGATACAGAAACGCAGCCAGAGGGGAACGAAGCATTAATTGAACGAGGGGCACGACCGCTCTATTGGCCAAGTGCCGCCCCGCCTGCAGCCACAATAGACGCGCCACAAGCGAACAGTGAGTTGCGCAAACAGCAATATAGCATGATAACCCAGCAGATCGCAAACCTACTCAAGGAGCATGCACATGTCTATAACGAACATTGAACTACGCGGGCGAGACCTCGCAATCATCCCACCTGAAGAATGGCAGGAATACACTTCACAAGAGCTGCTAAAGCAGCTTTTCGGTCCTCGCCTATCGCCCAGAACAGTTGCAGCGGTAGAGTACGACGCGCGCGGCCATTTTCTGCGTACACAGCCGAGCCACCTCACGAGCATCAAACGGGCACTGATTGCGCACAAAACGCCATTTCACATCGCCTTTGAAGAACTGCCAAAGCTCCCCTTTGAGACACAACTTGGCATGGAGCCACGGCCATATCAGCACGAAGCCGTCACAAGATGGCAAAGCGCAGGCAGTGCTGGAGTCGTTATTCTACCTACAGGTGCGGGCAAAACTTTTGTAGCAGCCATGGCTATCCATAAAACAGACACATGGACACTCGCCATTGTCCCAACCATCGACCTACTCCAACAATGGCGCACAGCCCTCGCTGATGCTCTCATGCTTGATGTTGACCAGATTGGCCTCTTCGGTGGGGGTGAGAAAGAGATCAAACCAATTACCATCATCACCTACGACTCAGCCGCCATCTATCCACGGGAGTTACGCAACTTTGGGCTAATCATCTTCGATGAATGTCATCATTTGCCGGCACCAACATACCGCTTGATAGCTGAGAGCGCTTTTACACCGCTACGGCTGGGTTTAAGCGCCACGCCTGAACGCAGCGACATGGCACATCTCGAACTGGAACAATTAATAGGGCCAGAGGTCTATCGCCGCTCACCTGCAGAGCTCACCGAAGGACGTTTCCTTGCTCAATATAAAGAATTGCAGGTAGAGATCGTATTATCGCCAGAAGATGAAGCACGCTACACGGAGCAAAGGCATATCTACCGCTCATTTCTACAACGGCGCCACATCGTTATACGTTCGCCAGAGGACTTTCAACAGAAGTTGATCTTTATGAGCGCCCGTGATCCCGAGGCTCGCAAGGCAATGCAGGCCTGGCGCGAAGCACGCAATATAGCGATGAACGCTCCAGGCAAATATGGCGAGATCGAACGGATATTGAATGAGCACAAAGACGACCAGGTCATCATCTTCTCAGAGTACAACGCTGTCGTCGAAGAGATCAGCCGGCGCTGCTGCATACCCAGCATTACCTATAAGACGCCTTCCGAAGAGCGAAAAAGCATATTAGAGCGTTTCCGATCTGGCACATATAGCAAATTGGTAACAGGGCGGGTACTCAATGAAGGGGTCGACGTTCCTGACTGCCGCGTAGCCATAATTGTAAGTGGCAATAGTACAAAACGCGAGTACATTCAACGGCTAGGCCGCATTTTGCGCCCTAAAGAGGGTGAGGCACTATTATACGAGCTTATCACCCGTGGAACAACGGAGGAGGAGATTGCCAAACGGCGACGCTAATATCAGCACCCATCAGTCAGGATACGCTCCTGTGAAAAGTCAAAGGTAAAAAACGGTGAGAGGACCATTCAGCATACGTGGCCTTCTCACCTTATCGGTATTCCGCATAAGGGACATCAGACGCAAGTTACGGATTGTGGATCAGTGGGGCACCTGCTCAGTTCAACGATAGGCGATGGCTGTGCACCTAAGCGAGCATAATAGAAACGGTCAGTAGCATTGATGCGAGGAACGACAAGCGAACTGCTATTGTTGCTGTCCTCTAAAGTGACAATGAAGAGGCTGTTGGGGATGAAGAGATTTGAATTAGAGTACGTCAGATGGGCCATATGGATTGAGTTATCCTGATTCAATTGTAGCAGCCAGTGAGGATGGTAGCTTTCGTTAGAAACTTGATTGATCCAGGCAACATATATTTTGCCTGCAGGAGGAGGAGGCACATTTTGAATATCGATCTGCAACGTGTCATAAATTTTTGATGTAGGGTTACTAGAAGAAAAATGGAGCTGACCCACAGGCTGTACGTTCTGTGGCTGGAAAGATACCCAGAAGATGGCGGTACTTACGCCCACAATAAGCACAACCAGAAGAGATAGCACAACAATAAGCCATTTGTTTTTGAAAAAAGGTAACCCTGGCTTTCTAGTAGAGGCAGGAAAAGGCACAGGTGGGTAGAGGGTCGCGGCCGGAGACACAGCAGGATTCGGCACAGGAGACATATGAGCTACAGGCACAGACGCGCTATTTTGCGGCACAGAGGGTCGTGTTGCAGGGGAAGAGGCCTCAAAGGATGTCATCTGTGGTGACGGCTGCTGTGACTGTAGACCCGATAATGAGACAGGGCCGACTTTACCAGCATTGCCGGGCGCTCCCCCTATTCCCGGTGAGCTTGCGGGATTGGGTGCTCGGCTGGGTGCTCCTCCTATTCCTGGTGAGCTCACAGAACCAGGGATATATGATAACGAGAGTTGGTTGTTTGGTCGGTTTGCGCGTGTATCATATTGCCGCAGAGCTTCAGGAATTGGCAACTGCAGAGCATTGGCCAGGGCAATGGAGAGCGCAGCTGCAGTGGGAAAGCGATCATTCGGTTTTTTCTCAATGCATTTTAAGATAACGTTTGAGAGCTCTAGTGAGATGCCTGGATTGATAAGTTCAGGCCTGGTCGGCTCCTCATAGATATGCTGTACAACAAGAGCCATAGCAGCAGCATTACGAAATGGCGTAATGCCAGTCATCATCTCATAGAGGATGATGCCGAGCGAATAGAGATCACTGCGTTTCTCATCGTAGTCACCCTGCGCCTGTTCGGGGGCTACGTAAAGCGGTGTACCAACAATAGAACCAATTATAGTGCCACTTGACACACCCTGACGGCGAGCGATCCCAAAGTCGGTAAGAATAGGCTCACCCATAGGACGTGCAGCATTAGCCACGCGCTTATCGAGTAGAATATTTGCAGGTTTGATATCACGATGAATCATATTGTGGGCATGAGAGTAGTCGAGAGCAAGCCCTACTTTAGTAAATATATACAGAAGATCAGCGGGTGGAGGAAACTCGCTCTTACTGGACGTATCGCGAATATAATCTGCGAGTGTCTGGCCCTCTACATAGTCCATGACCATATACATCAAAGGAGCTTCCGTATCCTCAGAGACGTAAAAGTTGTGAATTTTCACGATATTAGGGTGGTGTAACGAGGCAACAAGTTGAGCTTCAGTCTTGAAACGAGCCACAAAATCCTCGGTATGACGCCATTCAGAGCGCAAGAGCTTAATAGCCACAGTGCGATCAAGTTTGGTATCGAGCGCCTTCCAAACTTCACCCATACCGCCGTAAGCAAGGCATTCAATCAGACGATAATGTCCAAGGTAACGCGGTTCTTCCATATGTGCTCATTCTCTTATATCATATCTATCGTACATCCCATGAATTGGGAAATTATTGCATCTTTTCACTCTAACAATAATACAACACACATAGCGACAAATCGTTCTTGAGTTTGTCGCTATGCGCGTCACACTCCTCCCCTCCTCACTGTTTGCTCACGTTACAGATGATCAGGAATATTTGTTGTAAGCGTAAACGTAGCCAGATGTTGTACATCATCATGAATCTGCGTCACACCTGGCTGCACAATATTGGTGGCAGGATCGAGCTTGCCAATATAAGCATAAGTCGCATTCGTGACCATCTCATCCAGCAATGCTCTGGCCGCAGGCTGTCTTAATTGTACAGCATTCTGGCTCATATTGAAAAGCTTAACAGCATCGGTGCGCACATTGGCTAGCCAGCCTTGTTTCCCACCAAGATTAAGTAATGCAGTAATAATATGCTGGGCACGCTGGCGCATTTCGGGTGTAATATCAGTCGCTTTAGCCACCTGACCAACATGGAGTTGCATATGATCAATATCGCCAGGAGGGTTCTTGTCCAGATTCGCTTGCAACCCCTGCGCAGGAGCAACAGTCAGCAGGGAGATCCTGGCAATCTGTTGATCCGCCATAAAGGGCACAGTATTGGGAATATCCACATGTCTATTCAGTGTCCCATCCAGAAAGTCCAGGATACGAATAAACTGATTTCTTATTAAAGTTGCCTGATCAGCATTTAATGTGTCACTCCAGTCATCTCTGGCACTTACAGCCCATTCCAGGATCTTCTCGGTATTTCTAAAAGTGTAGATGTCGAGGCCACCATATAAACCGAGCACTCTAGCATCAGTCTCATTGTAGAAGAGATGACGCACATGGATGAGTGCACTAAAATCATTCCCATCACCAGGAATTGGGGCTTGAGGCAAGGCAGCAAAATAGCGCCGTGTAGCATGATCAGGCGATGGTGCGCTATTCGAGCTCGCGACATTCTCTTCAGTTATCAGCATGCGGCTGGTATTTGACAACAGGTTATTATGCTGGGCATCACCACGATAGAGAAAATGGACAGTACCGTTAGCGACCGGCAGGTTATTGGTCACTAAGATTGGTGGTGTGACAGGGCGGGGAACAAGCAGATCATCCCGCCTCTTCGGGTCCTGATCACCAAGCAACCAGACGTGGTAGCTTTTGCCAGCCTGTGGAGCAGGAAGATGTTGCAGGTCGATCTGAATCTCATCGGCAATACCCTGCGCTCCATCCCCCAATTGACCGCTACTAATGTAGAACGCATGGCCTGAAGGGGCCGGGTAAAGAATCGGTAAGTAGAAAAAAGCACCCAGGAGACCCGCACCCAATAAAAACACGACGAATATGACCGTGCCAATGATATAGCCAGTACGGCGACGATGGGTTGACTGTGGAGGGGACGGAGGATTAGCAGGCATAGCCATTAGCGTAGGCACGAGTCCAGGAGTAGAATTGGGCACAGCAGAACCACCACCAGAAGCTACAAAAGGCTGCGCATATGGCGATGCATTCTGTACAGGTAAATTTTCCATGGACGCGGTTGAGTACGAGATCTGAGTATCCAGCGACGTTATCGATTGCGACCCGACGGGATTGTATGGTGACGGCACTGGTTGCGGCACAGCAGACAAAGAAGGCAGGTTTGATGAAGATAGAGCTTCAGTCAAAGGAACATTCAAAGCGCTGGCAATAGCGACAGTCAACTCTGCCGCACTGGCATAACGTGCGGCAGGATCTTTGGCCATAGCACGTGTAATCACATCACCCAGAGCGGCCGGCACGCTGGGATTGATAAGCGAGGGAACGATGGGTGTGGCATTGACATGTTGCATGATTACTTCACCAGGCGTAGCACCACGAAACGGGAGCACCCCGGTCACCATCTCATAGAGAATCACACCCAGCGAATAGAGGTCGCTGCGTGCACTTCCCGATTCTCCACGTGCTTGCTCAGGTGAAAGGTAGAGAGGTGTACCCATCTGCAGGCTGTTCTGCGTACTGGACATAGAGCTCATTAACTTCGCTATACCAAAGTCCGTCAGAATCGGTTCTCCCATAGGGTTCCGTGCGGTATTGCGGCGATCCAAAAGGATATTCGCAGGTTTAATATCGCGGTGAATCATCCCTTTGCTATGTGCATAATCTATAGCCAGACTGATCGAAGTGAAGATACCAACTATTTCTGCAGGCGATGGGACTTTGCCAATATTAGACGTTTCATGAATATATTCAGCCAGAGTCTGACCTTCAACATAATCCATTACCATATAAGCAAGCGGAAGCGAGGCACCAGTCTCCGCATCAGGTATCTGCATAACATGAAAGTCATGTATCTGCACAATATTCGGATGATGAAGACTTGCAATCAACTGAGCTTCACGCTGGAAACGTGCAACAAAGTGAGGGTCCTCACGCAAGTTTGGATGAAGAATCTTGATGGCAACATAGCGTTGTAATTGAGTATCAAGAGCCTTCCAGACCTCAGCAGCGCCCCCCTGGCCCAGGCGCTCTGCTAACTCATATTTATCGAGACGTTGGGGGATAGAACTCACAAAAACTTCCTCCGTGGTACAGAAACGTTCTATACACAAAAATTCTTTACATTACTTGAAGAACAAGCCAGTGCATCAAAGGTTGCCAGGCTTTGTGCCTCATAGTGAATTTGCGAGACACCCTCTTCGAGATTATTTGTATTGGGATCGGTCTGACCCACAAAAGCCCTATTCGCCTGCGTAAACATGTCGTTCAGTATAGCGAGCGCCTGAGGCTGTTTAAGTTGATCGGGCGTCATATGAACCAGTTGGCTTGCATCTTTATGCACATTATCGAACCATCTCTGCACATTATTAAGCGCCACATTCATCTTGTTGGCGGTCTGCCGTTGCGTAGGTGTAACATACCCTGACAACGCAACCTCACGTAAATGGTTCCCGATATGCTTTAAGTAACCAGGTGGATTCTGGGTCGGGCTAATCTGAAGCATCCCAACCCTACCATACACAGGATTAACCAGCACGGGAGAAAGGTCAGAGGGTATATTCTCAGTTGTAACATACTGGGTGCTATCCATATAATCCAGAACACGAACTGATTGGCGACGGATAAACTCGGTATTGCCCGTCTTGTAGGCATCACGCGCACTGCCAGACCATTCCAGAATTTTCAACGTATTGCGGAAGAGCCAGATATCCAACCCACCAGTTAGATTAACGCTTTTTAATTTTGGATCTTGCGCCAGCAGATGACGTAAGTGATCAAGCACACTATAGTGATTCTCCGCATCTTCAGGATTAGGAGCACTCGAAAAAAGCGCGGCATAACGCCAGTTAGCATTATCAAGAGAAGGGTTAGCGGGCGGAGATGCTGCATCCTCTTCCGTCACCAGGAAACGGCTATATTTGGAGAGCAGATCTTGATATTGCGGATCGACAAATGTTGTCGTCGCGTGCCCATCGCTCATTTTTAGTGCTCCAAGTGCAAGAGGAGCATTCGAAGAAATGTCCTTATCCGCTAATAACCATGCATAATAGCTCTTCCCTACTTGCGGGGCCGGGAGATTTTGTAGATCAACTTGCATCCCATCGACGATGCCATTTGTACTATTCTGATCAAGGAGACCACTACTGGTAAAAAAGGCATGGCCGAAGACAGGCCTATTATTTGCCAAGCCACTATTATAGGCATTTATGAGCAAATATGCAGCGCCTGAGAAGATTACAAGTGATACAAATACAAGCGTTAATATAAGCGGTAGCATATTACGGCGTGGCCGCGCAGGTGGACGGACTGCAATCGAAGGGCCACCACTAGCATACGCATCTTTTTTCGCAGGTGCGAAATTGGAAGGTGGAGGGCTAATAGTTTGCGCAGTTGAAAATTCCATACGCGCTTTATTATGAGGAGTCAACAACGTCGGACTGGCATCAGCCGACAAACCCGCCCCTGGCGACATCGCAGAAGAAGGCAAGGCAGATGATGACTGATTGTACTGTATTATAGTCGGAACAGAGTCATAAGAGGGCACAGATGCATAGCCTGAGTTACTCACCGGATTGAACCCTGGACTACTTGCCGGGTTGAACCCCGGGTTGCTTACTGGATTGAGCCCTGGATTACTTGCCGGATTGAACCCTGGATTGCTTACCCGGTTGAGTCCTGGATTGCTTGCCGGATTAAGTCCTGGCTTGCTTACCGGGGATATAGCTTGCTGTGGACCTGTAAAGCCTGGATTTGATAGTCCTAGACTAATGGAAGCAGGCGACTTCAAAACTCGATCTATGGCGGCAACCATTGCCGACGCGGTAGGAAAGCGTGCAGACGGCTCTTTTGCCAGGCAACGCAGAATGATAACAGTTAAGCCTGGGAAGAGGCGTGGATTAATAAGCACAGGAGACATAGGCGCAGCATGAATTTGCTGCATCATCACATCGGCAGCCGTATCCCCCTGAAAAGGCAAGGTTCCGGTACACAGCTCATAGAGAATCACACCCAGCGAATAGAGATCACTACGAGTATTTTCGTTGTGTCCCTGGGCGATTTCGGGCGACATGTAACACACATCGTAGAGGGGTAAGGACAACGGAGACCGCATGCCATGCAGGCCAAAATTCACAATGCGTGGTTCGCCGGGGAAGTTCTCCGCCGCGCTGCGAGCATCGAATATGATAGATGCTGGATTGATAGAACCATGAATAATGCCGTTTTGATGCGCGTAGTCAAGGGCGGATGCGATAGGTGCCAATATGCGATGAAGATTTGCTATAGAAGGAAAATTTTGGACATGGGAAGTTGACGCCATATATGTAGCTAGCGATGGGCCATCTACATATTCAGTCACAATATAGGCATCATTGCTAGCAGCCAACTGCTGATTTGCAGGCTGTGAAGACACTTGCACATCCAGGATTGGTGCTATATTGGGATGATGCAAGCTCTGTAAATTTTTTGTTTCATAAACAAAACGTGGAAGCTGTTCAGATGCTTCCTGCTGGCTTACATGCAAGATAGAGAGCACAACAACCTTTTGTTGTTGCTCATCCAGAGCTTTCCAGACTTCACTTGCCCCATTACCTCCCAGGCGTTGCTGCAACTGGTATGGGCCGAAGTAGCGCTGACTTGAATTCATCAAAATCCTCTCTCTCCACGGTAATAGGCCCTGATAACATTCGGCCATCTCTTTGATGTACGCTCAATACGGCAAAAATTTACGTATGTAAAGTATTGACGAATAGTGACCGCTTATAAATCAAACGGCATTGAAAAAACGATATTTCAGCGCCCAACTAGCAAGAGAGAGGCCAGAAACAGAAAGAGAAGGGACGAACTTCTATTGAAGAGGATTCGTCCCTTCTCTGGCAATGGTTGGTAAATAAAGGGCTGGGAGCGCGTCAGCGACCAACCATGCAGTTCATTGGAACACATCCTTCGTTTTCTCAAACAGGTCTCGGAATATATTTTTGTTATTCTGCTCGCTTTGTTCATGCTCAATGCGCGCGAATTCCTCAAGCAGATGACGCAGTTCAGGGGTCAGGTTAGTGGGAGTCACAACTTTAACAATCACGTGCTGATCGCCACGAGCGCTGCTATGTACGACAGGCACACCCATACCCTTGAGACGAAACGAACGGCCACTTTGTGTACCGGCAGGAATTTTTAGAGGCGTCTTCTTCGCATCCACGGTCGGCACCTCAACCTCATCGCCCAGGGCAGCTTGAGTAAAGCTAATCGGCAACTCATAGACGATATCGTTACCCTGACGTTTGAAGAACTCGTGCGCCTTCACGGTCAGCACCACATAGAGATTTCCAGGGGTACCACCACGCGCACTTACCTCACCCTCGCCAGTGACACGCACATTAATGCCATCATCAACGCCTGCCGGGATATTTACCACCACACGACGATTATTGCGCACGCGGCCCTGACCACGACACTTCTCACAAGGCGTTGTAATAATGCGACCCTCACCGCGGCAACGTTCGCACATAGTCACATTGACAAACTGACCAAAGATTGATTGCTGTACACGACGGATCTCGCCCGAACCCTGACAGGAAGGGCAACGTTGGGTAGAAGTTCCTGGTTGTGCACCACTGCCACGACATGTCGAACACGTCTCCCAACGAGGAAGCTCAATCTCTTTTTGACAACCAAAGACTGCTTCTTCGAACGTAATTGTTAATTCATAACGCAAGTCTGCGCCACGCTGCGTGCTTGAGCGGCGCTGCGTGCCAGCCGAACCTGCAAAGAACGTCTCAAAAATGTCATTGAGATTGTTCAGGCCACCAAAATCAAAGCCCGCAGCACCAGCCGCACCCGCACCTACACCTGCATGACCGTAACGGTCATAAGCAGCACGCTTCTGCTGATCACTCAAAACCTCGTAGGCCTCATTGATTTCGATAAAGCGGCTTTCCGCTCCCTGCTCTTTATTTGCATCAGGGTGATATTGCTTCGCGAGACGGCGAAAAGATTTCTTGATCTCGTCATCAGTCGCGTTACGTGATACCCCTAGTATCTCATAATAATCTCTCTTGTTTGCGGCCATCTGCTGGTCCTTTACCGTCAGAAACAGGGCGCGAACTGATCCGCGCTACTGGATTTCAAAAACTTAGTCACTATATGTAACGTCATTGAAACATGTAATGCGCCATTCCATAAGCTTACATTATAACGCAAGATATACACAATCGTAATAGCCCAGTAGGGGCATAGCTCACAAACCAAGCCAGGAAAACCCCTTTGCACCTAATCCAATTCGCAGAAAAAAGAGCAGTGAGAGGATAACTCTAAAGTATCCTCTCACTTTAGGGGAAGTGTGCAGAAAATGTTCAGCGATCTCCATATATGCTTACTCCCCCAGAACGGCTACATCTCTTTGTATTCGCCCTCAATAGTGTCGTCGCCAGGGCGAGCTTGTGACTCGCCACCCGGCTGTCCTTCACCAGTGAAGTCACCACCAGGAGCGCCACCAGCGGCACCGTACATTGCCTGACTAATCTTGAAGAAGGCCTGTTCCAGGGACTCGCGGGAGGCCTTGATGCGTGCAACATCGTCGGTGGAGAGTGCAGTACGAACATCCGCAATCTTGCCTTCAAGCTCACTCTTCTGCTCTGCCGTGATTTTGTCACCGATCTCGGCCAGGCTCTTCTCAGAGCGATATGCGGCACTATCAGCCAGATTGCGCTCCTCGACCTCTTCTTTGCGCAGTTTATCCTCAGCGGAATGTGATTCAGCGTCGTGAACCATGCGATCGATCTGATCTTTCGAAAGACCGCTGGAAGGCATAATCGTCACCTTCTGCTCACGACCAGTTCCTTTGTCACGGGCAGACACATTCACAATGCCGTTCGCATCGATATCGAAGGTCACTTCGACCTGAGGCACACCACGCGGGGCGGGGGGAATACCATCCAGGATAAAGCTACCAAGGGAGCGATTATCTTTTGCGAACTCGCGCTCACCTTGCAAGACATTGATTTCAACGCTTGGCTGGCTATCACTGGCAGTAGAGAAAACCTGACTTTTCTGGGTAGGGATTGTCGTGTTGCGCTCGATCAAGCGTGTAAAGACGCCACCCAGGGTCTCAATACCCAGCGAGAGAGGCGTCACATCAAGCAACAGAACGTCTTTCACATCGCCAGTCAAAACCCCAGCCTGAACAGCTGCACCAATAGCAACCACTTCGTCAGGATTCACACCACGATTTGGCTCACGGTCGAAGATGCGGCGCACAAGCGTCTGCACGGCAGGCATACGCGTCTGACCACCGACCAGCACCACCTCGTCTATATTGCCAGGACGAGCAGTAGCATCAGAAAGAGCCTTTGTGACGGGGATACGCGACTTCTCGATCAGATCCTCAACCAACTGCTCCAGCTTCGAGCGCGTGAGGTTCATCGTCAAGTGCTTTGGACCACTGGCATCGGCAGTAATAAAGGGCAAGTTAATCTCTGTCTGCATTGAGCTAGACAGCTCTTTCTTGGCTTTCTCAGCGGCCTCTTTCAGGCGCTGAAGAGCCATACGATCCTGGCGCAGATCGATCCCTTGCTCTTTACGAAACTCATCGGCCAGCCAGGTAATGACACGCTGGTCAAAGTCATCGCCACCCAGGTGAGTATCACCATTTGTGCTCTTCACTTCGAAGACGCCATCGCCAAGCTCCAGGATCGAGATATCGAATGTACCACCACCAAGGTCATAGACCGCAATACGCTCGTCCTTCTTCTTATCAAGGCCATAGGCCAGGGATGCAGCCGTTGGCTCGTTGATGATACGCAACACTTCCAGGCCCGCGATCCTTCCGGCATCCTTCGTCGCCTGGCGCTGAGCATCGTTAAAGTAAGCGGGAACCGTAATAACGGCCTGGGTCACGCGCTCACCTAGATAGGCCTCGGCATCGTTTCTTAACTTCTGCAGAATCATAGCAGAAATTTCTGGGGGGCTATATTGCTTCCCCTG
>Ga0302321_100001677_pt1 | contig 19029 bp, 16 predicted proteins | sample Fen_T0_1_FD_202505 | JGI IMG/M metagenome (GOLD analysis project Ga0302321, IMG submission 202505) | Peat permafrost microbial communities from Stordalen Mire near Abisko, Sweden - Fen_T0_1 | ecosystem: Environmental > Terrestrial > Soil > Wetlands > Permafrost | place: Sweden: Abisko...
GCTTCGGTGGCGGCAAGAGCGAGCGCAGGAATCGCTTCGCCTACCTTCCGTTCGGACTCGGCGCGCGGGCCTGCATCGGCGAACATCTGGCCCTGGTGGAGATGCACACGCACGTCGCCACGCTCGCCCGCCACTTCGATCTGGAACTGGTACCCGGGCAGTCCGTCGAACGCGAACCCCAGGTCAACCTGCGCACGCGCCATCCATTGCGTATGATTCCACGCGTGCGCCCACCATTCCCTCGCGAACCATGACCGAGTTTCCGCCCACGCTCACCGCTGCCCTCGCAGCCGCCGCCGCCAGTACGCGCGGCGTCAACTTCATTGCCGGCGAGGCCAGCGAACGGCGCCTGCCCTACGCGAAGATGCGCGAGCGCGCGATGGGCGTCCTGGCGCATCTGCAGAAGGTCGGCGCGGCGTCGGGAACGGAAGCCATCATCCTGGTCGACGGACTGGAACCTTTCGTCGACGCGTTCTGGGGCTGCGTGCTGGGCCGGATCGTCGCGGTCCCGCTGGCCCCGGGCAACGCCGACGAACACAAGGCCAAGTTCTTCCGCGTCGTCGACCGCCTGCGCTCCCCCAGTCTCGCCACCGAACGCAAGGTCTTCGATCGGCTCAAGGCATTCGCGCTCGCCAACGACCTCGCGGATTCGCTGGCCCGCCTCGACGGGCACGTCGTGTTCATGGACGAGATCACCGACATCGCGCGCCCGGGCGTCCTGCATGCGGCCGCGCCGGACGACATCGCGTTCGTCCAGTATTCATCGGGCTCGACCAGCGAGCCGAAGGGCGTCGTGCTCACGCACCGCAACCTGATGACCAACATCGACGCCATCGCCACCGGCATCGGCGCCACCGAAAAGGATTCCAGCCTATCGTGGATGCCGCTGACGCACGACATGGGGCTGATCGGCTTTCACCTGGTGCCGCTGGTGGCCGGCGCCGAGCACTGGCTGATGCCGACGGCGCTGTTCGTGCGGCGGCCCGGGCTGTGGATGGCCAAGGCAAGCGAGCATCGGGTCACGATCACCTGTTCGCCGAACTTCGGCTACATGCATTACCTGAAGTCGCACGACGCAGCCAAGGCAGCCACGTTCGATCTTTCCGCCATTCGCGTCATCTTCAACGGCGCGGAGCCCATCGCCGCGGACTTATGCCGTCAATTCACGTCGGCGCTGGCACCGGCGCGGCTGGCGCCCGAAGTCATGTTCCCGGTCTACGGCCTGGCCGAGGCGAGCCTGGCCGTCACGTTTCCCGAGGTCGGCGTGCCGTTGGCGACCGTTTCCCTCGCGCGCGATTCGCTTGGGCCTGGCGACACGGTCCGTTCCGCTGCAACCGGCGCCGACGACGCCGTCGAACTGGTGCGCGTCGGCCGCCCGGTGCGGCATTGCGAAGTGCGCATCGCCGACGCGGACGGCGCCGCCTCCGCACCGGGGACGGTCGGTCGCATCCTGATCCGCGGCGACAACGTAAGCGCCGGCTATTACGACGACACCGCGCTGACGGAGCAGTCGCGAACCGCGGACGGCTATCTCGACACCGGCGACCTGGGCACGATGCTCGACGGCGAACTCGTCATCACCGGCCGCATCAAGGAGATCATCTTCGTCGCGGGCCAGAACCACTTCCCGCAGGACATCGAACTGGTGCTCGCGCAGGCAGCGGGCATCGAGCTCGGCCGCGCGGCCGCGGCAGGCGTGCGCCCCGCCCACGCGACCACCGACGACGTGCTGGTGTTCCTGCTGAGCAAGGATGACGACATCGCCGCGTTCGCCGCGCAGGCACGCAAGGTCAAGCGCATCGTCAACGAACGCACCGGCGTGCCGGTCGCCGCGGTCCTCCCCGTCCGCCAGTTTCCCAAGACCACCAGCGGCAAGGTCCAGCGCTTCGCTCTGGCGCGCGACTACGAGGCCGGCCGGTTCGATGATTTCCTGGCCCGGCTGAAGGCGCACGAAGGCGCGGATCCAGACCCGGCAAGCGCCGCAAGGGACGACGTCGAGCAGTCGCTGCTCGCGATATGCCAGGCCGCCATGCCCGGGCGCAAGCTGACCGCCGACGACAACCTGTTCGAGCTCGGCACCGGTTCGCTGACACTGGCGCAGATCTACGAGAAGGTCGAAGCGATGTACCCCGGGCGTCTCGAGGTCACCGATTTCTTCGAATATCCGACCGTCCGCGCGATGGCCGCCTATTTATCGGGCAAGCTGGCTGCTGCGCGCTGAGATAGGAAACTGAGTTCCGGAGCGGAAGGTGCGCGCTACTCGTCGGGCAGCTTCGGATACTTCCACTTCTTCTGCAGCCATAGCCAGTCTGCCGGACTGGCCAGGATTTCGCTCTCCAGCGTGCGCGCATAGCGCTCCGACATGAGCACGTCCGAGCCGACGTCGTAGGGCGGTTCCGCGAGGACCGAAAGGTGCACGCTGTAGTGCCCGCGTCGGGTCCGCCGCATCGCCGCGTACAACACGGGTGCCTGCAGGAAATTGGCGATCTTGCCGGCGCCCAGAAAAAATGCCGTGTCCTGGTTGAGAAAGTGCGTCCAATGCTTCGACTCGTGCCGCTTCGGCGTCTGGTCGGCGACCAGCGCATAGGCCCGCGGCTCGCCCGACCATTTCATGATCTCGAAGATGAACTCTTCCCGCTCGATGACGCGGCCGCCGAAGCGCGCGCGGGCGTCGCGCACATATTCATCCACCGATGCCAGCCCCTGCCGCCGGTACACGACGTCGATCGGAATGCCGAAGTGCGCGCCGGCGCCCAGGAAGAGCCACTCCCAGTTGCAGACGTGCGCAGTCAGCAGCAGCACCGTCTTGCCGGCGTCCGCATAGTGGCGGACCAGCTCCGGATTCTCCATCACGACGCGGCGCCTGAATTCCTCGGCGCTCGCGCCATAGCCCCACAGCGCCTCGATGAGGCCATCGCCCAGGTTGCGGTACATCTGCCGGGCAATTTCGAAGCGCTCGGCGTCGCTCTTGCCGGGGAATGCGCGGGCGATGTCGTCCAGCACGCGCCGGCGCCGCCACCGCAGCACGCGGAACGCGACGAAGTACATGATCCAGCCCCATGGGTACACCATCGGCAGCGGAAAATACGTCAGGGCTTTGAGCAGGAATTTCATGCGAATCGCATCGGCATCGTTCGGTCGGTTCAGGCGTACAGCGGTTTCGCGTACTTCCACTTGCGGTGGATCCACAGCCAGTCCGCGGGACTGGCGCGAATCTCGTCCTCCAGCGCCCGGGCATAGCGCTCGATGATTTCCGCGCCAATGTCGCCGTCTGGGCCCTGCTCCGGGTGCGGCAAATACGGCGGCGCCGCCAGCAGGTTGAGCCGGGCGGAATAGAAGCCCTTGCTTTCGCGCCGCATCGAGACGAACAGCACCGGCGCCTTCAGTATCCGGGCAATCTTGTCGGCGCCGACGAAAAAGGCGGTGTCCTGGTTCAGGAAATGCGACCAGTGCTTCTCCTCGCGCTTCAGCGGTGTCTGGTCGGCGACCAACGCATAGGCGCGCGCCTCGCCCTTGCGCTTCATCATCTCCAGCAGGAAGTTCTCCGCCGGAATGGGGTTGCCGCCGAAGCGCGACCGCCCTTCGCGCAGGAAGCGGTCGAAGAATGCGACCTTCTGCGGCTTGTAGACGGCGTCGATGGGCATGCCGAGCTGCGTCCCCGCGGTAAGCAGAAGCCACTCCCAGTTGCAGAAATGCGCGGCGAGCAGCACCACGGACTGTCCGCGGGCAGTGTATTCCCGGATCAGTTCGGGATTCTCGATGCGCACCCGGCGCTGCATGTCGGCCGCGCTCGCGCCGTAGCCGTAGAGCGTCTCGACGATCAGGTCCGCGAGATTGCGGTACGATTGCCTGAGGATCGCGGCGCGCTCCGGCTCGGACTTTTCGGGAAACGCATTGCGCAGGTTGGCCGCGGCGAGCGGGCGACGCCAGCGGAAGACGTAGTACGCGCCGCGAAACAGCGCCCGGCTCAGTTCATACAGAACCGGCAGCGGGAGTCGGGTGAGGAACTTGAGCAGGAGTTGCACGGGATCGACGCGGTACGGCGCGAAGCCTTCGCGCGCCGGCAGATCATGGAAAACGGCGTGAGCGTAGACGACTTCCCGCCACCGGGCAAACTTGACAGGCCGCCCGCGGCAGGAAACGCGATTTCCCTGCCGCCCGTGGCCGCGCCGGTCGCGTTGTGGTGGTTTGCGCTGGACCGGGCTGACGACGAAGCCGCGGCGCTCGCAGACACGCTTTCGGCGGAGGAAATCGCGCGCGCGGATCGCTTCGGGACCGCCCTCCTTCGCCGGCGCTGGATCGTCGGGCGCGCCACGCTGCGCGGGCTACTGGGACAGGCGCTCGGCATCGCGCCGACTGCGGTGGCCCTTGTGCGCGGCCGGCGCGGCCGTCCGCAATTGGCGGTGCCGACGCTCGACTTCAATATTTCCCATACTTGCGGCATGGCGCTTGTCGCGATCGCCGCCACGCCGCACGCCCGCATGCGCGTCGGCGTCGACGTCGAGCATGGAGAACGGCGCGTGAACGCCGACGGGCTATCCCGCAAGTTCCTCTCGGCGCGCGAGCAGTCGGCGCTGGCGCCGCTGCCGCCGGAGGAACGCCGAAAGGAATTCCTGCGCCTGTGGACGTGCAAGGAGGCGATGAGCAAGGCGACCGGCGACGCCCTCGCGGCACCCTTCCGGCACCTCGAGGTGTCGAGGTCGGGCGGCCTTGCACTGGCCGCCGGCCCCGCACCCTACTTGCCTGCCGACTGGGCGCTGCACGCCGTCGACATGCCAGGCGGGTTCCTGGCGACCGTTGCGGTGTGGGATCCGTACCCGGCTGCCGCCGCAACGAGGCCTTGACCCGGCCGTCGTTTACGCGAACGATAGGCGCTTTATGACCTCGTCGCGGGAACACAATTGAAGAAGCTGGTCTGCCTTTCCCTAGTTGTGATGCTGGCCGGTTGCATACCCATCGGCCTCAAGAGCTCCAGCCTGCCTCTCACGTCGAGTGTTGCGGTAGCGCCCATCGCATAGCCCAAGCCAAACGCCCCGCTGCGCGTGCACCGGGGCGTTTGTTTTCCTGCTGGCGGCGACCTCAATTGGATTCGGGTCGCCGCGTCATCCGGCCGGCTTCAGTCCGGAATCGTCACGACATTGCCGCTGAAGGTGATCGCGTCGGCGGCTGCCGGCGTGGCGCTGATCGGCGGCACGTTGGCGGCAGTGATCGCAGGCGCCTTGCCCGGCGTCCCGCCGCGCGGGAACGTGCGCACCAGCTGCGACGGCGGCAACGGCACGTTCTTCGTGAGGTTGGCCCACACGCTGTCCATTGCATGGATGAAGTAGACGTGCAGAGGCACCAGCATCGAGTCGTAGCCGGGCAGCAGCGCGTTGTCGATGAACGCGTCGAAATGCTGCGCGTTGGTCACCTCGATGTAGGACAGCTTGCTGGTGGCCCCTTCGACGATCCGATTCTGGCCGAAGTACGGCCGCGCGTTCATGTTGACCGGCACCAGCGTGTCCGCGCGGCCGGCGACGATGATCGCGGGCTTGCCGTGGAGGTTGGCCGAACGCAGCGTTTCCGCCACGCCCTTCTGCGTGCGCACCGCGTTGGCGTCGGCGGCGGTCCAGAGATTGCGCATGCAGATCGCGCCATCGATGTTCAAGTCGGCCAGCGCCGTCGACGGCGATGACGACGCCAGGTCCACCAGCGGACCGCCCGGGCTCAGGTTGTTGACGATGTTGATTCCCGAGCTCAGTCCCACGCCGTTGAACGGCCCGAAGATCTGCGCCAGCGAAGCGGCAGCAAGCGCGACCGGCTTGCCGGCCGCGTCGGTCGACGCGTACGAGTATCCGCAGAGATTGTCGCTGACGGCGAACCGGCCATACGCGTTGGCGTACGTTCCGGCGACCGGCGGCGTGGCGAGCCGATAGTGCGACGACTGCAGCAGGTTGGATTCCGGCTGCCAGCCCGCGGCGATCAGCTTGTCGAGCGACTCGTCGGCCTGCGCGGCCGTCGTCGTCGCGGTGAGCAACCCCTTCGCCTTGAGCGACGTGCAGCGGTTGGTGGACGACGTTGCCGACAGCAGGCCCGCCCCCGGCGATCCGGCGGCGCGTGAGGAAAGCGCGGCACACGGCTGGTACAGGTTCGCGATCGTGAAGTAGTCGTACAGCGGCTTGGCGCCGCCGACGATGGACGTGGACCCGCGCGTGACCGTCAGCGCCGGATTGGGCATCAGTTCGAGAACGGGTTCGGCCACGGCAACACCGTCGATCAGGCCCTCGGTGTCCTGCTCGGCGGCGGCGATCGCCGCGGCGCCGCCATTCGAAACCGACGACGCGATGACGATCGTGTTGTCGGGCCGGATCTCGCGCGCGCTGCCGCCGTTCGGAAGCCTTTCCGCGAACTGCGTGTTCAGGACGTAGAACGCGAACCTCACTGCGTCCAGCGTGTTGCGGCCCCAGTCCTTTTCACCATTCTGCTGCGAATGCGCGTGCTTGATCGCGATGCGCGTCGGGTTCGCGGCATTGAACGAAGCCAGGTCGGTGCCCGGAAACGGCGCCGTGAAATTGGACTTGATCCCGGCGGCAGCCACATCGGCACGGACTCCGTTCTGCAGGTTGACGGTATTGGTGGCAAGGTCGTGCACGCCGATGCCGGTGCCCTTGTCGGTATACGCGACGGCGCACCCGTGCTTCAGTCCCCATTCGCCGGCGCTGCCGATCGCGCCATAGACGCCGCGGGAGCCCGACGACGTGGCGGTAACGATGCACGCGCGGTCCCGGTTGAACGTAGTAGGAACCTGCACCATCAACGTGACGTTGAGCTTGCCGCTGCCATCATCGGCATAGGCGATGTATTCGAATCCGCCGATCTTGCCTTCACCCAGCGTGTTGCCGCCGTTGATGTCGATGTTCGGTCCGTACAGTACGCCATAGCCGCCGGCCGGCGAGATGTCGAGAATGGCGCGGTAGTTGTTGTAGATCGCGAGCCTGCGCAGTTCCGCAGCCGTGGGCGCCGTCGGCACCGCCACGGTTGGCGCGGCACTGCCCAGACCGGTCTTGCCCAGTCCCGCGGTCAGCAGGTCGTCGCTTGCGCCGTCGTAGACGATGGTGCTGATCCCGCCGACGATGAAGGCGGGCTTGACAGCCTCTTCCGGCGTGAAGCCGCCACCGCCGCCACATCCTGCAAGTGTCGCGATCGCAGCGATTGCCGCGTGCGACGTGATACGACCAATGGTGCGACTGAACATGGGTACTCCTCCGTGGGACTGACTCTTGTAGTTGTGTGCCCCGGCCAGTGCGTCCGGCCCGGGGTCATTGCTGCTCGCCCGCGAACGGTTCGCAAGCGGCATGCCATCCCACGGAAGTCCATGAAAGAAAGGAAAATTCCGGGAAATGGATCGAGTCGGCCGCAGTCGAGACCGCAGGCACGTCTCGCTTTCGAGACGCCATTATAGGGGAAAGGCGGTTCGAGCCTTGGCGCAGCGGATAAACCTGCAGTCTGCGTTTCGAGACTTCAGTCTGACATTCGAGACGAAAGTCCGGCCCGAGCAAGCTTCTTGTAGAACGTCGCCCTGGAAATGCCGAGCATTCGTGCCGCCAGTGGCGCCCGATTGTCGCAGGCGTCGAGCGCGGCGCGAAGAGTCCGGCGCTCGAATTCCTCCAGAGCGTCGGCGTAGGTTGCGCGCGACGCCTCCCGCACCGGGTTCGCTACGACCAGGTCGGGCAGGATGTTCTTGAAGTCGTCCGCGTTCATCTGCAGGTTCTCGCTCATCATCGTCGCGCGTTCGAGCACGTTGCGCAGTTCGCGCACGTTGCCGGGCCAGCTGTATCGCGCGAGAGCGGCGATGCCGGGAAGCGTGATTTCGCGCTCGCGGATGCCCATCCGCGCGGCGATCTGCTCGAGAATGCTTTCGCACAATGCCTCGAGGTCGGACAGTCGCTCGCGCAGCGGTGGCACGGCGATCGGCAGGACGTTGAGTCGGTAATAGAGGTCAGCGCGGAAACGGCCCTCGTCGACGAGGCGCTTCAAGTCGGTGCTCGACGCTGCAATGATGCGCACGTCGACCTTGAATACCTTGTTCGATCCGAGCGCTTCGATTTCCTGGTCCTGGAGGACGCGCAGGAACTTGACCTGCATCGGCAGCGGCAGGTCGCCGATTTCGTCCAGGAACAGCGTGCCGCCGTCGGCAATCTTGAATTTGCCGTCGCGGCCCTTGCGGTCGACCCCGGTGTACGCACCGGGTGCTGCGCCGAAGAATTCCACCTCGAGGAGCGTTTCCGGGATGGCGGCGACATTGACGGCGACAAACGGCCGCGCGGCGCGATCGGATGCCGCGTGCATTGCATGCGCCAGCAGTTCCTTGCCGGTGCCCGTTTCGCCCAGCAGCAGCACGGTGGTGTTCTGCATCGCGGCACGGCGCGCCTGCCGCTTGACCTCCACGCAGGGAGCGCTGCTCCCGATGAAGCTCGACAGCGTGTAATGCGGGCGGCGGTTTTCAACCAGCCGCCTGTTGGCATCGGCAAGTTCCGACTGCAATTTGGCGAACTTGGCCACCAGCGGCTTCAGATAGTCGAGCCGGTCGTACAGGACGAACCCGAGCGCGCCGATAACCCGCCCCGCTTCGTTCGACAACGGCATGCGCGTAACCACCACCGACTGCCCGCGCAATTCCATGATGTCGAGAATGATGGGCTGGCCCGTCCTGACCACCTCGCGCATCAGGCTGTTGGGAATGACCTCCTCGACGTCCCGTCCCAGCGCCTCCTCGGCCGACTTCAAGCCGAGCGTGGTCGCGTACTTGTTGTTGATCCAGACGATGCGCGCCGACTCGTCCACCGCCACGGCGCCCTCGCACAGGTCGTTCAGGCGATCGAAAAGGGACTTCATAGCCAGGCGCAGGATGGCATCCGAATTGCGCACGAAATCTGCGCTCAGCGCGGACGCGACGCGCGCGCCCGGTTGCCGCTTGCCGTTGTTCTTGAGGTTCGCCGTCATGTTTCCCGTCAGTATTGCCGCGACCGGGATTCTACCCTTGCGCCGCCCGTCCGCACCGCCAGATACATCCGAGGTGGCGCTCCTCATCGCCGCATCAAACGGCGGCCATCGCAGGCTCGGATGCATCGGTGAAGAACTCGAAGCCGTTTCTCCCCGCCCGCTTGGCCTGGTACATCGCCACGTCGGCATTCTTGAGGAGCGTCATGGCGTCCGCGCCGTTTTGCGGATAGAGGGCAACGCCGATGCTCGCCGTCGATCGCACGGAATGGCCATTGAGGATGAACGGCGCGGCGAACGCAGCCACGATCCGCTCGCCGATGCGCACGGCATCCTCGGGGAGATCGGCATCTTCCAGGACGATGGCAAATTCGTCGCCCCCGAAGCGGCCGATCGTATCGCTCGCCCGGACGCAAGTGCAGAGCCGCCGCGCGACCTCGCGCAGCAGCAGGTCGCCGACGTCATGGCCGTACGTATCGTTCACGCCCTTGAACCCGTCGAGGTCCATGAACATCACCGCAAGGCGGCCCTGCTGGCGCTTTGCGCGCAGCACCGCCCGCTCGAGTCGATCCTGCACCAGCCGGCGATTGGGCAATCCCGTCAGCGTATCGACACTCGCGAGCTGCTCGAGCTTTTTCTGGGTTTCCTTCAGCAGGGAAATATCGGTGAACACGCGCACATAGTTGCGGATCGTGTGGTCGGCGTTGCGCACGCAGGACGCGGTGATCCACAGAGAAAGCGGTGTACCGTCCTTGCGGAAGCGCGGAACCTCGCCCGTGACGAAGCCTTCGCGCTGCAGCAGTTCCGACCGCACGGCCGATTCGGCCGCATCGATCGGTCGAAATGGGGATTCTGCCAGGGTCAAGCCCACCATCTCCCGCGGCTCGTAGCCCGTAAGCCGCGAAAACGCGGCGTTGACCATCAACACGCGGTCGTCCGCATCGCACACCATGATTCCATCCGCGGTCGTCTCGAAGACCTTCGAGGCAAGCGAGAGTTCGTCGATGCGCGCGCGCTCTTCCGTTATGTCGGTCGCGCTCGTCATGATGTAGTCCACCTGGCCCTCGTCGCCAAAGATCGGCGAGCGTATCAGGTGGTAGATCCGCTTCCCCCTGCCCTGCACGTTGCGCACCTGCACGACGTCCTGAACCATCGGGCTCGCCAGCAACTGGCGGTCGAGTGCCGCGATCTGCACGGCATTTTCTGCCGGCATGACGTCACGGATCGTCTTGCCGAGCGCCACGTCCCGTTGGATGCCAAAGATCAATGCATTCGATTCGTTCCACACGGTGTATTGCCCGACCGTGGGCGCCTGCATGCTGCGAACGGTGATTCCCGCGGGAACGTTGTCGAACAGCGTCTCGAGGAAGCGGCGCTGGACCTTCAGTTCGCCACGGTGCTTCTGTAGCCGAATGGCCAGTACTGTCACGATCGCGAAAAACACCAGGATCATCACCGTGGCCACGGCGACGATGAGCAGGTAGGTCTTCCGATTTTGATAGAAATCGGCGAGTGACTCGTCGATGCCCTTCGCCGCCGTCACGATGAATGGATAGTCCGTCACCCTCTGGTAGGCCACGATCCGCGTGACGCGGCCGAAATCGCCCCGCGCCACGTAATGACCGGTGGAACTTGTGGCCGCGCGTGCGGCAAGTTGCGGCCCATTTTGGTCGGAAACGGCCGCTGCCTGCTCACCGACGCGTCGCGCCAGGTAGGTGCCGTCGAGGCCAAGCAAGCCCAGACTTCCGTCCTTGCCCAGGTCGGCTTCCTTGTAAAACTCGGTGAAATATTCAGGTGAAACCGACACCAGGACGATGCCCGCAAACGATCCATCCTGCCGGTTCAGTCGCCGGCTCAGCAGGATGGTCGTGCGCCCGGAAATGCGGCTGATGAAGGGATTGCTGATGTCAAGCAAGCCGGTGTCCCGCTCGGCGTGCCGACGGAACGATTGTCGATCCGAGATATTCAATGCCGCGGCAGGCTGACTGCGGGCGATGATGTTGCCCTTGGCATCGGTGACGCTCACCACCACATGCCCGCTGCCCTCGACAAGTCCGGCCCGGATCAGTCCCGGTAGGTCCAGCACATCATGCCGTTCGAATTCGCGCTTGACGAGAAGCGTGGTCAGGTTCGCATCGCTGACCGCCCGCCGCGTGTATGTCTCGAACTCCGCGGTCTGCATTTCGGTGTCGCGTGCCATTGCCTCGATCAGCGCGCGCTCGGTTGAATTCAGATGCTGCAACATGACGGTCCACGCGACCGCAATGAGCAACAGGCCGAACGCGGGCAGCGCCCATAGAGTCCGCGCGTGGCGAGTGAGCGAGAGGCGGCGGTGGCGAATTGTCTTCAATGGATTCGGTCCTGGCCCCTTGTACGCAGCAAGAACGGGGCCGGGCGCTCCCGCATACGCGTTCATGCGTACGCGGCCGCACTCGGCCATCGCTGAGGCCAGGATTCCGCCATGCGGCACGCGGCCACCGGTGGTCAAGGCGCTACTGCCAGGGGCGCCCGACGGGATTGAGCAATTCGTAGTGGATGCTCAAATTCCCGAGTTCCATGGCGACTTCTGCCGGAAATCCCTTGCGCCTTACGCGACGGGCGATGAGGAGGTCCGACAGGTACGCGGCGCAACGCAGAGGCTGCATCCACAGTGCGCAGATCTTGTTGGCGATTCGCGGGTAGCGTTCCGCCAGATGCACCGGCCGCACTTCGCCAGGCAACTCGCGCATCCACGCGGACGTCGCTTCATGAATCAGTTCGTGTACATCAGGACCGGCGCGACGTTTGGTCCAATCCTCGAGCGTCATGTCGGGCGGTGCGCCTTCGTGCACGCGCTTCGCTTCGGCCATCGTGACTTGCTCGTACGCAATCGGCTTCATTTGGAGCTTCATTTGGATCCTGTCCCTTGGTTTCAGCATACGGTGCGCGCACGGAGGTCCGCAAACGCGATTCGAATACACGTCGCTTCGCGTGTTGCGCCGCGAAGACTAAGGAATGCAGATGACCTCGCCATCGTGGAGCGTGTGTCCTGTGATGCCCCCGGTGCCCCGTCCCTGAATCTGTCCGTGACCGGCGCGCCCGCCGTTTATCGCTGACAATGGCCGCAGAGCCGTTTGCGCGGAAACGTCGCGGTCGACGCCGATCGTGTAACGCGGTGCGCCCATGGTGCCCAGAGATACATAGGCCCTCGCATCATTTGTGTAGAAGGTTCCCGTCCGCCGGTCCAGGATCAGTACGGCGGGAATCACGATGGTTATGCCTATATTGGCGGATGCGGCGCCCTGACTGCTGTGGCCCGAAAGCGTCGCCGACTCGGCGCAGACGTCCGCAGCCGCGATCGCCAGTACCGCGATCAACGCGGCCTTCAGCGCGCGGACTATGGTTTGAGTGCGATCGTGAATTGCGCCATCGATCAGCTGCCCGGCGAAACGCATGGTTCTTTGCCTGTACCGTATGTGCCATTGATGACGATCTCATCATAGGATGGATCGATCGCCCGAAATATCCGGGCAAACACCTATGCACGGCCGGGCAGTGGCGGCGCACTGGAATTCAGTGCCCGGGTGACCTACCATGCGAGACTTCGCGGATCGCGCCGTCCCGCGCATGTCCGCCGTCGGAAAAACGGGGAATGATGCGCATCTGCCTTCTCACCAACCAGGACCTGCTCGCCGACCCCTTCCCGGCCGACGACTGGCCGTGCGATCCGCGCCCCTACTTCCCGGAGGCGCAGTGGGATGTGGAGTACCTGGAGCATGGGACGTCCGTCGCGCAGGTCGAGCGCAGGATAAGCGAACGCTTCGATCTCTACTTCAACCTCTGCGACGGTGCCGCCGACCAGGAAATCCCCGGCATCGAGGTCGTGCAGACGCTGGAGAAGCATGGCGTCGCCTTCACCGGCGCGACGTCGGAGTTCTACGAGCCCTCGCGCGAGGCAATGAAGCGGGCGTGCGGCGCCGAGGGCATCGCCACGCCGGCCTATGTTCTGGCGCGCACCGAAGCGGATGTCGAGCGGGCCGCGCGCGAGCTGCGCTTTCCGCTGTTCGTCAAGCACTACAGCAGCTATTCCAGCGTCGATCTCTCGCGGCGCTCGCGCGTGCGCACGCCCGCGGGATTGCGCCAGCAGGCGCGCAAGATCATGCGGCGTCACGGGGCGGCTCTGATCGAGGAATTCATCGCCGGGACCGAATGCACTGTTCTGGTGGTCGAGGATCAGGATGCGCCGGCGCGAGCCCGGAGCTACGCGCCGATGCAGTACCGGTTTCCGGACGGCGAAACGTTCAAGCACGCCGAAATCAAGTGGGTGAACTACGACAGCATGCAGGCCATACCCGTTGCCAATCCCGTTCTCGATGCCCGGCTGCGCGACGAATGCGCGCGCTTCTTCGTCGCACTCAGGGGCGCGAGCTTCGGCCGCTGCGACCTCCGGGTCGACCGCAGTGGCACGCCGTTCATGCTGGAAATCAATCCGAACTGCGGCGTCTACTACCCGCTCACGGATGCCGGCAGCGCCGACCTCTGTCTTGCGAACGATACCGAAGGCCACGTCGGCTTCACGCGCCAGCTGATAAGGGCAGCGCTGCAACGACATCGCCACCGGTCCACCAACACCCCCAAGGAAGCGCGTCATGCCGACTGACAATGCAGACCAGATCGCCGAGTGGAACGGCGTGCTCGGCCGCACCTGGGCCGAACGGCACGCGGAGACCGAAACCGTGGTCGCGCCGTTCGGCGACGCCGCGCTCGAGGTCGCCTCGCCGCGGCTGGGCGAACGCGTGCTCGACATCGGCTGCGGTTGCGGCGATACCTCGCTGGCTATCGCCCGGGCCGTCGGTCCCGCGGGCGCGGTCCTCGGCGTTGACGTTTCGCAGCCGATGCTGGACGTGGCGCTCGCACTGGCCGGGCGGACGCGCTGCACGCAGATCGAGTTCCGCAACGCCGACGCGTCGGTGGCCGAACTTCCGCGAAACTGCGACCTGCTGTTCTCGCGCTTCGGCGTGATGTTCTTCAGCGCCCCGGCGCAGGCCTTCGCGCACATGCGCGCGTCGCTGCGGCCGGGCGGCCGCTGCGTGTTCGCGTGCTGGCGTGCGCCCCGCGACAACGCATGGGCGATGGTGCCGCTGTCCGCTGCGCGCACTGCGATGGGGGTCACCCCGCCGCCGGCCGATGCCAATGCGCCGGGACCGTTCGCGTTCGCCGACGAGGGACGCCTGCGTGGAATCCTGACCGACGCCGGCTTCGCCGACATCGTCCTGGCGCGGCGCGACTTGCCGATGGCGATCGGCGCGACGCCGCGCGCGGCCGCGGAGCGCCAGTTGCGCTTCGGCCCCACGTCCCGCTTCGTGCGCGAGGTAGGCGAGGAACACGCTCCGGTCATCGTCGCTGCCGTCGAGAAGGCGCTGACGCCGTTCGCCGCGGCGGACGGCGGAGTTGTCCTCACCGGTTCGGCGTGGATCGTCACCGCGCAATCACCGGTGAACGGGCGCGCGGAACCCGTGGCCGCACCATGATGGCGCCGCGGGGGAATGAACCACTCGCTCAGACCGACCGTTGGGGCGTGGCGGCGCTGATCGCGCTGCTCGCCGCGGCGGAACTTGCCTGGCGCGTTGCGGCGCACCGTTGGGCGCAGGTCATCCGCATTGGCGACGAACTCGTCGCGCGGCTCCATCCCGATGTACGCGAGGCGTCCGATCTCGAAGCCATCGGCAGCAACTACGTCCATGCGCTGTGGCTGCTGGCGGCGCTGGTACTGGCCTGCGCGCTGCTGGGTCTGGTCAGGGCGGCGCTGAAGCGCGACCTTTGGGTGCCTTCTCCCTGGGTGCCGCTGCTGCCTGCGTTCATCGTGGCCGCCGCGGCACTTCCGTTCCTGCTCGCCGAGCCCGGCCCTACGCCCGAACAGCGGTCGCTGCGTGCCGAAGCGGAACAGGCTTCGGGAACCGGCGCCGCCTCCTACGATCGCGTAATCGCGCTGATGACACATTGCCACGATGCGCTGCGCAAGCGGCTCGCAGGCAAAACCGAGGTCGACATCGACAGCGGGCTGGATCCGGCGGTGAGCTTTATCTACGCCTACACCGTCCCGGAGATTCCGGGCCAGCGCTTCGTTCGCATGGCTGGGTCCGAGCGGGTAATCCTGTCGGGAAGCGCGGGAAAGTCCGCTGCCGCCCTGATGCCGCCCATCGAAGGGGGCTTCCAGGTGCAGGGCCTGGTCATCTACTCCGGCGACGATCCGGCCGTCTCCTATCGCGATCTGCGCGAGTACACCTGCGCCATGCTCGTGAGCGGCGAGCGCTATGACGTCCGCAACCTCAGGATTCAGGCGGTCCGCTAACCGCACGCCACCAGAGCCCGACTCGCGGGCTTGCTTCCGACCAGCGCACCCTTCTTGACCCATGTCATGGCACGGCCCGCGGCGCCACCGCACAATTCGCGCTAGATGGAAGCCGCCCCGAACGACATGCAACAGGCTCCGGCGACGCGACGCGTCCACGATGCGCAACGCCACCCACGACTCGCACGCGAACTGGCGACGCTGGCGGCGATGTTCGCCATCAATTGCCGCGAGCTGCATGGCGAGCGCGTCGGCCTGTGCGACGATTGCGCGGCGCTGCTGGTCTATGCAACGCGAAGGCTCGACAGGTGCGTTTTCGGCGACAACAAGCCGACGTGCGCGAAATGCACGGTGCACTGCTACAGCGCGGAGAAGCGGGAAGACGTGCGCGCGGTGATGCGCTATGCAGGTCCGCGCATGATGTGGCGCCACCCGGTGCTTGCCATTCGCCACGTGTTGGACGGACGCCGCCCGGCGCCCGCCCTCCCGGGACATTCGCGGTAGGCGCGGCTTCGGTCGCGCTGGTCATTTACGACGGCGGACGTGTCGAACAAGCAAAAAAGGGCCCGCATCCGGCCCTTTTTTAGCAGCTCGCGGATGTTCGCTTCAGCGTCGGACCGCGACGAACCCTGCGATCGCGAGCATTGACATGAGCAGCATCAGGCCCAGCGTATCCAGCGTCGGGACCTGCACCGACGCCGCCGCCGGAGCCGCGCTCACCCAGGTGAGACCCCGCACGTCGCTGCCGATGCCGCCTGCGGAAACGAACGTGATGGCACGCGTCGTCGTGTTGATCGTGACCAGCCGGTCCGACAGCGTATCGATGCCGTAGAGTACGTCGAGGTTGTCGTAGGTGATGGACGTGATTCCCGCGCCGGTGGTTCCCGTGATCACCCCGAGATTGGTAAACGCGCCCGTCGCGATGTTGACCGAATACAGGTTGTTGTCCACACCGACCGAGAACATCGCGCCATCGCTGCGGGCGGCCAGGTCCGTCACGTCGTAGCCAGGGTTGCCGATGCCGGCGCCGATCGCGCCCAGGGACGTGGCCGCGCCGGTCGCGGGGTTGATCGAGTACAGGTTGCCGTTGTACCCGATGGCGTAGAGCGTGGTGTGGGCCGTATTGAACGTGAGGCCGGTGACCCGGAAACCGTGGGCGCCGACGAGCGTCGCGGCGCACGTCGTGCGATTGACGATGTACAGGTTGTTCTCATCGGTCCCGTACAGCGTGCTGGTGAGCGGATTCCACGCGACACCAGGAAGCGCGCTCGTGGTCGGGACGCAGGCCGTCGTGAACGTGCCCGTGGCGTAGTTGATGGCGTAGAGGGCCGTTCCGCCATATTCCGAGCCGAGCAGCGTCTGCGCGCCTGCGGCCAGCGGAAACAGAAACAGGGCCAAAGTTGCCAATGTCTTCTTCCAATGCAATTTCATGCTGTTTCCCCTAAATTGTGAATGCGAGAGCATAGCGGTCCGACGCGATGCGCGAACAGGTCTTGGCCCCGTTCGGCCCGACGGCTTCCGTTTGTGTCTCCAAATTGGTCTTGCGCGCCGCGGTGACGGGTCCGGCCAGGGTCAGGCTAGGCTCCGACTTGTCCAGCAGCGTCCGCCCGCTCGAAGGCGTCGAGGTCGATCACCATTTCGCTCGCCAGCGCGTCCAGGCCGCGCTTGAGCTCATCGTTGTTGAGCGCGGCCGGTACCGCCAGTAGCGCCTTCACCCTGAAAGTGTGACCGGTGTCGGCCGCATCGACGATTTCCGTGTGCAGTTCCTCGATGCTGACGCCACGGTCGGCGAGACTGCGTGAGAGATCGCGGACGATTCCCGGGCGGTCGGGGCCTTCCAATTCCAGCGTGACCATTCTGCGGCCGGCCGGTGCCGGGATGGGCCCGGTTTTCGCGATGACGATGCGCAATCCGGCGGACTCCAGTCCCTGCAATGCAGTGGCCAGCGCGTCGGCGTTCGCCGCCGGAACCTCGAAATGCACCATGCCCGCGAACTGGCCGGCGATGTTGGCCATCCGGCTGCCCGCCCAATTCGCGCCGAAGCCCTGCGCGCGCTCGGACAGCTGGCGGACCAGCCCCGGGCGATCCGCGCCGATCGCGGTGACCACCAGCGACATGACCTCCGGCTTGTGCTCGTCGGTCAGTGAAACTGTCCTGCGCACGAGCGGCGCACGGGTCGCGAAGCGCGGGTCCTGCGGATAGGACGGAAGCGCGCCGTGCTCGGCCGCGTGACGAACGACGCGCGTCAGCAGCGCCAATCCCATCGGCGCCAGCGCGCGCTCCCAAAGGTCACGCGCGGTCTCGCCCTTGGCGACGAAGCACCAGTCCTGCGCAGCGACCGCGCCGGCATCCCAGCCATCGGCCAGGTGATAGACCGATCCGCCGGCAATCGGGTCGCCTTCCATGATCGTCCACTCTACGGCGGCGATGCCGCGATGCCGCGGCAGCAGCGACGGATGGTAGCCGACACCGCCCAGGCGCGACCGCGCCAGCGCCTCGTTGCTGACCCGCGCGTGCGTGTGCGCCGCGACGATGAGGTCGGTGCCCGGGGGAATCGCCTCGCCGGGCACCTGCTTGGGATTCTCCAGCACGTGCAGCGGCACGCCCGCGCTGTTCGCCGCCTGTGCGAGCCGGTCTTCGGCCGCGGGAGCTACGACACCCGCGAATTCGACGCCATCCTTGCGCAGCGCCTCGAACACCAGCGCGCCGAAATATCGGGATCCCACCAGCGTGACCTTCATCGAACCTCGCCTGTATCGGAATGGACGCCGCGACCCGACAGTTCGTGTTGCGACTGACGGGCGGCATGGAGGATTTTAACCTTGGGCCGGTTGCACGTCTTGATTTGGCACCCATTTGACTGGAATTGCCCTACGATAGCGCCGTCCGACGAGGGTAAAGCGGTGGAAACCATCGGGAATTTCATGCGCGTGTCACGACCGGTCCCGCTGGCGGTGACCACGGTACTTCTCGGCTTGTTCCTGGTGCTATTCGCCTATGCGTGGCGAGTGCCGTCCACGTCCGGAGCGCCACGCCCGATCGACCGGGCGCGCACGATCGCGGCCGGTGAGGCCGTGGCGCGCGCCAGCGTCAGCGACCCTGAAAGCGCACGATTCCGCCATAGTGTCGCCAGCGAGAAGTGGAAGGTCCCGGCGACGTGCGGAGAGATCAATTACAAGCGCGCAACGGGCGGCTATGCCGGCTTCCAGCGCTTCGTCGCAGCGGGACCCGTCGCGCAGCTGGAGGAAGACATGAGCGGGGAGCAATTCCGGCAGTTGTGGTCGGTCATGTGCGAGCCCGACGAGTGACCTGCGCATGAACGATGCAACCATGCCGGATACGTCGCTCGAGCGCGCGCTGTCCACACCGCAAACGCCATTTTCATTGTTCGAAGGCGATTGGCTCCGGCGCACCTGGGCAAGCATGGGCCTGGGCACGCATACGCCCTTCCCCATCGTCAGGCGATGCCTGGTGGCCGTGCTGATCACCTATGTCCCGATGGCGATCCTCGCCTGGCGGCAAGGTCTGATCGATACCGAGTTGACACCCACCAATTTCTTTGCGGATTTTGCCGCCTACGCGCAATTCCTGATCGGGCTTCCGCTCTACATCGTGGCGGAAGTGATCATCGATGGCAGCACGCGCGAGGCGGCGGAGCAGTTCACGCGTTGCGGCATCATCAGCTGCGCAGACACACCCCGCATCAATCAAGTCCATGA
>Ga0302321_100001679_pt1 | contig 19021 bp, 11 predicted proteins | sample Fen_T0_1_FD_202505 | JGI IMG/M metagenome (GOLD analysis project Ga0302321, IMG submission 202505) | Peat permafrost microbial communities from Stordalen Mire near Abisko, Sweden - Fen_T0_1 | ecosystem: Environmental > Terrestrial > Soil > Wetlands > Permafrost | place: Sweden: Abisko...
AACATCTCGCTCGTCGACGCCTGGTAGAAACGCACCGCGGGCTGGATGCGGCGCAGCGCCTCGAGCATGTTCACGACGCCGACGCCGTTGACCTGGGCCGTGACCTGGGGCTGCGCCCAGGACGTTCCGACGAAGCTCTGCGCCGCGAGGTTGTAGACTTCGTCCGGACGCGCGGATTCGACCGCGCGGCACAGCGACGCCATGTCGGTCAGGTCGCCGTGCACCAGGGAGATGTCCTGCTCGATGCCCAGTTCGCGCAAACGCCAGTTCGATTCGGTCGCCCGCCGCGCCACGAAGCCATGAACGGCATAGCCCTTCTTCAGCAGAAGGCTCGCCAGGTAGGCGCCATCCTGTCCGGTCACGCCGGTGATCAATGCGGTTTTGCCCATCGTGCCGATCTTCCCTGTGCCGCAGCGGTTGTTGTCCTGCCTTCAATTAGCTCACTATTATCGCATTTTGTCTCCCATGCGCATCGCGATCGTCCATGACTGGCTCGACACCTGGGGCGGTGCCGAATTGGCACTGGCCGAACTGCTCGCGCTCTATCCTGACGCCGATCTCCACGCGCTGGTTGACTTCATGTCGCCGGCAGACCGGGCACGCCTCGGGTCGCGGGCAGTGCGGACATCGTTCATCCAGAACCTGCCTTTCGCCAGGACCGCGTTTCGCCGCTACCTGCCGCTCTTTCCGCGCGCGATCGAGAAGATCGACGTGTCCGGCTACGACCTCGTGATCTCGAGCTCGCACGCAGTGGCCAAGGGTGTACGCACGTCGCGCTCGCAGCTGCACATCTGCTACTGCTACACGCCGATGCGCTACGCGTGGGACCTGCAGGACCAGTACCTGCGGCAAGTCGGTCTGGATCGCGGCATGCGCGGCCGCGTCATCCGCCGCACGCTGGCCCGCCTGCGCAGCTGGGACCGGGCCGCGAGCGAACGCGTCGACTGCTTCGTCGCCATCTCGCACGCGATCGCCGAGCGCATCCGCCACAGCTACGATCGCGACGCGGCGGTGATCTATCCGCCAGTCGCCTCTGCCCCGGATGCAGCGGTCGCCCCGCGCGGAACGGCCTATGTCACGGTGTCGCGTCTCGTCCCGTACAAGCGCATCGATCTGATCGCCGCCGCATTCCGGTTGCTGCCCGACCGGGAACTGGTGGTGATCGGCGACGGTCCGGAGCGATCCCGCGTCGCGGCCGCGGCCGGGTCCAATGTCACGCTGCTGGGTCGCACGCCGGACGACGCGCGCGACAAGTGGCTCGCCCGCGCCAGAGCGTTCGTGTTCGCTGCGGACGAGGATTTCGGCATCGCGCCGCTGGAAGCGCAGGCGCGAGGCACGCCGGTGATTGCCTACGGCAGCGGTGGCGCACTGGAAACGATACGCGGCCTGCACACCGCGGCGCCCACCGGCGTCTTCTTCCGCGAACAGACGCCCGAGGCGATTGCCGCCGCCGTGCGCGAGTACGAAGCGAACGCACAGCGCATTTCCGCGGACGCGTGCCGCGCCAATGCAGCGCAGTTCTCGGTGGCGCGATTCCGGAGCGAGTTCGCCGACTTCGTCGCCGCGCGGCAGGCCGAATTCGCCAAGCGGGAGCACCGGCGATGAAGCGCAGCCTGCTCAAGGACAATGCGCCGCTGTTCGAGTGGCTGGTGCGCCTGTTCGACCCGCTGCTCGCGGTCCTTGCCGGTTGGCTCGCCTATCGCTGGTACCTGGGCACGTGGATCCTGCCGGAACGGTACCTGCTGGCGCTGATCGGCGTGGCAGTTGTCTGCTTCGCGCTGTTTCCGCTGCTGCGCCTCTACGCGCCGCAGCGTGGCGTCACGCTGTTCGAGGAAGCGGGGCGGCTCGCGAACGCCTGGCTGCTGATCGCGGCGGCGTGGTTCGGCTACGTGTTCCTCTCCAAATCGGGCGTGGAATTTTCGCGTGCATGGTCGCTGTACTGGATCGCGTTCGGCGCGGCCATTCACATCGTGTTCCGCGCGGCAATCCGGCTGGTCCTGCGCGAATTGCGCCGGCGCGGATACAACCAGCGCCACATCGTCGTCATCGGGGCCGGACGCCTGGGAAAGGATATCGCGCGGCGCCTGGCGGCGGCACCCTGGAGCGGCCTTTCCATACGGGCCTTCTACGACGACGACCCGGCGCTGGCGGGCGTGCAGGTGGACGGCATCGCCGTGCACGGCACCGTCGATGCCGTCCCACGCGACCTCGATGCCGGCAACGTCGACGAGGTCTGGATCGCGCTGCCACTGCGTGCCGATGCGCGCATCCGCGAGCTGCTGCTGCACTTGCGCCGTCATTCGGTCGGGGTGAGGCTGGTGCCGGACATCTTCAATTTCGCGCTGCTCAATCATTCGATGACCGAAGTGGCGGGGCTGCCGGTGATCAACCTTGCCGAATCCCCGCTTTCCGGCGTTAACCGTGTGATCAAGGGCACCGAGGATTTCGTGCTGTCGCTGCTGCTGCTCATCATCGCTTCGCCGCTGATGCTTGTGATCGCGCTGGGCGTGAAGCTGTCCTCCCGCGGCCCGGCGATCTACGCGCAGCAGCGGGTAACGTGGAATGGACGTCACTTCATGATGCGGAAGTTCCGCACGATGCCCGTCGACGCCGAAGCGGCCTCGGGTCCGGTGTGGTCCAGTCCGGGCGAGCGCCGGGCGACGCCCTTTGGCGCGTTCCTGCGCCGGTCGAGCCTGGACGAATTGCCGCAACTCCTCAACGTCCTGCAAGGCGACATGTCGCTGGTCGGGCCCCGCCCCGAGCGTCCCGAGTTCGTCGAGCAGTTCCGGCGCCAGATCCCGGGCTACATGCAGAAGCACCTGGTCAAGGCCGGCATTACCGGCTGGGCCCAGGTCAACGACCTGCGCGGGGACACGGACCTCACCCGCCGTATAGAATATGACCTCTATTACATCGACAACTGGTCGCTGATGTTCGACCTGCGCATCCTCTGCCTGACCCTTTGGCACATCCTGACCAGCCGCAACGCGCATTGACTGCCGACGACGCCCCGCCGCGACCGACCCGTCCGCTGCTGGCGCTGGCCGCGGCCATCGTCGTCGTCCTGCTGGGCTACCTCGCGTTCACGGTGCCGGCGAGCTGGTTCCCGTCGTCCACGCTCAAGCAGTGGGGCGTGCGCGACATGACGCTGCCTCGCGGCATCGGCGGCGCGGTCAACGGCGAATTCATCGTTTCGGCCACCGACGCCTCGGGCCAGGCCTACGTCGCGATCGTCACGGACCTGCGCGCGCGCGACTACGCGGCGATCACCTGGGACGCGCGCAACGTCCCCGCGGACGCCGACGTGCATTTCCTGTGGCGCACCGATTACGCGCCGAGGAAGATCTTCAGTGAGCCGGTCACCGTCGAAGCGGGACGGCTGCTTCCGGTGGTGCTGGCCAACGATGCGGGCTGGCTGGGCCACGTCACCGGCATCGGCCTCGCGATTCGCGGCACGCTGGTGCAGCCATTCGCCATTTCCGGCGTGGCCGCCAAGCCGTCCGGCGCCGTCGGCATCCTCCAGGATCGCGCGCGCGAGTGGCTCGGGTTCGAGCGCTGGAAAGGCACATCCATCAATACAATCATTGGCGGCGACGACGTGCAGCAATTGCCGCTGCCGCTGCTGCTCGCGGCATCGATCGGGATTGCCGGCGCGGCGATGCTGTTGTGGCGCCGGTTTCGCGGCTCCTTCGGCATGGCGGATGCCGCGCTTGCCATCGCTATCATGTTCGCCGCGTCCTGGTTCGTGCTCGACGCGCGCTGGACGTGGAACCTGGCGCGCCAGGCGCAGGCCACCGTCGCGCAGTACGGCGGCAAGGATTGGCGCGGCAAGCACCTGGCCGCCGAAGACGGGCCGCTGTTCGAGTTCGTCGAGAAGGCGCGCGCCGAAATGCCGGCCACGCCGGCGCGCATCTTCGTCGCGAGCGAGGCCGACTATTTTCGCGAACGCGCGGCCTTTCATCTCTACCCGCACAACGTCTACGCCGAGCCGCGGGCCAATACGCTCCCCACTTCCAACCTGCTGAAGCCGGGCGACTGGATGCTCGTCTACCAGCGGCGCGGCGTGCAGTTCGACCCGACGGCGGGAAAGCTGCGCTGGGACGGCGGCGCACCGGTGTCGGCGCAACTCAAGCTTCGCGGCGAAGGCGCCGCGCTGTTTCTCATCCAGTAGCGCGGCATGGACATCATCGGACTCAAGTTCGGCCTGCTTTTGGTTTGGGCATTCGGCATCGCATGCCTCGCCGCGTTGCCGCGTCGAACGGCCTTCGGCGATGAACCGGGCGGACGCGCCTGGCTGATCGGCGCGGGCGGGCTCGCGGGACTCTTCCTCGCCACACTCTGGCTGCGCGCGCTGTCGCTGGCGGGCATCGCGTTCAGCGCCGCGACGATCGCGCTGCCGATCCTTGCCGCCACGCTTGCACTGGGTGCGTGGAGCTATCGCAGGAACCGGCGCGCTCCGGGTGAAACGGACGGGACAAGCGCGCGTGACACGCCGGGCGCCCGCATGCGCGGCGCGCTCGCGGAACGGGGAGCCGCCATTTCCGGACGCGCGCTTCCGGCCCGCGACCGGTTGCTGTGGCGGCTGCTGCTGGCGTGGCTCGCGTTGCGCGCGCTGCTTCTGCTGGTGGAAGTGGCGACGCATCCGCTCTTTCCGTGGGACGCGTGGACGCAATGGGCGACCAAGGCGCGCGTGTGGTACGAACTGGGGCGCATCGTCCCGTTCGAGCGCACGGACGCCTGGTTTGCCGCGACCGGCGTCACCTACTTCGACGCCGGGCCGAACTATCCGGGCACCGTCGGATTGATGCAGGTTCTCGCCTCGAATTTCCTGGGGCGCTGGGACGACACGCTGATGAATCTGCCGTTCTGGATGCTCGCCGTCGCGTTCGCGTTCGCGATCTACGGCGCGCTGCGCGCGATGGAGTTCACGCCGACGTGGGCGCTCGCGGGCACCTGGCTCGTGTCGTCGCTTCCGCTCGCCAACACGCACGTCGCGCTCGCCGGCTACGCCGACCTGCCGCTGGCCATCTATTTCTGCGCGGCCATCCTGGCGTGCCTGCGCTGGCTCCGGACGCGCGAGCTTGCCGACGCCGCGCTGGCGCTGCTGCTGCTCGCGGCGTGCCCGCTGCTCAAGATCCCGGGCCGCATCTGGGCGCTGCTCGCGGCGCCGGCGCTGCTCACCGGACTGCTGCCGCGCCTGGGGCCGCGGATCGTCGGCGCCGCCTACGCAGCCACCGTCTTCGGACTGCTGCTGCTGGCGCAGACGAGCCCGGTGATCATGGGCTATCACCTGCATCTCGAATTCGCGCCGGACTGGGAGGCGCTGGCCAACAGCTTCTTCCTGTACGACAACTGGCATCTCCTCTGGTATGGCGCACTGGCCGCCGCGGTGCTCGGGAGGCGCCAGCTGCTGTCGCCGCAGGTGGCGCCGCTGACGATGGTCGTTGCCGGCGGCGTGATCTTCGTCGCGTTCGTCCTGCTGTTCACCAACGCGCGCAACTGGCTGTCCGACCAGAGCACCGTGAACCGCGCGACGCTGCACATGGCACCGGTGGTCGCGATCTGGATGCTCGCGGTGTTCCGCGCGTGGACGGAAACGCTGCGGGTTCCGGCGGCTCGGCCAATGCCCGCCGCGGAAGAAGCTTTGCCGCCGCCTGAGCCTGCCCCGGAATCGGCGGCGCCGCCGGCAGCCGCGTCCTGATGCTGCAGCTACCGGGCGTCACCCTCGCCTGCATCGATACAGCGAACCATGCGCTCGCATTGCGCGCGCTTGCACGTTCTTCCGCGGACATCCGCTTCGCGCGCACGCTCCTGCTCACCGACAAGGTTCCCGACAGCGTGCCGGTTCCCGCGGGCGTCGAGGTGGTCGCGATCGCGCCCATCGCCTCGCGCGACGCCTATTCGCATTTCGTCCTGAAGGACTTGCGCCCCTACATCGCCACCGCACACGTCCTGCTGGTGCAATGGGATGGATACGTCGTCAATCCCGGCGCGTGGGATCCGGCGTACCTCGAGTGCGACTACCTGGGCGCCAAGTGGTTCTGGCACGAGGACGGAATGCGAGTCGGCAACGGCGGCTTTTCGCTGCGCTCGCGCCGCCTGCTCGAGGCGCTCGAGGACACGCGCATCGCGCTCGTCGACGCCGAGGACACGACGATAGGCCGCACGTTCCGGCCGCTGCTCGAGCGCGAGCACGGCATCCGCTTCGGCAGCGAAGAACTGGCCGACAAGTTCGCGTTCGAGGCCGCGTATCCGATCGGCAAGCCGTTCGGCTTCCACGGCCTTTTCAACTTCTGGCAGGTGATGCCACCGGCCGAGCTCGCCGCGTTGGTCACGCACTTCTCCGACAGCATCGCGCGGTCCGAGCAATTGGGCCATCTCCTCAACAACTGCGTAACCGCGGGACAATGGGCGGCGGCCATCGCGATCGCGCGGCGGATATTGGCGGCCGATCCTGCCCGCGACAACGTCCGCGCGCTGTTGGCGCAGGCGGAAGGCAACGCGGCGCGCGGCGTGGGCGTCGGCCGCAACGACCCGTGCCCCTGCGGCAGCGGCAAGCGCTTCAAGCAATGCCATGGCGCGGTGGGCAGCGCCGCGCAGAACGCACCGGCGGCACCGGTGGCGCCGCCGCCTTCGCCGGACGCACTGACCGCGCGCGGCATGCAGGCGCATCAGCGCGGGGACCTGGCCGCTGCCGAACGCGACTACCGCGCGGCGCTCGCGATGGCGCCGGAGCACCCTGCCGCCCTGCACTACTTCGGCGTGATCCATTACCAGCGCAATCGCTTCGACGATGCGCTGCCTCTGCTCGAACGCGCCGCGGCGCTCGTCCCGGAAGAGCCGGAGTTCCACAACAACCTCGGGCTCACGCTTGCGGCCGCGGACCGGACGGACGAAGCGATCGCACAGTTTCGACAAGCGCTGGCGCGCAAGCCCGATCTCGTCACCGCGTGGAACAACCTGGGACTCACGCTCCAGGCCGCGAATCGGCTGCAGGAGGCCACCGACGCGTTCCGGCAGGCGCTCAAGCTGGCGCCCGACTTCGCGCAGGCGCACTGGAACCTCTCGCTGGCGCTGCTGATGACCGGCGACTATGCCGAAGGCTGGCGCGAGTACGAGTGGCGACATCGAGGCGAAACCTTCGGCGCGGCGGACACGTCGACGGCGCCTCGCTGGCAAGGCGAGGACCTCGCCGGACGCACGCTGCTCCTGGCTACCGAACAAGGGATGGGCGACGCACTGCAATTCGTGCGCTTTGCGGCGCCGCTCGCGAAGGCGGGAGCACGCGTCATCCTGCGCGCGCCCGACGCGCAGGCGCCGCTCCTCGCCACTGCGCCGGGGGTCGCTCTAGTGGTGCGCACCACCGACGCGTTGCCCGCGCACGATTTCCAGCTGCCGCTGCTGTCGCTGGGCGGCGTCCTGCACACTGACGAGACCAACATCCCTGCCGCCGTGCCCTATCTCTCGGTCTCGCGTGAGAACGCGGCCGAAGTCGCGCCGCAGATGGCCGTGCCCGAGGGAACACTGCGCGTGGGACTCTCATGGGCGGGCAACCGGCAGCAGGCGAACGACCGCCGCCGCTCCTGCCCGCTCGCGGCGCTCGCGCCACTCTTCCTGTTGCCGGGCATCGAATGGTATTCGCTGCAGAAAGGCGACGGCGAGGACCAGATCGCAAGCGTGCCCGCAGCCGCGCGCATCCGGCAGCTCGATGCCCGCAACGATTTCGCGCGCAAGGCCGCGCTGATCGCAGAACTCGATCTCGTCATCAGCGTGTGCACGAGCAACGCGCACCTGGCGGGCGCGCTGGGCAAGCCGCTGTGGGTGCTCTTGTGCCATGCGCCCGACTGGCGCTGGCGGCTCGACCGCTCGGACAGCCTCTGGTATCCGACCGCGCACCTCTTCCGGCAGCCGAAGCCGGGCGACTGGGACAGCGTCGTGGCCGAGGTCCGGGCGGCGCTGGTCGCGCACCAGACGCCGGTCTAGACAGCGCTTCGGCCAAGCGCGCGCAAGTACGCCGCCTCGAGGTTTCGCGTGTGCGCCGGCATGTCCGTCAGCACGGAATTTTCGATGCCGGAACGTATCGCGCCGCGCACGTCCGCCATGAACGCGGCGTCGGACGCGAGCCGCGCCGCGATGTCCACGAACTCGCGCCCGCCCTGCGCCACCGTCGCCGTCACGCCCAAATTGGCGAGGATCGAATATGTCGACCGCTCGCCATGCCGCTTGCCGACCAGCGTCACGACGGGCACGCCCATCGCCAGCGCCTCCATCGTGCCGTTGACGCCGCCGTAGGGCAGCGTGTCGAGCACCGCGTCCACCAGCGCGTAGCGCGACTGGTTCTCGCCTTCGTCGCGGCCCTGCGGCAGGAACAGCAGGCGGTCGGCCGCGATGCCCGCCGCAGCGGCGATGCGTACGTAGAGCGGGCGCTGCGCCGCGTTGTTGGGAGAGAGCGCGAGCTTCGCCCGCGGAATGCGCTCGAGGACGTCGCGCCACAACGCGAGGCAGCGCCGCGACAGCTTGAGCGGACTGACGAAGGCGCCGATGACGAACGTATCCGGCGCGATTCCCGACGCGGTGCGCGTGAACGATTGCGCGACCGTCGCCGCGACACCTCGCCACGGATAGACGCAGCCCTCCATCGGCAGCAGCGTCTCCAGCATAGATTCCTGGTTCTCGGGAAGGTCGGCGAACCGGTCGGTGAGCTTGTAGTCGACCGCCGTCAGGCCGACGTTGCCGCAGCTCGCGATGTGCGTGATCTGCACGCGCGCGGGCTTTTGCGCGAGGATGCCCGGCCGGGCGCCCTTGGTGTGCGTCGACAGGTCGACCAGCAGGTCCAGGTCATCGCGATCAATCAGGTCTGCGGCTTCAGCGTCGGCAAGGTTCGCCACGACCTCGAAGCGGTCGGCGATGCCGGCGAATTTCTCGGTCCACGCGTCGCGCGCGGCCGTCGTCGAGTAGAAGAACAACTCAAACTGCGAGCGGTCGTGATGCTGAATCGCCTGCCACATCTGCTTGCCCATCACGTGGTCGCGCAGGTCGCCGGAGAGATAGCCCAGACGGATCCTGCCGGGACGGCGCGGTTGCGGACGCGGGCGAGGCGTGCCGTAGACGCGCGAAGCCGCGGCGTCGTAGGTCGTCGCAAACCGGTGCAGCATCTGCGGCTCGACGTCGAAGTTGAGCAGCAGGAACAGAAGCTCCTCCAGCGCATCGACGAGCGCCAGTTCGTCGTCGGCCGGAAATTTCTCGAGGCGCAGCCCGTCGAGGTAGCGGTCGAGCCGCTCGTGGTCGCCGATCAGCTGGCTCACTTCCAGCGCCTGCGCGGCGAGCGAGAGCGACGTCGGGCAGTGCTTCTCGAACACGCGGAAATTGGCGAGCCACGCGTCGATGCGGCCTGCGGCGTACAGAACCTCGCCCAGGTTCTTGTAGGCAGCCGCATCGTGCGGATTCAGCGCCACCGCCTGCCTGTATGCCGCAATCGCCGCGTCCTGCCGGCCCTGCTGCTGGAAAAGCACGCCCAGGTTGAAACACGCCGACGCGAAATCGGGCCGCAGCACCAGTGCGCGCTGGTACGCCTGCACCGCTGCGTCGACGTCGCCCGTCATCTGCAGCGCGACGCCGAGATTGAAGTAAGTCTGCCCGCCCGCGGGCGCCAGGCGCAGCGCCTGGTTGAACGCCCATGCCGCCGCGGCGCCGTCGCGGCGCGCGAGCTCGGCATGGCCAAGCGCCTGCCACAACTCGACGCGATACGGCGTCCGGTCGAGCCCCTCGCGCAGAAGCATCGCCGCGCGATCCCACTGGTGCATCGCGGTTGCAAGCTGCGCCGCCGCGACCCGCGTGTCCGCGTCGTCGGGCGCGAGTTCGACGGCGCGCGCGAACTCGCGCTGAGCGGACTCGTGGTCGCCGCCATCCCGCGCGAGTGCAGCGCGCAAGCGATGCGCCGGCGCGTAGCTTGGCTGCGCTGCGAGTACCCGAGCGTATCCGGCGGCCGCGCCTGCCGTGTCGCCCTGCTGATGCGCGCGCACCGCGGCGTCCCACCAACCCGCCAGTTCAACGGCGCTCGGCGCCTCGGGGAACGGCACTGCGCACAGCGCGCGCAATGCAATTGCCAGCTCGGAAGCCGTCGCATGCGCCTTCTCCACCAACGCAGGCGCATGCGCGGGCACCACTGCGGCCACCGACCAGTTCCTGCGAGCCGGGCGCGCCGCAAGGAACAACCCGGTGGCGGCGTGCATCCCCGCCAGATCGACCAGCACATCGGGATCGCGCCCGGCCAACGCTCGCGCGTGCGTCGCATCGGAATGCGGCGGCAACGGCAGGAACGCGGCATCGTCGGGCAGCCCCGGCAATGAAGCGCGCGTCGCCGCAGAATTGCCGGTACAGACGAACGTCAGCGCCGTGGGCAAGTCCCCGGCCTGTTGCAACGCCTCGCGCACAATCGCGCACGCAGCCGCGAACGATGCATGGTCGGGGGCCGGCATCAGCCATGCGATGCGCAGGACCGCGCCGCCCGTGCGCGCCGGCCACAGCGACGGCACCAGCAGCGGCTCGGCGATGCAGATCGCCGCATGCGTCGCGGCCAATTCCTGCGCGAGCGCCGGTTCCGCATCGTGCACGGCGACGATCACACGGCGCAGCGCGTCGCATTCGCCGCGCTGCCATGCCCGGGAACGCAGTGTGTCCTGCAGCGCGAGCCGGTCATGGGCCAGCGCCGCACCGGCGACCGGCGCCAGCAGCGCTGACGGCAGTTCCACCAGGCGCGGCACGAGTTGCGCAACGATGCCGTCGCGAATGGCATCGCGGGGGAAATTTTCCAGCGCGCGCGCAAGCGCGGGCGCGTAGGCCGGCAACAGCGCGAGTTCGGGCTGCGAAGTCAGCGAAGCCGCCAACTTGGCGAGCGCCGCGGAATCGCCCAGCGCGGCCGCGGCGACGCTGTGCGCCGCCTGTGCGCGAACCTGTGCAGGAAAATGCGCGGGCGAGAGCGCCAAGGCTTCGGCCGCAGCGGTCAGCGCGGCCGCATAGTCGCTGCGCCCGAGTTCCGCCTCCGCCACCGCCATTCGCGGCGCCACGAATCCGGCGTCTGCCTGCGCGGCATCACGAAACGACTGGACCGCCTCGTCGACCAGTCCCAGCTGCCACAACGCCTCGCCCAGGCGAAAGCGAACGTCCGCGGCACCGGGGTCGGCGGCCATCGCGCGCCGGAAGCTGAGAATTGCGTCGATCGGCCGGCCCGCACTCAAGTGACCCAGGCCGCGCTGCAGCCAGTCGGCGTAAGCGCTGGCCACGGTCAGCCGAGATGCCGCTTGAGCCGCGCGACGAGCGCTGCCGGCGCCAGCAGATACAGCACGCGACCCGGCAGCTTGTGACGGATGCCCGCCGCGGCCCGCGCGATGCGCATGCCGATTCCGCGCGGCGTCGGCGCAGGTGGTTCAGGCGTGTCGCGCGGCGGCGGCAACCAGGGTCGATAGCCCAGCGCATCGCGTACGCGTGCCGCGGCAAAGTGGTGCAATGAGGACTGCCGCGCGCCCGTCGACGCGGGCGCGATCGCCGCCGCATAGCACGCAAACGCCACATCCGTCATCGCGCGCAGCGACGCATGCGGCATGGCGCGCGCCTTGTCGGACGCGGCGTGACGCGCGAGGTTGTTGGCCGTGCCGAGAACGGCGAGCACGCGCGCCAGCATCAACTTCTCGTCGCGCCACTCGGCGTCGGACATGACCCATCCGGCGCCGCTGCCGCGCACACGTTCGTCCAGCGCGCCGATCGGCGGCACGAGGACGGGCCGCCCGGATGCCCATGCCTCGGACAACGTGTAGCTGAACGTCTCCGGTCCCGCCGACGGATAGAGCACGAGGTCGACGCGATAATGTTCCAGCAATGCGGACAAGTCGCCGGGTTCGTAGCGGCCGTGCACGGTGAACAGCGCATCGCCTGACTGCCACGGCCCGTGCTGGACGTCCATGTAGCCGATCAGCACGAAGCGAACCCAGGCGCCGCGCGCGCGCGCCAGCGCGACCAGCCGCTCCAGCCGCCGCGATCCCTTGTCCGGCCCGATCGCGCCCAGAATTGCGACCGTCGGTGCGCCATCGTCGGGCAGCGTGAACCTGGCGGGCGCCCCGCCCTCGCTAGGCGAACCACCATCGGGCATGCCGTGCGGAACGATGACCGCGGGCGATCCGGGGAAATACCGCTCCAGCATGTCCGCCGCCCACTGCGACGGCGCGATCCTGAATGCGGCGCGCTGCAGCAGGGTGCGATGGCGCTCGCGCCAATTGACGATGTCCGCGCCGGGGAACATCGGCTGCGCGCGAAGGCAGCGCGTGCAGACGGCAGCGTCGGTGACGCCTCCGCAGTACATGCCGTCGGCGGCCAGGAACGTGATCGTCGGGCACGCGAAGTTGAGATCGTGAACGGTGTAGCCGAACGGCACCGGGAAGTCGGCCAGCGCCGTCATGATCCCGTCGCGGCACGCCGAGATGTTGTGCAGGTGGATGAGCGCGATGTCGAGCGTGGCGCAGATGCCGCCTAAAAAATCGCGCCACAGTTCGTGCGTGCCGCGCGTGAAGTCGAACGTGACGACGCTGCCGTCGGCGCGATGCTCCTCGACCTGCCAGCGGTCGTCGACGGCGATGGCGAGGTAATTCCGCCAGCGGCCGGGCGAGCCCGCGATCAGCGCGCGCACATGCGTCTCGGTGCCGCCGCCATGATGGTGGATGACGTGCAGCACGCCGCGGCCCGGCGCCGCGTCGATGGCCAGCCGCGCCGCCGCCGCTTCGCGCAGCGGCCGCAGCGGATCCGCCGCGATGTACGCATGCACCATGTCGAGGTAGTACGGGTGGCGTTCGAGCAACAGCGCCGTATTGCGCGGCCCGAGCTCGGCCTTTTGCCCGACGAACGAGCGGCCTCCCGTATGCACGACGAACGCGTTGTCCGCGAGGACGTTGCGCCAGCCCGCGCGCGCCGCGCGCACGCACAGGTCATTCTCCTCGCCGTACCCCAGACCGAACGCAGGGTCGAAGATGCCCACCACGTCGAGCATCGCGCGGCGCAGGAACAGGCAGAAACCCACGCCCGTCGGGATGTCGGGGTAGGTTGGCACCGCCGCCGCGGCGATCGCGGCACGCTCGGGCTCTGCGTCGCGCTCGAGCGGCCACGGATTGTCTTCGCAGAAGCGCGGAAACGAGCAGATCTCGGCGTTGTTCGAGAACGGCGTGATCGTCCCGATCGTGGGGTCGGTCGCCGCACAGTGCAGCAGCGCATCGAGCCAGCCGCGGGTGACGATAGTGTCGGAGTTGAGCAGCACCACGTTGGCGCCCGACAGCTGCATGCCGCGATTGGCTGTCCCGGTGAAGCCCAGGTTGTGCTCGTTGCGCAGCAGCACCAGCTGCGGATGGGCGAGCCGCCCGAGCTCGGCAAAGTAGGCGGCGATGGCCGGGTCGGGCGACGCGTCGTCGATCAGCACCAGCCGCACGTCGGGGCGCAGTTCGGCGAGCACGCTGGCGACGCAGGCGCGAAGATCCTCCGGCGCGTTGTACACCGGCACCACGACGTCCGCCGCGTTGAACGACGTCCCTGCGGTCATGCGCCGCGCACGCGCTGCCACCACAGCCGCAGGCGCAGCCACGGCAGCGAGAACCACCAGCGGGCGCTCTGCCGGTAGGCGATGATGCGCTCCTGCGCGTGGATCGCGCGCTCCAGCCGATCGCATTCGGCGCTCTGCGCGGCAACCGCGTGCCTGGCCGACCCCAGCGCCTGGGCGAGACCGTCGCGCTCGTCGGCAAGGGACTCCCGCGCCGCATTCGCGTCGGCGAGCTGCGCGTCGCGCTCGACGACGATGCGCTCGCTGTACGCGGCGACCTCCTCCAGATGCCGGACATGCGCCGCCTGGCGGGCCAGTCCAGCGTCGCGTTCGGTTGCTATGTCCTCGAGGTGCCGCACGTGGTCGGCCTGCCGCGCAATCTGCGCATCGCGCTCGTGCAGCAGCGTGTCCTGGCGCATGACTTCGGCGGCCTGCGCGTCAATGCGTGACAGCTCGGCCTCGGCGCGGTCGGTGAAAAGCGACAACGCGACGCCGACCGTGGGCAGTGCGGCCTGCGTTCGCGCGGCGACCACGACGAAATACATCGCGGCCGGTGGCATGGCCGGGTCGATGCGCGCGGCGTCGCCGCTCCAGGTTTCCACGCTGTCGCCCGGCGCTTCGCTCCAGACGGCGGAGCCGAAGTAGCGTCGCTGCCGGAACCAGCGCTGGGCCGGAAACGCGCGGCCCAGGAGTGCGGCAATCTCGGCGCGATCCGGCTCGTGCAGGTGGAACGGATTGCGGTAGCTGCGCGCCGCCGAATATTCCACCGGATTGGGCGCCGACATGACCAGCACGCCGTCCGCGGCGAGCACGCGCGCGATCTCGGCCAGCATCCGCGGCTGGTCGGCGCGTGGGAGATGCTCGATGGTCTCGAACGACACGACGACGTCCACGCTCGCATCAGGCAGCGGCAGCTTCGCGGCGCTGCCTTCGGCGAAGCTGACATTGGCGAGCCCCGCGTAGCAATTCCGCGCGTGGGCGACTGCGCCGGCATCGATGTCGACCCCCTTCACCGCGCCGGCAACGCCCGCGAGCAGCGCGCTGCCATAGCCTTCGCCGCACGCGACGTCGAGGACGCGCTTGTTACCGACATAGCGCCGCGCGAACGCGTAGCGATGCCAGTGTTCGTGCGCGATCTCACCGGCAATACCGGGGACGAAGCGTTCGCCGGTGAATTCGAGGTCGGAGGCCAATTTGATGCCGTTTATCAAGCCGAGCGGCGACTGCCTCGTGCGCGAACCACGGTGGACGGGCGCGCGCCTGGTCTAGGTGACATCGATTGCGCGTGGTGCTCGGCGTACGCATCGAGAAGGCGGCGAATCATGCGTTGGTACTGCGTGTTGTGCTTGGTCGCTTCGCGCTTGAAGAATTCCACGCTGCGCTTGCTCAGCGCCAGCGTAACCTTCACGCCCTCTTCCCGGAATACCAGGTCCTCCGGTGCGGGGAGGAAGTCCGGAACGATCGTGGGGCGCCCCATGGGCTCATCGGTGTATTTTATTTTCGCGCTCATAGATTTGTTTGCCTTTTCTCCAATAGCCCGCGCCGATGTTGCGAATTCGTCGATAGTAATCCACGTCCAGACGAATAGCCATATCATTGTATGGTTTACCGAAGGGGTCATGTCGCGCAATCGGCGCGGGCGCGGCAAAGTCCTGAGCGCAAGACCAAGGACAACCACTCGGCTTTTGCGCTCGAAGCCCGCACGGTATTATTCATGTCCAAGGTCTAAGGCTTCGTCCTGACCGCAACCGGAGCATGCATCGCGCCCGCCGCGATGCGCGGGGTGACAGCCGAGCTGACGTAGTGTTCCCCTGACCGCTATATGACGATGACCCAGCCCACGCCCACAGTATCGGAGGTCATGCGTGTTGCCATCGCCCACCATAACGCGGGCCGCCTCGAACTGGCCGCAGCCGCCTATGCGGAGGTGCTTCGGGGGGCTCCAGATTACGCCGAAGCATCGCGCTTGCTCGGTCTCGTCGCGCTCCAGTCGGGCAATCCCGAAGGCGCAATCGAATTGTTCAAGCGCGCGCTCAGCCTGGAACCGTCAAGCGCGTGGACGCACAACAACCTCGGGATTGCGTACCAGATACAGGGCAATCTCCAGGCAGCGCTCGATAGCTTCCGCAAGGCTGTTGTGCTCGACCCCGAGATTGGGGACTCGCACAATCGCCTTGGCGTCATCCTCCACCTGGCTGGACGATACGGCGACGCGCTCGCCAGCTATCAACGCGCGCTTGCGCTCAACGCAAACGACGCCGAGGTGCATCTCAACATCGGCAACGCCCATTTCTCCGAGCGCCGGTTCGACGAAGCTGAATCCAGTTACCGAAGGGCGCAGCGTGCCAATCCGCGTCTGGCGCAGGTCTACAGCAACCTGGGCAACGTGCTCCAAACCCAGGGTGATGCCCAGGCGGCCGTTGCGAGCTTCGCCGAGGCACTCGCCTGCAAGCCGGATTTCGTCGAAGCCCGCTGGGCGCAGGCGATGTCCACGCTACCGCTCGTCTACGGCAACGGCGAATCTCCCGACGCCGCCAGAGCCGAGTTCGCGCGTAGCCTAGGGGACCTCGAGCACTGGTTCGACGCGAACCCCGATGTGGACGGTCAAAACGCCGTCGGGCGAATGCAACCATTCATCCTCGCGTACCAGGAGAAAGACAATCGCGCGCTGCTCTCGCAATATGGCGACCTCTGCGCTCGGCTGATGCAAGACTGGTGGCGCCGGTGTGGGCCCGCCGCGCCCGGCGCCCCGCCTCCGGGGAACGGGAAAATCCGGGTTGGGATTGTCTCGGCACATGTCGGCGATCATTCGGTTTGGAACGCGATAGGCAAAGGTTGGTGTCAGCACCTCGATCGCGATCGCTTCTCGCTACATGTTTTCCATTTGGGGATGGAACGCGACGCCGAGACCGAATATGTCCGTGCCAATGCGGCGCACTTCGAGCAGGCGGGACAGGGATTGCGCGGTTGGGTCGAAGCCATCCTGCGGCAACGTGTTGACGTACTGATCTATCCCGAAGTCGGCATGGACCCGATGACGCTGAAGCTGGCGTGCCTGCGCCTTGCGCGTGTTCAGGCCGCGAGTTGGGGACACCCGGAGACCACGGGTCTGCCAACGATCGACTACTACATCTCGGCGCAGGACATGGAACCGGCGAACGCAGATACTAACTATCGCGAACGTCTAGTTATGTTGCCTCACCTCGGATGCTGCTACCGGCCGCTCGTGCTGCCGGATGTAGAAGTCGATTTCTCCGCACTGGGGATTGCGTCGGACGTCCCATCACTGTTGTGCCCGGGCACGGCATTCAAGTATCCACCTTACTACGACGCCACGCTGGTCGCGATCGCGCGCGGAATCGGCCGGTGTCAATTCGTGTTTTGCATGGACCGCGATACGCGGCTCGCCGCTAAGCTGCAACGACGGCTGGAGCGTTCGTTCAGCGAGGCAGGATTGAATCCGCATGCGCACCTAGTCTTCATCCCGTGGCAGCCACGACCTGTCTTTCGCAGGCTGCTTGAGCGCGCCGACGTCTACCTCGACACGATCGGGTTCTCGGGATTCAACACGGTCATGCAGGCGATCGAATGCGCGTTGCCGGTCGTGACCCTGGAAGGCAAGTTCCTGCGCGGCCGGTTTGGAAGCGGCATCCTGCGGCGCATCGGACTCGATGAATGCGTAGCCATGTCAGTCGACGACTATATAGGCAAGGCCGTGCGGCTGGGGTCGAATGCCGGTGCGCGGCAGGAATTGCGAGAGAAGATCATAGAATCGCGCCGCGTACTTTTCAATGACCTTGCGCCAGTGCGCGCGCTCGAGACGTTCCTGGACGAGGTAGCGGTAACGCGGTAGTCCCTGCGCAGCCCCCTGCGGTATCATTGCCGTTTGTGTCCCGCGCATCACAATTTTCCGGAAATTTTACTTGTCTTTGCCCAGGCAACCCTTTGCGGTTTTCCAGAGCTTCTGGAAGCACCGCACGCTGATCTTCAACCTCGCCCGGCGCGACGTCCTGGGCCGCTACAGCGGGTCCTTCCTGGGCCTCATGTGGTCGTTCTTCAACCCGCTGCTGATGCTGTGCGTCTACACGTTCGTCTTCGGCGTCGTGTTCAAGGCGCGCTGGAGCCCGAACGAGTCGACCAGCATCCTCGAGTTCGCCGTCGTGCTTTTCGCGGGCCTGCTCGTGTTCGGCATCTTCTCCGAGTGCGTCAATCGCGCGCCGTCGCTGATGCTGCAGAACCCGGGCTTCGTGAAGCGCGTGATCTTCCCGCTGGAGATCATGCCGTGGGTCGTGCTGTGTTCCAGCCTCTTCCACACGCTGATCAGCCTGGTCGTGCTGGCACTGGTCATGCTGATCGGCTTCGGGTCGCTGCCGTACACCTGGCCGCTGATCGTACTGGTGCTGCTGCCGCTGGTCCTGTTCGTCATGGGCATCGCGTGGGCGCTGGCGGCGCTGGGCGTCTACCTGCGCGACCTGTCGCAGACGATCAACATCGTGACGACGGTGATGATGTACCTGAGCCCGATCTTCTACCCGGCCAGCGCGGTGCCGGAAGGCTTTCGCTGGGCGATCGAGTGGAACCCGATGTCGTCGTTCATCGAGCAGACGCGCGCGGTGCTGATCTGGGGCAGGCTTCCCGACTTTGCGAGCCTCGCCGCGATGACCGCCGGGGGCCTCGTGGTCGCGTGGCTCGGCCTGGCCCTGTTCCAGCATGCCCGCGACGGATTCGCCGATGTCCTCTGATCCGGTCATCCACGCCGAGGGCGTCGGCAAGAACTACCGGCTCTACGCCAGCCCGCGCGACCGGCTGAAGCAACTGTTCGCCTCGTCCCGGCACAAGTATTATCGCGAGTTCGCGGCGCTGGCGGACGTCAGCTTCGACGTCGAGCGCGGCGAGACCGTCGGCATCATCGGGCGCAATGGCTCGGGCAAGTCGACGCTGCTGCAGATCGTCTGCGGAACGCTGCAACCCACTGCCGGCCGCATCGCCACGCGCGGCCGCATCGCTGCCATCCTGGAGCTGGGCGCGGGCTTCTCCCCCGAGTTCAGCGGGCGCGAGAACATCTTCCTCAACGGCTACATCGTCGGGCTCACGCAACCCGAGATCGAGGCGCGCCTGGATGCCATCTGCGCGTTCGCGGACATCGGCGACTTCATCGAACAGCCGATCAAGACGTACTCGACCGGCATGGTCGTGCGCCTGGCGTTTGCGGTCATGGCGCACGTCGACGCCGAGATACTGGTGATCGACGAGGCGCTCGCCGTGGGCGACGCGCGCTTCGTGCAGAAGTGCATGCGCTTCCTGCGCGAATTCAAGGAGCGCGGGACGCTGCTGTTCGTCAGCCACGACACAACCGCGGTGTCGAGCCTGTGCGACCGCGTGCTCTGGCTGGACGGCGGACGCGTCAAGTCGCTGGGGCCGAGCAAGCAGGTGTGCGAGCTCTAC
>Ga0302321_100001680_pt1 | contig 19008 bp, 16 predicted proteins | sample Fen_T0_1_FD_202505 | JGI IMG/M metagenome (GOLD analysis project Ga0302321, IMG submission 202505) | Peat permafrost microbial communities from Stordalen Mire near Abisko, Sweden - Fen_T0_1 | ecosystem: Environmental > Terrestrial > Soil > Wetlands > Permafrost | place: Sweden: Abisko...
CCTTGGCGCATTGCTTGCTGACATCCGCCATTACGGTAAAACTGGCGGGAAATTTAGCCAGAAAAGCTTTGGCATCGTCCGCATTTTCATCCAGATTAACGCCGACAACCTGCAAGCCTTGATCTTTGAGTTGCTGGTGCATTTCGTTCAGAAACGGAAAGGATTTTGCACAAGGCCCACACCAGGAAGCCCAGAAATCCACATACAACACTTTGCCCTTATACCGCTGCAAATCTTCGGTTTTCGTTTCGCCGATTGGCGATACATTGCAGGCAGGCATGGCGCTACCCGGCTCTACCGCAACAGCCAGTGAATTCACACAAAAAACTGCTATAGCTAACAGTGTTTTTAAAAGTTGTTGGTTGGTCATCGGGTATTCCTTGAATATTTAATTAGGGAAACTCTGGATAAGTTGATTCCGTTCATGGTTCGACAAGGCTCTCCTGAGCAAAGTCGAAGGACATCATCAATATCCCCCTAAAAAGCCACACTCCACGTTGCAGACAACGCTCCATCACGTTCCAGTTGATAACCGTTGACATTATCTTCAACGGGTTGCAGCCATTCCACGCTAACGCGGTTACCTGCAAGGTCGCCAGATGGCACCACGGCACTTAAACCAAAACCGACATCCCAATACTTACCGCCGTGATTTTCTGGATAATCCATGGGGCCAAATTGGTTAATAAGACCGTTGAATTGACCTTTCAAGCCGCCTTGTAAAGTGTAAACACCACGTACGGAAGCACTCAGCCAGTTGGTGAGGTTATAACTGCCCCAGGCGGTAGCTTGGAATAGTTCACCCAATGCGTAGCCAGATTTATTTTTGCCCGCCATACGTACCGTGCCGTTGGCCTGTGCGCCCCAGGAGAATTGGTCAATATGTCCGGTATAAGTCAGGCTGGGTTTGAAATCCCAGGTGCCGCTGCCTAGTTGCATACCGTAATGGATAAAACCGCCGTCAATCTGATGGTTACGCCTTAGCTGAATATTCACATCGCCCGTGGGGACGCTAAGCCCTCCAGTAACATGGACGTGATGTATGCCGTTATCAAAGAGTTTGAATAAGGCATACATGCCCAAGTCGCCTATGCCGCCAGTTTCATGACCATTCTGGACATGATGCGCGATGTGTTGACCTATATTTAGTCGTTCGCCGTTTGGATTCACCGGATTATCCGTGTTGTTATTAGCCACGCTGTCAGGCGGAGCACCGCCTAATCTATCCATTGTCATACCCATATCCATAAACTGCGGCATCAGCATTAAGGTAAGCCAATCGGTTGGGGCGTACATGATGTCTAGCATGTGCATATTCATGGTCATACTGGCTGGTTTAACAAAACAGGGGTTTAGGCCACAACCTCCAGCCACAATAGCCTGATCGCTAATCGGTTTAGCCCCATGCAACATATCACCGCCCTGATTGCCATACATATAACGGTAACCGACCATGAAGTCACCCGCATTAGGCAACATGTGATCAAACATGACTCCAGCCGGCGCATGGACACCATGATTGTGATGTTCATGCCCGGTATGGCTATGTCCACCACCGCCGCCCAGCGATAAGGCGGCCAAATCCACTTTCAGTGCGGCATTAGCTGCCCAGTAGTCGAAATCCGCATACGCACCTTCACCGCCACCGCCAATTTTGAATGAGCCTTGGTGGGTATAGTATTCAAAACCTGTTTCGAGGCTTAAGCCCTTGGCAAACTGCTTGGTAACAGTCACTCCCCCGCTTAACGCACCATAACCAGATAGGCGTTGGTCGCTGGAAAAATTTGCTGGCAGCTTGCTGGGATCGTATGGCAAGCCGATTGGCTTACCGTTGGCATCACTTTTTGATTTAAAACCTTGTTTAGTGACCAGCCAAGGCGTGTAAAAATCAGCCGCATCTTGCGAGTAATAACGCACCCTGGGTGTCACTGTCCAACCGCTACCTAATAGCTGCACCCAGTCCGCTTCAAAGGTATGCGCCTGAATGCCCCAATCATCCGCCGAAAAATGGTAATCGAAATGCAGGGCGGCATCCAGTGCGTTAATGTATTGCACATAACGTCCTCCCAGATTCCACTGGTTACGGACATCTGGTCGCTGCTCTAGCAGTGCCCTGAGATCGCCTGAAAAAATGCCAGGTGGGTTATCGTTATTAGATTGCAGAGTAGGATCAGGATCGACAAAGACCACATTCACCGCTTTATATGGGTTAGCCATATAGCCGGTGCTGCGGGTATAACTAACATCCGCCCCAACCAGGGCATCCTTATTGATGATTTGCGTCAGGCCAAAATGGGTAGCCCAATCTTGACGGTTACCGCTGAGGATATTGGACTTGGGTTGATTTTTCAAGGTTTCAAGTTGACCATTCAATCGGTAGGCAGTGCTATCGATATAGCTATATGCATCATGATCGAGTACAGCATGAGTGTCGCTATTGGTATAACTCAAGTCCAGGTTTAGTGTGGTACGCTTTTGGTTAAGATCCCAGCGCCCGCCAATATTGCCAAACCGCGATTCATAATCATCTTCCAGAGAAATCCCACCACCCACACTCAGTGCCGCCTCATCCCATTCATAGCTTAACTTAAAATCCCCCTGTTTGCGGGTTTCCGGCGAAGCGCTCGCAAGAATGTGTGTCAATTGATTATTTTTTATCAACCCGCTAGTGGGGTCAAAAGGAAAAACGTATTGCACAGGATTAAGCTTCCTATCCAAAAGAACTTGGTTAACCCCTTGAAGGTAAGGCGATGCACCTACGACTGTCGCTCCGTTAGCTGAAAATAGTTGGCTATTCCCCCCAAACACAGCTGGCGCAGTGGAAATCGGCGTAGCGCCGCTCCAGGTATCTTGCATGTAATTAAAAGCGAATTTTATCCGGTCAGTTAAAGTAATTTTAGCGCTACCATGTAAGCTCTCAACCTCAATAGGATTTAATGAATTCTTGATGCCCGATACAGTGTTCTCCCCGGTCAAAGGGTCTGAAACCGCACTACTAATTCCCCGTTTGCCCTCCTGATAATGGCTGTACTGAAAATCCACCTCATCACCTTCGGTGGCATGGGCTACGGGCGACAATAACCCTGGCAGTAACAGGGCGGCGGCAGTTAATGCTTGTAAGGGGATTCCATCCGGTTTTTTAAGGGATCGCACAAATTTGGTAGGTTGGGGTGAGGTACGAACCCCAACACACGGAAGACACATAGCTTGGGTTGCATCTTTTCGCGACCCAACACCTATCGCCAAATGTTGGGTTGGAACAGCGCCAACCCAACCTACAGGCTGTTGATCCCGTTCTTGGTTCGACAAGGCTCTCCTGAGCGTAGCCGAAGGACTCAACACATTACCGTTCGTCCTGAGCCTGTCGAAGGACTTAGTCAGATATTCCTTAAGATGGCATCTTTTTGATTTCCTGTTAATAACAGCCACAACCACCACCTTGTGCGGCATTTCCACCCGCCGCCGCCTCGCGGCTACCGTAGTTATGCGTCCACAATGCACTTTGCGAAGGATTCGGGTCTAAAGCCATTTGAGGTTTAGCCAGATTACCTCGCTCCCACGGTTGTACCGGCACACACCCAATGAGCAAAACACCCATCGTGAGCAAAAGTAGCTTCGCTACCAAGCCAGCCAATTTCATACGTTACCCCTTTATTGTTTTTATTAGCGGGTCTTTTTTCGCTGACCCTATAGCCTTGGCAAACGCAATTCTTTGCGGTAGATAGTTATTGAACTGCCCTGCTTATTCTTGAAACCGTTCAAGCCAAGTCTATTGAAGCCTTCTAACCTTTCGACACTCTCAAGGCGAACGTTGTGATACCTTATTGGATCGATCCAATGAGCACCTCTAAAAAAAACAGTGCCGGTAAAACGTCATTGACCGACACTGCCAAGGCTAGTAAACCAAAAATTAAACCATTACTGGTTTTTTATCATAAACCAATCGGTTCCGGTATGTTGGTCGCCTGTGGCATCGCTAGATTGGCAGTGGAACTCAGCCAGATATATTTCCCTGCCTATTACCGTTGACTTGGTTTTTGTAACAGTCATAAGATAGGGCCCTGTACCGCCTGCTAAGGTGACATTGGGGCTAAAATAGGCATCGCCATCCCTCCCCAAATCCGTGCTGATTTGGCTAACAATCACAGCACCAGTTGGATCAGTATACTGGGCCTGAATGCTAATTCGTGCCGGATTACGAGGCGGCAAATCTTTCACATGCAGCAACAGATGGTCTGGATCGCCAGTACCATCATTAAGGTTCGAACAAGTGACCATATATTGGTCAGTAGCCGCCGCTTTTGAATTTTTACGACCCAAAGTCCCAGCTTGGGAATGTGCAGATACAAAGTCCGCATATCCGATTGCAATCAATAAAGTTGCAAGCATTATTTTTGTATTTTTCATCTTATATCCTCATACCATTAGCGAACTAACGGTAACATTATCAAAATCATTTTGATTTTTTCCGCAAATCCTCTTGCTTTACTACATTAATCTGGAATTTATCGAAAGTGCATAAACCGTGATAGCGTCAACCGATGCCCCTACCTAGAGACAAGTTTTAGAATTTATAGGTAAAAACTCCAGGATGACCATTGCACGGAACACCCTGGAATTGAAGGCATTGTAAAGTTAATCAAGGTACGTAAAAAAGCACTTAACTAACAATAACCTACGACTTATAAGCCGTGGTTGCCTTTGGTAAATGGACGGGTATTACGGCCAGTCAGAAATGAATCAAATGCTATGCCATTGGGCTCAACACTGACATCAACCTGTGTACCTGTGCAAAGCGCGAGATCAGCAGCTTTATTATTGACGGTCATTGTTGTCCAGTAAGTAGGTTGCAGCAATTCTGGATCATTATATAGCGCACTGCCGCCATAAGGTGCGGTAAACCACCAGTCCGCACGGTTGTTGTCGCCATTGCCATTTTTAGCAATAGTCTTATAAGTATCCGCATCTGCCGGATTTTTTTGTATAAAACCGGTTTTAGCAGAGGTTGTCCTAGGCACTTCATTGCCCAAAGCATCTTCCGGCGCCGTGTAAGGACCTTTCTTATCATTACCTGCGTTTTTATCTGTATCGCAGTAATTGATCACACCCAAACGAATTTTTAGCGTTTTTACACAATTATTAGCGATGGTGGGTGCTGTAACCTTGAACGACGTAATAGCGTTCATGTTAGGGGCCATCACCCCATCTTTCCAGAACAGCGCTTGTACGTTACCTAAACCATCAACGATTTCTTCGGAAGTCGCATAAGGTGAACCTCCAGTATAACCGGTCACACCCAATGCAAGTGTGGCAGTGCTAATGGTACCGTTACCATTGCCGCCTACTTGCATCACGGCTCCGGAAGCATCTCTCCATACCGTGTTATCACCGAACGGAAACAAGGCCGCTTGACCAATTACCGGATATGCCTGTGCTGGAGGGCCACCCTCGTAGCTATTGCCGCAACCATGGGTAATAGTAAAGCCGTTGTAGCTACTAGCGCCTTCAGTAGCCGTATCCCTAACGCCAGTGTGGGCAAACGCTTGTCCGGCAGCAAACAATGTTATGAGCGAGCAAAATATTAAGCCTTTAATTTTTGAATGTGTCATTAAGCCCTCCTTAGGACGTAGTTATAATTTTAATAAAGCATTACAGCAATAGTGACGACTGATATGTATCACGACTAGTATAAAAGCACTATTCATGCCAAATTTATTGCTTTTTTATAGGCCCTTATATAAAAATTGATCGCCATTAAAATTTACTCCTGGTGAATTTATTTTATTGATTAATAAGGTATTATTTTTAATCATAAAAGAATATTGAAGCCTTTCAGAATTTTTGATGGAAGTAAAAGCGGGTGAAGTGATAAGAAAATACCTGACAAATCCCCTTGTTTTCATCCTAAAATCAAAAACTGTGTCATATGACACAGTTTAATTAAAATTTGTACCTCCTGAAACCCGCACGAGCCGTGGCTTTCAAAAAAAAGTGTGTCATATGGCACAGTTTTAGAAAAAAGTGTGCCATATGACACACTTTTTTGGCTATTTTTTAGCGTCTGCTCTCAGCTTTTATCTTATGCCGATAAAGTCGGCATTATTCGGGTGTGGCTCAAACTACAATTTGACTGTATTGAGTTATATTTTGTCCGCAGCTACTTTATTGATTCGGCCTGTTGATGTTTGAACCGTTCGTGCTGAGTAAGTCGAAGCACATAAGCCTTTCGACAGGCTCAAGGCTAACGGAAGTTATACCAATCCCAATAAGTTCTCATTGTTACCTTCTCCAAAGGGAGAAGGCCAGGATGAGGGGATTCATATAACAACTTTTTGGGATTGGTATTAAACCTTCATAAGGCCGAATCAATAGTAGTCTGGATGCTAAACTACGTACTGAACGCAACCTAGTAAACACATGAAAAATACCAAACCCGATAGCTTTGACACCAGCCTTCCACCCCAACCAGTGAGTTTTATGGCGGCTTTACGGTTTTGGGCGAAATTAGGCTTTGTCAGTTTTGGTGGGCCTGCGGGGCAAATCGCCGTCATGCACCAAGAGTTGGTCGAGCGGCGGCGCTGGATTTCCGAACGCCGATTCCTAGATTCCTACATGCACTGAATTACTGCATGTTGCTGCCGGGCTCTGAGGCGCAGCAATTGGCGACTTATATCGGCTGGTTGATGCACCGGAGTTGGGGTGGCATTGCGGCGGGCTTGCTATTTATATTGCCGTCGCTATTTTTGCTGATTCTGCTGAGTTGGATTTATCTGCGTTTTGGTCAAGTGCCTTTGGTCTCTGCGGTACTTTACGGCATAAAACCGGCGGTTACAGCGATTGTGCTGTTTGCCGCATACCGCATTGGTTCCCGCGCCCTGAAAAACTGGCTGATGTGGACATTGGCAGGCTTGGCATTTTTTGCCATTTTTGCGTTACATGCCCCCTTCCCTCTTATTGTATTGCTTGCGGCACTGTTGGGCACGTTGGGCGGACACATCGCGCCGACATTGTTTTCTGTCGGCGGTGGACATGGCGCAAGCAAGCTGAGTTATGGTGCGGCGTTGATTGACGACGACACGCCTACGCCCGAACACGCACAATTCTGTTGGAGGCGGTTTAGTAAGATTGTGTTGACTGGATTGGTGTTGTGGGGCGGCGTAATGGGCGTTTTGTACTGGCAGTTTGGCTGGCAGGGTGCTTTCACCCAAATGGGCTGGTTTTTTACCAAGGCAGCATTGTTGACGTTTGGCGGCGCTTATGCGGTGTTGCCTTATGTGTACCAAGGCGCGGTGGAACATTATCACTGGTTGAGTGCCACGCAAATGATCGACGGCTTGGCGCTGGGTGAGACCACACCCGGCCCGTTGATTATGATCGTAACTTTTGTCGGTTTTCTGGCTGGCTGGCACGCATTGCCACTGGGGCCTGAAACCTTATTGATGTCTGCCGTGCTTGCCGCCGTTATCGTGACTTATTTTACGTTTTTGCCGAGCTTTGTGTTTATCTTGGCTGGTGGCTCTTTGGTGGAATCGACGTACGGTAATTTGAAATTTACTGCGCCACTGTCAGCAATTACCGCTGCTGTCGTGGGGGTTATCCTTAATCTTGCGGTGTTCTTCGCCTGGCATGTGTTCTGGCCTAAGGGGTTTACTGGCGATTTTGACGGGGTTGCTGCGCTGATTGGCGTTTATGCGTTAATCGCGCTGTTCCGCTTTAAAATTGGTGTTATACCTGTAATTTTCGTGTCGGCTGCGGCGGGGTTGTTGGTTTCGTTGTAGGACATTGAAATAAACTGCTTCCCTGTCCGCACCCGGATGTCGCGTTAAGGAATCTCTACAAGTCCTTCGACAGGGCACTCCTGAGTTTATCGAAGGGCTCAGGACGAACGGCAATGGATTGATTCCGTTCGTGGTGAGTCGTGAGCTGTTCGAACGGTCGAACCATGAGCGGAATCACAAGTTCAGAGTTTCCTTAACTTTCAAGTCCCTCGATAATAACCACCTGGAGAACCTTTACCCGCCGGTTCTGATGCAGGATTCGCATTGGGGAAGACTTCTTCCTGAGAAGGCGCAGCCTCTTGTGGTTCCATCATGGGTACACGCTCATAAACCGCAACCGGCTCGCCATCCAAATCCTTTAGCGCCTGGTTCAAGGCTTTTTGGTCAAATTCCGGCATCTCTTCTTTTGTTGCTTTCTGGATTAGATTTAAAGCGACTGCATAACGCTGTTCCTGACCCATTTCTTCGCCTTCCAAATCGGGGTGCGCCTCTATATATAGCACGTTATTCAACCAACCGACCTTGATCGGTTGTTTAACGATATAGACGACTGTTCCTATTGGCACAACGTCATACAAAGTTTCAACATCTTCCGGGTACATACGTACGCAACCGTGGGTAATTTGCATACCTATGCCATAAATTTTATCGACATCAGTACCATGTATTCGATATTCGCCGGGCAAATTAAGATACAACGCCCGTGTACCCAAAGGGTTATGCGGGCCTGGCGGCACAATCTCCGGCAAAGGATCGCCATTCGCAGCATGCTCCTGCCTGATGGTTTCAGGCGGATGCCAAGCGGGATCTTTGACTTTCCGTATGACAGTGGTCTTACCTAAGGGCGTTTTCCAATCTTGCCGACCTATCCCGTGTGCAAAAGACATCACCTCGCCTTGCTGCCCAGGCGGGTAGTAATACATACGGAATTCTGAAATATTCAGGGTTATGCCGTTATGCGGGGTATCTGGCAGGACACGGCGGTTTGGCAGACGCACAACCTGGCCTTTCTTAATCAGCCATCTATCCATCTTAGGATTAAGCTTGATGATTTCTGTTTGGCCTAATGTGTAACGTAGTGCCATATCCAATAGCGTCTCATCTGCCACTACAGTTGCCGTGGCATCGCCATTGGGAAATTGTTCAAGGACGGTATCGCCGGGCGTTCCTGGTAACTGGTAGGTGGTCGCGCCAACATTACCGCCCATAAAAATTAGTGTGCTAAAAAAAACCAGTCGGGCAAGAATGTTTATTGCGCCAGTTTTTTGAGTAGGAGTGTATAGGCTAGTCATGTCTTGATGGTGTTGTTGTAAAAAAATTTTCATTACCCTTTGATAATCATCAGGTTCTGCCGTTCAATTGTGAATATATCTTATCATGGTTCAAGTTCGCAGATATACACAATGATTAACCTGAATTCGGTAACCCAACCACGAAGAACACGAAGGACACGAAGAGTTTCAATAGCTTATCAGGGTTTCAGCGCTCACCTTTTGGGTGAACGCTTATCTCGTCGTCCTAGTGATAACTCACTGATTTTACTTCGTGCTCTTCGGGGCCTTCGTGGTGAAACGCTCTTTTTAGGATTAAGCATGACTTAAACTTGTAAGCAAGGTCTTAATTTCACCCTTTTTTTTGCTGTGCGGATAATAGATAGCATAAATCTGGCGGCTAATCTCTGGATTAAACAGGTAGCGACTTTGCACATCGCCAGCGTTTAATGGCAAAGTGTACTCAGGCATTAGCGCCACCCCCATGCCAGTACGTACCAAGTTAACGATCCAGTCTTCGCTGTTGCTGCGGTAGGCAGCATAGAGGTTAACCTCCTGATCCTGGCAAATGACCCGTAGTTTATCCCTTAATTCACAGTTTAGTCGATCCAGATAAGGTTCTGACTGGATTTCTTTCAGGTCGATTTTTGTGAGTTGATTAAAACGGTGCTTGCTGTTGAAAGCAACCACATAGCGTTCAGTATAAAGCAGTGTCGATTGATACGGCGGTGCAAGCAATTGCGCGGGGGCACTAATCACCAAATCCAGCAAATCCGATTCCAATTGTTTCAGTAAGCCCGCTTCGCTGTCGATAATCAATTCAAATTCAATATTGGGAAATTCTTGCTGATAATGGGCAAAAATCGGGCTTAAGCGTTGAGCGCCTATGGTTGCCATAAGGCCAATACGTAATGGAATATTATTGAGCTGGGTAAAGCGTATCGCATCGGCTTTGGTCGCCACCGTTTCTTTGAATATCTTGCGAAAATTAGGCTCAACCAGACGACCTAGCGAGGTCAGCAAACAACCCGAACGGTCACGGGTGAACAACTCCCCACCCAATTCACCTTCCAGTTTTTTGATGGACTGGGTTAATGAAGGCTGGGAAATATAGCTGAATTGGGCAGCACGGGTAAAACTGCCGTGATCGCAAACGGCCAAAAAGTAGCGGATTTGGTGCATTTCCATTTTACTTTCTTCAAACTCATATAGTTAAAACCTATTCTTTCATAGAAAGTTAGTATTTTACAAGCCTTATAGATAGCGAATATGATTAGCATCACCATAAACAAACACTATGAAGAGAAAAAACCATGAAAGCAGCAAAATTAATTGTTATGTACCCAACACCTACCGATGTCATCCTCTTTGAACGCCTCTACGAGCATGAGCATGTCCCGATGGCGGTTGAAAAACTGGCCGGTAAAACGCGCTTTGTCGCTAACTTGATTACTTCAGCGCCGGGGTTAGAGCAAGCTCCTTACCATCGTATTGCGGAAGTTTATTTTCCGTCCATGCAGGCATTAGAAGACTGCCTGAGTTCACCTGGAGGACAGGAAACGGCGGCACATGCAGTTGAAATTTCCAGTGGTGGTACACCTTTGTTTCTGATAGCTGAAATTGAAGTTTTTGATTTTTAACGTTTCATTTTTGTTGCGAATAAACCGTCATTCATCAACCCAGGGGTCAAGATGTCTTACCTGCCGTCAAGTCCCGACTTGGCAAATATCGCCGGATTACTGGCAAAATATCCTAGGCGCGGTATTTTGTTGTTTAGACTATTGGAAGACATCAAAGGTAGTTTTTCGCCTCTGAACAAAGGGGTTCGCGAACTAATCATCACCTATACCTCAGCCCTGAATGAGTCAGGATCCTGCTATAACGCCCACAAAGCGCTATCTACGGAATTAGGTGTTGATGAATCCGTTTACGGACAATTACAATCGGACATTGACAGTGCGAACGTTGAAGAAAAGCTAAAACCTATCCTGCGCTTTGTAAAAAAGCTGACCTTAACACCTGACCAGATCGCATCTTCAGACGTTAAATCCATATTTGAAGCAGGCTGGGATGAACGTGCCTTTCTCGACACCGTGTGTTTGTGTGCAGTTGTGAATTGCATGAACCGCTTCGCTGTGGGCATTGGTATTGATGAGGAAGCGCCAGCAAACAAGCCAACGTTATCTGTCAACCATTAGTGATTTAGAACTATCGTCCAACAGTAATCAACAACTATATAAGGTTAACCCAATGAGTACGCTACTCCTGTATTTTTTCAGATTATTGATTGTTGGTTCTGTTGTTGTATTGTTTGTTGGGCTATTCAAGCCGGAATGGTTGCGTTTTCGCGGCAAACAGCCGGATGTTGTGGTGACTACAGTGATAGCCATTGCCATGTTTATGGCTGGTTTTACGGGAGCTGGAAAGACCTACTATGCTGTTGATGACCGTGTGGTTGAAGCCGCCAATGATGGCATAAACTTAAGCGAGGCGGCCTATACCAACGACCTGACCGTAACTGGTTGCCAACCTGGGTCAAAACCGGGCAAAACTGGTGCCAGTGACGATGAAAAAACGGATAACGGCATTCGCTATTCCGTCAGGACACCCACCAATTATAACGCAACCATCGCCCATCCCTTACTGATGGCCTACGCACCTGCCGGACGGGACAGTGACGAAGCTGAGAAGATTATGTATTTGACCAAGGAGGCAACAGCGGCGGGTTTTATTATCGCTTATGCCGACCACCGTGGCCTGTCACCGGAAGCTGTTGTTGAGCTTGCTGAAATACCCAAATCTATTGAAGATAAATGGTGTATTGATAAGAAACGGATTTTCCTGACCGGGCACTCCGACGGTGGCACCATTGCCATGGCAATAGCCTTTTTCAACGGCACCAAACACATTCCGGCTGCTATCGCGCCCAGTGCCGTCGGCATGAGAGAAGAAGATCTTGCAGACCGTAACTGTGCAAAACCCACTCCCGTCATGCTAATGCACAGCAGCCGCGACAAACTCTTCCCCAATTACGGCAAAGAAGCGATTGAATGGTGGGCAAAATGCAATAAATGCACCACCAAAACCTACAAAGCCAGCGACCGTAAAGCACCAACATCAGGTAAACAATGGGGTTGGGAGAGCTACTACAAGCAAGAACTCGAACAAAAAGCCCAAGACCTAAAAATTGGTCAGCCCTTACCTTATACCACCCCGGTAAAAGGCGTTGAAGGTTGCGTAGCCTACAGTGGCTGCAAAAACGGTGTACAAACCTGGTACTGCGAAGGCTCCGGGCCACATCCCGAATGGCCTGGAAGAAATAAGGATATTATTGAATTTTTTAAAGCCGTAAAAACGAATTAGGCTAAGGGAGCCTCCCAACCCCTCTTCCTCAATATCGTAGGGCTGATTAGTCGCGCAACATACTTATCCGCGAATGCGATTGAAGGTGAATGCGAAAAATGCCTGATTGCGGGTATGGACGATTATCTCGCCAAGCCGTTCAAGGCTGAATCCCTGTTGCGCGTAATAAAATTAGGGGTGAAACCTTCTTTGATGATCCCCATTGACACTGTTGAAACCACTGCAACAATAGAGTCCGCCATCAACGTTGAACCTGTCATTAATGTCGGTGCTTTAGAAGCCATTCTTTCATTAGATCCTATGGAGGTAATGAATTGCTGAAACACATCATCTCACTTTATCTAAGCAATGCCAGCACCCTGCTAAAACCCCTGGAACAGGCTTGGAGTACGGGTGAAGTTGATACCATCCGAACAGTATCGCACACTCTGAAATCGAGGATCAATCAGGTGGGCGCTAACGCACTGGCCGAACTGAGCCGTGAAGTGGAAAATGAGGCGAGAAATAATCGCTATGATGTTTCGGGTAAAATACTTTAGCGCATAAAACAGGAGTTCACCAATGCCCGTGCGGTTTTAGAAGCATATCTTGTATAATCTTGGTCACTTTATTTAGGAAACATAATGATATGCTAGACCAGCCTCGCATACTTATCATCGATGATGACCCGCTCATTCGATTGTTGGTCTCCACAACGCTCCAATCAATAGGACTGCAAACGACCGAGGCTCGCAGTGGCGAAGAAGGTTTGAAGTCTTTCACGTCATTTGGTGCGGACGCAGTCTTACTGGATGTCATCATGCCAAACGGAATAGACGGCTTTGTTACCTGTGCAAAGTTTAGACAACTACCGGATAGCCAGCACATACCCGTGCTGATGATGACCGGGCTGGAGGATTTGGAGTCCATCAACCATGCTTTTGAAGCTGGCGCAACTGACTTCATCACCAAACCGATTAACATCCCGTTGTTAGGTCACCGGGTTCGCTATATGCTCAAGGCTAGTTACACGACCAAACGTTTATTGGACAGTGAGCGGCGGCTGCATCGTATGGCTTACTTCGACAGCCTCACCGAACTGCCCAACCGGCAGTTTTTCCGGGAACACTTGCAGATAATGACCGCTTTGGCGCATCGGCAAAAATCGAAAATGGCCGTGCTGTTTTTAGATCTCGATGGTTTCAAGCGCATCAACGATACTCTAGGGCATCATGTGGGCGATCTAGTCCTACAGGAGACTGGCGATCGTTTGCGTAAGAGCCTGCGCTCCAACGACGTGTTGATACGGACCGGCACGACAGACGACGGCATCGAATTGGCTCGGTTGGGGGGTGATGAATTTACCGTACTGTTATCGGCGATAGCGCGTAACGAAGATGCTGCAACCGTTGCCGAACGCATACGTGCCTGCCTCGCCCAATCGTTTACCCTTGGTGACAACGAGCTGTTCACAACCACCAGCATCGGCATCGCCATCTACCCAGAGGACGGCGAAACCGCCGAGGAATTGCTGAAAAATGCTGATTTGGCGATGTATTATTCCAAGCGCGGTGGTGGCAATACCTACCAGTATTTCTCAACCAAAATGACCGAAGTGGCACAACGTCGCCTTACTTTGGAAAACCATCTCCGCAAAGCTATCGAACGCGGTGAACTGGATTTGCATTACCAGCCGCAACTTGACCTAGCAACAGGAACATTTTGCGGCGTGGAAGCTTTGCTACGGTGGGACTGCCAGAAGCTAGGACGAATATCTCCGGCTGAATTCATCCCTTTGGCAGAGGACACTGGCCTAATCATAGGCATTGGTGAATGGGTGCTACGTAAGGCGTGTCACCAAGCAAAAAACTGGCGAGATCAGGATACTCCACTCAGCCGTATGGCGGTCAATGTCTCCGTGATGCAATTGCTGCACAAGAGCTTTTCTTCGCTAGTAGTGACGATATTAGCTGAAACTGGCCTGGAACCCCATGTATTGGAGTTGGAGCTAACCGAGAGTGCATTGATCTCCGATGAAGATAACATTCTGGCCGTCTTGCTTTTCCTCAAGCAAACCGGCATCCAACTAGCGATAGATGATTTTGGCACGAGTTATTCCAGTTTGAGCCGACTCAAAAATTTTCCTATCGATTGCCTAAAGATAGACCAAAGTTTTGTTTGCGATATAGAACAGGATTCAGCCAACGCGGCAATCGTAGCCGCAGTCATCGCCATGGCCGAAGGCATGGGCATGAACATCATTGCCGAAGGCGTTGAGACGGAAGGACAATTGGCATTCCTGAAAGAAAAACGCTGCACCGAAGCTCAGGGTTATCTCTTTTGCAAGCCCCTGCCCTCAGCGCAAATTGAAGAATTTCTCATCAAGCACCCACATAATAGTCAGTGGGATTTTATGCAGGGGAAAATACCGCCAAAATCCAACTAATGCGTCGCGTTATATTTTTCCTTTACTTCTTTATAGTCGGCTAGTGCTTCCCTTACCAATTCGCCCCCTTTTTTCAGATCACCATCGTTAAGACTGGTACGCGCCTGACCCAACTTATTGCTACCTTGCGATTTCTTTATCGAAACCTTGCCGTCGGATGTAGAAATTGATTTTTGTAATTGCTTGGCTTCTATCACCATATCAACAATGGCCTTTGTGTCTTCCCCTTTCTCTAAAGCCGCTACGGCTTGTTCTAACTTAGCCACCGTTTGATCTATAGCAGCTTTTACCTCTGCATTGTTTTCTGCGTAAGCGAGAGTGCTTACCGATGCGAAACTGATTACCACTAAATAGACTAGGGTTTTTAATGCATTCATTGTGTAAAAGCCTCGTAGGTTAATGATTGTGGAGCATTGTTGTCGTTCATGAATCTGGACCAATCCTTTTTATAACTAGTTTTTTAATTGTGTTATTACTGCACCTGTTTGAAAAACTCTGGATTATAGCCGCCGGTGTCAATTCTAAGGCTAGCCGCACCTTAAGTCCATGCCTATTACCGCCCAAAGTAGGCTAACCCAAAATCAGACTGTTTTTCGCAATCCGATAACATTAAAGGCTATAATCTCCATAAACCTAGAAAAATCAGTTGAGCCTTCCAAATCCCGTTCGCCCTGAGCCTGTCGAAGGGCGAACGGGATTTGGAAGGCTCACCGGGTAGTGCGCTGTAGTCCGTTTATGCTTCGACTAGCTCAGCACGAACGGACTACGGCACGCCTCAACTGATTTTTTTAGAATAAAAGTTAATCTACATTGTTTCCAAGCAATCAGTCGATGGGATGAAACCAACCGCTATGGCACTACAACTATTACGCACCAAACAAGTCCAACCCTATGACGATTCTGAGCACAGCCTAAAACGCTGCTTATCCGCATGGGATCTGGCTTTTCTTGGGGTCGGCGCAATCATCGGCACGGGGATTTTCGTGCTGACTGGCATCGCCGCCGCCACACAAGCGGGGCCTGCCGTCGTCCTGTCGTTCGTCATCGCAGGCTTTGCCTGTGTGTTTGCGGCCTTGTCTTATGCGGAATTATCTGCCGCCGTCGGCGGTTGCGGAAGCGCTTACGGCTACACGTACGCCGCATTCGGCGAGCTGTTCGCCTTTATTATCGGTTGGGATTTATTGCTGGAATACGGCATATCCGTCGCTGCGGTCGCCAATGGCTGGTCAGGCTACTTTAACAATGCCTTAACAGCCATAGCTGTCCCTTTGCCGGAAGCATTGACCAAAGCCCCCAAACTGGGCGGCATCATCAACCTGCCCGCCAGCCTCATTATCCTGATCCTGATGGTGTTGCTCATCATTGGCGTAAAACAGAGCGCCAAGGCCAATAATGCGATGGTATGCGTTAAATTGATTACTATTAGCATATTCGTAGGAATTGCTGCGTTTAATGTTCACCCGGAGAACTGGCATCCTTTTATGCCCTTCGGCTGGTTTAATACACTGCCAGACGGCAAAACCACAGGCGTATTGGCCGGGGCTTCGCTGGTATTTTTTGCTTATGTCGGTTTTGATGCGGTTTCAACGGCGGCGGAGGAAGCACAGGATCCCCAGCGGGATTTGCCGTTTGGCATCATCACTTCCTTGGTGTTTTGTACACTTGTTTATATCCTGGTTGCAGGCTTGCTGACGGGCGTTGTCCATTATTCAGAACTAAACGTCTCGTCACCCGTTGCCCATGCCCTTAGCTTAATCGGTTTTAGCTGGGCATCTGCCTTGATTTCGACGGGCGTTATTGCAGGTTTGACTACGGTTATGCTGGTGCTTTATTACGGCTTGACTCGTATCATCTACGCCATGTCCCGAGACGGCTTGTTGTCAGCGTTTTTCAGCAAAGTAAACCCGACCACCCAAACCCCTATCCGTATTATTGTTCTGTGCGGCATCATCATATCGCTAATTGCTGGTTTAATACCATTGGGTGACCTCGCCGAGCTGGTCAACATCGGGACATTAGCCGCTTTTGTCTTCGTCTGCCTAGGCGTCATCATTCTGCGTATCACCCAACCGGAATTGCCCAGACCTTTCCGCTCGCCCTTTAGCCCGTTATTTCCGGTGTTGGGCATGTTGTCTTGTGGGAGTCTTATGCTTTTTTTACCCGCCATCACCTGGCTGCGTTTTGTGGTTTGGCTGGTTATCGGCTTGATTGTTTATTTCACCTATTCATTGCACAACAGTAAATTAAGCGAAAATAATTAACCTTCATCTTTTGTTATTTTTGAAACCATTCGGGCTGAGCCTGTCGAAACCCCCTGGCCTTTCGACAAGCTCAAGGCGAACGGAATTAATAACTCACAGCAGATCAAAGTCCATAGAGTTTGCGCTTTCGCCAAAAAGTGACCCGACTCATTCCCAGCAGGCTAGCCGCCATACCTGCCCGTCCATGACTTTGCCCTAAGGCCTGACGGATGGCTGAAACTTCATCCTCTGGATTAAGTGACGGGGCATGTTGAGGTTGTTTCAGCACTTCAGCGACACGAGGCTCCCTGAATTCTGGGGGTAATTCAGACAAGCGCAAAGTCGCCCCTCTACCCACAGCAAATGCGTATTCCACGACGTTATGGAGTTCCCTTACATTGCCGGGCCATGAATAATCCAGCAATACACGCATGGCTTGAGGATCAATTTTTTCTATGATTCGGACGCGCCCATCATTGTGCCGGGTAATGAAATGCCAAATCAGCAGACTTATATCTTCCCTACGCTCCCGGAGTGGTGGCAGAAAAATAGGAACAACGCGTAACCGATACATCAGATCTTCACGGAATTGTCCGTTCTTTACTTCTTCCCTTAATGAGCGATGGGTTGCCGCCACAATGCGAACATCCACATCAATGGTGCGGTTTCCTCCTACCGGGATATAGTTTCTTTCTTGCAAAACCCTAAGCAATTTAGCCTGTAATTCTAAAGGTAATTCTGCAACCTCATCCAAAAACAGTGTTCCGCCATTGGCACGTTGGAATAATCCGCTATGATCTTTTACCGCGCCTGTAAAAGCACCGCGTACATGACCAAATAATTCGCTTTCTAAAAGATTACTGGAAAGGGCCGCACAATTAACAGCCAGGAAAGGCGCGTTGCTACGCGCACTTAAGGCATGAATTGCTTTGGCGACTAACTCCTTGCCAGAACCACTCTCACCTCTGACTAGCACGGTAGCTTCTGTTTCTGCGGCATTTTGGATGATCTGAAAAACATTGCGCATTATCGGCGAGCGGCTTAATATTCCGTGGAAATTTTGTCTTGATGTCGCCAACGCTTTGGGCAAAAAGACATTAGCTACTACTTCTGAACGCTCAGCCAGTGACCCTATGCCTCCAGCAAACGACCCCACGCTATCAGCTAAAATCTGAATCATTTTTTTTAGCTCGATTTTTCCGCCATTGGCCTGAGATAGTTTTACGAATTGCTCATTGTTGTCGTCAACTTCAACAATAGCGTATTCATCTAAACATACTTTGCCAACAACATCTTCGTGCCGTAAGCCTGTTAACTTTTCCATACCCAAGCTCCAGTACAACACCTGTTGATTTTTATCAACGATATAGATGGCTGTCGGCTCACAAAGGCCGAGCATTTTCGATAACAGCGTTGCACAATCGAATTGTGCTAACCATGCGGAATGGTCAATGACAAATGCTGCTGATTGATTTTTTTGTTTCATAAACGCTCAAATAAATCATAAATACGTTTCATAAGAAACTATACATGAAACACAATTAAAATCATAATAAGTTTTAATAAAAAATTAAAGCATTAAAAAACAGATAGATAAATTTATTTATTATCTTGGCACGATATTAGCTTTAGTTCATTTGACAGTCACACAATCTGATGTGCCACCATACTATTACATTCATCTTGATTGCCTTTGTTAACCAAGGCAAAAATCCGGATGATTACCCTTTAACAGCTATTCAGCGTTCTGAACTGGGACGTTTTAATGTCACCAAAGACCCTGCCGACATTGGCAAATTCAAGACACCGACTTTGAGGAATATAGCTTTAACCGCACCGTATATGCACGATGGCAGCATGAAAACACTGGAAGAAGTCATTGAACATTATAATAAAGGCGGAGACAAAAACCGTTTTATCGATACCAAAAT
>Ga0302321_100001681_pt1 | contig 19003 bp, 11 predicted proteins | sample Fen_T0_1_FD_202505 | JGI IMG/M metagenome (GOLD analysis project Ga0302321, IMG submission 202505) | Peat permafrost microbial communities from Stordalen Mire near Abisko, Sweden - Fen_T0_1 | ecosystem: Environmental > Terrestrial > Soil > Wetlands > Permafrost | place: Sweden: Abisko...
GCCGTCCCCATCGCAGAATCGGTGCCAAGCCCGCAGCCCGCGGGCATGGGGGTCACGCTGATGGCGAACATGCATCTCGGTCGCGATTTCACGCCGCCCGATATTCACGCCAAAGTTACCGGTCGCGCCAAGTACGCGGAGGATTTCCGCGCCGAAGGCATGGTGTTCTGCCGCCTGCTGCTCTCGACGGCGCCACATGCGCGTGTCACCAAGATCGACGCGTCCGAAGCGCTGAAGATGGAAGGCGTGCTCGGCATCCTGCTCCCCGAAGACGTGCCCGAGACCAAAGGTCCTGGCGAACCGATCCTCACGAAGGAGCCGATGTTCGTCGGCGACCGCATTCTCGCGGTAGCGGCTACAAGCGAAGCGCTGGCGCAGGAAGCCATCGACAAGATCAAAGTCGAAATGGAGCCGCTGCCATTCGTCATAGATCCGCTCGATAGCTTGTTCCCTGGTGGCAAGGACGCGCGCAGCGACGGCAACGTGATTGCCAGCCAGCAGGTGAAGTCGATCAAGTGGACGGCGGCCGATTTCGCCGCTGCCAACGAAGGCCAGCTGCCGATGGGCGCGCCTGCGGAGGAGTGGTCGTTCGGCGACGTCGAGGCTGGCTTCAAGGCCGCGAAGGTGGTGCTCGACGAATCGTTCGTCACTGCCGCGCTGTCGCATCACTGCCTCGAGCCGCGTTCCGCGATGGCCTACTGGGAGAACGGCAAGTGCTTCGTCTACGGCTCGTTGCAGAGCCAGACGGCAGGCGTACCGGCCCTGGCACGCATGGCCGGCATCGAGCCCGACAATCTCGTGTTCGTCGCCGAGTTCTGCGGCGGCGGCTTCGGCTCGAAGATCAACCCGTATCCCGCCATGGGCGTGCCCATCTACATGGCAAAGAAGCTGAACCGGCCCGTCATGATGCGAGTGAGTCGCGCCGAGGAAGGGCTGTTCGGCTCGTCGCGGCCCGCATTCCAGGGCCGCATCAAGATCGGCTTCGCGGCCAACGGCCGCGTTACGGCTGTTGATTTTTGCGTCGTGCAGCAGAACGGGCCGTACTCGGGCGGTGGCGACTACGGCGCCGCGGCCGGTGCGATCACACTGCTGTATCAGCCGCCTGCGATGCGTTATCGCGGCGTGGCTGTGAGCACGAACACCACGCCGACGGGTGCACAGCGTGGACCCGGTCAGAACCAGATCGCGGGCGCGATCGAGCCGCTGCTCGACAAGGCGGCCAAGGCACTTGGGATCGACCGCGTACAGCTGCGCCGCATCAATGCGGCGGACAACAAGGCGAAATACGACGGCACTCAGGGGCCGGTCACGAGCGCATATCAGCGCGAGGCGATCGAGCGCGGCGCGGCTGCCTTCAACTGGGAGCAGCGCAAGGCGCGCAGCGGCCAGAGTCGCGGCGCGAAGGTGACGGGTGTTGGCATCGGCCAAGCCTTCCACTCGGCGGGACGCAGCGGCTATGACGGCCTCGTGCGCATTGCGCCGGACGGCAAGCTGCACATCCATTCGGGCGTCGGCAATCTCGGCACGTACTCGTACGGTTCCACGTCGCGCGTGGCGGCCGAAGTGCTGAAGTGCAATTGGGACAACTGCATCATTCATCGAGGCGACACGCGGCTCGGGTTGCCGTGGTCGTCCACGCAGTCCGGTAGCAACACCTCGTTCACGATGACGCGCGCGGTATATGCGGGCGCTGTGGACGCGCTCGCCAAGCTCAAGGAGATCGCGGCGATGACGCTCGGTGGCGCGCCGGAAGACTACGACGTGGCCGACGAGAAGGTGTTCGCGAAGAAAGACGCCACACGCAGCATGACGTACGCCGCAGCGGCGCAACGCGCTATCGACCTCGGCGGTAAATTCAGTGGCAAGGAGCTGCCGCAGGACATCCATGCCGTCACGAAGTCGGCAGCCGCATTGATCGCGGGCACGGGCCTGGTCGGCGTCGCGAAGGACAACATCGCGATCACCGGCACGGTGCCGGCCATCGCGGTAGGATTCGTCGAGATCGAGCTCGACAAGGAAACCGGGCAGATCGACATCGTCGACTACCTTGGCGTGGCCGATTGCGGCACGGTGCTGCACCCGCAGGGTCTCGACGCCCAGATCAAGGGCGGCGGCGTCATGGGCTTCGGCATGGCGCGCAGCGAGCGCCACATCTACGACCCGCAGAACGGGTTCCCCGCCACCGTGGCCATGTATCAGGCGAAGCTGCCTTCGTATCTCGACCTTCCGTCGACGATGAGCACGCTCGCCGTTGACATTCAGGATCCGCAGAATCCCGTCGGCTCGAAAGGCATCGGCGAGCCGGTAGAGGGTTGCGCCAACTCCGCGTTGCTATGCGCGATCGCAGACGCCCTCGGCGGGCACTATTTCAATCGAGTTCCCGTGCTGGCGGACATGATCGTGAACGCGGCCGCCAACCGTCCGCAGTCGAACAAGCCGTTGCAGGTCAGCACGGCGTAGCAGCGGAGGTTCCAGCGCGGGGTTGAGGTGTCAGCAGGCCTTGTACGTGGCGTCGTCGTCGCCGCATGCGCCGTACTCGATTTCGATCGTGGCGTGCGTGATCCGAAAATCCTTCGCCAGCCGCTGCTTGATTTCGCGCACCGCCACCGTGGCGTCGGTGTTCTCCGTGACACATGCGTGCAGCGTGACCATCGGCCGCTCCTGGCTGATGGACCATGCGTGAACGTGGTGCACGTCGAGCACGTAGGGTAACGCCGCGCGCAGGTCGTCGCCGATCGCGCGACTATCGAATCCGGCCGGCGAGCCTTCGAGCAGGATATGGCCGCTCTCGGCCACCACGTGCCAGGCGGAACGCAGCACGATGAGCCCCACGATCAGCGACAACAGCGGATCGATCGGCATCCAGCCCGTCGTCAAGATCACGATCGCGGCCACCACCGCGGCCACCGAGCCCAACAAGTCGCCCACCACGTGCAGCGCGGCGGCGCGGATGTTGAGGTTGTCGTTGTCGGCGCCCCGCAATATGAAAAACACGATCACGTTGACGGCGAGCCCGGTGACGGCAATCCATAGCATCGGCCCACCGCGAACCTCGACGGGGTTGGCGAGCCGCCGCCACGCCTCGATACCAATCCAGGCTGCGATGGCAAACAGCGCGATGCCGTTGACGAACGCCACGAGTACGGCGAACCGGTCGAAGCCATAGGTACGCCGCCAATCGGCCGGCCGGCGCGTGAGCCTGAAGGCGAACCACGCGAGCGACAGGCTCGCGAAGTCGGTCAGCATGTGGCCCGCGTCCGCGAGCAATGCGAGGGAGCCGGCGAGCACGCCGCCAACGATCTCCACGAACATGAACCCGCCCGTGAGCATGGCGGCAAGGCCCACACTGCGCTCGTTGGCGCCGTGATGATGGGCGTGACCGTGGCCGGAGTGCCCATGATCGTCGTGGGCGTGATCGCTTTCGGAGTGATCGGCGTCGTGATCGTGGGCGTGTGAGTGAGATGGGTGCATGGTTCCGTCCGTCTCGGGCGAATATTAGCACGCAGATGTTCGTTGCCCTTTCGACGCAGTGCTCGATTTGACGCTCCCACCGTCCGCAGAGATCATGCGGGGCTACGAGACGACGACATCGAGCGCCGGAGCGTACCGGCGCCGCTCCACGGCAGCGAATCCAACGGCAGATTGGCAGGTGCTGAAAGCTCGGCAAAAGATCGGCAAATACCGCATCGAGCGTCGCATCAACGACGGCCCGATTGCGGCGATCTATGCAGCTGTAGACACTATCCACGGCGTGCGCGTGGCGCTGAAGATTCCGCACGAGAGTGCCATGGACGAGCACTTCCTCGTCGACTTCAAGCGCGAAGCGCGCCTCGCGCAACGGCTCGAGCATCCGAATATTCTGCCGATCCGCGACGCATCGTTCATCGACGGCCGGTTCGTGATTGCCATGCCCCTTGGCGAGCGTTCTCTCGAAGACCGCATGCGAAGGCGGGTGTCCACCGATTCCGCTCTGAATCTCATCGAGCAGGCGGTGGCTGGCGTGGCTCACGCGCACCAACAGAGCGTGATCCACTGTGACATCAAGCCCGGTAACTTCATTCTTTTCGCCGGTAACCGGCTCAAACTCACGGACTTCGGCTTCTCGAAAGTTGCGCAACGCACGCTGAAGGCGTCAGGTTCGGGCACCGTGGGCTACATTGCCCCCGAGCAAGCCGTGGGCCGACCTCAGTTCCAGTCCGACGTGTTCTCGCTCGGCCTCGTCATCTACGAGCTCCTGTCCGGCAACTTGCCGGAGTGGCCCTACGAGTGGCCGCCGCCCGGTATCAAGCGCGTGCGTGAGAAGCTGCGCCCGAAGCTCGTCGAGTGGCTGCATCGCGCGATTGAAGTGCGCCCCGCGAACCGATTCAAGAATGCGGCCACCATGTATCGCGAATTCAAACGGCTGCGTAACGCGGCGGTGAAGAAGAAGGGTCGCCACAAGAAAGACGATGATCCGACTTTGTGGCAGAACGTTCTGTTTCGGGAGTTCCAGCGTAAGTACCGCAAGGTGCTCGAGACGCGTTACGAGTGCGGGCACTGCAACGGCCCCGTGTCCGAGGTCATGCAGCGCTGCCCCTGGTGCGGCGCAGAGCCGCCGCTCGATCGGCACGAGAGCCGCCATCCTGCCGAGTGCCCACGCTGCCGTCGCGGCGTGAAGCTCGATTGGCGCTACTGCCCGTCGTGCTATGGCCCGGGCTTCGAGGTCGAGACAACGCGCCGCTTCGGCGATAGGCGGTATGTCGCCAAGTGCCAGAACGAGAGATGCCGCGGGCCCTTGATGGCATTCATGCGCTACTGCCCGTGGTGTCGTTCCAAGATCAAACGTCCGTGGAAGCTACCGGGCGACGCTACGCGTTGCCCGCACTGCCGCTCGGGCGTCGACACTAACTACTGGCACTACTGCCCGTGGTGCACGAAGGCGCTCGAAGCATGAGCGCCGCATGAATCGGCGCGCAATGAAAGCCGACGGGCACGTGCAGCTATTCCTGGGCGAGCACGATCTCGAGCAGTCGGATCGTGCGCTGGCCCATGGCGAAGTCTGCGTGCGCACACTGCGTTCGCCGGAAAAGCCGAGGTCGAATGAAGATGCCGCGGCTGTGATCGAACTCGGTGACGATTCGCTCGTGCTGGCAGTGGCGGACGGCGTCGGCGGCATGCCCGCTGCGCGCGAAGCCTCGAACGTCGCCGTGCAGACGCTCGCCCGCTCGCTGCGCAAGCTGTCCGACAATACGCCGGAGCTGCGGCCTGCCATCCTCGACGCCGTGGACAAGGCCAATCACAACGTCATCGGTCTCGCACGCGGTGCCGCGACGACGCTCGTCGTCGCGCAGCTCGAAGCCAAGCGGCTGCGTTGCTATCACGTCGGCGATTCGGAGCTGCTCGCAGTGGGGCAGCGCGGGCGTATCAAGCAACGAGTGGTGCCGCATTCTCCGACCGGCTTCGCCGTCGAAGCGGGTCTGCTCGACGAGAAGGAAGCGATTCTGCACGAACAGCGCCACGTGCTGTTCAACGTGATCGGTTCGCCCGACATGCGCGTCGAAGTGGGCCCGACGTTGCACCTTGCGGTGCACGACACCGTGCTCCTCGCGAGCGACGGTTTGTTCGACAATTTATTCATCGACGAGATCGTTGATTCGATCTGCAGCGGGCCGCTCGTCGCTGCAGCGAACCGTTTGGTCGAGCGCGCGCAAGAGCGCATGCGCGGCGACGTGAAGGCCGGTTTGCCTCGCAAGCCAGACGATCTGACGGTCGTATTGTTTCGCCCGCGCCGCTAGGGCGGGCAGCTGGTCAAGCGAGCTTCGTGTTCGTGCTCTTGGCGGCCGTGCTCGGCGCGGCGCGCGAGTCTTCGTTCTCGTACGCGCGGGTGAGTTCTTCCAGGAACTGCTGTGGGAATTGTCCCGGTTGGCCATTCGCGACCACCTGATACAGATCCTTGTACAAATCCCAGTACTTCAACTTGTTCGCAGCATTCATGATGCCGCGTTTGCCGTTCGAGAACTTGCTCTCGAGCTCTTGCGGATCGAGCCGGCCGATGTAGTCGGTGACCGCCACGCGCATGGCAGACAAGAGATGCTGTTGGTGCTGCTTGATGTCGCCGAACGTTTCACGAACCGCGTCGATGGCGCCGAGGTACTCGCCCGACTGACGGAACAGCAGGTTCGTCAGTGCTTCCTCCACGCTCGCCGAGAACTTCAGCGGATTGTTGCGCTGCGGCTGAATCGTAGTCGTCGGCACGCGGAGCGCATTCTTCTGGTCCGCACGCAGGTGCAAGTTCTCGCTCACGCCGAGAATGACTTCGCGCATGATTTGGCCCAGACGATGCAGGGTCTGTTCGGTCTGTTTCTCGTCGAGCTTCAGCGCCGGCAGGCCTGCGCCGCGGAAGAACGCGTCGAGGCTGGCAGAGGGAGCGGACGCGGCCGGGCTCGCCATCGGACGCGCGGGGGCTGTGCTCGTGCTCGGTGCGGATTCGGCCTTGGGCGACGGGCTGGGCGACGGGCTGGGCGGCGCGCTCGGCGCAGGGCGTGCGCTCGCCACGGCAGGGGGCGGCGACGCTTTCGATTTCGGTGCGGGGCCCTTCGGTTTCGTTGGCGGAGTCGGCGGCGGCTTCGGCGTGCTGCTGATGTGCGCGGCCGCGCTCACGGGAGGCGGCGCGGGGCGAATCGGGGATGGGTCGGCGCCGACTTCGCGCTGCGGTCGCGCCTTCGCTTTCGCCGGCGGATCTTCCGCGAGCCTCAGGTTCGCTCCGTTTGCCGCTTGCTGCTTCGCGGCCTTGCGCGCGTCTTCCTGGTCGGCGTCCTCTTCGATCATCCACTCGATGCCGACGGCCGTTATCTCATGTCCCGGGACGAGGTCGGCGCGCGTCGGGTCGGGTGGCGGCACGCGTTGAGCCTTCGATACGGGGTCTTCGTGGGTGCCCGTGAACTGCGCGCCGGTATCGTCCTCGCCGAGGATCTCGACTTGCATCTCGTATTCGCCGATGCGAAGGCGGTCGCCGGTGAACAACCGTTGCGGGTTGCCACGGCCGACGGGTTGCTCCGCGTCGTTGACGTAGACGCCGTTCGTCGAGCTGTCGACGACGTAGTAGCTGCCGGACCGATAGTCGATGCTCGCGTGTCGGCTCGACAGGTAACGCTGGCCGTCGGGGAGCACCCAATCGCTCTCGAGCGAACGGCCGATCGTGCCACCCGCGTGGCCGAACTCACGCATGCCGCGTTCGCCGAGGCTTTGCTGGTGACGACTGACGATTTGCAGGCGCAGTGCCATATCGGTCCTTGATTGCTGGCGTACACCACGACTTCGCCGCGCGTGGCTCCCCCGCGCGCGAGTCTAGCTCCGCCGGCGCTCTCCTCTAACTACTGCAATCAATTACTGTGACGAGCCTCTCAGAAGTCCTGTGCTAAGCTCCTCGTGCCTCACCAGGATCTCTACGCATGGCTGCGAAACCCATCTACAAAGTTCTGTTCGTGAATCAGGGCAAGGTGTACGAAATCTACGCTCGGCACGTCTCGCAGGCAGGCGCATTGTTCGGATTCGTCGAGGTCGAAGAACTGATATTCGATGCGCGCCAGTCTGTCGTCGTCGATCCTTCCGTCGAACGTCTGCAAATCGAGTTCGCGGGCGTCAAGAAGACTTACCTGCCGATGCACTACGTGTTGCGGATCGACGAGGTCGATAAGCAGGGCGTGGGCAAGATCACGGCCGCCGAGGGCGGCAACGTGGCGCAATTTCCGATACCGATGTACTCGCCCCAGGGAACCAAGGGTGGCCCACAGGAGCATTGAGCAGCAGAGCGGGGCTCCCTCAGTGCGGTTTTCCGAATGACGCTGCGTTTTGCAGCGCTCGGTAGCGGCAGTCGCGGCAATGCCGCGCTCGTCGAATACGGCTCCACGCTGCTGATGGTGGATTGCGGCCTGCCGCGTAAAGTCATCGAGGAGCGTTTGCGCGCCGTCGATCGCGAGCCGCGCGACGTGACCGCGATCCTCGTCACCCACGAGCACACTGATCACTCGCATGGCGTCGCCGCATTCGCGCGCCGCTACGCAACGCCGCTGTGGATGACGCCAGGCACCGCGAGTGCGATCTCGGATCTCGTGAGCGTCAACACCCTCAACCCTCATCGCGAGCTGACGATCGGCGGCATCGACGTGAAGCCGTATCCCGTGCCACACGACGCGCGGGAGCCATGCCAGTTCACGTTCGCCGCGGGCGGGCGCCGGCTCGGCATGCTCACAGATGCGGGCCACGTAACGCCGCACATGGTCGAGCGGCTCACGGGTTGCGATGCGCTTGCGCTCGAATGCAATCACGATCTCGACACGCTGCAGCGCGGGCCATACCCCGAGTCTCTGAAGGCCCGCGTGTCGTCGCGATTCGGCCATCTGAACAATGGCCAAACCACCGAGCTCCTGCAGCGCCTCGACCCGTCACGCGTGCAGTGGCTCGTGGGTCTGCACCTCTCGGAGCGCAACAACACGCCGGAGCAGGTCCGCGCCACTTTGAAGGCCGCGCTCGAGAAAGCGAACTATCCCCTGCATCTCGCCACCCAGGATGCGCCGACGCAGTGGTTCGAGCTCGACTGAACCGGCGCGCGGCCGCTGTGCCGGTTCGCCCTGATTCGGTAGAATGCGCGTGCCTCCTAGCCGCTTGAGCTCCAGATAAAACCCATGACGATGCTGCAGTTGGCCGGCCCCCCGGCTGCGACTGCCTTCCGCCTCAAAAAGCTCCGCGCCGAGCTGCGGGCGCTGGCCCCGACAGTCACTGACGTGACCGTCTACTTCGAGCACTACGTGTCGCTCGCGCAATCGCTGAGCGCGGCGCAAGAGCGCGTGCTAGGCGCGTTGCTCGACTATGGCGACGGGGCAGTGACACCGGGCAATGGCCGCCAGCGCATCTATGTGGTGCCGCGGCTCGGCACGATCTCGCCCTGGGCCTCGAAAGCCACCGACATCGCGCGGCTTTGCTCCCTGCCGGTGCGCCGCGTGGAGCGCGGCCGCGTGTACGAGCTCGCCGTTGGCGCGGCGCTCACCCCAGCGGAACAGAAACGCATTGCGCCGTTGCTGCATGACCGCATGACAGAGACGCTGCTGACGGAACCGCCGACGCGCGAAGCGCTGTTCGCCGATCATGGGCCGCGACCGGTTCGTACGGTCGACGTGCTCGGCGGTGGTCTTGCGGCGCTAGAACGCGCGAACGGCGAGCTCGGCCTTGCGCTGTCGGCCGACGAGATCGAATACCTCTCGGCGCAGTTTGCAGCGTTGGCACGCAACCCCACCGACGTCGAGCTCATGATGTTCGCGCAGGCGAACTCCGAGCATTGCCGGCACAAGATCTTCAACGCGGATTGGCTGATCGACGGTAAGCCTGCGCCGAAGAGCCTCTTCTCGATGATCCGCAATACGCACGCGCGCGCGCCGGAAGGTGTGCTGTCGGCGTACAAGGACAATGCGGCTGTCGTCGTCGGCGCCGACAGCCGCTGGTTCTGGCCGGATCCTTCGACCGGCGTGTACGGCTACCACTCAGAGCCCGTGCATCTCGTGATGAAAGTCGAGACGCACAACCATCCGACCGCCATTTCGCCGTTTCCCGGCGCATCCACCGGCTCGGGTGGGGAGATCCGCGACGAAGGTGCGACGGGTCGTGGCGCAAAACCGAAGGCCGGGCTCGTCGGCTTCACGGTGTCGCATCTCGATGTGCCGGGCTGGCGCCAGCCCTGGGAACGAGCACTGCCGGGCAAGCCCGATCGCATTGCGTCGCCACTCTCGATCATGCTCGACGGGCCGATCGGCGCAGCGAGCTTCAACAACGAGTTCGGCCGGCCGAATCTCGCGGGCTACTTTCGCACCAGTCTGCTCGAGGCGGGCGGTGTATGGCGCGGCTATCACAAGCCGATCATGATCGCGGGCGGCCTCGGCAATATCCGGGCGTCGAACGTCGAGAAAGGTGTGCCGGGCCCGGGTGCGAAACTAATCGTACTCGGCGGGCCCGCCATGCTGATCGGCTTGGGCGGCGGCGCCGCGTCGTCGCAGGGCAGCGGCGCCGGCGAAGCGGAGCTCGACTTCGCGTCCGTGCAGCGCGGCAATCCCGAGATGCAGCGGCGCGCGCAGGAAGTCATCGACGCGTGCTGGGCTCTCGGCGAAGAAAATCCGATCGGGGCCATCCACGATATCGGCGCAGGCGGTCTCTCGAACGCGGTGCCCGAGATCGTGGACCACAGCCACTGCGGCGCCGTGATCGATCTGCGCGCGATTCCGAATGACGAGCCCGGCATGAGCCCGATGGAGCTCTGGTGCAACGAATCGCAAGAGCGCTACATGCTCACGATCGATGCGGCAGAGGTGCCGCGGTTCGTCGCGATCTGCGAGCGGGAGCGCTGCCCGTACGCCGTGATTGGCGAGCTCACCGTGAAGAAGGACTTGATCGTGCGCGACTCGGCCCTTGGCAACGAGCCGGTCGCCATGCCCATGGAAGTGCTGTTCGGCAAACCGCCGAAGATGACGCGCAAAGCCACCCGCGCGGAGTTCACCGCGCTGGCCTGGCGGCGCGAGCATCTGCGGCTCGATGCCGCAGTCGAGCGCGTGCTCGCGTTCCCGGCCGTGGCCGACAAGAGCTTTCTCATTCATATAGGCGATCGCACGGTCGGCGGCCTGGTCTCACGCGACCAGCTCGTCGGTCCATGGCAGGTGCCCGTCAGCGATGTGGCTGTCACGGCGTCGGCGTTCGAGGGCTATACAGGCGAAGCCCTCGCGATGGGCGAGCGCACGCCGGTCGCGATTCACGACGGACCGGCCTCGGCGCGGCTCGCCGTCGCCGAATCGGTGCTGAACATCGCAGCCGCCGACGTCGCGGCGCTTGGCGACATTCGGCTGTCGGCAAATTGGATGGCGGCGGCTGGCCATGCGAACGACGACTACGCGCTGTACGCGATGGTCCGCGCCGTCGGCGAGGAGCTGTGCCCTGCGCTTGGTATTGCCGTGCCGGTCGGCAAGGACTCGTTATCGATGCGCACGGTATGGAACGACGGCGGCAAGGAGCGCGCCGTGACGGCGCCTGTATCGTTGATCGTCTCGGCGTTCGCTCCAGTGCGCGACATTCGCCGTACGTTGACGCCGGAGCTTAAGCGCGAGCCGGGCTCGGCGCTCGTGCTGATCGATCTTGCGGACGGCGCGCTGCGCCTCGGTGGCTCGTGCCTCGCGCAGGCGTATAGCCAGTACGGTGGCGCGCCGCCGGATCTCGACGATCCGCAGCGCCTGATCGCGTTCTTCGCGGCGCAGCGCGAGCTGCGCGAGGCGGGGTTGCTTCTTGCATATCACGACCGCTCCGACGGCGGTGTATTCGCGACGCTAACTGAGATGGCATTCGCCGCGCACGTGGGCCTCGACATCGAGCTACCCGTGGCCGCGACCGACGCAGTCGGCTACTTGTTTGCCGAAGAGCTCGGCGTCGTCGTGCAGGTGCGCGACGCCGACCTGCCTGCCGTGCAGCGTGTGCTCGCGTCACACGAGCTCGCGCACTCCGTCGTCGCGCGCGTGGCTGCGCACGATGACGTGGTCGTGCGCCGTGCTAGTGCGGAGCTCTATCGTGCGTCGCGCATCGAGTTGCAGCGCCAGTGGTCGCAGCTCACGTATCGCATGCAAGCGCTGCGCGACGATCCTGAGTGCGCGCGCGAAGCGTACGAGAGCGCGCTCGACGCCGCTGACCCCGGTCTGAATTCGAAGCTCACGTTCGCGCTGCCGAGCGAGCGTCGCGCTGGTACTCGAGGCGCGCGGCCGAAGGTGGCCGTGTTGCGCGAGCAGGGCGTGAACGGCCAGCGCGAGATGGCCGCCGCGCTCGATCGAGCAGGCTTCGAAGCGCACGACGTGCACATGAGCGATCTGCTCGGCGGCCGCAAAAACCTCGATGAGTATCGCGGCGTGATCGCGTGCGGCGGATTCTCGTACGGCGACGTGCTCGGCGCGGGCGAGGGTTGGGCCAAGACGATCCTCTATCACGACGGCGTGCGGCGGATGTTCACGGAATTCTTCGCGCGGCCCGACGCGTTCGGGCTCGGTGTGTGCAACGGTTGCCAGATGCTTGCCGCGCTGCGGGAGCTGATCCCGGGCACGAAGAGCTGGCCGAAGTTCCTGCGCAACCGTTCGGATCAATTCGAGGCGCGCTTGACGCTGGTAGAGGTGGTCGATAGCCCCTCGGTGTTGCTGAAAGGCATGGCGGGTTCGCGCATCCCGATCGTGACAGCGCACGGCGAAGGTCGCGCAGCGTTCGCTTCGGACGAACTGCTCGAGCGCTGTGACGCCGCGCTGACCTCTCTTCGTTACGTCACGAATCGCGGCGAGGTGGCGGAACGCTACCCTGCGAACCCGAACGGCTCGCCGCGCGGCATCGCGGGGCTGTGCAACGTGGACGGCCGCGTAACGATCGTGATGCCGCATCCGGAGCGCGTGTTCCGCACTTCGCAAATGTCGTGGCACCCTGCCGACTGGGGGGAATGTTCGCCCTGGCAGCAGCTCTTCGACAACGCCCGGTCTTGGGTGGGCGGTTAAGAGTCGTTCCTCTTCCGTCGGCGCTCGTGAGTGCGACCCATCCGTGACGCGTGCGTCACGCCTGTCGGTAAGCAGCGACACGCGAAACAGCGGGCAGCGTAGCCTTTAGCGAATAGCAAGGTGTGTGGATGTATCCGGGCGCCGACAAATGCGCGAAATACGCGCTCGCCCGCTCGGGTGAAACGTGAGCAACGGCGCGGGCTCGCCTCCTTGTGACGTGTGTGGCACGGAACGTGCTCCTGTTCGCGGTTATGGTCGAACGGCCGAAGAGTTGAGACCTGGCTCATAGACCCATGGCGCAACAAGCCAATAAGGTGGCGGCGCCGCGTGAGAATTATGTCTCCACTGGCAGGGCATCGAGGCTGCGGTGGAGCAGGCCACGCCGAGTGCTGGCGTGCCGGAAGCGAAGGACTGCGTAGATGACACGACCGCATGCAGCAATTCGGAGTCGACTCGCGCTCGTCGCGTTGCTTGCCGTGGCGAGTTCTGTTTGCGCCGCTACGAAACTGAGAGGGTCCGAGGCTCCCGACTTTGCGCTGCGGAGCCTGACCGGCCAGAACATTCGGCTATCGGAGTTTCGCGGCCAGATCGTCATGTTGACGTTCTGGGCCACGTGGTGCGGCGACTGCCGCGCGCAGCTCGAGCAGCTGGGCGAGATGCACGCACGCTACCAGGACGCTGGAGTCGAGCTGCTTGCCGTGAGCCTCGACCAAAACCGGAAGCAAGCCGAGGACATGATCGCTCGACTCAAAGCGAGTTACCCCGTGCTGCACGACCAGGCCGGTAACGTCGGCAAGTTATACGACGTCAATCGAATGCCCGTCATGGTGCTGATCGATCGTGGCGGAGTGGTCAGAGAGATCTTCGAAGGGTTTCGTCGCGGCAACGAGGAGCAGTACCTCGAGCGCGTGCAGGCGTTGTTGCGTGAGTGAGCCGTTGCCTACGGGCAGGGAAGTTCAGCTAAGCGGTTGGAGTGAAAGATGGCAGCAAGGTTGATGGTGTCGGTGTCGCTGGTGGTGAGCGGGCTTTTGCTCGGTTCCTCCGCGATGGCACAGAAGGGTGAAACAAAAGAGGTCGAGCAAGTCGCGGCCGCGACGCCTGAATTCTCGCCGCGCGAGGACAAGGGCGCTCAGGATCGCGCCGAGTTCCGCACTCTCGACGAAGACGTGCAGGGACTCAAGAAGCAGGTGCTGGATCTGAACCGCGACCTGTTCCTGCTGGAAGAAGAGTTGTTGTTTCCGTCGAATACGCAGACGGCCGTCTTCGTGGCCATGGACGTCGGCGAATTTTTCGGGCTCGACTCCGTCGAGCTGAAGATCGACAACAAGGCCGTCGCGAACTATCTGTACACGGAACGTGAGGCGTCGGCCCTGGTCAAGGGCGGCGTGCAGCGCCTCTACATCGGCAACCTGAAGGCTGGCGATCACGAGCTCGTGGCCGTGTTCACGGGCGGTGGCCCTCACACGCGCGATTACCGTCGTGCGACGTCGGTCAAGTTCGAGAAGGGAATCGGGCCGAAATACATCGAGCTCACGATCTCGGACAAGGTGACCAAGCTGCAGCCGGAGTTCGTCGTCAAGGAGTGGGAGTAGTCGGTGGCGACACGTCTCCTCACACTCGCGGCTGCGTTCGCGATCGTGCTGGTCGGCGGCAGCGCCGTCGCACGCGAGACCGTGCACGGCAGCATAGTTGTGCAGGACCTTGCCTACGGCGAGGTGCTGTTCAAGTATTTTCAGGATGACTACTTCTCCGCGTTGACGCGTCTCCTCGCTGCCGAGGAGCGTGGCGAGCTCAAGCATCACGAAGCCGACGAGCAGCTGATGGCGGGCGCGTTGTACCTGTCGTATGGCCAGCATCAGCTCGCCGGTCAGCTCTTTGAACGCGTGCTCGAGCAATCGGTAGATCCCGCCATTCACGATCGCGCCTGGTTCTTTCTGGCGAAAATCTGGGAGCAGCGCGGCTATCTCGACCAGGCGGAAGCGGCGCTGGCCCGTATCGGCGACTCTCTGCCCAAAGATCTCGAGCCGCAGCGCTTCATGCTGCACGCCGAGGTGCTGATGGATCAGGGGCGCTTCGCCGAAGCCCTTACTGTGCTCCAGGAGTGGAAGCGACCCCGCGACGAGTGGGTCGGGTACGCGAAGTACAACATCGGCGTTGCGCTCGTTCGGCTCGGTCAGGTCGAAGCCGGCGCCGCGGTGCTCGATGACGTGGGTCAGATCGAGCCCGACAGTCCGGCGATGGAAGCGTTGCGCGACAAAGCCAACGTGGCACTCGGCTATGCGTGGCTGCAGGCACAGCGGCCGGTCGAAGCGAAGCCGTCGCTGCAGCGCGTGCGCCTTGAGGGGCCATTCTCGAACAAAGCATTGCTCGGCGTCGGTTGGGCCGATGCCGAAAACACGGATTACCGCGGCGCGCTCGCGCCATGGCTCGAGCTGCGCAGCCGCAACATGCTGGACTCGGCCGTGCAGGAGTCGCTACTCGCAGTGCCGTTTGCGTTCGCCAAGCTCGGCGCGGACAAACAGGCGGCCGATCACTACAACGACGCGATCGCGGCGTTCACGAACGAGATCGGGCATTTGTCGCAAGCCATCGATAGCATCGAGGCCGGCAAGCTGATCACCGATCTGCTCGGCGAGCGCACCGACTCCACCAGCGTCGAGTCGGGTTGGTATTGGCGGCTCGAGCGTGTTCCGGACACGATCGAGAGTCGCTATCTATACGAACTGCTCGCGAGCAACAATTTCCAGGAAGGGTTGAAGAACTACCGCGACCTGCTGCAAATGAATCGGAACCTTGCGCACTGGAGCGAGAGCCTCGGTGCGTTCGATGACATCCTCGATACGCGTCAGCGTGCATATCAGCAGCGCCGGCCGAACATCGACGCGAGCCTCGCGAGCGTCGATCTCGACGCCATGGCGGCGCGTCGCGTGGAGTTCGAGTCGCGGCTGCAAACCATAGAGCGCACGGAAGACGTGGTTGGGCTCGGCACGCCAAAGGAACAGGAAACGTGGCGAACGCTGGCGGCCATGGAGCCGCAGCTGGCCGCGCTGCCGAACGACGACGAGAGCAACGAGCTGCGCGACAAGCAGCACTTTCTGCGCGGCCTCATGCTCTGGGACCTGCAGCGCGACTACAAGGCGCGGCTCTGGGGCGAGAAGAAGAGCTTGGGTGATCTCGATCGGCAGTTGCGCGAGGCGCAACGCCGGCACACGCAGGTATCGGGCGGCCGCGACGATTGGCCCGAGAAATTCACGAGCCTGACCGCACGCATCAGCGGCTTGACGCCCCGCGTGCAGGGGTTGCAGGCGACGGCCCAGACCGCGCTCGTGCACCAGCAGGATTTCCTGCAGGGGCTCGCGGTGGCGGAGCTCAAAGCCCAGCGTGATCGGTTGAACACGTATCTCGTGCAGGCGCGGTTTTCGTTGGCAACGTTGTACGACCGCGCGGCCGCGCAGCCGCCACCGGCGAAGACGGCCGATGGCGCGGTGGCAGCGGAGGGCGTGAAGTGATAAACGCCCCCGCACTGGTATTCATTACGCTCGCCGCGATCTGGCCGTTCGGTCATCATCGCAAGCAGCAGGACGAAGCCACCGGCACGATCCAGGATCTCTCAGGTCGCGAGGTGCAGGTCGACACCTCGGCGCCGATCGACGGCGGCGAAGCGAAGGCCATGGAGAGCTATCGCGCTTTCCTCGATCTTTCCTCCGACGATCCCAGCCTCAAGGCCGAAGCCATGCGCCGGCTCGCCGATCTGCAGCTCGACACGACCGACGCCGAGCAGCTGCAGGCCAACGTCCAATCGCTGGGTGTCGTCAGCAGCACCATCGAGATGTATCAGAAGCTGCTGCAGACCTACCCGAACTATCCGAAGAACGATCTCGTGCTGTACCAGCTGTCGCGAGCCTATGAGGCCGATGGCCGCATCGACGACTCGCTCGCGACGCTCGATCGCCTGATCGCCAAATATCCGCGCACGACCCACATGGACGAGGCACAGTTCCGTCGCGGCGAGACGCTGTTTGTGATGAAGCGTTACCGCGATGCCGAGCGTGCGTACGCTCACGTGCTCGAGAAAGGCGCAAGCTCGACGTACTACGAGCAGTCGCTCTACAAGCACGGATGGTCGCTGTTCAAGCAGCAGCAGTATGACGACAGCCTCGCGTCGTTCTTCGGCTTGCTCGACCGCCAGCTTGGCACCGACAACAACGCAACCGGCGATCGGGACCCCACGGCGATCTACGGCGCGATGGGCCGTGCGCAGCAGGAGTTGCTCGACGACACCCTGCGTGTTCTGTCGATCGGGTTCTCGTATCTCGAGGGTCCAAAGTCCGTGTCGCAGTACTTCAAGCGGCGCGGTGCGCGGCCATATGCATTCCTTGCGTACACGAGCTTGGGCGATCTCTACCTCGAGCAGCAGCGCTATCAGGATGCCGCGGATGCGTATCACGCGTTCGTCGAGCTCGACCCATACCACTCAAAGGCCCCGCTGCTGCAGGTCGAAGTCATCGAAGCGTTCAAGAAGGGCGGCTATGCCGACTTCGTGCTCGCGGGTAAAGAAAATTTTGTCACGACCTACGGTCCTGGCAGCCCGTACTGGAAGCGGTACACGTTCGAGCAGCAGCCCGAGGTAGTCGGGCACCTGAAAAGCAACGTGACGGATCTCGCTTCGTACCACCATGCCGAGGCGCAGAAGTCGCACGAGCCATCCGAATACACCGCGGCCGCACGCTGGTATCGAACCTATCTGCAGTCGTTTCCGGACGATCAGAACGCTGCGGAGACAAATTTCTTGCTCGCCGAGGTGCTGTTCGAGAGCGGCAACTTCCACGACGCGGCCGTTGAATACGAACGCACGGCCTACGCATATCCGTTCCACGCGCACGGTGGCGAAGCGGGCTATGCGGCGTTGCTCGCGTATTCGAAGCAGGAAGAAGTTTTGAAGGGGAGCGAGAAGGCCGAATGGCATAAGAAGGGAATCGAGAGTGCGCTGCGTTTCGTCGACTCGTATCCTACGCACGAGCAAGCCGCGAAAGTTCAGACCGACGCAGCCGAGAAGCTGTACGCACTGGGCGAATTCGCGCGAGCCCGCGACGTCGGTCAGGCGCTCGTTGCGCGAACTCCGCCGGCGACTCCGGCGCTGCAGCGGACGGCGTGGACGGTCGTGGCGCACTCTGACTTCGATCTTGCGGACTTCTCTGCCGCTGAGAAGGCGTACCAGAGCCTGATCGCGTTCGTGCCCGCCGCGGACAAGCAGCACGGCGAGATCGTCGAGCGTATTGCGTCGTCGATCTACAAGCAGGGCGAGCAGGCACGCACTGCGGGCCAGCTCGACGTCGCGGTTAGCCACTTCCTGCGCGTGGGCCAGGCAGCGCCGACGTCGCCGATCCGCGCCACGGCCGAATACGACGCAGGTGCCGCACTCATCCAGATGGGTGACTGGCAGCGCGCGACGACGGTACTCGAGGATTTTCGTACCCGCTTCCCGAAGCACGAGCTCGCCGCCGACGTGACGGCCAAGCTGGCCGTGGCGTACGTGGAAGCCGGCAACAGCGCGCGCGCAGCGGGCGAGTTCGAGCGCATCGCGAACGGCGACGGCGCGCCAGAGGTCAAGCGTGAGGCGCTATGGCGTTCGGCCGAGCTGTATTCGAAGACTGGCCAGACCGTGCTCGCCGCAACCGCGTACGGCAAGTTCGTGGAGCGTTATCCACATCCGGTCGTCGAGGCGGTCGAAGCGCGGCAGAAGCTGCTCGAGATCGCCGTGAAGAGCAACAACGAAACCGAGCGCCAACGCTGGCTGCACGAGCTCGTGACGGCGGATGCGGGCGCGGGCGCGGAGCGTACGGACCGCACGAAATATCTCGCTGCGAAGTCGCAGCTCGAGCTCGCGACGCCCACGCGCGACGCGTTCCAAGGTGCGAAGCTCGTCATTCCGCTCGACAAGAGCTTGAAGACGAAGAAGACGCGAATGGAAGCCGCGCTTGCCGCTTACGGCAAGGCCGCCGAATATGGCGTTGCCGAAGTTACGACGGCAGCGAACTACGAGATCGCCGAGCTGTACCACACGTTGAGTAAGGATCTGTACTCGTCCGAACGGCCGCGCGAGCTGAACAAAGACGAGCTCGAGCAGTACAACATCCTGCTGGAAGAGCAGGCGTTCCCGTTCGAGGAGCAAGCCATCAAGCTGCACGAGACGAACGCCGCACGCACCGCCGAAGGTCTGTATGACCAGTCGGTGCAAAAGAGCTTGAAGGCGCTCGCCGAGTTGATGCCGGGAAGGTACGCGAAAGCAGAGATAGGAGAGACCCTTGTCGAAGCCATTCGCTAGCACGCACGTTTCGTGGAAGCTCGCGCGCGGCGGTCTCGCGGGCGCGTGCGCCGTGGTGCTTGCCGCGTGCGGCGCGTCGACGCCGAAACAGGCCGCCGTCCAAACCCCGACGACCGTGATCGCGCAGCCCGGGCAGTCTCCT
>Ga0302321_100001682_pt1 | contig 18999 bp, 20 predicted proteins | sample Fen_T0_1_FD_202505 | JGI IMG/M metagenome (GOLD analysis project Ga0302321, IMG submission 202505) | Peat permafrost microbial communities from Stordalen Mire near Abisko, Sweden - Fen_T0_1 | ecosystem: Environmental > Terrestrial > Soil > Wetlands > Permafrost | place: Sweden: Abisko...
CACGGCCAGATGAACGAGCACGCGCTCGAGCAGGTGATCGTCGACTTCTGGGAGAAGGAGTTCGACGTCCTCGTCTCCACGACGATCGTCGAGAGCGGCCTGGACATCCCGAACGCGAACACGCTGATCCTCGACCGGGCCGACATGTTCGGCCTCTCGCAGCTGCACCAGCTGCGGGGCCGCGTGGGTCGCGGTCGCGAGCGCGGCTACGCCTACTTCCTCTACCCGCCGGAGAAGCCGCTCACCGAGACCGCGCACGACCGGCTCGCCACGATCGCGGCGAACACCGACCTCGGCTCGGGGATGGCGGTGGCGATGAAGGACCTCGAGATCCGTGGTGCCGGGAACCTGCTCGGCGGCGAGCAGAGCGGTCACATCGCCGACGTCGGCTTCGACCTCTACGTGCGCCTCGTCGGCGAGGCCGTCGCCGAGTACCGCCAGGGCGGGGCCGAGACCGAGGAGCTCGGCGACATCCGGGTCGAGGTTCCCATCGACGCGCACATCCCGCACGAGTACGTCGCGGAGGAGCGGCTGCGCCTCGAGGCCTACAAGCGCCTCGCGGCGGCCGTGACCGACGACGACGTCGACGGCGTCGTCGAGGAGCTCACCGACCGCTACGGCCAGATCCCCGAGCCCGTGCAGAACCTGCTCGCGGTCGCGCGCTTCCGCATCCACGCCCGTCGCGCGGGCGTGACCGAGGTCGTGGCTCAGGGGAGCTTCATCCGGCTCACGCCCGTCGAGCTCCCGGACTCGCGCGCGATGCGGCTGACCCGGCTCTACCCGGGCAGCCTCGTCAAGCCCGCGACCCGTACGATCCTGGTGCCGCGACCGATGACCGCCCGCGTGGGCGGCCAGCCGGTCCGCGACACCGCATTGCTCGACTGGCTCCGCGACCTCGTCGACGCCGTCCTGCTCGAGCCGGTTGCCGTCCGATGACCGAGAGGCCCGTCCCGTGAGCTCCAGCCGTCTGCGCCGCACCGCTGCCGCCGTCGCCCTCGCCGTCCTGGCGCTGTCGGGCTGCGGCACGAACCAGGCCGGGGCCGCGTCGGTCGTGGGCGACTCGGTCGTGACCGACGCCCAGGTCGCCGACGTCGCGAGCGAGACGCAGACCCAGCTCGCATCCGTGCAGGGGGCCGCCTTCGACGAGAAGACGGCCACCGACGCCTCGCTCACCATGCAGACCCGGCACCTCATCCTCGCGGCCGTCGCGGCCAAGGAGGGCATCACGGTGACCCAGGGGCAGGTCGACGCGTTCGTCAAGAACGTCGTCGACACCCAGTTCGGGGGTACCCAGCAGGGACTGGTCGACGACCTCGTGACGAAGAGCAACATCCCCGCGAGCCAGGTCCAGGCGGCCGCGCGCGACCAGCTGGTCTACGACGCGCTGCTCGCCAAGATCGCGCCGGGTATCACCGACCAGGCCGCGCAGTCGAAAGCACTGACCGGCTACATGAAGCCGTTCGTGGCCGAGCTCGGCGTGCAGGTCGCCCCCCGTTACGGCACGTGGAACGTCTTCGCGCTCGGCCCGGTGCCGGACGACCTGTCGTTCGTCCCCGCCGCTCCGGCCTCCGGGAGCACGCCGACCCCGCTGCCGAGCGCGACGGGCTGAGGACCGCGTGCCCGGTCGGCTCGTCCTGGTGGCGACGTCCCCGCGCGTGGCGCCCGGGCTGCTCTCGCACGAGGCCTGGGCGCTGCTGAGCGCCGCCGACGCGGTGCTCGTGGCGGATCCCCATCACCCGTGGCTGGCGCCGTTGCGCACCGCGGGGATCGACGTCGTGGTCGCGGCGTACGTCGGCACCGCGATGGACCTCGCGCGCAGCCTGCTCTCGCGCACGGCCTCCGCGTCGACGGCGTACATCGCGTCGACCGACGGCGACCCCGGGCTCGCCGGTGCTCTGGCAGCGCTGCTCGACGGCCTCGGCGACTCCGGCCCGCAGGTCGACGTCGTCCTCGGGTCGTGGGACCTCCCCGGGGCGCACGTGCTCGACCTTGTCGCCGTGATGGACCGGCTGCGCTCACCGGGCGGCTGTCCGTGGGACGCGTCGCAGACGCACGAGTCGCTCGTCGAGTACCTCGTCGAGGAGGCCTACGAGACGGTCGAGGCCATCGAGACCGGCGACGACGCGGCGTTGCGCGAGGAGCTCGGCGACGTCCTCCTGCAGGTCGCGTTCCACGCGCGCATCGCCGAGGAGCACGACGACCCGTGGACGATCGACGACGTCGCCGACGACATCACCGCGAAGCTCGTCAGCCGTCACCCGCACGTCTTCGCCGACGGCGAAGCGCGGACCCCGGACGAGGTCGAGGCGAGCTGGAAGCGGCTCAAGGCGGAGGAGAAGGGGCGCGACTCGGTCACCGACGGCATCCCGGACGCGCTGCCGGCGCTGGTCCTCGCGGCGAAGCTGCTGCGCCGGTCCTCCGACGTGGACGGCGTCGGATGGGTGGCGCCGCAGGTCGAGGCTGCGGCCGCCCGGGCCTATGACTCGGTCGACGGCGAGGCCGGCGACCTGCTGCTCGCACTGGTGGCCAGGCTCGCGGCGGCCGGCGTGGACGCCGAGCAGGCCCTGCGCGAGGCGGTCCGCCGCCACCGAACCAGGATCCGCACAGCCGAGGGGTGGGCGGGATAGCGTCGTGGGATGAGCGATTCCTGGGAGCTCGGCGAGCCTGCGGCGCGTGGCGAGGACGCGTTGGAGAACTTCGCCGCGCTGGCCGGCGCCGTCATAGACCACTGGCTCGCCCGCGATCCCGTGAGAGCCACAGCGCTGGGTGACCACCGCTTCGACCACCGCCTGCCCGACGTGACGCCCGAGGGGATCTCGGAGAGCCTGTCGATGCTCGATCACGCGCTCGGCGCGATCGACCAGGTCGACGACGTCGCCCTCAGCACGGAGGCCGTCGTCGACCTCGAAATCCTGCGTGCTCGGGTCTCCGGCGAGCAGTTCGTCCTCGGGACGCTCCGGCCGCACACTTGGAACCCGCTGTCCTGGAACCCCGGCACGGCGATCCACCTCCTGCTGGCCCGCGACTTCGCACCGCTGGAGGAGCGGCTCTCCGCCGTCGGCGGGCGGCTCTCGGCGGTCCCCGACTTCCTCGAGACAGCGCGCGAGACTCTCCGCGACATGCCTCGGGTGCACGTGGAGACGGCGGTCGGTCAGCTGCGCGGCGTCCAGGCGATGCTCCGCGACCAGCTTGACGACGCGCTCGCGCACGCGCCGTCGATGCGGTCCGTCGTCGACCCGGCGAGGACGGCGGCGCTCGGGGCGCTCGACGCGCACGTGGGGTGGCTGCAGGACGCGCTGGACTCCGACCTCGCCACCGGCGACCCCCGCCTCGGCCCCGAGAAGTTCGCCGCGAAGCTGTGGGCCACGCTCGACTCCCACCTCTCGCCCGACGACGTCCTGCACCGCGCCGAGCACAACCTCGCGCGGCTCGAGGGCGAGATCGCCCGCGCGTCGGCGGCCTATCTCGGCGAGCCGGTGCCGCCGCCCGACGACGCCGCGGCCGTCGTACGCCGTGCCCTCGCCGCCGTCGCCGCGAGCGGCCCGGTCGACAATCGCACCGTGATGGCGCTGTGCCGCGACGCGTTCGAGTCGACCCGCGCCTTCGTGATCGACCACGCGCTCATGACCGTCCCCGACGTCCCGGTAGAGATCGTCGAGATGCCGGAGATCCACCGCGGTGTCGACATCGCCTACTGCGACCCGCCCGGCCCGCTCGAGAGCAGTCCGCTGCCGACCTTCTTCGCCGTGTCGCCGACCCCTGAGGGCTGGGGCACCGACCGGGTCGCGTCGTTCTACCGCGAGTACAACGCCCACATGCTGCAGGAACTCGCCATCCACGAGGGTGTGCCGGGGCACGTGCTGCAGCTCGCGCACAACAACCTCGCGCGACCGGTGACCAGGGTGCGCTCGGCGTTCGGCAGCGGCCCGTTCGCCGAGGGCTGGGCGGTCTACGCCGAGGCCCTCATGGCCGAGCACGGCTATGCGCCCCGCGGCGTCGACGCTGCCGACCGGGACCGGGCCGCGCTCGCCATCCGCCTGCAGCAGCTGAAGATGGCGCTGCGCATGACCATCAACGCGATCCTCGACGTGCGCGTGCACACCCGCGGCATGACGGAGGCTGAGGCGCTGCGCCTCATGCAGGTACGCGGGCACCAGGAGGAGGGCGAGGCCGTCGGCAAGTGGCGCCGGGCGCTGCTCACCTCGACCCAGCTCTCCACGTACTACGTCGGCTTCATCGCCGTGGACGACGTCGTGCGCGATGTCAGGGCCGCCCACCCGGAGTGGGACGACCGGCGCGTGCACGACGCCGTCCTCGCGCACGGGACACCGCCCCCGCGCCACCTCCACGCCCTGCTCGGCCTCTGACCGCGCCGCCCCTCACCCTCGCCGCCCGTCGCTCCGCCTTTCGCGCTGAAGGTGCCCCCACGCGCGATGGGCGCAACCAGGGCGCCCCTGCACCTGTGCTCCGACAGACTGGCGCCATGCGCCTCGCCGACGTCCCGCACCCAACCTCCCCCGCCGCCGAACAGGCCCTCGAGGTGGTCACGGCCTACTCCTCGCCTGCGCTCGTGCACCACTGTCGGCGCTCCTACGTCTGGGCCGCGTCGTACGCCGTGCAGCACGGGATCGAGTTCGACGCCGAGCTGCTCTTCGTCTCGGCGATGCTGCACGACATCGGGCTGGTGCCGGCGTTCGACAACTACGCGATGGCCTTCGAGCACGCGGGTGGGCACGTCGCGTGGGTGTTCGGCGCCGGCGCGGGGTGGTCGCTCGCCCGTCGGCGGCGTACCGCCGAGGTGATCGTGCGCCACATGTGGGACTCGGTCGACGTCGACGAGGACCCCGAGGGCTACCTGCTCGGGATCGCGACCGGCCTCGACATCTCCGGGAGCAACCCGCAGTGGTGGCCGGCCGATCTGCGCGCCGAGGTCGTCGCCGACTTCCCGCGGCTCGGGCTCGCCGAGGAGTTCACGACCTGCTTCGCGGCCGAGTCGGCGCGCAAGCCCGAGAGCTCTGCGGCCGCGGCGATGGCCGGCGGGATCGCGGCGCGCATCGCCGCGAACATCCTCGACCTCGACCCGGGTCGCGAGCTCTGACCCGAGGCGTGGCACCGGCGCGCCCGCCAGCTCGCGGTGGTGACACGTGCCGGTGGTGGCGACGGCGAATCCGCACGACAGCGGGCGTCTGCGCCGCGAGGATCGGATGCGTGGACGACGTGGCCGGACGTGCGGACTTCCACCGGCTCGTGACCCAGGTCGTCGCGCCGGTGGCGCTCGCGCACGGGTTCGTCGTCGCCATGCTCGACGACCGCAACGACGCGGCGCTGTTCCACGCCGAGCCGCTCGAGGAGTTCCTGGGACGCCATCCCGAGGTCGCGTCGGGCCCCGGCCACCAGCAGGTGATGTGCATCGACCTCTGGGTCCATCGCAGCGACGACCGGCGGTCGGTGAGCGCGCAGCTCGAGGGCACGGACGTGGGGCGGTGGCTCGCCGCCGCGGGCTGCGACGCGCTGGCGGAAGCCGCGGTCGCGTTCGACGACCAGGCGACGTCGCTCGCCGCCCTCGCGCGCGGCCTGGAGCTGATGCTGGCCTGACCGTCGACGCCACCGCGAGGTGCGGCGTCAGCGCTCGTGGCACCTCGCGGTGATGCCACTTCTTGGGGGAGGGGCGGGTCAGCCGACAGCCGGCTCGTGCGCGAGACCGAGCCGCCCGAGCGCCGCGGTGAGGTGCGGGTTCGTACGCCGGTCCTCGGGCACCACCAGCAGCGTCGAGCGCAGGGTCCGTGCGGTGATCGTGGCCTGCAGGTCGGTCGTCGGCAGACCGGGGAGCGCGAACATCCGCCGGGCCCAGCGCGGCATGAGCGCGACGCCGGTGAGGGCGAACAGCGTCCAGGCGGGGCGCGCCGGAGTGAGGAGCGCGACGCGCGGCGGCATCGGCGGCAAGAGCAGGCCGCGCACGGCCTCGCGCGCCTCAGGCGTCACCTCGAGCAGCGGGCGCATCGAGCGGACGTACTCGCGAAGCTCGGACACCGACGTCGGCACGTGGGCCACGTCGCAGCCGACGAGCCGGGCCGCGACGACCTGCTCCTCGACGTAGCGGTCGGCCTCCGCTGCGGTCATCGGCGCCCCGGAGCGCCGGTGCGCGTCGAGCCAGGAGTCGACGGCCCCGCAGTGCACCCAGAGCAGCCAGTCCCGCCGGTCGAGCCCGAGGGCGCCGTGGATCCGTCGCACGCGCGCGGCGGCGGCGTCGGCCTCGTCGCGCGTTCCGTAGGTGATCGCGTTGACGTAGCGACCGGTGCGCGAGAGCCGTCCCCAGGCGTCGTCGCGCGCGTCGGTGACGCCGGAGAACCCGAGCATGACCTCGGGGTGGAGCGACTGGAAGGCCAGCGCCCGGATGCCGCCGACGATCGACGCGGGGTCGTGATGGACGCGCCACGAGACGCTGTCTGGGCCGAACCAGCCCGGGTCCGGCGTCTGCTGGTCGAGGGACTCCAACGGTGTGAAACCGCTGCGGATGCCCCTGCGGGGGCCTTCGACCCCCGGCTGACCTGCGGGGACACCGCGCGGGGGCTCGGGGGACGGCGAGGACGCGGGGATCTGCTGCACGGTCATGGTGAGACCAGGGTGCGCCTCGAACCGCCCGCGCGCACGCCGGTCCCCTTCAGGTGCGCCCCGACGGATAGGCTCGACCACGCAATCACCACCCGTTCTCGAACACCGGAGTGCCCTGTGGCCAGCATCGACGCCGTCATCGCCCGCGAGATCCTCGACTCCCGTGGCAACCCGACCGTCGAGGTCGAGGTAGGCCTCGACGACGGCACGGTCGCCCGCGCGGCCGTCCCCTCCGGCGCCTCGACCGGCGCCTTCGAGGCGGTGGAGCTGCGCGACGGCGGAGAGCGCTACGGCGGCAAGGGCGTCGAGCGCGCCGTGCTCGCGGTGGAGGACGAGATCGCGCCCGAGGTCCTCGGCTTCGACGCCTCCGAGCAGCGCCTCATCGACCAAGTGATGATCGACCTCGACGGTACCCCCAACAAGGAGCGCCTCGGCGCCAACGCGATCCTCGGCGTCTCGCTCGCCGTCGCGAAGGCCGCGGCCGACTCCGCCGGACTCCCGCTGTTCCGCTACGTCGGCGGCCCCAACGGCCACGTCCTGCCCGTGCCGATGATGAACATCCTCAACGGCGGGTCGCACGCCGACTCCGACGTCGACATCCAGGAGTTCATGATCGCGCCGATCGGCGCGGAGAGCTTCCGCGAGGCGCTGCGCTGGGGCGCGGAGGTCTACCACGCGCTCAAGGCCGTGCTGAAGAAGGAGGGCCTTTCGACCGGCCTCGGCGACGAGGGCGGCTTCGCCCCGAACCTGCCGAGCAACCGCGCCGCCCTCGACCTCATCTCGAAGGCGATCGACGACGCCGGCTTCACCCTCGGCCGCGACTTCGGCCTGGCGCTCGACGTCGCCGCCAGCGAGTTCTACGACGACGGTGTCTACACCTTCGAGAAGACGTCGAAGACGGCCGAGGAGATGTCGGCGTACTACGCATCGCTCGTCGCCGACTACCCGCTCGTCTCGATCGAGGACCCGCTCAACGAGGACGACTGGGACGGCTGGAAGACCCTCACCGACGCGATCGGATCGCAGGTGCAGATCGTGGGCGACGACCTGTTCGTCACCAACCCCGAGCGGCTGCAGCGCGGCATCGACGCCGGCACCGCCAACGCGCTGCTGGTGAAGGTCAACCAGATCGGGTCGCTCACCGAGACCCTCGACGCGGTCGCGCTTGCCCACCGCAGCGGCTACCGCTGCATGATGAGCCACCGCTCCGGCGAGACCGAGGACGTCACGATCGCCGACCTGGCCGTCGCGACCGACTGCGGCCAGATCAAGACCGGGGCCCCGGCCCGCTCCGAGCGGGTCGCGAAGTACAACCAGCTCCTGCGGATCGAGGAGGAGCTCGACGACGCCTCGCGCTACGCCGGTCGTGGCGCCTTCCCGCGTTTCCAGGTCTGAGGCCGCACACTCGTCCGAGGAACCCAAACGACGTGGGGCGGCAGGTATGAGCGGACCGTCGCAGCGGGCTGCGGAGCGCCAGGCAGCGCGCCGTACCGGCTCGACGCGTCCGTCCGGCCCGACGACCGCGCGTCGCACGTCGTCCTCGACGGCGAGGACGACGGCCACGGGCAAGGCCGGACCCGCGAAGGGCGCCGCAACCAAGCCCGGTGCAACGAAGCCCGGCGCGGCGAAGGCGGGCCCATCGAAGGCGCGTCCGCTGGCGGGCGCTGCGGCCGCGATGCGCGACCGGCCCAGCCTCACCGGCCGCGCCGTCGTGCTCGCCGCCGTCTTCGCGCTGCTCGTGCTCTCCCTCGCCGTGCCGACCCGTGAGCTCGTGCACCAGCGGGCCGAGATCAACGCGCTGCGGGCGGGCAACGCCGCGGCGCAGTCACGCGTGGACGAGCTGACGATCCGCCAGGAGCGCCTGGCGGACCCGGCGTACGTGACCTCGCTCATCCGCGAGCGGCTGCACTACGTCCTTCCGGGCGAGGTCGGCTACGTCGTGCTCGACCCGTCGGAGGCACCCGCGCCGAGCAAGGTCAAGCCGGGAGCGGCGACGGCGACGTGGTACTCGGCGCTGTGGTCCTCGGTCGAGACCGCCGACGGCGCGGGCCTTCCGGCGAGCGGGCCGGCGCCCATCGTGCTGCCCTCCAACGCCCCGCGATGACCGAGGCACCCTCGCAGCGCGACCTCGACGCCGTACGCCGCCAGCTCGGCCGCCAGCCGCGTGGCGTCGCGGCCGTCGCGCACCGGTGCTCGTGCGGGGACCCCGACGTCGTCGCCACCGAGCCGCGGCTGCCTGACGGCACGCCGTTCCCGACCCTCTACTACCTCACCTGCCCCCGGGCCGCGGGGCTGATCGGCACCCTGGAGGCGGGCGGCACGATGCGCGAGATGCAGGAGCGGCTCGCCACCGACCCCGACCTCGCCGCGGCCTACTCCGCGGCGCACGAGGCCTACCTCGCGAGCCGCGAGGAGATCGGACAGGTCGCTGAGATCAGCGGCATCTCCGCCGGCGGGATGCCCACCCGGGTGAAGTGCCTGCACGTCCTCGTCGGTCACGCGCTCGCCGCCGGACCGGGCGTCAACCCCTTCGGCGACGAGGCGCTCGCGATGCTGGCGGACTGGGGCGCGTCGGGCCCCTGCACCCGCCCCGAGGACGACGCGTGATCCGTCGCGTGGCCGCGATCGACTGCGGCACCAACTCGATCCGTCTGCTCGTCGCCGACGTCGACACCGACGCCGGCACGCTCGTCGACCTCGACCGGCGGATGGAGATCGTGCGGCTCGGCCGCGGCGTCGATGCCACGGGACGGCTCGACGACGAGGCGCTCGCGCGCACCTTCGCCGCCTGCGACCGCTACGCCGAGGTCCTGCGCGACCTCGGGGCGCAGCGCGTCCGCGTCGTCGCGACCTCGGCCTCGCGCGACGCGGAGAACCGTGACGACTTCGTGAGCGGCGTCCTCGCGCGCATCGGTGTGGAGCCCGAGGTGGTCAGCGGCGACGAGGAGGCCCGGCTGTCGTTCCTCGGTGCCACCCGCGGCCTCGCGGGCGCTGAGCCGCCGTACCTCGTGGTCGACATCGGCGGTGGGTCGACCGAGTTCGTGGTCGGCACCGACGAGCCGCTCGCCGCGTGCAGCGTCGACGTCGGCTGCGTACGCCTCACCGAGCGCCACCTGCGCGACGACCCGCCGACGAGGGCCGAGATCGACGCGGTCGTCGCCGACGCCGACGCGGCGATCGCGCTGGCGGGCGAGACGGTCCCGTTCGGCGAGGCGCGCACCCTCGTGGGCCTCGCCGGGTCCGTGACCACGGCCGCGGCACTGGCGCTCGGCCTCGAGGAGTACGACCCCGCGCGCATCCACGGCGCGCGGATCAGCGCTGCCGCCGTCGCCGAGGTGTCCGACCGACTGCTCGCCTCGACCCACGCCGAGCGCGCCGCCGTCGCGGTGATCCACCCGGGCCGGGTCGACGTGCTCAACGCCGGGATCCTCGTGCTGCGCCGCATCCTCGACCGCACGGGGCTGCCCGAGGTCCTCGTCTCCGAGCACGACATCCTCGACGGCATCGCCCTCTCCCTCGCCGAGCGCGCCTGACCCGACCGGCCGCGGTGTCCGGAGTATTCCCCCGGGCGGTGTGGGGCACGGAACCCTCGCCCCGGCCTGTTCGGGGGAGCGGCGACCAGCAAGGCGTGCCTAACCTGGACCCATGAGCACCGAGGGCACCGTGAGCAGCACCACCGGCACCGTCCCGCGGATCCTCGTCGTCGGCGGCGGCTACGTCGGGCTCTACACCGCACTGCGGCTGCGCCGCAAGCTGCAGCGCGGCGAGGCCACCGTCACGGTCGTCGACCCCCGGTCCTACATGACCTACCAGCCGTTCCTGCCCGAGGCGAGCGCCGGCTCGATCCAGCCGCGCCACACCGTCGTGCCGCTGCGTCAGACGCTGACCGACGCCGAGGTCGTCACCGGCTGGGTGACCCGGGTCGAGCACGCGCGCAAGGTCGCCACCGTCCAGCCCCTCGAGGGCGAGCCCTACGAGCTGTCCTACGACGTGCTCGTGATGGCGGTCGGATCGGTCGCCCGGACGCTGCCGATCCCCGGGCTGGCCGAGTGGGCGTCCGGCTTCAAGAACGTCGAGGAGGCCATCGCGCTGCGCAACCGCGTCCTGGAGTGCCTCGACATCGCCGAGAGCGCGACGGACCCCGAGATCCGCGAGCGCAACCTGACCTTCGTGTTCGTCGGCGGCGGCTACGCCGGCGTCGAGGCGGTCGCCGAGACCGAGGACCTCGCGCGGTACGCGACGCGCTACCTGCGCAACGTCTCGGCTTCCGACCTGCGCTTCGTGCTCGTCGAGGCCACCGGCCGCATCCTGCCCGAGGTCGGCGAGGACATGGGGCGGTGGACCGTCGAGCAGCTGCGCGAGCGCGGCATCGACATCAGGCTTCAGACGCGGCTGGAGTCCACGGTCGACGGTCACGTCGTCCTGTCCGACGGCGCGACGATGCTCGCCGATACCGTCGTCTGGACCGCCGGCGTGCGCCCCAACCCGCTGCTGGCCGAGACCGACCTGCCGCTCGACGAGCGCGGCCGCCTGGTCTGCCGCGCGGACCTTCGGGTCGAGGGCGTCGAGGACGCGTGGGGCGCCGGCGACTGCACGGCGGTTCCCGACCTCACCGACCCCGGTGCCTACTGCTCGCCCTCGGCGCAGCACGCGGTGCGTCAGGCCAAGACCCTGGGCGACAACATCGTCGCGGTCATGCGTGGCTTCGAGCCTGCCGACTACGCGCACCACCACAACGGTTCGGTCGCGTCGCTGGGCCTCTACAAGGGCGTGGCGCAGGTCTACGGCGTGAAGATCAAGGGATTCCCGGCCTGGTGGCTGCACCGGACCTACCACGTGAGCAAGGTGCCGACGACCCGTCGCAAGGTGCAGGTCCTCACCGACTGGACCATCGCGTTCCTGTTCAAGCGCGACCTCACGAGCCTGTGGTCGATGCACGAGCCGTCCCGCGAGTTCGCGGCCAACGCCAAGGGCGAGCCCCCGGCCGGACGCCGCTGAGCCTCGCGTCGTTAGGCTCGAGGTCATGACGCAGAGCCTCGCGATCACCGTTCTCGGCCACGACCGGCCTGGGATCATCGCCGACGTCACCGGCGTGCTCGCCGAGCTCGGCGGCAACCTCGAGGACTCGTCGATGACCCTGCTGCGCGGGCACTTCGCGTGGACGCTGGTCGCCGAGGTGTCCGACTCGCCGGACGAGGTGGCCGAGCGGCTCGCGCACCTCACCGGGGAGGGCCTCGTCGTCTCCGTCCTACCGGTGGCCGGCCCGGAGGGCGCTGCGGTCGCGGGCTCCGCGTGGCTGCTCTCGGTGCACGGCGCCGACCGCCCCGGGATCGTCTCCGGCCTCACCGGTGTCGTCGCTGCAGCCGGCGGCAACATCACCGACCTGACGACCCGCCTGGGGGGCGGGCTCTACGTGCTGGTCGCCGAGGTCGCGCTGCCGGAGGGTGTCGACGTCGAGACCCTGTCCGCGCGGATCGCGGCTGCTGCCGAGCGGCTCGGGGTCCGCGCGACCTTGGCCCCCGCCGACACCGACGTCCTGTAGCGGCCGTGGCCCTCCTCGACGGGCGGATCGTCATGCCGCCGCTGCCCGACGGCCGGGTGCTGCCGGTGGTGACGGCACCTGCCGACGTGCTGTCGACGCCGTGCGTCGACGTCGACCCCGCAGATCCACAGGTCGTGCAGCTCGCGGCCGACCTGCTCGCGACGCAACGGGTCTCCCCGGGGTGCGTCGGGCTCGCGGCCAACCAGGTCGGGGTCGGCTGGCGGGTCTTCTCCCTCGACGTCTCCGCGCACCCGAAAACTCTTGTCTCGCACGGGGAATACGTCCTGGTCAACGCCCGCATCGAGTCGTCGTCGCGCAACGAGCGCTCGCGCGAGGGCTGCATGTCGGTGCCCGACTTCACCGGGGACGTGAAGCGCGCGTCGCGCCTTGTCGTCGTGGGGCTCCTGCCGGTCACGGGTGAGGAGGTGCGCCTCGACACCGACGCCTTCGAGGCACGCGCACTGCAGCACGAGCTCGACCACCTCGACGGATTCGTGTTCCTCGACCGGGTCGCCGGGGCGCACGCGGTCTTCCCGCGCCAGACTTACCTCTAGGCCCTCGTAGCCCAACTGGCAGAGGCACGCTGCTTAAACCAGCGACAGTGCAGGTTCGAACCCTGCCGGGGGCACTCTCCGGGGGCACTCTGGCTCCTCCCCCCTCCAAGCGCGCATCCCGGCCGATGCGCGCGTCGGGGGACCCCGCCGCTCGGCGGCCTGTCGGCGCCTGCGGCGCCTCCCTTCTCGGCCTCGCGGACCCCCGAAGGGGGTCCGCGAGGCCTCGGGCCGCTTCGCTTCGGGGCACTGCGCGGCTGGCTTCCCACCGACGCTCTGCGGCGCTCGGGTCAGCGGACTACGAGGACGGAGACGGGGGAGGTGCGGACCACCTTCTCGGCGTTCGAGCCGAAGACGAACTCGCGCGCCCGGGCGCGCTGGCCGGCGCCGACCACGACGAGGTCGGGCTGCTCGTCGTCCAGGACGGCGTTGACGGCCTGCGGGAACGTGCCCTCGAATACGATCGCGCGGGTGGTGACGCCGGCCGTCTGAAGCTGGTCCTGGGCGTACCGCGCGATGGCCTCGGCCTCCGGCTGGTCCTCGTCCACCGCGCCGTCGACGATCGTGGCGGCCGGGCGCTCGAACGACCACGCCTCGTCGAACGCGACCACCACGATCACCTCGGCGCCGGTCGCCAGCGCGAGGCCCTGGGTGACCTCGAGAGTCCGCGCCGACTCCGGGGTGCCGTCGATGCCGACGAGGATGCGCGCGAGCGGTGGCAGGCCGACGGCCTGCTGCATCGGTTCGGTCATGAGCGCACCCACTCCCCTCGGATGACGGACTCGGCATCGATCCCCGGCCCGAAGTCCACGCCGGCCGGATCCAGCTCGCCGTCCGGACGACCTCGTTTGATCCAGCGTCTCGCCACCGGGTAGAGGATCGCGCAGCCGGTCACCATGATCACGCTGATCCAGAACGAGACGGGCTCGGTGACCCGGGTCGACTTGATCAGCCACAGGGCGAGCGCGGTCGGGACCACCGCGATGGCCACTGCCCCGACCACGCCGCCGGGAACCTTGTAGGGCCGCACCATCTTGGGGAAGGTACGCCGCAGCACGATCAGAGCGGCGAACTCCAGCACGAGCGCCACCATGTTGAGGGTGATGTCGGCGTCGAGCAGCGACTGGAAGTCCAGGGCGATGAAGAACGCGAAGATGATGCAGCTCACGACGATCGAGGTCACCGGCGTACCGGTCCGGGGGCTGATCCGTGCCAGTGACGACGGCAGGTAGTGGTCGGCCGCCAGCACGGCCGGGATGCGCGATCCGGACAGCAGCAGCGAGGAGAACAGGCCGATCTGAGAGACCAGGGCACCGATGACGACGGCGCCCTGCAGCCAGGAGCCGCCGAGCGCACCGCCCGCGATGGCGAAGTCGCCGTTGTCCCAGAGCGAGGTGTCACCGTCGTGGATGCCCGAGGTGAGCGCGAAGAGCATGGGCAGGATGTAGGTGAGCATGATGAGCGGCAGCGAGACCAGCAAGGCGATCGGATACGTGCGTTTCGGGTTCTCGATCTCGCCGCCCACGGTCGAGACGGCGTCGAACCCGATGTAGTTCCAGATCACGATGGCGAGGCCGGCGCCGGCGGCCTGGCGGGGCGAGAGGCCAGGTGCCACGAAGGGCTGGAGCGGGTTGACCCCCGCGGTGGTGATCCAGTGGTAGAGGCCGAACCCGATCAGCAGCACGAACGGGGCCAGGATGACGACCAGGAACCCGAGCGAGGTGTCGCCGACCACCTTCGCGCCGCGGGCGTTGAGGTAGCCCAGCGGGATCATGAACGCCACCGCGACGAGCCAGTGCAGGTCGAGGGAGAACGCGCCGTCCCACATGCTGAAGACCACGTCGTTGCCGCGCTGCAGCGGTGGGAACCAGGTCGCGAGGTAGTCCACGAACAGCACCGGGTAGAGCGCCGTGTCCAGCCAGGAGGTGACCCAGCTGATCATGCCCTCCATGAACCCCCAGAACGCACCGAGGCCGATCTTGACCCAGGCGTAGTAGCCGCCCTCGAGCGGCAGCGCCGACCCGAGCTCGGCGTTCATGAGGGCGCAGGGCACCGAGAACAGGATGGGTACCGCGACGAGCAGGACCATCGTCATGCCCGGCCCGGAGCTCGACACCGCTGTCTCCAGGCCGTACGGGCCGCCGGACACGCTGAAGTAGATGAGGGCGATCAGCGGCCAGGTGCGAAGCTGCCGCCGGATGACGCGCAACGACACGTCCGACATCGCCCCTCCTCGCGCGAGCACGTGGGAGCGCAGCGTAGCGGCGTCCTGGTGCCGGAAGGCGGCTGACGGCACAACCGGTCCGGTGCCTCGACCGGCAGTGAGCGGGGCCGGTCAGCTGATGCAGGTGGCGTCGCTCGCGGTGCTGGGGCTGCTCCCGTCGGTGCTGGCGGGGCTGGCCGACTTCGTCGACGTCGTGCCGGCCGAGGACGACGCCGTGGCCTTGGACTTCGCCGGGTAGGCCGTGTCCTTGATCATCGCGGCCCACATCAGCTGGGCCGCAGGACGTACCCACTCGACCGTCGCGTGGTCGGAGCGACCGACGTTCGGCACCGTGTAGAACCGGATCGCACTCGGCTTGAGTCCCTGCAGGCTGAGCAGGAACTCCTGGAGGGCGTCGCCGGTGAGTCCGGCGTCGACGGTCAGCGACTGGGCCACCTTCGACAGCACGTCGTAGAGCTTCACGGGGTCGGTGACGAGACCGGCGCTCGTGGCCTGGCGGATCACGGCGCTCATGAACTGGTGCTGGCGGTCGATGCGCGACAGGTCGCTGCCGTCGCCGATGTGCCGCGCGCGCACCAGGGCGAGGGCCTGCGTGCCGTTGACGTGGACGTTCCCCTTGGGCAGCTCGAGCCCGCTGCCGACGAAGCCGGTCGACGTACGCCGCACCGGGTCCGAGATCGCGTGCGTCGTGCAGATGTCGACGCCGCCGAGCGCGTTGACGATCGCCTCGAAGCCGAGGAAGTTCACTTCGACGAAGTGGTTCACGGGGACGCCGGTGAGGTACTTGACCACGGCGATGACGCAGTTGCGCCCGCCGACCGCGAACGCGGTGTTGAACCGACCCGGTGGCGTCAGGGTGCCGTCGGTGGTGCCGTCGGCCCGGCAGCCGGGGCGCACGACCCAGGAGTCGCGCGGGATGCTCACGGCGAAGGCCGACTTCCGGTCCGCCGAGATGTGCAGCAGGAACGCGGTGTCCGAGTGGCCGTAGCCGCTGGAGTCCACCGTCGTGCCGTAGGCGCGCCCCTGGCCTGTGCGGGTGTCCGTGCCGACCACCAGGATGTTCTCCGGCGTGTTGGGCTCGGACGACGACGACGACGGGGCGGCGCTCGCCGCGACGAGCTGCCGGCCGAGCGAGGTGTCGACCGCGAGGTTGCCCTCCACGCCCTTGACCGCGGCGAAGCCGGCCCAGCTCGTGGCCGTCAGCAGCAGCGCCGTCACCGATGCGACCGCCGCGGCGATGCGCAGCGTTCTGCGGTGCCGAGGGACGTCCGAGCGCATTGGGAGATCCTAGATCTCGTCGCTGAGAGGACTCTCAGCCAGCGCAGGACTCCGGTGTCACCGCACCTCGAGCACGTCGGCCTCCCACTCGCCCGCCGGGCCGTGGACCGTGACCCGGTGGCCGGGTCGGCACCCCAGCAGGGCCCGCGAGAGCGGCGAGGCGATGGATACCCGCTCGTCGTCGAGCGCTGCCTCCACGGGGTGGACCGGGCGCACCAGCACCTGCTCGCCGTCGGGCATGCCCACAAGGACGCGGCTCCCGAGCACGACCGTCCCGTCCGAGCTCGGCGGTGCGGTGGCGGCACGACCCAGCGCCGCCTCGAGCCGTTGGGCCTCGGCGACGAGCCGCTCGAACGCCGCGACGTCGCGCTCGTCACGATCGCGGCCGGTGAGCAGGGGACGCAGCCCCGGCAGAGCCTCGGCGTAGAGCGACTCGAGACGCTGCTCGATCAGCACCCGGCCGTCGGCGGTCAGCAGGACCTCGACGGTGTCGGCGCGACGAGGACGCGACGGGCGGCGGGACGACGGGATGGTGCTCATGGCAGAACCTCCGACTCGGGGCGCGCAGCGCCCACCGGTGTCGAAGGTCTCCCGCCGCCGCACCCGAGGGCGCGACCCGCGGCGCCGGCCCATGGCCCGAAGGCCGAGGGCGTGCTGACGACACCGCAGCGAAGGGGTACTCCCCGTTCGATGATGGAACTACTGTTCCTGCTTCTGGTCGACGGTGTCAAGCGCCTCACGTCCACCTCACGCCCGGTTCGGGCGCGCCTCTCCGGGTCGCCGCACGTCGTGCGAGTCCGGGACCTCGGGTTACCGTTATCGGGTGACCTGGCCCGTCGGGGGCCGGGCCGCGATGTCCAGGAGGACTGCATGGCTTCCCGCAACCCTGTGCTCACGCGCGCGGCCGAGACCGCGACGGGCGAGGGCTTCGCCTATGACGAGGGCAAGGACGCCTACGCCCAGGCGGCCGGCATGGCTGCCACGGGCGCGCAGGCGACGAGCCTCGACGCGCTGAAGGCGGCCTACGACACCCCCGGGCCGGGCACCGGCCGCCTGACGCTCGACGACGTCATCGTGAAGACCGCCATCGCGTTCGTGTTCACCGTGGTCGGCGCCGTCGTCGGCTGGCAGCTCGCGCCGTCGATGCCGTGGCTGCTCTGGGTCACGATGTTCGTCGGTCTCGGCCTCGGCTTCGCCAACTCGCTCATGAAGCGGGTCAACCCCGCGCTCGTGATCGCCTACGCGCTCGTCGAGGGGGTGTTCCTCGGCGGCATCTCGTGGGCCTACAACCAGCTGGCGGTCGCGAACAACTACTACGGCATCGTCCAGCAGGCCGTGATCGGCACTCTCGTGGCGTTCGCCGTCACGCTGATCCTCTACAAGACCGGCGTCATCAAGGTGGGCGCGCGCACCCGCAAGATGTTCATGGTCGCGATGGTCAGCTACCTCGCCATCGGGCTGGTCAGCTTCATCTCGGCGCTGTTCGGCGTCGGTGGTGGCTGGGGCTTCTACGGCGTGGGCACGATCGGCATCGTGCTCTGCGTGCTGGGCGTCGGCCTCGCTGCCTTCAGCCTCATCATGGACTTCGACATGATCTCGCAGGCGGTCGCCATGGGAGCGCCGGAGCGCGAGTCGTGGCGACTGGCGTTCGGCCTGCTCGTCACGCTGATCTGGCTCTACCTCGAGCTGCTCAGGCTCATCTCGATCGTGGCCGCCAGCAACCGCTGAGGACCCGGCCGACCGGCACGAGTCACGGGCGAGGCCCCCGCACCCACTCGTGGGTGCGGGGGCCTCGTCGTCGCGTGGCTCGGCTCAGCCGAGCTTGCGGTGCGCCCGGGCCATGTCGGCCTCGTGGACGATCGCGGTGGCGAACCCGTGCGAGAGGCCGTGCTCGTCGCGCAGCCAGTTGACCTTCTCGTCGAACCGGGAGAAGGCCGGTCCGTCCTCGAGCGCGCGCATCCAGTCCTTGAGGTCACGGCCCGTCGCGGAGGGGAGTCGCTCGACGAGCTGCTGGTGGGTCTGCTCGGAGTGGCGGATCATCGGCGTCTCCCTGAAGGCTCGGCTCTGCTGGTGCGGTGCCCACCGTAGCCCCGAGGAGTCGGTCGATGGCAGGTCAACTCAGCGATTCGGCGGAACTTCTCTAGGCTCGCGGGTGTGGACGAGCCGAGGACGCCGACCGAGCGGTTCGAGGCCGACCTGCGGCGTACGGTGGACCGGCTGCGCACGCTGGGACTCGACCGGCTGAAGGCGTCCTTCGAGCCCGAACCGACCCGCGCCGACGCCGCCACGGCCGCTGCCCAGCGCCTCGCCGACGCCGCCGCCGACCTCGAGGGCGCTCCCCGGCGGACCGTGCCGCGGCTGGCCGACCCGGCCGTGGGGGACCAGCTCGCCGTGTGCGGGCACGACCTGCTGGCCGTTGCTGCCGTGTCCACGGACCGGGCCTGCGCCGACGAGGCGCTCACCCGTGCCGCGGACGACCTGCTCGGTCTGCGGCGCCGGATCTGAGCCGGCTCAGGCCGAGGGGAGCGCCGGGCGCGCCTCGTCCGGCACGAGCCCGACGGCCGCGCGGACCTCGGGCAGCAGCGCGTGCGCGCAGGCGAGGTAGCCCGCAGCGGACGGGTGGAACCGGTCGGCGGAGAAGAACCGCCCCGGCTCGGCGTCGAAGGCCTCGCCGAGGATCTGGGCGAGGGCGACCGGCCGGCCTCCGGCGTCGCGCACCGCGATGCTCTGCGCCGCCGCGAGCTCGCGGGACATGCGCCGCGCCACCTGGCGCAGCGGCGGCGCGAACGGTC
>Ga0302321_100001684_pt1 | contig 18979 bp, 10 predicted proteins | sample Fen_T0_1_FD_202505 | JGI IMG/M metagenome (GOLD analysis project Ga0302321, IMG submission 202505) | Peat permafrost microbial communities from Stordalen Mire near Abisko, Sweden - Fen_T0_1 | ecosystem: Environmental > Terrestrial > Soil > Wetlands > Permafrost | place: Sweden: Abisko...
CCATGATGCGCCCCCTCGCCGCCCTCTCCCTCCTTGCCCTCCTCGGCTGCCATTCCGTGACGACTCCCACGAGCCCCGCCCGTCCCAGAGGTCCGACCTTCTCCGCCAACGGCAACGCGCTGCTCGGGGAATGGAGCGGCCCCTTCGGCGGCGTGCCGCCGCTCGACAAGGTGCATGCGGCGGACTTCAAGCCCGCGCTCGAGGCCTCGATGGCCGAGCAGCTCTCCGAGATCGACGCGATCGCGAACGACCCCGCTGCGCCGAGCTTCGAGAACACCATTGCCGCGATGGAGAAAGCCGGCCGCACCTACGGCCGCGTGCGCACGATCTTCGACATCTTCGGCGCCACGCTCAGCACGCCCGAGTTCCAGGCGGTCGAGAACGAGATGGCACCCAAGCTCTCCGAGTTCGGCGACAAGATCGTCCAGAACGAGAAGCTCTTCGCACGCATCGCGGCCGTCTACGGGGCGCGCGAGAAGTCCAAGCTCACGACCGAACAGCAGCGCCTCGTCTGGCTCGACTATTCCAACTTCGTGCATGCGGGCGCCAAGCTCGACAAGGCCGCCAAGGCGCGCATGGTGGAGATCAACGGCAAGCTCGCCGGCCTCTTCGCGACCTTCAACCAGGACATCATGGCCGACGAGAGCGGCTACGCGCTGTACATCGAGAACGAGGCCGACCTCGCCGGTCTGCCGGACTCGATCAAGGCCTCCGCCGCGGCGGCCGCCGAGGCGAGGGGCAAGAAGGGCCAGTGGGCGATCCTGAACACGCGCTCCTCGATGGAGCCCTTCCTGACCTACTCCGACAAGCGCGAGTTGCGCGAGAAGGTCTGGCGCACGTTCTACAACCGCGGCAACAACGGCGACGCGAAGGACACGAAGGCGCTGATCACGCAGATCCTCGAGCTGCGCGCCGAGCGCGCGCAATTGCTCGGCTTCAAGACGCACGCCCACTGGCGCCTCGACCAGTCGATGGCCAAGACGCCCGAGGCCACGATCCAGCTGATGGAAGCGGTCTGGAAGCCGGCCGTCGCGCGCGTGCACGAGGAGGTCGCCGACATGCAGGCGATCGCCGACCAGTCGGGCGCGAAGATCACGATCGAGGGCTGGGACTACCGCTACTACGCCGAGAAGGTGCGCAAGGCGAAGTTCGACCTCGATCAGAACGCGATGACGCCCTACCTGCAGCTCGACAAGATGCGCGAGGCGCTCTTCTACACCGCGGGCCGGCTCTTCGGCCTGCAGTTCAAGCCGCTCACGGGCATCCCGCTGCTGGTCCCCGACGAGCAGGTCTTCGAGGTCACCGACGCCGCCGGCAAGCACGTCGGCCTGTGGTACTTCGACGCCTACGCGCGAACCGGCAAGCGCTCGGGCGCCTGGATGAACGCCTACCGCTCCCAGGAGCGCTTCGACCAGCCGATCACCACGATCGTCTCGAACAACACGAACTTCGTGAAGGGCAGCGGCGCCACGGGCGAGCCCGTGCTGATCAGCTGGGACGACGCCAGCACGATGTTCCACGAGTTCGGCCACGCGCTGCACGGCCTGCTCTCGAACGTGACCTACCCCTCGCTCTCGGGCACCGCGGTCTTCAGCGACTACGTCGAGTTCCCGAGCCAGCTGCTCGAGCACTGGCTCGAGACGCCCGAGGTGCTCAACAAGTTCGCGCTGCACTACAAGACCGGCCAGCCGATGCCCAAGGAACTGGTCGAGAAGATCGAGAAGGCCTCGACCTTCAACCAGGGCTTCGCGACGGTCGAGTACCTCTCGGCGGCGCTGGTCGACATGAAGCTGCACATGGCGGCGACGCCCAAGACGCCGATCGACCCCGCGGCTTTCGAGCGCGACACGCTCGCGGCGCTCGGGATGCCCAAGGAGATCGTCATGCGCCACCGCACGACGCAGTTCCTGCACCTCTTCGCCGACGACGGCTACGCCGCCGGCTACTACAGCTACCTCTGGTCGGACACGCTCGCCGCGGATGCCTGGGAGGCTTTCGTCGAGGCGGGGAGCCCCTGGGATCCGGCCACGGCGAAGAAGCTCAAGGAGCACGTCTTCTCCGTTGGCAACACGATCGATCCCGCCGAGGGCTACCGCGCCTTCCGCGGCCGCGACCCGGGCACGGCGGCGCTGATGCGCAAGCGCGGGTTCCCGCTGAAATAGCGCGGACCGCGCGAGGCTTGCTACGGGCCAGCGCGGGAGGGAGACTGCGCGCATGCACCTGCGCTCACGATCCACCGCGCTGATCCTCGTGGCCCTGCTCGCCCCCTCCTGCCGCAACGCCAACTCCGACGGCAGCTCGAGCGGCGCGCCGGGGCTCGCCCCGAGCACGCTCGGCGCGAGCGGCTGCATCGGTCCGAACCAGGTCTTCAGCGCGCCGCAGACGCCGGTCGCGGTGCCGCTCGCGACCGCGACGATCGGGCCGTACTCGCAGATCACGGCGCGCCAGGGCTCCGAACTGCTCTACCTCACGGGCGCCAACGCGACCGTCTTCGCGCTCGACGTGTCCAACCCCGTGCCGGTCGAGACCGAGGTCGTCGGCGCGGGTGCCGTTTCCTTCGTGCTCAGCCTGCAGGGCATCGCCGGCACGCCCGAGCTCTCGGGGGTCGCCGTGCTCGACGCGACGCACCTCGTGCTCGTCGAGCACCTCTCGAACACGCTCTTCAGCTGCGACTCCACGGCGCACAACTCGCTCGGCATCCACGCCGGCCTGCCGAGCACCACGCCGGGCTTCGCCGACGGACTCGCGAGCGGCTCGAGCGGCGTGGCGCGCTTCAGCTTCGGCGCGCCGACTCAGCTCGTGACCACGAACGACACGGATCCCTCGGTGCTCGTCGCCGATGTCGGCAACCACGCGCTGCGTCTCGTGAGCGGCGCCCCCGGCTCGCGCTTCGTGACCACGCTCGCCGGCACGGGCTCGGCCGGCTCGAGCAACGGCAGCCTCTCGTTCTCCTCGTTCAACGGCCCCTCGGGCGTCACGCTCACGTGCAACCACCAGGTGATCCTGAGCGAGCGCGGCGGCAACCGCCTGCGCTCGGTGCAGATCACCGGCCCCAATCCCTTCGGCGGCTGGTTCGGCTCGACGGCCACGGTCGCGGGCAGCGGCACGGCCGGAACGACCGAGGGCAGCAGCGCGAACGCCGAGCTCGACGCGCCGCTCGCGCCGCTCACGACCTCGGCGGGGGAGATCTACTGGATCGACTCGGGCACGGGCGTGCTGCGGCGCAAGAAGTCCGACGGCAGCTGCGATTGCCCGCTCTCGCTCGACTGCGCAACGGCCGTCACGACGCCCAATTTCCCGGCCGGCCACGCCTATTCGCTGACCCAGACCTCGAGCGGCGTGCTCTACGTGCTCGACGCGACGGGCGGCGTGCTCTGGCGCGTGAGCCCCTGAGGGAGCGCCTTCCAACCCCCGATCCGGGGCGCTAGCATCCTCGCTCCCCCCCCGCGGAGGCGCCGCGCGCGCAGCCGCACCCCACATCCAGGAGGAGTGCCTTGGGACACGGCCCCGCTGCGGAAGAGAACTCGAAGCCTGCGCTCGAGCACAAGCCCTACATCGCGGCCGAGCAGAACGTCGCCGAGTTCACGCCCAAGGCGGTGATCTTCGGCTCGCTGTTCGGGATCCTCTTTGGCGCCTCCTCGGTCTACCTGGCGCTCAAGGCCGGACTGACGGTCTCGGCCTCGATCCCGATCGCGGTGCTCTCGATCTCGGTGCTGCGCCTCTTCGGGCGCGCGACGATCCTCGAGAACAACATCGTCCAGACGATCGGTTCGGCCGGGGAGTCGGTCGCCTCGGGTGTGGCCTTCACGGTCCCGGCGCTGCTGTTCCTCTCCGCGGGATCGAAGGGACCCGAGTACTTCAACTACCTCACCATCATGACGCTGGCCGCATTCGGCGGCGTGCTGGGCGTGCTGATGATGGTGCCGTTGCGGCGTTCGCTGATCGTCGCGGAGCACGGCAACCTGCCCTATCCCGAGGGCGCGGCCTGCGCGGACGTGCTGATCGCGGGCGAGAAGGGCGGCAAGATGGCCGGCCTGGTCTTCGGCGGCGTCGCCCTTGCGGCGGTCTACAAGGCACTCAACACGATCTTCAATTTCTGGAAGGACACGGTCACCTTCGCGACCAGTGCCACATCCAAGCTGCCGAATGCGGTCGTCTCCTCCGAGGTCTCGCCCGAGTACCTGGGTGTGGGCTACATCCTCGGCCCGAAGATCGGCGGCATCATGGTCTCGGGCAGCGTGATCGCCTGGCTGGTCCTGATCCCGCTGCTGACCGTGCTCGCGATCCCCAACGCTTCGATCGACGGGCAACTGGCCTCGCTGGGATTCTCTGCGGCGAAGATCGACGCCTGGCGCCTCTCGAACGATCCCGAGCGCTACTACCGCGCCTATGTGCGACTGATCGGTGCGGGGGCGGTGACGATGGCCGGCATCATCACGCTCGTTCGCACCATGCCCACGATCGTGAAGTCGCTCATGGGCTCGATGGCCTCGATGAAGGGTGGAGTCGGCGGGGCAAGCCAGAAACGCACCGATCGCGATCTGCCCATCGGCCTGGTCGTGATCGGCACGCTCGCGCTGGCGGCGATCCTGGCGCTGCTCCCGATCCTGCCCGGCAGCCTGGGCGGGAAGCTGTTGATGGCCGTGCTGATGGTCGTCTTCGGCTTCCTGTTCGTGACCGTCTCCTCGCGCATCGTCGGCATCATCGGATCGTCCTCGAATCCGATCTCGGCCATGACCATCGCGACCCTGCTGGCGACCTGCGTCGTGTTCGTCGCACTGGGCCTGGGAGGCGAGGTCAACCAGCCGGTGGCACTGTCCGTGGGCGCGATCGTGTGCATCGCCGCGGCAAACGCGGGTGCAACGAGCCAGGACCTGAAGACCGGCTTCCTGGTCGGCGCGACACCGATACGCCAGCAGATCGGACTGATGATCGGCGTGGTGGTCTCGACGCTCGCGATCGGCCTCACGATCCGCGGCCTGGACACGGCCTTCGCCACGACGGCCGGCGGCCACGGGATCGGCGGGGACAAGTTCCCCGCACCGCAGGCGACGCTGATGGCGACGATCATCAAGGGCGTGATGTCGCAGAACCTCGACTGGAGTTACCTGCTGATCGGCGCCGGGTTGAGCGTGACGGTTTTCCTGTGCGGCGTCTCGCCGCTCGCCTGGGCGGTCGGCGTGTACCTGCCGATCAGCACCACGTTCCCGATCTTCGTCGGCGGGATCCTGCGCTGGCTTTGCGACAAGCTGCGCGGAGAGAAGGAGGAGAGCGAAATCTCGACCGGAATGCTCTTCGCCACCGGCCTCGTAGCCGGCGGCACGCTGACGGGCGTCTTCAGCGCGATCCTCAAGGCCATCCCCATGGGTGATTCGGACGTGCTGACCAAGTGCCAGTCGCTCGGTGAGAAGTTCCAGGGCGGCATCGGCATGAACCTGGACGTGTTCGCGACGATCTTCTTCGTGGGACTGGGCTTCGTCCTGGTCAAAGTCGCGATGAAGAAGACCGAGGGTCTGGCGAGCAAGGCATCGTGAGCGGGACGTCACCGGCCTTCCAGCCCGCCGTCCCGGCGAGCGAGATCCAGCCCGAGCTCACGCTGCGCGCGCTGCTGCTCGGCGCGTTCCTCGGCGTGGTCTTCGGCGCCGCCTCGACCTACCTCGCGCTGCGCGTGGGCCTGACGACCTCGGCCTCCGTGCCGATCGCGGTGCTCTCGATCTGGGCCATCCGGCGCAGGAACAACCAGCGCGCGATCCTCGAGCACAACATCGTGCAGACGACGGGCTCGGCGGGGGAGTCGGTCGCGGCAGCGGTCGTGTTCAGCGTCCCGGCGCTGATCTTCCTCGGCTATCCGCTGCAGGTCGGGCTCACGACGCTGATCGCGCTCACGGGCGGCTGCCTGGGCGTCTTGATGATGGTGCCGCTGCGGCGCTACCTGATCGTCAAGGAGCACGGCGTACTGCGCTATCCCGAGGGCAAGGCTTGCGCGGAGATCCTGCAGGCCGGCGAACAGGGCGGCACCAGTGCGGGCAAGGTCTTCGTCGGGCTGGGCGTCGGCGCCGCATTCAAGTTCTTCCAGGCGATCTTGCAAGGCGTCAAGGGCTCGATCACGACGGCGATCCCGGGCTTCAAGGGCGCCGTGCTCGGCTGCGACGTGGCGCCCGAGCTGCTCGGTGTCGGCTACATCATCGGCTACCGCACATCCGTGATGATGGTCGCGGGCTCGATCCTCTCCTCGCTCATCCTGATCCCGATGATCATGCTCTTCGGGTCGCTCGGCACGAGTCCGCTCTCGCCGGGCACCGTGCCCATCGCGCAGATGGACGATGGCACGATCTGGACCACCTACGTGCGCCACATCGGCGCGGGTGCGGTCGCGGCGGGGGGGATCTTCGCGCTGATCCGAGCACTGCCCTCGATCGTCTCCTCGATTCGCGCGTCCGCGAGCGGCCTCATGGGCGGGGCCTCGAAACTCGCTTCCGCGACGCTGCGCACGGAGCGCGATACGCCGGTCGTGGTGCTGCTCCTCGGCGCGGTCGGAATCGTGGCCTTCATCTGGGGCGTCCCGATCTTCCACATGAATCTGCTGGGCGCGTTCCTGATCCTGGCGCTCGGATTCCTGTTCTCGGTCGTCTCCTCGCGCATCACGGGCGAAGTCGGCTCGTCGTCTTGCCCGCTCTCCGGGATGACGATCGGCGTCTTGATGGCGATCTGCGGCGCGTTCCTGATCTGCGGCTGGGAGGGCTCGGCCTACAGCCGTCTGGCGCTCATGATCGGCGCGATCGTGTGCATCGCGATCAGCAATGCCGGTACCTGCTCACAGGACCTGAAGACCGGCTACCTCGTGGGTGCGACGCCGGTGCGCCAGCAGGGCGCGCTGCTCGTCGGTGTGCTGACCTCGGTCATGGCGGTCGGTTGGACTGCCTACCTGCTCAACCAGTCGGCCACGACTGAGACCGTGCTGGCCAAGCCCTTCGTGGTTGCGCCCGAGCGCCGCGCCGACGTGCAGTCGATCGACTCGCTGACGGACCACAAGAGCTACCAGTTCGTGCGCCTGCACACCGATGAGGTGCCCAAGGGCGAGAAGGAAGGCATCTACCTCGTCGACGCTCCGAGCGGCGAAGCGCGCATCCTGCGCGAGGACGGCATCGGCGCGGGTCGTCTGCAGGCGCCGCAGGCGCGGCTGATGGCGACCGTGATCGAAGGCCTGTTGACGCACAAGTTGCCCTGGGGCCTGATCCTGATCGGCGTCGCGATCGCCTGCTTCATCGAGTTGCTGGGCTTCCGCGCGCTGACCTTTGCCGTCGGCGTGTACCTGCCGCTCTCCTCGACCATGCCGGTCTTCCTCGGCGGCCTCGCGCGCCTGGTCTCGGACAAGGTCTACAAGCGCACGCCGGATGCCGAGGACGAGTCCGAAGGCACGCTCTACTGCTCGGGTGTGATCGCGGGCGCGTCGATCCTCGGGATCCTCGCCGCGCTGACCTCGTTCTTGAAGGGCTTCGACAAGGAGAACGGCTTCCATCCCGCCTTCGCGAAGCTCTTGGGACTGGGAACCTGGGGCGGCGACGGCTTCGGCCTCGTGATCCTGCTCGTGATCGGCTTCCTGATCTTCCGCGGGGCCGCGCCGCGCAAGAGCGGCTGAGAGCCGGCCATGGGCGCCCCCCGCGTCTCGATCCTGCTGCCCACGCGCGATGGGGAGCGCGACCTCGCACGGCTCTTGCCCGTGCTCGCGCGGCAGAAGCTCGAGGGCGGCATCGAGCGTCTGGCGATCGACACGGCGTCGAGCGACCGGAGCGTCGAACTCCTGCGCGGCAGCGGGTTCGAGGTGCAGACGATCCGGCCCGAGGAGTTCGGCCACGGCCGCACGCGCAATGCGCTGGCCGAGCGCGCGCGCGGCGAGTTCCTGGTCTTCTTCTCGCAGGACGCGCTGCCCGAGGGCGACGACTTCATCGAGCGCCTGATCGCGCCCTTCGCCGACGAGCACCTCGCCGGGACCTACGCGCGCATCCTGCCCAATGCCTCCGACGACGCGCTCACCGCGCGCAGCGTGCTCGCCGGGCCGCAGGCCTCCGAGCGACCCGAGCGCTTCGAGCTCGCGCAGGGCAAGCGCCTCGAGGACCTGCCGCTCGAGGAGGCCATGCGCATGCTGGCCTTCAGCAACGTCGCCAGCGCGGTGCGCGCGCGCGCCTGGAAGGGGCTGCCGTTCCCCGACGTGGTCTTCGGCGAGGATTTCGCCTGGGCCGCGCGCGCGCTGACCTCGGGCTGGAGCCTGGCCTTCACGCCCGGCTGCATCGTGCGCCACGCGCACCGCTACGGACCGCTCTCGGCCTTCGAGCGCTACCGCGTCGATGCCGCCTTCCACCGCCGCGCCCACGGCCACCGGCTGCGCCCGGGCCTCTTCGGCCTCGTGCGCGGGTTCGCCCACGAGTGCCTGCTCGACCTCGCCTACGTGCGCGCACACGGCGGCTGGAGCGCGCTCGCGCGCTCGCCTTTCCTGCGTGGCGGGCAGGTGCTCGGCCAGCTCTACGGCAGCCGCGGCTGGCGCAATCCCTTTCCGGGGCATGGGGCCACGCGCGAGATGGTCTAGCAGGCGCGCCCGCGAGTCGTTCTACTGTTCCACCCTGTCGGTCGATAAGCCCCCGCCATGCGCCCCATCCGCACGGTCTCCGTCCTCATGCCCACCTGGCAGGGGATCGAGTTCCTCGAACGCGCGCTGAGCGCGCTCGCGGGGCAGCGCTGCGCGCTCGCCTGGGACTTCCTGGCGATCGACTCGGGTTCCTCCGACGGTACCTGGGAGCTGCTCGGCCGCTTCTCCGAGACTTTTCCGGTGCCCTTCCGCCGTCTGCGCATCGACAAGCTCGAGTTCGACCACGGCGACACGCGCAACGAGCTCGCGGCGCGTTCGTCGGGCGACCTGCTCGTCTTCCTGACGCAGGATGCGATCCCGACTTCGCCAGTGTGGCTGGCGAAGCTCGTGGCCAACTTCCAGGACGAGCGCGTGGCCGCGGCCTACTGCCGCAACGTGCCGCGACCCGACGCGCAGCTGCTCACGCGGCTCTTCTCGAACCAGGACCCGGGCTACGCTCCCGGACGGCGCGAGCAGCGCATCCACGACCGCGCCGCCTATGCGCTCATGAACGCGCACGAGAAGCGCATCCTGTGGAACTTCAACGACGTCGCCAGTGCGCTGCGGCGCGAGCTGTGGGAACTGCATCCCTTCCCGCGCACCTGGTTCGGCGAGGACGTGCTGCAGGCGCGCGCGCTGCTGGAGGCGGGCCACACGGTCGTCTACGACGACGAGGCGACCGTCGAGCACAGCCACGACTACGGTCCGGAGGAATCTGCCGCGCGCGCGCGCGTCGACGCGCGCTTCAACGCCGAGTGGCTCGAGCGCACCTGCGTCGCCAGCAAGGCCGACGCGCGCGTGCTCGCCGAGCGCCAGCTCGCGCTCGACCGCGAGGCGCTGCAGTCGGCCGGCCTCTCCGATGCCGAGTACGGCAAGCAGCTCGAGCAGGCCGCGCGCCTGCGCAGCGCGACCTTCGAGGGCCTGTACGAGGGCGGGTTGACAGAGGTGCGCCACGCGCGCACGCGCGTGCTCGAGCGCGGCACGCTCTCGATCCTCTACGTGGTGCACGGCTTCCCGCCCGAGGCCTGGGCCGGGACCGAGGTCTACACGCTCAACCTGGCGCTGGAGATGCAGCGCCGCGGGCACAAGGTGAGCGTGCTCGCGCGCAGCGATCGCGGCGAAGGGCCGGATGGCACGCTGCGCGAGGACAGCTTCCGCGGCCTGCGCGTGCTGCGCATGCTGCGCCGCGATCCCGACCGGCGCATCTCCGACAGCTACCGCGACGAGCGCATCGAGGCCGCCTTCGGTGCGCTGCTCCTGCGCGAGCAGCCTGACCTGGTGCACTTCCAGCACCTGATCCACCTCTCGGCCGGCCTCGTGCAGGTGGCGCAGGAGCTCGACCTGCCGAGCGTGCTGCACTGCCACGACTACTGGTCGCTGTGCGCGCGCGTGCAGCTGATCCGGCCCGACGGCGTGCGCTGCGACGACGGCATGGACGCGGGCTGCTTCCTGTGCGTCAAGGAGCGCGCGCTGCGCTCGATCCCGCGCCTGAAGCGCATGGCCAACGCCACCTCGCGCGTTTGGGAAGCGCTCGAAACGGGCACGCGCAAGGGCCGCATCCTGCCGGCCGAGCTGCGCTCGCGCTGGGAGGGCTTCGGCGACATGGTCGAGCGGCGACCGTACGTCGTGGGCTGCTACGCCGCGGCCGATCTGCGCATCTCTCCGAGCCGCTTCCTGCGCTCGATGCTGGTCGAGAAGGCCGGACTCGACGCGCACACGACGCTCTTCTCCGACAACGGGCTCTCGACCGGCCACCTCGCGGCGCTCGAGAAGCGGCCTGACCCGGAAGGCCGCGTGCGCTTCGGCTTCGTCGGATCGCTGGTCTGGTACAAGGGCGGCGAGACGCTCGTGAGGGCGCTCGGCGAACTCGATCCGGCGCGCGCCGTGCTGCACGTCTGGGGCGACTTCAAGCCCGGCGAGGACGCGCACCACGCCGAACTGCAGCGCCTCGCCGGTCCGAACGTGCAGTTCCGCGGCCGTTTCGACAACGCCCGGCTGGCCGAGGTCTACAGCGAGATCGACGTGCTGGTGGTGCCCTCCTTGTGGTGGGAGAATTCCCCGATCACGATCCACGAAGCCCACCTCCTGCGCACCCCCGTCGTCACGAGCGGCATCGGCGGCATGGCCGAGTTCGTGCGCGACGGCGTCGACGGCCTGCACTTCCGGCCCGGCGACGCGGCCGATCTCGCGGCCAAGCTGCGCCGTTTCGTCGACGAGCCCGGCCTCGCCGCGCAGCTCTCGCGCGCGTTCCCGCTGCTCAAGACGCTCGAGGAGGACGGCGCCTCGATGGAGTACCGCTACCGCGCGCTGTGCGCCGCGCGCGCCTCGTTCGGACCCAAGCCGCTGCGCGCGCGCTCTCTCTGGGAGCGCGCGGGCATCGGCACGGCGCGCCGCGAGGGCGCCTGCGAGCAGCAGGGGGCGCAGATGCTGCTCCTGCGGCCGGGTTCGGCCGCGGAGTACGACCTCTCGGCCGCCGCCGGCGGGCCGCGCAGCCTGCGCGTCGAGCAATTCGCGCTCGGCGCGGAGCGCACGCTCGAGCTCGGCCTGCGCGTGCTCGTCGATGGCGTCGAGGTGGGGGAGATTCCCGCGCGCATTTCCGCCGGTGCCGACGAGACCTTCGTGCACGCACTCGAGCTCGAGCTCGCGCCGCAGGCGCGCGTCCTGCGCCTCGAGCCGCTCGCGGGACGGCACGCGCGCGTCGCGAGACTCGTGCTCTCCACGCGCCCGCGCCCGCCGCAGGGGAGCCCCGCGTGAGCAACTGGTTCAAGTGGTTCGGCAAGCCCGACTCGCGCGCAGAGGAGAGCTCGGGCTTTCCCTTCGAGCTGCGTGTGACGCCCGGGCCGCCGCCCGCGCGCGCGGCGCTGCCGCGCGCCTCGATCGTGATCCTCAACCTGAACGGCCGGCACCACCTGCAGGGCTGCTTCGAGTCGCTCGCCAAGCTCGACTACCCCAAGGAGAAGCTCGAGCTGATCCTGGTCGACAACGCCTCCAACGACGGCAGCATCGAGGAAATGCGCCAGCAGCACTCGGACGTGCGCCTGTTCGTCAACGAGCGCAACGTGGGCTTCGCCGCCGGCTGCAACCAGGGCGCGCGCGAGGCGCGCGAGCCGGGCGTCTACGTCTTCCTCAACAACGACATGCGCGTCGAGCCCGAGTGGCTGCGCGAGCTCGTGGCGCCGATCGTGCGCGCGGAGTGCAGCGCGACGACCTCCAAGATGCTCAGCTGGGACGGCAAGCTGCTCAACTCGGCCGGCGGGGCGATGAACTTCCACGGCATGGGCATCCAGGTCGGCATGGACGACCCCGACGAGGCGCGCTACTCGACGCCGCGGCGCACGCTCTTCCCCTGCGGCGGCGCGATGGCCATCGACGCGCAGGTCTTCCGCGAGTGCGGCGGCTTCGACGAGGAGTTCTTCGCCTACTACGAGGACGTCGATCTGGGCTGGCGCCTGTGGGTGCAGGGCCACGAGTCGCACTACGTGCCGAGCTCGGTCTGCTACCACCACCACTCGAGCACCAGCAAGCGCCTGCCGCTCGAGATGCTGCGCCTGATCCAGGTGCGCAACCCGCTGCTGGCCTGCTTCAAGAACTACGACGAGCACAATCTGCGCCTCTTGCTCGGGCCGCTCTTGGCGCTCGCGCTGCGGCGCACCTGGATGATGATGGGCATCCCCGACGAGCAGTCTTTCCGCATCGAGCACGCCATGGATCCCGCACCCGCGGGCATGAAGCGCCTCTTCGACCGCGCGCGCTCGAGCCTCGAGAGCGAGGTCGACGTGCGCCGCGTGGGCATCTCCGACCTCCTGGCGGTGAACGATCTGCTCGGTCGCTGGGAGCACTGGTCGAAGCGCCGCGCGGAGGTGCAGGCGCGCCGCAAGCGCTCGGATGCCGAGATCTTCCGCCTGTTCCTGAAGCCGCACTGGTGCATCGAGGGCGAGCGCGGCTACGAGGAGCTGCAGCGCGGGCTGACGGCCTTCTACGGACTGGACGAGCTCTTCGGGCCGGATCGGCTGCCCAAGGCGCGGAAGTGAGCCGGCCGGCCCTTCAGGGGGCCGGTGCGTGAGCCGTGGCCGGCGCGAGCGTGATGTTCACCTCGCGGTCGTGCGTGTTCACGCCCCCGCTCGCGAAGTCGATCACCAGGCCGATGATCCCGCCGAACACGATGTTGCCCCAGACCCAAGGCGAGATGTGCTTGCTCGAAGTGAGCGTGCCGTCGGCATAGCCCGCGAGTTCGAACCTGAACTCGACGTCGACATCGTCAGGAACCTCGAGCTTCGCCGGCGTCGTGCCCTTGGCGCCGGTGTTCGTCGTGAAGCTCGCCCCCGAGGGGCTCGAGTTGACGTTCAGCACATCGTGCCGGCCCGTCATGATGCTCGCACACGAACTGAACGAGAGCGGGGCAACGAGCGCGAGCGCGGCGAGAAGGATTCGCATGGTCAGACCTCTCTATGGGAATCGGAGGGATCAACGAGCGGGGAAGATCGCAGTCTAGTCAGCGGCCGAATTCCAGGCGGGCAATTCCTGGGTTGGCTGTGCGTCCCCCTCAAATGAACCGGCCGCGCCTTGCGGCGCGGCCGGCGTGTGCGAGTCGTGAGACTCAGCAGCTCACTTCGCCTTCGCGTCCGGGGCGGCGTCGCCGCTCCAGAACTCGATCGAGTTGGAGATCACGTAGTCGCCCCAGAGAGCGATGCTGCCGACCCACGAGCCGACGAAGAAGAAGATCGCTTCGTTGCCCCACTTGCTGTCGGTGGCCTTGGAGTTCCAGTCGTGAACGGCGTTGAACCACTTGTTCGGGCCCAGGCAGCTCGTGCCCATCAGGGTGAGGCCGAGCACGCAGGCGAGGAAAGTCTTCTTCATGTGTTTGATCTTCTGTTCTTGGATAGGGGGGGTAGGCGCGCCACGCGCCCGCCGCAGGGCACTTCTATACCTGCCGGCGGGGGCAAGATCCACCCCCCTGCGGCCTAGCGCTCGATGGGGGTGATCTTGACGTTCCGGAACTGGATCCGGGCGCCCTCGGATTGCAGGCAGATCTGGCCCGGGATCTCCTCGCACCAGCTGGCCGTGTTCTGCAGCACTCCGTTGACCACGAGGCGCAGTTCCCCGCCGTCCAGGGTGATGTCGTAGCGGTTCCATTCGCCGATCGGCTTCTCGTTGGTCGGCGCCAGCTTGGCCGTGTGGCGGCCGTCCGTGCGCAGAGCGTCCACTTGCATCGGGAAGGCGTCGATGTTCCAGATGTCGCCCGCGTTGCGGTGCTCGAGCTGGGCCTCGATGCTCGCCGGCCAGACCTTGTCCGGGCCGTGACGGCGCATGAGCACACCGGAGTTGCCCGGCGGCTGTCCGGGGACGTGGCGCCACTCGAGCGTGAGCGCAAAGCTCGTGTACTCCTTCTCGGTGCGCAGGTAGCCGATCGGCGTACCCTTGCAGTCGAGCACGCCATCCGCCTGCACGCTGAAGACGTCCTCGAGGCGCACCTTCGGGTCGTCGCAGTAGAACTTCCAGCCGGTGAGGCTTTGCCCGTCGAAGAGCGGCTGTTCGGAGAGCCGCCGGCCGGGCACGCGCGGGTTGGTGGAGAGGAATTCGACCAGGTCGCGCAGCTCTTGCGCAGAGAGGCCGGCGGCCACATCGGCGGGCATGGCCGAGACCTTCTGGCGCGTGCGCGAGGCGATGTCGGCGGCGGCCAGCACGTGGCGCTGCCCGCTCGTGTCGCGCACGACCAGCGGATCGCCGTCGGAGACGAGGAAGCCCGGCACGAGCTCGCCGTCTTTCGTCTCGAACAGCCAGGTGTCGTAGCCGAAAGCGATCGCGGCGCTCGGCTCCTGGATCGACTGCAGGATCTCCTTGCGCGCGTACTTGGTCGAGAGGCCCGAGAGATCGGGACCGATCTCGCCGCCGCGGCCGAAGTAGCTGTGGCAGGTCGAACAGCGCGCCTTCTCGCCGAAGAAGATGCGCGCGCCCTCGCGCGCGTCGCCGGCGAGATGCAGCACCTCGAAGCCCGAGGGCTTGGCCGAAGCTTGCGCCGGGAAGTACTGCGTCGCGAGCGCGCGCACGCTCGGGTCGGGAGAGCCCGGGATCGCCGCCGCAGCAGCTGCCTTGCCGGCCTCGCTGAGCTTCCCGCCCGCGGCTGCGCCGAGTAGCGCCAGGCTGCCCTCGCGGCTCGCGCACAGTTCGCTCGCTGCGGCCGCGCACTCGGATGGGGGCGCGTCGCGCTTCTCGAGCGTCGCGATCAGCGCGCGCTCGCGCGTGCGGTCGCGCGGGCGCGCGAGCCAGACCTGGAACTCGACGCCGTCGCTGCAGCCCTTGTCGAGGCCCGTCTTGTCGAGGCCCACGCTCGCGCGCAGGCGCGTCGCACCTTGCGGCACGGCGTAGACGATGCGGCTCGGCGCGTGCGTGCCGATGCCCTTGACGGGCTTGCCGTCGGCGAGCGCGAGCTCGCCGCCCTCGCAGTCGGCATCGATGTGCACGCTGCCGTGGCCGGACTCGGCCGAGATCCAGGTAGTGCCCGCGAGTGGCAGCTCGCCGCCGGCGGTCACGAAGCGCGGCGCGATCCAGTCGCTCCAGTCGCAGCCGTTGCCGGCACCGGGCTCGACGCGCAGCTCGACGCGTTGCGCACCGGCGAGCTCGAGGTCGAGTTCCTTGCGCTCGCTCTTCAGCGTGCCGCTCTTCCAGGAGAGCACGGCCGGGTCGAGGTCGCCGTGCTCGAGCTGCGGCGCGAGTCCGTAGGTGGACCAGTCGTTGGTCGCGCGCTGCTCGGTCCACCAGCGCGCGAGCTCGCGCACATCCGCAGGTCCGCCGAGCGCCACGGTCAGCATCGCCTCGGCGCCTTCGCGCTCCTTCACGAAAGCCAGGCTCTCGACCGCCTGCTTGCGCTCGGCCGGGGTGAGCTGCGGCGCCATCGCGCGCGCGAGCAGATCGGGCACGAGCACGGCGGGGTGCAACCGCCAGGCGAGTCTCGCGGTGCGCGGGGTCCAGCGCAGCGGGTCCTTCTCGAGCGTCGCGCGCTGCGTGAAGAACATCTCCGCCAGGCCGCTGTAGGCGCCGTAGAGCGCCTCGAGCAGCCAGGGATCCTCGCCGTCCCAGCGGTCGAGCAGCGCGCGCGGGTCGAGACCGGTGAAGGCATGCCAGCGTCCGGTGCCGTCGATGTTCCAGCGCAGGCACAGCGCGAGCTCGCGCAGCACGGCGGGGTCCTTCTCCTTCAGCTCCTCGCCCTCCGCGAAGAGTCGCAGCGGGTCGCGCGCCTCCTCGAGGCGCATGCGCTCGAAGGCGTGGCGCCAGGCGCGCAGCACGGTCACGCGCAGCTCGGGATCGGGATCGTTCCTGTACTCGAGCGTCCTCGCGAGGCCCGCCTGCCCCATCCCGGAGAGCGCCCACAGCGCACGTGCCACGAGGCGCGGTTCCTTGGTCGCGAGCAGCGCGTCGAGCGCGGGGACGGCCGGCGGGCCGATGGCGAGCAGCGCCGCGACCGCGCTGCCGCGCACGCTGACGGAGGGCGAGCGCAGCGCCTCGACCGCGTGCGCCGGCGTGTCGAGTTCGATCTTCGGCGCGCGCGTGCGGTCGCCCTTGGGTGCGATGCGCAGGATGCGGCCGCGCGCTTCCTTGTCGCCCGCCGCGTGGCCGCCGACACCCGGGTCGTACCAGTCGGCGACGTAGATCGCGCCATCGGCGCCGACGCACACGTCGCTCGGCCGGAACCAGCGCCAGTGCTCGTCCTTCGCGTCCTCGCGCGCCTTCAGGAACACGCCGTGCTCGAGCGTGTAGCCCGCACCCTTGCGCACCGGCCGGTGCGACCAGATGCAGTTGCGGCCCGCGTCGCAGCCGAGCATCAGGCCGATGTCGGCCTTGGGCAGCAAGCCGCCCTCGTACATGCACACACCCGTCGGTCCGCCGGCACCGTCGATGCACGAGGTCGGCAGCACGCCCGGATCCTCGCTGTGCCAGTGCGCGACCTGCGTGCTCTGGCCCGGCCGGCGATCCGCGCTCCAGTAGCGCGCGCCGTCCTCGCTGAAGTAGCCGTAGTTGCCCGACTCCATGACCCACAGGCTGCGCGTCGCCTGGTTGCCGTCGTCGTCGTTGTCGCTCTGGAAGAGGTTGCCGAACGAATCGAGCGCGACCTCGTAGTTGTTGCGGAAGTTGTGCGCCAGCACGCGCAGACGATCGCCCTTGGGCGAGACGCGCAGCACGAGGCCGCCGGTGTAGACGCGCCCATCGTCGCTCTCGAGCTTGGGCTGGTTGTCGGAGTCGCTCGGCCCGCCGCCGCGGTAGATCGAGCCCGAGCGCAGCGTCCAGCCGCGCTTGTCGGTCACGATGTGCGGTCCGGCGTTGCCGACCGTGCCGTACCACTCGCCCTCGGGTCCCTGCACGATCGAGTGCAGGCCGTGGTCGTGGTCGCGGCCGCCAAAGCCCGTCAGCAGGACCTCGCGCTTCTCGGGCACGTCGTCGCCGTCGGCGTCGGTGTAGACGATCAGGTCCGGCGAGCAGGAGACGATCACCTGCTTGCCCGCGACGCAGATGCCGAGCGGCGCCACGAGGCCCTTCTCCTGCACGAAGACCTTCGAGGAGTCGCACACGCCGTCGCCGTCGGTGTCCTCGAGGATCATGACGCGGTCACCCTCGTCGTGGTGCAAGCCCGGATTGCGGCCTTCCCACTGGCGGTAGTTGACGCCCTCGGTGACCCACACGCGCCCGCGCGCATCGACGTCGATCGCGGTCGGGTTGTAGAGCTGCGGCGTGTCGGCCCACAGGCGCACCTCGAGGCCGGGCTCGAGCTCGAACGCGGCCGTGAGGTCGCGCGGGTCTTGCGGCAGGGCGGCGAAGAGGAGCGGCAGCATCAGCATCGATTCAAACCTCGATCTCGGGTCCGATTTCTTCCTGGGAGGCGAGCAGCGTGCGCACGTGGCCGAGGCCGGCGCGCTCGAGTTCCGCGCGCGCGGCTTCGAGCGCGCGTTCGGGAGCGTTGGTCTTCTTCGAGAGGTGCGCGATCACGAGCGTATGCAGGTTCGCCCCGGCGAGCAGGTGCAGCATCGCTGCGCCTTGCGCGTTCGAGAGGTGGCCGCGGCCGCCCATGATGCGCCGGCGCAGCATCTCCGGGTAGGGACCGCAAGCCATCAGCTCCGGATCCCAGTTGAACTCGAGCACCAGCACGTGCGGATCGGCGAGCACGCGCGCGACCGCCTCGTCGGGCCGGCCCATGTCGGTCAGGATCACGGCCTTGCGCCCGCCCTGTTCGAAGCCGAAGGCTACCGTCGGGTCGCAGTCGTGCGGCAGCGCGACGGGCTGGATGCGAATCGCATCCTGTCCGGCGCGATTGGGCACGTCGTAGGCGCTGCCGATGCGCAAAGTGGCGAGCGACTTCGCGCGCTTCGCCGAAGGATGCGTCATCATCGCCTCGGCGCAGTGCAGCGTGCCGTGCGCGCGCTTGGCGAGCATGCCCACCGAGCGCGCGTGGTCGAGGTGGCCGTGCGTGACGAGCACGTGGTCGATCGAGGTCGCCACGATGCGCGCCGATTCCAGGCGCGCCTCCATCTCGATCCGGCCCAGGCCCGCATCGACGATCAGCGTCGTCTCGCCGCCGCGCACGAGCGTCGAGTTGCCTTCGCTTCCGGAGGAGAGGACCTGCAGGCGCATTCGGGTGGGGAAGCCTATGCGAGCTTGCGCGCGCGCGCGAGCGCGAGCACGAGGATCAGCGCGCCGAAGCTCGTCCAGGCTCCCAGGCGCAGCGAAAAGGCCTCGAACTTGGTGCGCACGAGCACGCGGCCGGCGGGCACGAGCACGGCGCGGTAGAAGTCGCCCTCGCGCTCGATTTCGGCGTCCTCGCCGTCGATCACGGCCTTCCAGCCCGGATGCCAGGCCTCGTGGAACACGAGGCGCCCGCCGTGGGCGCTCTCGACCACGGCATCGAGCCGGTCGGGAGCCTCGCGGCGCTGGAAGATCTGCGCTTGCGGATCTCCCACGAGGTCGGGCGTCGAGCGCGAGCCGGCATGCTCGCTCCACGAGCGGCTCTCGAGGAGCGGGATCCAGGCGACCGCCGCGAGAGCGACTCCCAAAGCCAGCGCCACGAGCATGCGCCGCGCGCGCAGCAGACAGGCGACGAGCGCCACGGCCAGCGCCGCGAGGCTGCAGCTCGGCACGCCGCCGAGGATCGCGAGCGCGCTCGCGCCGACGAGTTCACGCCCGCGCTGCTTCTCGATCGCCCACAGCATCCACGGCAGCCAGAGCAGCGCGTCGAGCGCGTTGGGGCTCGCCAGTCCCGCGAGGCACAAGCCCGCGACCTGCGCCGCGAGCGCATCGAGCCAGGCGACGCGCGCGCCAAAGCGCGCGACGTGCCAGCACCACGTGCCCCATCCGAGCAGCCACAGCGCG
>Ga0302321_100001686_pt1 | contig 18965 bp, 19 predicted proteins | sample Fen_T0_1_FD_202505 | JGI IMG/M metagenome (GOLD analysis project Ga0302321, IMG submission 202505) | Peat permafrost microbial communities from Stordalen Mire near Abisko, Sweden - Fen_T0_1 | ecosystem: Environmental > Terrestrial > Soil > Wetlands > Permafrost | place: Sweden: Abisko...
CATTTCTCATCGACCAAGAACATTTCGGTTTCTACTTGGCGGATGTTTCAGGGCACGGTGTGTCGTCCGCGCTTGTCACGGTACTTCTCCGAACCTTCGTGCAAAGGCAAGTAGCAAGCTACGTTCGAAGCGGGGACAACTTGGTACTGTCGCCAGCTCGACTGCTCACGCGTCTCAATGAAGAAATGGCGCGCGATGACCTGGAAAAGCACCTAACCATCTTCTACGGCATCATTGACTTGACCGAAGATGCACTTTTGTACGCTAACGCGGGGCATTTTCCTTGGCCAATCCTGTGTGATGGCTCAGAGGTAACGGTGCTCGAACAGCCGGGAGTGCCGGTGGGTATGGTTCCGGGTACACGTTACGAAGAGTATCGGCAAAAGCTCGGGCCCAATCTGAGCCTCGCGGTGTTTTCAGATGGTGTGCTTGAAGTGCTGCCGCAAACCGGTGTTGACGCGAAACTGAATTACCTGCGCGAGTTCTTTGGTAGGCTTGACGTGAGCGTCGAGCAGGCCCGAACGGAGCTTCACCTAGACGACGGCTCTTCGCTGCCTGACGACGTTGCCGTGCTTCTCATTCAGCGTGGAGGAAATGATGGCAACCATGCAGGCGCCTAGAGCGTTTTACGGCCGACTCGATCACTCGCTTGTCCTTGTTCTAAAGGGTCAAGTTCGCTACATGACGGCCAGAGCATTGCGCACGTTCATCGACGGTCTTCTCACTCAAGAGGGGAACGATACGATGATCATCGATTTACGTGAACTTGAAGCCATTGACAGCACGGGTATGGGCCTCTTGGCGCGGCTAGGGCGCACCACGCTTGAACATGGTCGACGTTCGGTCATCGTCTGTTCCGTCCACGACGTGATGACGTGTTTGCGTTCGGCGGCTTTCGACACGCTCTTCATCATCGTCGACAAATGGCCGTTCGATGAGGAAATAGCAGTATCCGAGGTGCCGCTCGATAGTCGCGACCTTCGACCAGATGTCATGGGCAGGGTAATCCTGGAAGCGCACAAAGATCTGGCCGCTATGAGCGACGAGAACCGAGCCGCGTTTGCCGGCGTTATTTCGGCGTTGGAAGCCGATTTGAACCGCAAACGCGATACCACCTGCGAATAGTTCGAGCGAGCGTGCGACATCGGACATCGACGCAGGCGGGCCAAAGTGCCTTCAAACTAGAAGCACAGGATTGAAGTCTGGATGCCGACTGTGTAGGCAGAAAACTCATAATCCGTTGACTTCTGATCATTGGCGTTCTTGAACGTCGTCTTTGTGGTTGCGGAGCCAATTACATTCAAGCCAATCGACCAGTCGCGGATGACGTGCCAATCATAGCCGCCAAACACGCTTCCGCCGAAACCCGCCCCGTAAGAGGCGCCGTTATTGGCGAGGTTCGTGACACTCAACATGCCGATCCCAAAGGATGCGCCCAGGTGCCAATTCGAGGTCAATTTCGGGTAGAAGTCAACCAATAGCCCTATCTCGGAACTCGCAGCCATTGCTAGATTGGTTGCCTTTTCTACAGTTCCGTCAGTTGCCGTAACCGTTGCATTGCGGAACGGACCACCTCGAAAAGGGCCTTGTGTCTGCGCCGTCTGGATTGTACCGGCAAGCACCAACCCGGGCGCGATGCTTCCGCCAAGAGAAAGGCCGAAGTTCGAGCTAAACCCAGTAATTCTGGCAGAGCCGGCGGGGCCATTTCCGCGAAACGCTAGAACGCCAGCTCCCGAATTCGCGCGGAAGTAGAAGCCTCGATGTGCAGGCCCATTAGTATCTCCACTGCGAGTGCTGGCGGGCTCAAGCGGCGTTATGTTTGTTGGTTTTGCCGCCGCGGTGACGGAAAGTCCGCTCTGTTCGGCGGGTTTGGCGCTTGGCTGCGCTCCTGTTTTCGGGGTTACGTCTACGGCTGCGCCAGCCTTGCCCGCTGCGTTGGCGGTTGGCGACGGTTGGTTGGACTGTTCCGGAAAACCTGCCGCTGCGTCGTCGGTTGCGGCGGGCTGTGCCGTAGCAGGCTGTGCCGTAGCAGGCTGGATTGCGGTGGGTGCGGGGTTTTCTGCGGCCCGACAGTAAGACGAACTGAATAGTAGAGCTGTCGAAATTGCGACCGCTGATTGGCAAGTGGCTTCGAGTGAGCGGACGCGTGTCGATCGAAGGAGTTTCATGGTGGCCTCTGCCGTGTCTGCTTTGCACGTGGATACTACAACCCCCAGCGGGTAGACCAGCAAAACACGTCGAGTTGAAGTGCCCCAGGGGCTACCGCGCGTTCCAACATTCATCGCATTTTGTTGCAAACCCGGACGAAGCACAGGCCGTACCGGTTCCGCTGGGTGTTCGCCCAAGCCTCGGAATATCTATTTTGCGTATCCCTTTGGGGTACGCCAGCGAGGCGCGACTTGAAGCTCGAGCACTTCAGCGTAAAGACCGATGTGGGCGCAGTGATCCATCTTGTCGTTTCCCCGATAGCCCCGTTCATGAAACCCTTCGCGATCGTAGGACGAGATGAGTTCGAGCCCCATTGTCCTGCGACGTGAGCCGTGAAACGGCCTTGGGGAACCACCGACGTACCAAGTCAACAGGTGTGCCGTCTCAGTCGTCGAGGCATATCCGGGAGGAATGATCGACGAATGGCTCATGAACATGAGATTCAGTTTGCTGTTTGCTGCGCGCTTTGCAAACGTGGCAACGCTCTGTATCTGCCGCAAATCAACGTGTCCATCGACGTAGCCCGCGTGCAGTGCGTCAAGCAGGATAACTGTGTCCACGCGGCGTCCCAAGGGTTGTCCGAGGATGCGGACCACGGCACCGTAGCCGGCGCTCCACGCGGAAAGCCCGACATGCTTGGCATGTGCGCGTGGGTTGCCGGTTGCTTTGGCTACGGCTGTTTCTACGCTTGCTAGGTACTCCTCAAACGCAGTGGGACTCTCAAATGCATCTTCGTAGGGTCCGGAGCCAATGCCCAGATCCACTGACACGAAAACCGCACCAGTCATTGCCTTGACCCATTCCTTGCGTACGGGCTCGTGGCCATGGAAATGAAACATCACATCGAAACTGCCATCTTTGCGCAAACCGCCGCGGACCGGGCGAAGGTATTGCCCCATGCGCACGTCGCGATGCCACCCGCCATAGGTGCCAAACCCAGGATCAGGCGTTGCGCAAGGGTTGATGCCGCGCACCTCGGCACTGGTCTGCGTTTGCGTTGATGAGTCAGGCTTTGCGGTTACCCATTGCGGGAGCTTCAATGGTTCGCCGAGTGCGCCCAGGGGAAACGTCCCAATTGCCAAAGCACATGACAACGAGAGCAGGTTCGTTACTCGAGGTGAAGGTCGGCTTCGAGGCAGTCGTTGCAACTTCAACGCCCGCGGCAATGTGGAGTATTTGCTCAATAGGGCCAAGACAATCCGTGCGGCCCCCGAACGGGGCAGCGAGTTGCAAGACGGTGTTCCGCGAGTTGATGCCAATGTGGGGGCCTTTTGGGCTACGCCTTTTGGAATAGCAACCTTCCTTAGCGAACGCGATAGTGTCGGTCCCGTGTCCTGTCCGGGCAGCGGTTCTGGCTGAAGGTGCAGACACGTATCGCAGTTCCCTCGCAGCGGCACGAGTTGCGGAAGCCTTGCTCAACCTCACACCAAGCGACGGGCAGCGGCCTGCGTCCCGATCGAACCTGATGGGGCGCGCTAAAATCCGGGGTCTCAGCTTCGACGACCGGATGGCGCCAACCCAGCAGTTAGGGCGCAATACCCGAGCTATGTCGTTTCTCACGACGACACAAACCCCAAACATCCACAAAAACCCGCCAAAATAGCCTGTTACAATCTGTTACGACTGGGAAATCAACGATCCACACCTTTGGGCCATCCTCCGTTTGTCGGACGGAGACGACCCATCGTGAAAAAGCTTATCGTTGGTGTGATCGCAGTCGGGATCGCTGTGTTGGTTGCTTGGGCTGGGCGGGCCGCGGTAACGGGTGCAGCTGAGAAGCCGAACAACGAAATCGTGAGAGCAGTACGCGGCGAGCTTGGCTCGTCAGTGAAGGCAACCGGTGTCGTTAGGGCGGCAATTGATGCCGAGGTGCGCGTGGGGGTTCAATCGCCCGGCGTTCTTCGGCATCTGCACGTGCGGGTGGGCGACTCGGTGAAGAAGGGGCAACTGCTTGCTGAACTTGAGTCCCGGTCACTGAATGCCAGGTGTAAGAGAACCCAGGCTGCACTGCGCTCCGCCGAGGCAATTCTACGTTATCAGACCAATGACACGGCACGCACGCGCAAATTGGTGACCGAGGGGGCGCTTTCGCCAAGTGAGCTCGACAGGGTCGAGCGCGAGTTTGCCCTTGCCGAGGCAGCTGTTGCAGAAGCACGTGCCAACGTCGCAATGGCGCGCGCGGAACTCGATGATACGCGAATTGTCGCGCCAATAGACGGAGTGGTAGCTTCAATCGGAACGCGCGAGGGCGAAACGGTTTCGACGGGGCCGAGCGCGCCTTCGCTGCTCACACTCATCGACTTACGACGGCTTCAGACTTGGGCTTACGTGGATGAAACAGACATTGGCCGGATCAAGCTCGAGCAGCCAGCACGCTTTACCGTCGATTCCTATCCCGATCGCGAAATTGAAGGCCAGGTAGTTGCCATTTATCCGAAACCCGAGATCCGCGACAACGTTGTCGACTACGTCGTGGTGATTGGAATTACAAGCGTCGATGACGTGACATTGCGACCCGAAATGACGGCGAATGTCAAGATCGTGCTCGAACGGCGCCCGAACGTGCTCACGATCCCGCGGCGCGCCCTGCGTCGCGAACTCGGGCGCTCGTTCGTGCTGGTTCCGGCGGGCAACGGTACGGCGCGCCGCTTCGTAACTCCCGGCGGCCGCGACGAAACAAACACGGAGATAACCGAAGGCCTTCGCGAAGGCGAAGCCGTGCTGCTCGGTGAAGTCGTAAGTGATTCAAGGACAAACAACTGAGAATGCTGCGGGTGCATCACCCGCGTCCATTCTCTCAGTTTCAATTTCCCGTAACGACCGTTGTTTCGGCAAGAGGAGGCTCCATTGATCGAACTTACTAGCGTGACCAAGCAATACACCAAAGACGACAACGAACCGATTCGCGCGCTCGATGCCGTTAGTCTGAAACTCGAGCGCGGCGAATTCCTAGCGATCGTGGGCTCGTCAGGGTCCGGAAAATCGACACTCTTGAATGTACTCGGGTTGTTGGACAGCCCAAGTGCCGGCCGCTACGCATTCGAAGGTGCAGACGTCTCCAGGCTCCGCTCCGATGATCAAGCGGCGTGGCGCAATCGGCGGTTTGGCTTCGTGTTTCAGGCATTTCGCCTCCTACCGCGAGCGAACGCGATTGAAAACGTGGAGCTGCCGTTGTTGTACTCAGACCGCAAACACATTGATGGCATGGCCAAGGCGGCACTCGAAATCGTCGGGTTAGCGGATCGCACGACGCATCGCCCAACAGAGCTTTCAGGTGGGCAGCAACAACGCGTTGCTATCGCCCGCGCGCTCGTGAACTCGCCCGACGTGATATTGGCGGACGAACCTACGGGCAACCTCGATGCTCGGGCTGCACTGGAGATCATGGCTTTGTTTCAACGTCTCAATCGCGAAGGTCGCACTATTGTTCTCGTCACGCACGACCCGCAGATCGCCGAACATTGCCGTCGCGTCGCGCGCATCGAGCGTGGCCGTATCGTATCCGATGAGCTCGTGGCGCAAACACGCAACGCGGAATCGGCACTCGAGAACACGAAAGCCTCGACGGGGAATCTGTCATGAATGCCTCACAACTGTTTGGGCAAGCGCTGCGAACGTTTCGCTCGTACCCGCTACGGAGCAGCTTCATGGCCCTTGGCTGTTTCCTGGGGGTGGCGGCACTGACCCTTGTCTTGACGCTCGGCAGGAGCGTCGAGAAACGGCTCATCTCGTCGACCCAAATGTACTTCGGCGCCTCGTCAATCTTCGTGATGACGGGCGGCAACCCCTTCGCGGGAGGCCCGCGCGGGCAAGGTTCTCGTCTGACGCTTGAGGATCTTGAGGCAGTCGCGACGTCTCTGCCGAGCGTTGAAACCTGGGATCCGACTCAAGTCCTCGATCCGGCACCCCTGCGAACCAGCGATGGCTCGACGACGGGCCGCGTCCTCGGCGCTTCTGAGCGGTCCGAGCGTGTCTGGCAGCGCAGCGTGTCCCGCGGCGAGTACTTTGATGCCGCGGCCGTCGAGCGAGCATCCCGCGTTGCACTCATTGGTACTACCGTTGAGCGTGAGCTGTTCAAGAGTCAAGATGCCGTGGGCGCCGAGATCTCGATCAATGGTGCCCCGTTTCGCGTCCTTGGCGTGCTGGAACGCATGGGCACCGACATTCATGGCCTCGATCGGGATAACGAGATCCTGATCCCGATTACGACCTTGATGCGACGTGTGACGAACGTTGATACAATTCGTGCCGCCAAACTCTTGGTGAAGGATGCGGCAAGCGTTACTGAAACGGCTGCGGATGTTCGGCGTTTGCTCCGCGAAAGGCACGGTCTCGCGCCCGACCAAGCCGACGATTTTACGGCGGTAACGCCAATTCAAGTGCAGAAGCTAGTGAGCAACACACGCCAGGTGCTCTTCCTGTTTCTGCCACTGGTCGCCGGCGTGGCCCTGCTCGTGGGTGGTATTGTTTCTGCCAGTTTGATGCTTATGTCAGTAAACGAACGCGTCACTGAAATCGGTTTGCGCCGGGCACTTGGCGCAAGGGCTAGCGATATCGCCGCACAATTCCTTTGGGAGACCGCCCTCATTTCGCTCACGGGTGGATTGTTTGGCGCGGCTTTTGGTACGGGACTTTCCGTGGTAGTTGCGCAGAAGTTCGCATTCGCAGTCTCCCTATCGCCAAGCGCTACATTCCTTGGACTCGCGCTTTCGACCGCAACCGGATTGGCGGCGGGCGTCCTCCCTGCGCGACGCGCGGCGCGCCTACTACCCGTCGAAGCTCTGCGATGAAGGCACTGCGCAATCTTCGCGTTTCGCTACGGGCGCTCCTGGCCCATAAGGCTCGAAGTGCGCTCGCGGCAACGGGTGTTGCCATCGGGATCGCCGCCGTTCTTCTCACGACAGCGCTCGGGCAGGGCGCGCAGGCCGAGCTTACACGAGCACTTGGGACCATGGGCGCGCGTTTGCTCGTCGTGCGTCCAGCCCAACTCAAAAAGACCCCAGCACGCCGTCAAATCCAAGGATTTTCCTCCAGTCTGAAGCTCGAAGATTTTGCTGCCATTGCCGAGTTGCCGGGCATCGTTGCGGCGGCACCATCGGCCGAGGGTGCGGTGAAGATAGAAACGGACCGCGGCCTTGTTGCAACACAGGTGATCGGCACGACACCAGCATACTTTCGCGCGCAGCACTTGGAGCTGACTTATGGCCAAATCTTCGAGGACGACGAGATGCGTTCCGCTCCGCGCGTCGTCGTCCTTGGCGGGAGAATCGCAAATTCACTCTTTCCGGACGGCAAAGCCATTGGCCGTGACGTGCGCATTGCGGGCGCGGCCTTCCAAGTCGTGGGAGCGCTTGCGCCGAAGGGCGCCGCAGGAGACGGCTCGGATATCGACAACCAAGTGTTCATACCGGTGCGAACCGCCATGCGTCGCGTCTTCGACTCGCGCTCGCTCAGCGCTATATTCATCGGAGTGCTCCGCCTCGAAGATTTGGATCCCGCGGAGGGCTCGATTCGAGCGCTATTACGCGAACGGCACCTGCTCGATCGTCGAGCGATCCCCGATGACTTCACGATCCAGAACCAGCGTCGGTCGGTGGAGGCGGAACGCCAGGTCACCCGCCCGCTTACCTTGTTTACGATGGGCTTGGCTGCACTCTCGCTTTTTGTCGGCGGAGCTGGAATCCTTGCGCTCATGTGGCTTTCGGTCCAAGAGCGTCGCCCGGAGATAGGCCTTCGCGTCGCCGTAGGCGCCCGCCGTCGAGACGTCATGACGCAGTTTCTCACTGAGGCACTCGTGCTTGCACTCGTTGGTGGTGTGGCGGGTATCGCTATAGGTGCCGCAGGCACTTGGATCATTGGGCTTACCACAAAGTGGTCGGTGCGTGTGTCATCCGAGACGGTACTCGCCTCCCTCGCGGTAGCGTCCGGGATTGGTCTTCTGTTTGGGGCATTGCCTGCGCGGCAAGCCGCGAGATTACCACCGGCAAAGGCCTTGACCCTGGAGTAGTCTAAATGTCGTCGAATCTCTCGAGCAAACCCCGAATCCTCGTCATTGATGACGACGAAGAACTCGCGTTGCTGCTGACTGAGTTCCTTGGACGATATGGCATGGTGGTGAGCGCGGCAGCGCACCCAGCTGAAGGGCTGCGCGCTTTGAAGTCCAGCCCTCCCGATCTGCTCGTTCTCGACGTGATGTTGCCGGGTAGCGACGGGTTCTCCGTGTGCCGAAAAATCCGTGAAACAAGCCAGATCCCCATCATTATGTTGACGGCACGCGGCGATCTTACGGATCGTGTCCTCGGGCTTGAGCTCGGTGCAGACGACTATCTCCCAAAGCCATTTGAGCCGCGCGAACTCGTGGCGCGGATCCAAGCGGTCTTGCGCCGTGGCACACCAAGTCCAACTGGAGAGACGCTGCGTGCAGGAGAGCTGGTCCTTGATCTCTCAACCCGCGTGGCCACGTTTCAAGGCAGCAAACTCGATCTTACCACAGCCGAAATGGAACTCTTGGCATTGCTGTTGCGGCACCGTGGTCGCGTGCTCACACGTGAGCGCATTCTCGAAGAAACCCGCGGCCTCGATTGGGAATCCTTCGATCGATCAGTGGACGTGCTGGTGAGTCGACTGCGGCAAAAACTCCGGGATGATCCGAAGTCGCCCTCGTTCATCAAGACAATATGGGGACATGGGTACTCGTTTGTTGGCGGAGGGGATGATGCCTAAGTTGAATCACCTGCTCAAGCTGCACGCTTCGATTTTTACCAAATTGATGGCCATCTCCTTGTCGATGGTTTCGGTGATCCTAATCGCCGTCGGCAGTTTCTTCTTGGTTCTGGTTCGTCCACTTTGGAACCAGATCCCACTCGAACAACACCTCGCGCTACAGACGGCCCACGACCGAATGCTCATGCTGCTTCTCGTGCTGCTCGTATTGATCGTGCTAGGGGGTCATGCACTACTGCGGCGCATGCTTGAACCGGTGCGCTCGCTTAGTCAGGGTGTTGCCGCCTTGGGCGAAGGCAATCTTGAGATCGAAGTGCCGGTTCGCAGCCAAGACGAACTAGGCGCTTTGAGCGACGCATTCAACAAGATGGTGTCCCGCGTCGGCGATATGGTAAAAGCGCGCGATCAGCTGCTGCTCGATGTAAGCCACGAGCTGCGCTCGCCGCTCACGCGCATGAAGTTGGCGCTCGAGCTCTGCGAGAATGGCGAGCACATCGGGAAGCTCAAGGCTACTGTTGTCGAAATGGAATCGCTTGTTACTGAGTTGCTCGAGCTTGAGCGACTGCGACACGGTCGCGGGCTGACGCTCGAACGGCAGGACTTGATGGAAGTCGTGCGTGATGCGATCGCGGCATTCGAGCACATCTCGCCCGGCGTTAAGCTAAAATCTGCGCCACCCACGGTCCTAATACCCATTGACGCCGACAAGGTCCGGAGTGTTCTCGGCAATTTGCTTGAGAATGCTTGTAAGTACGCCCTCGCCGACAGCCAAATGGTGCAAGTTATCGTGCGAGAGAGCACAAGTGAAGTTGCAGTTGAGATTGTGGATGACGGCCCCGGCATTCCCGGGGACGATCTGCCTAGCCTCTTTGATCCATTTTTTCGCGTCGATCGATCCCGTTCCAAGCGAACGGGTGGCTATGGTCTTGGTCTTAGCCTATGTAAGCGGATCATGGAGGGCCATGGTGGCAACGTCGAGGTGAGGAACAATTCGCGGCGGGGAGCAACGTTCCTGCTCACGTTTCCGCTCGCCGTTCGTGAAGCCGCCGCTGTTGCGGATGGGCGCTGATTGAAGCGCCTCTCTTGCCTATACGGCGTGACTACGACGCGGACGAATTGGCGTCGCTATGGCCCGAATTGTAACATTGCGGCCGCCTCCCGGTTCACGCGTTCTGCGGGCACGAGGCTTGCGGATGCGTGTCAGGGTACAGAAATGGGCCCTGCGGGTAAAGATGTTGCCTATCAGCGGGGCATGAACACCTGAGTTGCCGCGGAATGTTTCGCGATGAACTGAGCCAGCGGCGTGTAAAATTTCGCCGCGTCAGACATCAAGAAATGCCCAAGCTCCCCGAGAACGTACCGCGGCACGAGTGACTGATTCGCTGTTACCGGCCATCTTCGTCCCGGCCTGCCCTTGGCACCCACGAAGTGCGCACGGGGGCACTCGATAGACTCAAAGGTGTCAGAAAGCGTGCCCGAATCGCAAAACGCGATCGAGGACGTTGCCGCACGATGCACGGCAACGGGCAACGCCAAGCGAAATGACTCCTCCAATTCCGCTCGTTGTTGCGGCGGCTCCGAGGCAAAGAAGCGAGGAATCTGCGAGAGCCAACGCTGATACATTGTCACGAAATCCGCCTCGGATCGGCGGGCAATTCGCCGGCTCATTGCGGCATCCTCAGGCAGGAGATTGCCTTCAGCGAGTATCAGACTGATGGGCAAACAATCGGAATGTGCAGCCACAAGCAGCCCAACAATCCCACCCATACTGTGCGCGACCAAGTGAAACCGCTCAATCCGAGCGGAACGCAGTGCTCGCACGACCCAATTGGCGATTTCACGCATGTCGTAGCTGAATTCACGTGGCTTCGGACTGTCACCAAACCCCGGAAAATCGACGAAATTTAGCGTAAAGCGATCCAAATCGAAGTGTTCTTGGGCCGCTCCGAAGCAATTGCCACGGGCACCCAGTCCGTGCAGGAACACGACTGGTTCAGACCCCCTTCCAATCTGCTTTATCGCAAGGTCTGAGGTGTCGCGCTTGGGCAGGTATTGGCCATTCAATCTGGGTCTGATTTGTCCGGTCTTTCGAATGCCGTCAATGCAAAACCAAAATTAGCGCCAAAACCCTGCCCACGAACGGGCTACCGAACGACGCGCGAGCCCGCGAGCAGCCTTGCGCGACGCAATTCCGCACTATTTGGCACAATGCGCTCGACGAGATCGGCTTCGTCGCGAGCCTCCTTGCGTCGTCCCAAATCGACAAGCGCTTCAATTCGGAGCAGAATCTCTTCGACACCGAAGCGTTTTGCGCTGACCTGGTTGCGAAATGCGTCAAGTTCACGGATGGCCGCGGCGCTCTCGCTTCGACCGAGCAACGTGCGAACATGGGCAATCGTTCGCGCACGCAGGAGCCGGTATGCAGCAGGCGAAAGCTCGGCTACTGGCAAGACGAGCGCCGGCTGGCTAGACGCGATTGCGCGCGGTGTTTCGTCCGTCACCATTTCGAACCGGGCAACCGCCGGTTTCGTTGTCGACGTGGCAAGGTCAACGCTACTCGACTCCGCGGCATGACCCGGGGATGGTGGAGGTGTCTCGCTGCTGCGAAGCGCTAAGACCGGAAGTCTTTTCCGCGAACCGCCTGGGTCCGAGCCGGCTGGGTTTCCATTCCGAACCGCCTCAAGCTCGCCGTGCGTGTCCGCCCCGGCTAGCGCACCCTCTCGCGCGCCATCAACCGCGCGTTCCGTTACCTGGCCTGGGTCGCCCCGCAAACCAGCATGGAGACCCGCAAAGCGCGGTGCTCCCAGCGAAAGCGCATTGCCCTGATGGGCTGCGGTTGAAGCCGGGCGGCTTGCGGAAACAACGGCATGACCGGTTCCAATTGCAACGACGCCGACGACAAGACCGATGGCAATTCCTTTTGCAGCGGCGAGAAGAAGCGCTGAACCCGCGAGACTTGAACCCCCTTGGGCAACAGAGACAGCGCAATTGGAAACGGACGCAACCGTCGACGCATAGGCGACCGATTCAGCAGCCAACACTGCGGGAACAGCAAGTCCGAGTGCCAGGCCCACGCGCGCGGGCAAGTCTTTCGGTGTCGCGTCGATACTGGCTGACGAAAGCAAGTAGCGTTCAAACTCGTCGTAGGCAAATTCGTCGGAATGCCGGTGAGTCATCGGCCCCTCCTTGTTGAAGCAGTACTTGCCGAGTTTCGTCGCAAATCAAGCTCGCTGCGGATCCGTGAGGCTTCCTCGTGAAATCGCTCACGAGCTCGGCGCAGCCGCGACGACACGGTTCCTAACGGGGCATCGACGATGAGCGCCGTTTCTGGCGCCGTCAGGCCCTGCAATTCACACAACACGAACACGGTTCGCAACTCGTCAGTCATCGAGTTCAAGATATGATCCAGCGCCATTCTGGCTTGTTTCTGCTCAATCAAGGCGTCGGTGTCTGGTGTTTGACTCTGCAGGCCGTCAAGTAACGTGTTGTCGAACCTTCGCGCATTCTGGCTGGTGGCGCGGCGGATATTCGAAGCTACACGAACGGCCGTACCGCAAAGGAACGGGCGCTCGCGATCCTCGGGTACGTCGTGGAGCTTGCGAGCCGCTATGATGAAGACCTGTTGGGTCGCGTCATCGAGCGAGGCTTCCGGTACTCCAAAGCGACGAAGGAGACGATAGATGTAACGCGAGTAGAGCCCAACGAGTTTGGCCACGCGATGTGGGTTTGCCCAAGTCAATCCGGGTAGCGTTGGCGCCTTTACGTCCTGCGCCTCGCTAAGTGCGTCACGCGGCGTGGGTTCATCCCAACTATTCTCAATCCCGGAGGTCTGCTGAACTCGGGGCTGAAAGCCCGAGACCGAGCTCGGCTCAGCGTACGGGTGCAATTCCCGCGACTCTGCAAAAGATTGTCGCATCCCAACTAGCTATTGTCCGCAACGCGCCAATTCGATCAACTGTGATTGCAGGTGACGTGCATTTTCCACCGTGGTCGCGGAAAATAGACCAAAAAATGCCAAAAACCTAATGGGTTGAGCTTCCCATGCCGAGGGGCCGCGCAGTCCTCCTTCGCGACCGTTCGGTCGCAGAGGTCGACGAAACCAGAAGTCTCACGCTTGTTCAGTATCGGATCGGTACAAGGCATTTGTCTTTCCTGCCGCGGTAACGTCCCGATGCGATATCGAGGTTCGGGCCGTGCGGGTCCTCGAAGGTCGATCAGGGCGCTATGCCGGGACCGGTTTTGTCGGCAGTCGGCGCTTCAGTGCTCTCCGGCAAAGGCGAATTGGGTGCGGCATACGGTTGAGGCGCGGCACCGAACACGACCGGAGTTCCGCGTATTGCATAGATAGGGAGCCCTTCATCGTCGCTTCCCACGGATTCCACCACTTGAACGACCGCCGCGGCGCCCATCGCGCAAGCCTCGTTCACTAACCACGCGCGCAAATCCTTGCTGCGGTCTTTCCAGCGGACGGTAAGTTCCCCAATCGGACGATATTCGAACCCAATCGGGTGATGTGGCTCGTAGAGGACGATGCGCTCGCAGCCCGGGTGAATCAACGGTAAGGCGGCAGGTGCATTGGCACCGTATTGATTGGGACGTCCGCAACTAAGTAGCGCCGAAAGGGCCAATGGACTGCCGAAAAGACTAAGGCGCCTGCGCCAAATCATTGGATGTCGCGTCATCGTGGGAAGGCGCCTTCGCCGTGCAATTCCGCCAAACCCAGCTGGTCTTGAGGGAGTAGCGACGATTTCCATTGCCGCACGCTTCTAACCGCGAATTTGCCTGACGGCAGTGGCGACGTCTTTGCCCGTGACCACGGCACCCGTTGCCTTCAATTGCTTCATTGCTATTCCCGTCGCTTGCCCATCGTTTCCGGCGGCAACGATGGCTTCGCGCACGGCCAAAAGCAACTCGATGATGCCGGGAACGTCCAATGTGGTCGGCAAGAAGGCGGACAACGTGCGCGTCTCAAGTTCGAGGTTCTTCCGCTGCTCGGGATCCTCACAGACAGCCAAAGACTCTTCGTTGCACTTGATCAACTTGCGAAGCACGGCTCTCGATTCGTCATCACTGCCGCTTTGCCCAGCGCGAGCAGCGTTGGTTGTGATCTCACCGAGTGCAACTCGCAAGATCTCCTTCTCGACCAGGCGAGACTCTTTCATCGCCTTGAACATTTGAGCCTTGATATCGTCGAGCAACATAGAGTTTTTGAATTCCTCGCGGAAAGACTTGGAACGCTGTAGCCATTTGGTCAAGTGCTGCGTGATTTTCGACAACAAAACGTCGAGAACTTCATCCTCTAATAGACCGAGGGGTGTGCCACGGCCGAGTGAGCCCCCGTGACCGCGGCGCTCGACGCCCGGGCGAAACGCACGCAAAAGCTCCCACTGGTCGGCAATTTTAGTACGAGCTTGCCCAAACGAAGGGTCGAATCTCACCGTTGAAAGGCGTCGCCCATTGGTTGCCATGCAGAAGCGCGGTATGCATCGCAATCATGCGCGTCCTATTCATTGGTGGTACCGGAATCATCAGCGCGGCGGTCAGTCGACACGCCGTGGCATGTGGAATCGACCTTTGGGTCATGAACCGTGGAGAACGTCCGGCAGAGCTCCCAAGCGTGCAACGACTGCGGGCGGACATCAACGACCGTGCGTCGGTCGAGCGCGCCCTTGGAGACACGCAGTTTGACGCGGTGGTGGACTTCATTGCCTTCGTTCCAACGCAAATTGAGCGTGACATTCAGGTGTTCTCTGGGCGCACGAAGCAGTTTGTGTTCATCTCCTCCGCATCCGCCTACGAGAAGCCCCCGCGCAATTACCGGATTGTGGAGTCAACACCGCTCAAGAACCCTTACTGGGACTATTCTCGCAACAAGATTGCCTGTGAGGACCGTTTGGTGGAGGCTTATCGCACGCGCGACTTTCCCGCGACCATCGTGCGGCCAAGTTTGACGTACGACACAGTGCTCCCGATTGCCATAGGGGGTTGGGGATGCGCTACCCTGCTGGATCGGATGTTGTCCGGCAGACCCATCATCGTTCACGGTGACGGTACGAGCCTCTGGACCGTGACGCATGCGGAGGACTTCGCCAGAGGGTTCGTTCCACTACTCGGTCATCCCCTGGCAGTTGGGCAGAGTTACCACATCACTTCCGACGAGGTGCTCACCTGGAATCAGATCTACACAACAATTGCGGACGCGCTTGGCGTCAGGGCCAATATCGTTCACATTCCGTCCGACTTTATTGCGGAGGTTGAACCGAGCATGGCCGGTGGACTGCTTGGTGACAAGGCGCATAGTGCCGTATTTGACAACAGCAAAATCCGAACCGTGGTTCCTGATTTCGTTGCCACGATTCCATTTCACGTCGGCATCCGCAGGACCATTGAGTGGTTCAGAGCGGACCAAAGCCGTTGGGTCGTTCGCCCAGAGGTGCACGCGGCGATGGACCGCGTGATTGCCGCGTGGCAGTCAAAACGTCCGGGACACTAGCCATTGGAGATTCACCGGCGTCGGGGTGCCCGACCGCCCGCGGTTGCCGATCCGCAGCCGCGGGGCCAAATCGCGCGAATTCTGCCTAATCCAGCGAAAGCCTCGCTGTAGGTTGGCCGCCGGCCGTTGCCCACCGCGCCACACTGAGTGCCGACAGAGGCGGGCATTCGGCAGACGGACGGCACGAGAACACGAAAGTTTTTTCGAAAACCCGCCGTAGGGGAAACTAGGATATGGATCGCTTCTCGAGCACCACCTTGATGCCAAACAGAACTGACATACGACAAGGCAAGGTCGTGGTCTTCTTGGATCGCGCATTCGCCGGGAGCGTCCTGTGAAGAAAATCCTCATCGTTGACGATTCGGAAACCATTCGAATCACCGTTTCTGACACCCTTCAGAAGGCGGGATTTCTGGTCGTACAGGCCATTGACGGCATGGACGGGTTAGCGCGCCTAGCTGAACATCAGTTTGATTTGATCATACTCGACGTCAATATGCCCAGACTGAACGGGCTTGAGATGCTTGAGAAAATGCGCGCCGACGCTAAATTTGCCGCGGTGCCGGTCGTGATGTTGACCACTGAGGCGCATTTCGCCTTGATCGACCGTGCCAAGAAGTTGGGCGCAAAGGGTTGGATGATAAAGCCCGTAAAGCCCGAGAATCTCGTCGCTGCAGCGAAGAAGATCACCTCCTAAGGGGCAATAAATGTATACCGAGAGTCAGCGTATCTCATTCGTCATTGAAGAAATGACTGCTACGTCCTGCGCCGACCTATTTGCCGCCTACGATGTGACGCTCACCCAAGTTACACAAGCCAATTGGGGGCACAGCAATGAACCGCTGGTCTCGGCAATCATGGGCTTCGTGAGCGCCGAGGTTCGGGGCACCTGTCTTTTGGCGTGTGAACAAGGCGCTATCCGGCAGTCTTGCCCACCGGGCGGACGAATTCGCGACTGGATTGGGGAGCTTGCCAATCAACTTGTTGGCAGGCTCAAGGTCAAGTTGCTTGGGCATAACATTGAAATTGGGCTGACGACGCCAATTGTACTTCAGGGCATTCAATTGCAGCCGTTGCCCAAATCAGCGCTTGAGCCGGCAGTTTTCAGTTGTACGGGTGGAACGGTTCTTGTGTGGGTTGAAGCCGAAGTTGCCGCTGGCTTCTCACTGCCGCCACAACGGGCGCCCGACGCAGGTGAGAGCGGCGACTTGATGTTCTTCTAGCCGCGCCAACCCAACCGGCACATAGCACTCGTTGGGAGCGAAATTACTCGGGCCGCATTTCATTGCGACGAGCCCAAATAAAATGCTCGACGTTCCCCTTGGGTCCCGGAACCCGGCAATCGCATTGACCAAGTAGCTCGAACCCTGCGCTTTGAACGCTCAGCGTGGCATCTTCAATTGCCCTTAGCCGAACTACCGGATCCGAAATCACGCCGCGCCCCTTCTGAACCTCATCGCGCTCTGCTTGAAATTGCGGCTTAATGAGGGCCAGTAACGTGCCGCCCGGGCGCGCGATCTGGGATATTGCGGCGGTAAGCTTCTCAATCCCGATGAATGATGCGTCAACGACAATCAGGTCAATTGGTTCGCCAAAATCTGCCGCTACAAGGTAACGCGCGTTGACGCCTTCGCGCGGCAAAACACGCGGATCGCGTCGCAGCTTGTCCGCAAGCTGGCCACGGCCAACGTCAACTGCATAAACCTTGGCCGCGCCATGTTGAAGCAGACAATCAGTGAAACCACCGGTTGATGCGCCAATATCCACACACACGGCGCCTTCCGGCGACAGCCCCAGATCCACAAGTGCAAACGCAAGTTTATTGCCGCCGCGCGAAACGTACACTTGATTCTTTCGCACCGAAAGCTCAGCTCCCACGGGAAGCTTGGTTCCTGGCTTCTCGATGCGCACTTCGCCTGAATAGACTCGCCCCGCGAGCAGCAGGGCATGAGCCTGGATGCGACTCTCGCACAGATTTCGGCTGACCAAGAGTACGTCAACGCGTTCCTTCACGATGGTTGCGATTATGGCGCGTTGTTGTGCCGCGGCATCCCAAATCGAGAACCCCAGAATTGGAAATGTCGTCGTACGACTCGCTCTGCGCATGAATTTGAGCTGGGCAAGCAGCCGTGACAGGGGCACCTTGATTGACCGCGGCCGGCCAATGGCCGCCACTCGCGCGCCCGTGGCCGGTCGTCGGGGGTGGCTTGGGCGATTGCATTTCTTCTTCGCCCGGCGCGCTCCACGCGTTTCCACGGATCTCATTCATCACCTGGCTAATAGACTTCCTTCCAATACTTTCATGGCCACTCAATATTTCCTGTCAGCCATCCAGTCCCCTGAAATTCAAGCGATGCGTGACGCAGTCATGCCGATAGGCTGGTTGAATTGGTCACGGCCAAGCTGAAGAAACTGACATCGCCAGGCGTTAGGAATGTCTTTGTTGTCGGCTCGTCGCGACAACGACGGCGTTCGCTTGCAAGTTACGCTGACGCCGCGGGCGCTCGGTTTGGCGCGATAACTGCAAACACGCGAACCCATGTTACCAGGTGGCTGGGTCGCGGTTGCTCTTGGGGCGCTACTTAGTGCCCAACTGGTGCAGTGTCCGCTAACAACAGCCCCGGCCATGGCGGTTGCGCTTTGGCTCCTGCGACACAAACTCTCCCCGTATGCACGGATACTCTTCCTTGCAGTCTTAGGCCTTTCGGCGCTTCGCGCGAACGCAAGAATCGCTAATTACCTGCAAGAACGTGAGGCCATCCGGCAAGAATTGGGTGCACAGGGCCGCTGTTCCGGTGAAGGGGTGGTGCGGGAATCGCCGGTACTTCGCCAGGGCAAGTTCGTCATCGTCGTCTTCGCCGAGAATCTCGATTGCGGTACGGCGCTTGGTCAACACAGTGTTCGCCTCTCTGGCGGACCCGATGGTATTGCCCGTGGGGACACCGTTCAATTCGTGGCCCAACTGGGGCTCGTGGCACCCCTCAGGCAGCTGGAGCTTCCCGATCCAATTCCGCGCGTCGCGAGCAAGGGAGTAACGCTAAGCGGCGGCGCCCTTTCGGTGGAGGTTATCGCGCGGGGCCACAGTATTTTGAGCCTCATCGATCGCGCTCGCTCTTGGGTTCGGCGTCGCATACTTGCGACCTACGCACCTTCGGCTGAGGCCCTGGGTCGCGCTTTGGTGCTTGGTGAAAACGACCTTGATGCGGAAGACCAACTTGCATTTCAAAAGAGCGGTTTGTCGCATCTTCTGGCGGTCAGCGGCACACATCTCGTGTTCGCAGTAGCCTCACTGGTTCAGGCAATTCGCGCCATCCTGTTGCGATGGCAGACGGTCGCGCGGCGCACGGATGTGCGTCGTTGGGCAAGCCTCTTTGGCGCCGTTCTCGCGCTACTCTATGCGGATTTTGCCGGTGGCAGCGGTTCTGCGGTTCGTGCGGCCCTGATGTTGGCGGGCCTCTACCTTGCGACGTTCGTCGGGAGGCGTTTGCGCGGGATCCAGGCACTTTCATACTCCATTTTGTTCGGAGTCATACGCGATCCA
>Ga0302321_100001688_pt1 | contig 18948 bp, 10 predicted proteins | sample Fen_T0_1_FD_202505 | JGI IMG/M metagenome (GOLD analysis project Ga0302321, IMG submission 202505) | Peat permafrost microbial communities from Stordalen Mire near Abisko, Sweden - Fen_T0_1 | ecosystem: Environmental > Terrestrial > Soil > Wetlands > Permafrost | place: Sweden: Abisko...
TGGGAAGAGGATGAGGCATGAGTCGCGTAACGCGGATTGGGTTCCTGGTCGACGGATTGCTCTCTCGCTATCAGGTGAGACTGTTTAACGCCGTGCGCCGCCCGGCGCGCCGCAGAGGTGCCGTGGTACTCGGGTTTCCGGGCAGCTACCTGCTCGGTGCTGATCCAGAGCGACCTATCTTTGATGGTTCGTTTATTTTCGACCTCGTCGGTCCCGAATGCGTCGATGGATTGATTGTCGCGGCCAACGTGCTGCTAAGCGGCGCCGGTCCTGCGAAGATTCACGCAATGTGCCAACAGAGTGGTGTCCCTGCAGTAAGCATTGGCCCACTGCCAGGGATTCCTTCGGTAGACATCGACAACATTTGCGGACTCGAACGCGTCATTGCGCACCTCATTGAGGTCCATCGAACACGGAATCTGGCTTTCATCCGTGGCCCAATTACCAATCCCGACAGTCTTGAGCGCGAACGCGCTTTCAGAACGACCCTCGAACGGTTCGGGCTTGAGTCAGATAGTGATCACTTCGTCACTGGGAGTTTTCTTGAAGCGTCGGGGGCCGCCGCTGTACGAATACTTCTGGACGAACGAAAGCTTGGCGGAAAAATCGACGGCATCGTTGCGGCCAATGACCAGATGGCGGCCGGTGCGATACGCGAGCTTCGAGCGCGCGGCATTCGAATCCCTGAGGATATCGCGGTGGTCGGGTTTGACGACGACGAACACGCAAGGAGTACGAACCCACCTCTCACCACTGTCGCGCAGCCTATTTGTCGAATGGGAGAGGCAGCTGTGTCTCTCTTGCTTGACCAGATTGAGGGTCGAACGGTGCCAGCTATCACCGTGCTTGAGACAATGCCCATCTGGCGACGATCTTGCGGTTGCCACCACACCACCGGGTTTCTCGATGGGGCGGATTTCGACGTTGACTCGGCAGCAACGTCGGTGACTGAGCGTTGTGATATCTTCGCCGATCAATTCACACGCACGGTCGGATTTCGCCACGCGCGCCAAGGCATTGATGTGGCACTTGAGATTCTTGAGTCCCAATCAAACGATCATTTAACGGACAGTCAACAACGCTTCGAGCGCATCGTTTGGGACGCAGCAGAACAAGGTATCGACCCACTGCAGTGGGAAGACGTGCTTGGCCCGCTCCGGAGCACCGTTGAACGGCGCCTACTTGCCGATCCCGAACAGAAGCTCGATGTCTCGATCCGGAGTCAATCGATTCATTGGCTACTCGCTGAGCTTTCTGCCCGCGCAAGACTCGAGGATCAGCTGCGTACGCTCGAACTTGCCAATGCACTTCGCGTTGTCGGAAGCGCTGTTGTGTGCGCACGCAATCTCCATGCCCTTGCGCGCGTACTCGAAGCCGGTTTGCCAGGTCTCGACGTTCGGTTTTGTTGCTTGTGCGTGTTCACTGACGGCACGCGCCGAACCGCCCACGTCGCCGCGTTATACGATCCTGCCGAACCAAAGCCGCATAACCAAATCCACTCCTCTGAACAACTCTGGCGGGCTATTCCACCGACCGTGCCGCCGGGGCACTTTCCAAGTGCGACGGCGTTTTCAAGCTTTCCCGCAAGCACCGTCTTACCACCAAAAGCCCTCCTAACGGCTCGGATTGACCTACTCGTGTACCCGTTGGTATTCGCCGAAGACGCGCTCGGCTACGTCGTGGTTGATGCCCCGGACGATGTTCAACGCGCCTGGCTACTCGAAGGACTCTCCGGTCATTTGAGCAGTGCCGTGTATGAGATCTCGCGAACCGAGCAACTGCGCGCAGCCCGGGTTTTGGCGGAACAGGCAAGTTCCGCGAAAAGTGCCTTCGTTGCAATGATGTCACACGAAGTGCGTACCCCCCTCAATGCAATCATTGGCAACGTGGATCTGTGTCTGAGAACTGAGCTTTCGCGCGAGCAACGGCGGTACCTGCAACGCGCACAAGCTTCATCGCGCTCTCTCCTTGGCATTGTCGACGACATCCTAGACTTCTCGCGGATCGAGGCGCAGCGAGTTGAACTCGAACACGTACAATTTGGTCTCGAAGACGTCATTGATCAGGTGATCAACAATTGCTCATCAGACGCCTACAGAAAGGAGCTTGAACTGATCGTCGATGTGGCGTCAAATGTGCCCTCCGCGTTCATTGGCGATTCGTTGCGTTTGATGCAAGTGCTGGTAAATCTCGTCAATAACGCGGTCAAGTTCTCGACTCAGGGGCACGTTGCCTTGCGCGTCACGTGTTGCGACGACAAAGAATCCAAACCTGTGTTGGTGCGGTTTCAAGTGGAAGACACCGGGATTGGTATGCACGCGGACCAAATTGTGCGCATCTTCCAGCCCTTCACCCAGGCAGATAACTCGATTACACGGCGCTACGGCGGCACCGGGCTAGGACTTACAATCTGTCAACGCTTGGTGGACCTCATGGGTGGCGCGTTGAGCGTCCGCAGCGAGCCCGGTCGCGGCAGTACCTTTGAGTTCTCACTGCCCTTGCCAGCCAACGGGGACGCGCCAAAACCGCAAGAACCTCCTGATTGCGAGGTATTCGTGGTTGAAAGCTACGGCCCCCAGAGCGACGCGCTTTGCCGCATACTAGGTCAATACGGGTTCTCCCCAAATCAGCTGAGCAACCCGTCGGAGCTGCTTACGGCTGTTGGAGACGTCCTTGGACGGACCACCAAGGGGCGCTGTTTGGTTTTCATGAGTAGTCAACTTCGGGATATGAACCCTTCGGCGCTTTGCCAAGGCGTCAGTCAGATCGACCACACGAAACGAGTTTCGATTGTGCTGCTGGCTCCGTATAGTAACGATGAACTGCTTTCTCGTGACTGGCAGCAAACCGGCGTGGATGTTGTACTTGCAAAGCCAGTACAGCGAAGCCATATCGTGCGCGTGCTCGATCAACGGCCGGTTCGTGTGGACGCAACCGGCGAGACTGTTGAAGCGTTTCAGCCGCTCTCTGGACGGCGCGTACTTGTCGTTCAAGACAGCGACATGTCGCGCGAGCTTGCTCGAGACTTGCTTTCTCTGAGCGGAGCGGACGTAGTGGTCGCTTCCGATGGCGAAGAGGCTTTGAGTATCTCGGCTCGAGAGAAGGTAGACCTGGTTCTGATGGACTTGAATCTGCCCAAGATGGACGGGTTTACGGCCGCACGCGCAATGCGTAGTCAGCATGGCAATGCCAAGGTTCCTATCATTGCGCTTAGTGCAAGCAACAATCGTTCGGATCGGCAGCATTGCCTCGACGCAGGGATGGACGACTTCATTCGCGCACCAGTGAGCGCTGCGGTTCTCATCAGCACGGTTCAGAAGTGGTGTCAGGGTGCATCGTCCGGGGTGTTTCCTGAAGCCAAGTCCGCGCCAAGTAGTGCGGCATTGCGCGCAACGGCAAACAATTCTGCAACGCTTGAGGTTGCGCGCGCCCTTGGCCGACTCGGTGGCAATAGCGCCCTTTATCGCAAGCTCCTCAATCGGTTCGTCCAATCTCACGCGCAGCAGGAGGAACAACTTCGCTGTGCGCTTAATGCCGCCGACATGCGTCTTGCGGTGTCGTTGGTACACAATCTCGTATCCGCCGCGGGCAACATTGGTGCCGTCCGACTGCAGCAGGTTGCCCAATCGTTCGAAGCGGCGTTGCGAAGCGGCGAATTGTCGTTCTACCAGGCTCAGCGCGTGCACTTCGAAACCGAGCTAGTAGAAGCCCACGAAGCCGCCAAGCGCGTTATATCGCAGCAAGATGCCGCTTCACGTCCGCCCTCGAGCGTACGGGTTTTCGATTTGGATGAGCGACTCGCGCGACTGCGCAAATTGATTGCCGACCATGACACCGCTGCGGTGGAGGTCGTCGATTCCTTGGGTGATATTTTCACTGATGACCCCGTGGGCGCTACCGCTCTACGCAGGCTCGCGCAGAGTGTCACCGCGTATGATTTCGAGTCTGCGTCCTTGCAGCTCGAGAAACTTTGTCAAGGCCTTAGCTCAACGAGTCTGGGAGCACTTCCATGAACGAAGCCAATAAACCGGTTGTGCTGGTGGTGGACGATGCCGCCGAAAGCATTGATGTCGCGCGCGGTGCGCTAGGCCAGCAATTCCAGGTAAAGGCTGCGATCAACGGCGCAAAAGCGCTAGAAATTGCGGCCCAACATACGCCCGATCTGATTCTTCTCGACGTCATGATGCCCGATATGAGCGGTTATGAGGTCTGTCGACGATTGAAAGCCGACTACACCACTTCGCACATTCCGGTCATTTTCGTGACAACGCTTTCGGACAGCGAAAACGAGGGCCAAGGCCTCGAACTGGGAGCCGTCGACTATGTCACGAAACCTTATGTTCCGTCGCTTTTGCGGAGCCGCGTACGCACCCACGTCGCCCTGCATCGCCAGCAGATCATCTTAGAACAGATTGTCAAAATACGCACCGCTGAACTCTTGGAAACGCGACTTGAAATCATACGCCGATTGGGGCGCGCCGCAGAGTATCGCGACAATGAGACGGGAATGCACGTGCTACGAATGAGTCACATTAGTCGTACCATCGCGCTGGGTAGCGGAATGCGCGAAGAACGTGCCGAACTCATTCTTCAGGCATCGCCAATGCACGATATTGGTAAGCTTGGTGTTCCGGATCGCGTATTGCTCAAACCCGGGAAGCTTGATGACGAAGAGTGGGAGGTGATGAAGCGCCACTCGCGCATCGGAGCGGAAATCATTGGAGAGCACCCCTCTGATCTGCTTGTTTTGGCGCGAATGGTCGCGCTTCGGCACCATGAGCGCTGGGATGGAACCGGCTATCCCGACGGCTTGCTGGGGGAGGAGATCCCCGTCGAGGCACGTGTCGTCGCGCTGGCGGACGTGTTTGATGCGCTGCTCTCCGTACGACCTTACAAGCTTTCTTGGACGATTCCGAATGCTCTCGAGTTCATCCGGGAGCAGAGTGGCAAACACTTCGAGCCTCGTATGGTCAACGCGCTTTTGTCGAGACTCGATGAGTGCTTGGCAATCCGCGAACGATACGCTGACCTTTAGCCGAGTTTCGAAGCGGACGACCGAGCCTCCTCCGTCCGCAGTGAAGCGAAGATTTGGGGGAGGCAAGCTGAGCGCTGCGCGGAAGGCGCGAGCGAAGCGGGAGGGGGCATCCCAACAAGATGCCTTTGCGCCACACTTACTTTATTCGGGCTCAGCGGACGCCGAGGGTGCGAGGCGGCGAATTTCGACTAGACTGCGGGGGTAAGTGAGGTATCGCAACTGCGAGGGGCGCCCGCGTGGACCCGAGGAACTTATGGCAATAGACTGCGCAAAGTTGCGGATTTTGCTGGGTTTGGCCACCTGTATTGCCCTAATTGTCGCTTGTGGCGGGCAAGAGCAACCGGACAGTCAGGCCTCGGATGGGACGGTGACGAACAGTTCCGACGCGCTCTTCGCAAGTGAGTTCGTCGCTGAACACAATCGCGTGCGGTCCGCCGTGACAGCACCGCCAAACTACGTTGGCACCTGGGCGCCGCTGCCTTTCGTGGTGTGGTCAAGCGTGCTTGTGGCAAGCGCTCAAGACTGGGCCAATTACCTGCGTGATTCGAACAACTGCGCCTTAGTGCAAGACACTTCAACAACGTACGGCGAGAACCTCGCCTACGGCAGCGTCGGCTTTGGCCCGAAGCAGACAGTTGCCCTATGGGAGCAAGAGAAGGCCGAATATGCGTACAGCGCAAGTTATAGCCCAGTCGCCGGTCACTACACGCAGTTGATTTGGCGCGAATCAACCCAAATCGGATGTGCCACGGCAGTGTGCTCAACGGGGTGGAAAGTCATGGTTTGCCGATATAGCCCTGCCGGGAATGTCATTGGGGCACAGCCCTACTAATGACTTTGCCCCAAGGCTCATGCTCGGGCACCTAAGTTTTGCCAAGACCAGTTGCGTCATCCCGCATAACTCGGCTAAAAGTGACGCTTCCCCATGCAGAGCAGCCACCCTGATTTCGTCGCGCCGGACGAGGCTGTTGAGCGTCGCGTCAACAGCCTTTTAGTGCAACTTACATTGTCGGAGAAGATCCAGCTTCTCGGTGGGCAACCCAAACGCGGTGCCACATTTCCTATCAATCGGTTGGGGATCCCCGAGTTCAAGATGTCAGACGGGCCGATGGGAGTGCATTGGTGGTGCAGCCATGCCACCGCATACCCGGCTCTCTTTCTTGCGGCCGCGTCATTCGATCGAAGCCTGTGGCAGGGCCTCGGTGTCGCACTCGGGCGAGATTGTCGCGCGCGCGGCGTGCACATGTTGCTAGCGCCGGGCGTCAATTTGTACCGCTCTCCCCTTTGCGGTCGGAATTTCGAGTACGCCGGGGAAGACCCGTATCTTTCCGCGCAGGTTGCCGTCGGCTTCATTCAGGGTGTCCAGTCCCAGGGCGTAACTGCCACGGTGAAGCACTTTGCCTGCAACTTTCAGGAATACGGCCGTCACAACATAAGCTCGGACCTGGACGAACGCACGCTTTGCGAAATGTACCTTCCTGCGTTCGAATCGGCGGTGAAGGAAGCCGGCGTCGGCGCCGTGATGACTGCGTACAATCTCATCAATGGCGTTCACTGTTCTGAGGATCCTTGGCTCTTGAACGATGTTCTGAAGTCGTGCTGGGGTTTCCAGGGAATCGTAATGTCGGACTGGGTGAGCGTCTACAGTGATAGAGCCGCTGCCAACGCGGGGCTCGACTTGGAGATGCCTACAGCTCAGTGGCTCAATGAAGAGCATCTCCTTCCACTGATTGCGCAGGGAGCGGTGCTTGAGCCGACCATTGACGACAAGGTGCGGCGGCTATTGCGGCTTGCTGCCTGTTTCGGCTGGTTCGATCGAGATCAGTTAGACTCGAGTATTTCGCACGACGACCCGGAGTCGAAAGAAGCCGCGCTCGACATTGCTCGGGGTGGTATCGTGTTGCTCAAGAACGAACGAAAACTTCTGCCGCTTTCTGCGTCGAAGCTCGGGCGCGTGGCAGTCCTTGGTCCCTATGCGCACCCCGCTGTATTTAGCGGGGGCGGTAGCGCTTATACAACGCCGCACAGCAGCGTTAGCGTGCTTGCGGGACTCAGTATCTTGCTCGGTGATAAAGTGGAAGTATTGCACTCTAGCGGTCCTGAGCCGAACCCACAGCGGCTCGTCTTTGGCAATAGTGATTTTCAATCACCGCTCGGCAAGGGATTGGTGGGAGAGTACTTCAACAATCCTGAAATTTCGGGCACGCCGGTTGTCACACGCCTGGACGAGTATTTGAATTTCACGTGGGGCCCAAGTGTACCCGTGCCCGAGATCACGGTCGAGAACTTCTCGGCGCGCTGGCACGGCACGCTGACCGCAACAGCCGACGGCCAACACCTCTTTTACTCAAGGTCACATGATAGTGTGTATCGAGTGCTACTCGATGGCAAATCTATCATCGATACCTTCGCGGGTGAGCGCAATGGCCTACACACCGCTGAAGTTCGGCTGGTAAAGGGGCAAACTTATACGATCGAAGTCATCTGGCGTAAGACGCGGTACTGGGGCGGCATGCAGCTCGGATACGAGTGCATCGAGAATCGCGGTAAAGAGATTGCCGAGTGTGTAGCACTTGCAAGATCCGTCGATGTCACTGTTCTGTGCGTGGGGTTCGACAACGTCTCTGAAGGGGAAGGATTCGATCGCCCGTTTGCAATGGATCCGCAATTGGAGGAGCTTGTGCTTCGGGTGTCTGAAGTTCAACCAAACACGATCATCGTTTTGACCGCGGGTGGCAATGTCGACATGCGTCGCTGGCTCTCAAGCGTGCCTGCATTGCTATTTGTGGGATATCCAGGGCAAGAAGGCGGAGTTGCAATAGCCGAGGTATTACTCGGGAAAATTTGTCCATCGGGTAAACTTCCCGCGACCTTCGAGAAGCAACTGGAAGACCGATCCAGCTACGAATCTTATCACGATGACGATCACGACCAGCGCGTGGCGCTTTCGGACGGCATCTTCACGGGCTACCGCCATGCAGACGCGTATGCGATTGAGCCACAGTTCTGCTTCGGGTTCGGCTTGTCCTACACTGAGTTTAGTTACGAGAATCTCGAGCTTGACCGATCCCGAATCAACGTCGGTGACAGCATAACTGTGCGCTTCGATATCGTAAACCTTGGACAGTTCACGGGCAGCGAAGTCGCCCAACTCTACGTGAGAGACAACGAGTCTAGCGTTCCGCGGCCGGTACAAGAGCTCAAGGGTTTTACCAAGGTGCGATTATTTCCGGGTGAACGGCAGCAAGTTGAAATCGCTCTGGGTCCCCGCGCTTTTGCCTTTTACGATCCAACGGAGCACGGTTTCCGAGTCGAACCGGGTGTCTTTGAGCTACTAATTGGAGCCTCTTCCCGGGATATTCGGTTGCGGGGCAGCATTGAGATTCGGTAGGCGAGCGATGCTGCAAGTCCTCCCGGGAGTCACTTTCTGCCGTTGAATCCGCGCCCTTCCGTTAACAACTGGGGCTTTTGGGCAACTGATTTGAATCGCCGCATATGGCTTTGCATCCAACTTGGCACAAGCCACTTAACACCCTACGTTGAATCCCCCAGGTATCTCATCATGAAGGCTTCTATTGCACTCGCGACGTTCTTCGGTTTTGTCGGTTTCGGATCGGGTGCCCTGGCGCAGTCCATTGAAGGCGCCATCCAAGTTGGCCTCGGGACAAGCTTCCTGACCTATTCGAGTACAACGGTGGACACGTCAACAGCCGTCGCCGGCGTGTCTCAATCAGAGAAAACAAAGGTCACGCGTTGGGGCATCAGTGAACGAAACGGCGTTCAGCTGGAGGGCGGTTACGGCCTGAGCAATTCTTTGCTGTTGGGCGGCATACTCGCCCTTGGTGGGACCAGTACAAGCTACAGTCCAGGCGGCAATGGCAACGAGTCGTCCTATTTCCATCTCTTGCTGGCGCCGAAGATTGAATACTTGTTCTTGCCGAATTCCGTTTTTAGGCCGGCTGTTGGAGGTGCCATCGGGCTTTCGATGCGCAATTCCAACTATCAGAACGCCGCTGACGTAACCCAGACGGGGCTCGGTCTGCTAGGGCGAGTGGGTGGAAAGTGGTTCTTGACGCCCGGGTTCAGCATTGATCCGAATCTCTTCTTCGGCTTTGAAACGCTGACGGGTAGCACCAGTTTCAACAACACGAATGCGAGCCGAGACACGAGTTCAAGTGGCTACAGTATCGGACTGTCGCTTGGCGTCTCGGGCTGGGTGAAGTAGCTGGGAAGCCATGCGGCCTGACGTGGAACCTTTGTCAATTGGAGGGAATTGGCGAAGTGCTCCCGGAGTCTCGGGAGCCGGCGGCAGATCACGTGGTCGTTCCGATTACCTTGTCCGCCATTTGGGCCGCGAACAGACGTTCAGCGCCTCACGATAAATATTTGCATCGCAAACGGAAGTGTTCGCGCAACGGGCCAGGCCCTTGTTGTCGTGAATTGGAGTCGCGTCATCTCCGTTGGGCATTTTGCTTCCGGCTGCTGGTCGAAAAGTGCCTTTCCCGCGGGTGCAAGACCCAGGTTTGAGCAATCTGCGTAGCAGTTGCAGTCGTCTCCCTATCATTGCGCTATCCGACTGAATTCTCGCAAGAATTTGTGCGGCCGGTACGTTGCGCGGCACGCATTCATCCCCTACCCTTTCAGAGCTTGTCGCGACACTGACTAGCGTCGCTCACGTCGCTTCTTGCACCGGCCAACCTAGCTGGTGCTGCCATTTTCTCGGAGGTCACATGCGTAGAGTCACATTGGCTTGGTGCTTCGGTTCACTGCTCGGCGTCCTAGCCTGCAACGATGGGAACACCAACGGCCAACCGCCGATATGTGGTGCGGGGATGGCGCTCAATAACGCGACCGGCAAATGTGAAGCCAGTCAAATTGGCACCGGTCAATGTGGGGCGGGACAGGTCCTCTGCGCAACGGGTTGCGTCGTCGGGGCCAGTTGCCCCGTCGCCGGGGTGGGTGGTCAAACGGTAGTTAGTACGACACCTGCGGCAACCGGCGGGCAACCGGCAACGGGTGGCGTGCCCGCAACCGGCGGGAAGCCTGCTACCGGGGGGACCACCTCGGTGACGACTAAGCCGAGCGCTGGCGGCACTCCGGCAACAACCACGACGGCGTATGTCGATCCGAATCCCAACGCCTGCGCGGACACCGCCTCGATCACGAACACATTGACGAAGCAGTATCAGCGACTAAATCTGGTAACCACTACTCCGCCCGGGAAAAGTTACGTCGCGATGACCAACTGGTGGAGTATCTTCACGGCACAGACTGTGGCGATAAATGGCCTAGGATTCACGGTCGGCAGTCAGACGGCAAGTGCCAGTAACAATGATCCCGTCGGCTATCCTTCCGTCTTCATTGGCAAGTACCAGACGTCAACAACGCTTGGAAGCAACTTGCCGAAGCTTGTATCATCGCTCACCACCATTCCCACAATTTTTGACACCAACTACGCGTCTATCTCGCCGCATGACAACTTCAATGCCGCCATGGACGTCTGGTTTACTAAATCAGGTACACCCCTGAGTGATGCTGCCAATGCCCCGGACGCGTACTTGATGGTGTGGTTGGGCAAGCCCGGAAATCGACAGCCGCGTGGAAGTCAGCAGATGACAGGCGTTACCGTCAGTGGTGTTTCAGGCAGTTGGAACGTCTGGAGTGACGGCACCTGCGTGTCCTACGTCAGCGCCTCGGATATTTCTACCCTCACGTTTGACCTCAACCAATTCATCAAGCACGCCGTCTCTAACAATAAGGTGATCACCAACAGCATGTACCTGTCCGTGGTGTTCGGCGGGTTTGAATTCTGGAGCGGCGGGACCGGCGCCAAGCTCAACAATTTCTGCTGCAAGGTCAACTAGGAGAAAAGCGATTATCGACTGGAGGCGGCGGTCCAAGGGGCTGCCGTTTCTGTTTTTTGTAGACCTGCCGATTTCGCGCAACTGCGCTCGGTAGCGCACCGATGGGGCTGGTCCATGCGGATCATCCATGCTTCCGATCTACACCTGGGGCGGCCTTTGCGCGGTATTTTGGTCCACCCGAACCTGGACGAGGAGCGCTTTCGCCACGTCGGTGAACGGGCACTAGAGAGACTGGTGGACCAATGCATCGAGGCTCGGGCAGCCCTGCTGCTCATTGCCGGAGATCTTACGGACCATTGGATGCGCAACTATCAGCTTGGTTTACGCCTGGTTCGGGAGCTTTTGCGGCTTGAGTCAACCCCGACGCGGGTCTACTGGGTGCGCGGAAATCACGACGCCGAGAACCGAGTTATTCGCAATTTGCTCCTTCCATCGCATGTTTCAGAGATTGGTTTGTGCGGCGTGCAAACGCTAACCTTGCCCGATCTGGGCGTCGCGCTAACGGGTACAAGTTTTGCGAAACGCTGCACGGAAGAGAATCTTTTCGCGAGTTTTCCGGCTCCAATCCAATCCCTGATTCACATTGGATTACTGCACACGAGCGCGGACGGACTTCACACAGGCGACAGCTATGCACCCTGCGGGCGGCGTGAACTGGTCGCAAAGGGGTACCAGTACATGGCCTTAGGGCACGTGCACGAGCCATTGCTCCTGTCAGAAAAAGTGCCCGTCGCCTACTCGGGGTGTCTTCAGGGGCGCCATTTTGCGGAGTCTGGCGCAAGGGGTTGCCGATTGGTGGAAATTGACGGCAACCGCGTGACGTCAATGACGCATGTACCCCTCGACGTGGTCCGGTTTGGCAAGATCGACGTCGATGTCTCGAGCTCCGGCAACCTGGGCCAAGTCAGCGAACAGGTGGTTGCGCGTTGCCGTGCCACGCTCTCGCGACTAGGGGACCGCGCCCTGGTGGCTCGCGTCTGCTTGAAGGGACGCGCCGGTATCGAGGCGCTGCTCTCTTGCTCGGCGAAGCTACGAAGCACTGAGCTTCACGGAGCGGCTGCCACCACCAGTGAACGCCTGAGCATCGACGGGTTTTGGGCGCAGCCGGACTGTCCGAATGCACCCTGCCTCCGCCTTGACGATGAAACCACGTTGAAGCGACGCGATTTCTAGCCGCCAATTTCCGCCTGCACGCGACATTCACGTACAAGCAGCCAAACTTCTAGGCACCAATTTCCGCCTGCACGCGGCAACCGTCTTGCACCAGGTGAAGCGGTAACAGATTGCCGTCAATGCGCTTGCCGTCCACCGTCAGTGTCAATACGCCGTTGGATAGCCGCTTCGGGTTTGATATCTCAATGTGGATTGTTTTGCCACGAAAACGTCGGCGCATCTCGAAGCTGGGCCAGCTTCTTGGAATGCACGGATCAATTCGAAGTCCTTCTACCTCAGGTCGAATCCCCAAGATCCATTGCACTGCGGCGTGATAACTCCACGCTGCCGTACCGCTCAACCAGGGCACTCGCGATTTGCCCCCGTTGCGGTTGCAGGGCGCGTAGGTGGTTTGGCAATGCACATAGGGCTCAATTTCGCGCAATTCGGCGCGTTCGTTGTAGGCCGCTGGCATATACGCGCGATAGTATTCATACGCTCGATCACCATTGCCCAAAGTGGCTTCGGCCATGACCGCCCACCCCTGTGTGTGGCAGAAAATTCCGGCGTTTTCTTTGATTCCGTGGTTGTAGATGACGCCTCCCATTACCGTAGTGGGGGTCTTCTCTGTGAAGGGCGGTGCGCTTAACATGATGCCATAGGGCGTCGCTAGGCGTTCATTGAGGGCCTGCATGGCAAGGGTTCCCTTTTCCCTGCTCGCCGCGCCACTAATCACTGCCCACACTTGCGTGTTGATGTAAATGCTGCCTTCCGGCTCGCTCTTGGCGCCGTAGCGGTGCCCGTCGGCACCAATCGCCCAAAGGTACCATTGACCGTCCCACGCCGCAGTGTCGATCGCGGTCTCGAGTTCCGCGCATGCTAGCTTTGCCCAATTAGCCTCAGCGGGTAGCTCCAAACGGTTGGCGATGTCCGCGTACACACTGAGTCCGAAGCGCAGTTGAAAGGCAACCATGATGCTCTCACCCTCGTAGCCCATTCTGACGCAGTCGTTCCAATCGGCGCTGAGGCCACAGGGCAGTTTGTTCTTCCCTGAACGTTCCAGGTTGAACTCAAGCGCGCGCCGCAAATGCCCGAGCACCGTGGCTTCGCCCTTATCGGCATACGGCAGCACTTTACGATAGAAATCGACGTTGCCGGTTTCGGCTACATAGTCCGGAATGGTGTTGAAGAACCAAAGACAGTCATCTGAGCGATAGTCTTCGGGCTGCGGCGCCGGAACCGTTCCCGGCTTGTGCGTGAGGGGTGCAATGACGGAAACCGCGCCACCCGTGCTCGCCTGTCCGGTGAGCATCAGCTCCAGACGCTCGCGGATGTCATCGTGCATGAGCGGAACGACGCCAAGCAGGTCTTGAACCGTGTCGCGGAATCCCAGGCCGTCGCGTTCGCCGTTGTAAATGAGGGATGCATGCCGCGACCACGCGTACGTGATAAGCGCGTTGTAGGCGTTCCAGACGTTGGTCATGCTGTCGAACTCTGGATCGGGAGTCTTAACCCAGATTGCGTTCAGGTACTTGTGCCAGGAAGCGACTAGCTTCTCAAATTCAAGCTCACAACGTTCTGGATTCCCGAATTCACGTACAACAGCCTGACCATGGGACGTAGGCGTTCCAAGACCGAGTACCACGATAAGCTCTCGGGTTTCGCCCGGCGTGAGAACCAGGTCCGCCTGCAGGGTGCCACAGGGGTTCTCGCCTTCAGCGAGGAAGTTCGAACAAGTTCCGTCGATCACGGTCTGCGGATTTTTGTAACTGTTGTAGACGCTGCCAAGGAATCGCTCGCGAACCGTCTCAACGCCAACCACCGGTGCACCGGTGAGCCCAATGAAACTGCGCCCGTTCGGAACTTTTTGCGTGGGGTTGACCGGCACGTACGGATGCGTTGCAAATCCAAGCAGGTTGTCGCAGCGCTCTGCCTTTACGACGAATTGTGCATACTGCAGATTCGTCAAATCCGTCGGCATGTGCCAATTGGTGGCAATTTCGCAATAGGTGAAGACCGAAATGCGCCGAGTTTTGTCGGAGCTGTTCTTAACGCGCAACCGCCAGTACTCGAACATTTGCCCAAGCGGAACGAAGTAAGTACTTTCCGTTTCGATGCCCGAATACTTTGACGTGATAATGGTGTACGCGGTTCCGTGACGGCACACGGACGCGTATTGGTCGAGCGATTTGCCCACGGGTTGCCAAGTCGAGCTCCAGTAGTCACCGGAGTCCTGATCGCGCAGATAGAAATACCGACCCGGTTGATCCAGGGGCACGCTGTTCGGACGAATCCGCAAGAACCGCATGCTGAGTGCGCTGCCGTAGAAGCTGTAGCCACCTGCGTGGTTGGTGATAATCGCGCCGTAATTGGTTGATCCGAGGTAGTTGCTCCAGGGACGCGGAGTGTCGGGCCGGGTGATTACGTATTCTTTCGCCGCGTCGTCAAAGTAGCCGTACTTCATTGGAGAACCTTCCCGAGGGCACCGAAAAACCTTTTCCGAGGTGCAGGAATTCGATGCATCATGACTCCAATGCGCAATCCCCGCCCCGAGATCCACCTGGAAATAGCTTTCAGGCGGTCCCAGCTTCGTTTCCGCATGGACGACAGAAGGGCTCACCGGTGGACGGTTCAGGCGGATTCGGCTAGAGAAGGCCTACGACGGTGACTTGCGCTGCCCACCCGTCGCTTCGCCACACATGACCGTTCGTGCTGTTCTTTTCGGGACACTCATCGCCCTTGCCATTTCGGCAGCCACGTACTTCAACGACTGGGTTATCGGGCAGACACAACTTATCGGCAACCACCTTCCGATCTCGGTAGTTGGCGTCGCAATTCTGTTGTTGCTCTGCATCAACCCGTTGTTGTCAAAGCTTGGGGCGAAGGTACCCTTTCGCTCCTCCGAAGTTGCCATTCTCGTTGCGCTTGGGCTGTCCGCTTGCGGTTGGGCCGGTTCAAACTTCTTTCGTGGCTTTACCACGGTAACCGCCTACCCGGCGCATTGGCTCAAGACGAAAGCCAATTGGCAGAGCGCAAACGTGATGTCGTATGTGCCGGGTGCATCGAAACTGCTCGCCCCGGGTCAGGTCACCGGCTGGAGGGAATTCGCGGCTGCCCTTGAAGTGGATGCCGCCGCACCGGACGCGCGCAGTCGTATCGTTCATCAATTGCCGGAATCGGTGCAACGCAGTCTGCGGACGACGCAAGCCCGAGGGTTTGATCCGAGCAAGCTGAGTGAACTTACCCGCGCTCTAAACGAGCTCCTAGCCCGTCGAGACCTCTTCCGCTCGCTAGACCATTCGGCGGTTGCGCTTGCCCCACGGGCGCGCGAACTTCACGATCGCTCGATTGGGTCTCTGACTTCGGAAGAGCTTGTCGAGTTCAATCGGTGGTTGCTCGTATCGGTGTTTCCGAAGTCCATCCTACCACCGCCGGAGGGACAAGGACTAATCTTCGATCAAGGCCGCGCCGATCCCTTTGCGCTCGACACACTGGTTCAAGGGCGCGGGCAGAACCAGCAGCTTACCGTCAAGCAGCTGCCGTGGCAGAAATGGTGGCCCACCATCAAACTTTGGTGGGGCACGGGCCTGCTGTTGTCTCTGGCTGCATTGTGTTTGGCGCTCATCGTCCACCCGCAGTGGTCCAAACGTGAACTATTGCCCTATCCCGTTGCGCGATTCGTGGAGGATGCCTCCGCGCGCAAGCCTGGCTCACGCTTGCCGGACGTCGCGCAAAATCGACTCTTTTGGATTGGTTTTGGGCTGCTTTTTGCGCTGCATTTGGTCAACGGCCTGCACGCTTGGATCCCGGACATTCCTGAGATCCCACGCAAGTACGAGTTCTGGAGTCTGGCCCAGATCTTCCCGAATGCGGTTCGGGTTTCAGGGTCCTACGGCTATTTTGCGCCGACACTTTACGGAACTGTAATTGCATTCGCGTTCTTCCTTTCGAGCTCTGTTTCCTTCAGCCTCGGAATTGCCGAACTGCTTTACATGACGTTCGCAGGGTTGCTGCTCGGATATGGCATCCAAATCGAGAGCGAGTTTCTCGAGGGTGGCGGTTCGAACATGATGCGGTTCGGTAGCTTTTTTGCCGTCTTCGTGATGATTCTCTACACCGGGCGCCGCTATTTCGGTCAAGTGTCGCGCTCTGCGGTTCTTCGAACTGGGAGTGATGAAGTCCCCGTCTACGCAACTTGGGCGGCTCGCGCCTTTGTCATTGCGATTGTACTGACCATTACGTTACTTCGATCGTCGGGAATGGGTTGGGGGTTTGCGGCTGTATTCGTCGGTCTCGAGATTGTGATCTTCGTTGTTATGTCGCGCATGATCGCCGAGACGGGGACGTTCTTCATGCAACACTCATGGGCGCCGGTTGGCGTGCTCACGGGCATGTTTGGGTTTGGCGCGATAGGACCTAGTACCTACATCGCCCTTGCCGTTGCTACCGCTGTGCTGTCAATCGATTCGCGCGAGCTCTTGATGCCTTTCTTCATTAACGGCATCAAACTCATCGACCGTGACGACGGTCCAACGCCGGCGAAGGTAGCTCCGCTAATGGGTATCGTCGTGGTACTCGGCTTGGTCGTTGCGGGGGTAGTGACACTCAGCCTGCAGTACAATCACGGCGCTTCTCCCGTCGGGAACAATTTTGCGACCGACTGGCTTCCAGCGGTTTCATTCGACGCCCTATCGCAGCACGTCGCCTCAGCGACGGCCGACGGAACCCTCAGTCAGGCAGCGGCAACTCACGGGTTTGCCAGCCTATCGCTCGTCAAACCCAACCCAGCTAGCATATCCTGGCTTGGGATTGGCCTTGCCATCGGTTTTGGCGCGGCTGTCGCGCGCCTACGTTGGTCCTGGTGGCCACTTCATCCGATCGCGTTTCTGGTGTGGAGCACTTACCCAATCGCCATGTTTGGGCCTTCGTTTTTGATTGGCTGGATGCTAAAGAGTGCCGTTGTTGGAACAGCAGGCGCGAAGGGTTACCATCAGGTAAAGCCGCTGATGATTGGCGTCATCGCTGGCGAACTGGTGGCAGGTTTGTTCTGGATGGTGTTCGGCGCAACGTACTATTTTGCAACCGGCAAAGCACCGATCGCCTACTCTATTTTTCCGCTTTGATCGTGCAACCAATGTTCGCTCAAGGCACGCGAACTTTGGCGGAGTTCCGGCAAAAGAACGCTATTGTTGGGTTGGCTGCGAATCCGAGTGCGCTTGCACAATTCTGGATAATTCGTCGCGCACGAATTTCACCAGTTCCAGATTACCGGCTTCAGGTTTGATCCGGTTTGGCAAAATCCGAAGTACCCACCGCACCTTCCAGTGACGCGATGTCCCGGGTGCAATCTCCGCGTAACGCCCCTGTTGTTCCACTTCGACGAAACGACCATTGACGTCGACATAGAGGACGACTTCGCCTTCCTTCGGCGCACGTTCACCAGGCTTGGTGTCTTCGAATTGCTTGATAAAAAGCAGTTTGCCATCCACCTGCGCCACCCATCCCTCTTCGCCGTCGGCGTAGCTCTTTATGCTATCCCGCGTCACTTCTGAGGGTTTGTGCTGATACCAACTGACGCCTTCACGCGGTGTGATAACGAGCGTGTTGTCGGGAAAATCGTAGGTGGGTTGCGATGCAGGATAGAACGTCAGCCCCTTGGGCCGCACGCGTGTGTTCTGCCAGGGTGAGACTTTGCGCGCGCTCTTTCCGCGATTGATGAACTCATAATCAATGAGTACGCTTCCTATCTCGGGTTCGGCTGTGATGCTCTGCACGACCTGCAATCCAAGCTTCTCGCTCACGTCGCTCTCGAGCACCAAGGTTTGATGGTCGATTCTCACGCTCCACGGAAGAGTATCCAGTTCGGGAGGTGGCGGCCAGATCCAGTCGCTCTGCGGACTTGGCCAAATCGAAGAACCGTTTGCTTCAGGCGATTCCTTCGCAGGCACAATAATGCTCTTGCCCTCGAGCGAGAATTCGTTGATGCGAGCGCCGCCGAAAGGATCGATTTCGAAACCATACGCCCCGAATTCGATGCGGTAGTTTTGACGACGCGTAATGGCAAACGGGGCACCAGGGCGGGGAATACTGGCTAAATTCGACTTGGGGCGATGCGTCGTAGCAACGCTGGTTGACGCGGAAGAATTGTGGGAGGCCCCTTTTGGACAGGTCGAGGCAGAACCGCACGACGTTTGAGTCGCCAGCCACAATGTCGTGGCAAAGAGCCGTGTGTTCGACAACCCTTGGAATGAGCGCCGCACAGACTGACTCTTGCCCAATTGGTTTTCACCCAACCGCTTCATACGGCAACTACTTAGTGGGCTCCGCGTAGAAAATTCCGCGACCATGGGTGCCTACGTATACCCGCCCAAATACCTTGGGGTCTCCGATCACGAGGGTTGAACCACCGAATTGATGGCGGTCGTCGTTGATACGCAACCAAGTCTTCCCTTCGTCGTCGGAACGATAGAAGCCGAATTTGTCAGCGACGGTGCCTGCAATGTAGATGGCCGGGTACTTCTTGCCTTCGGGCGCTTTGCCGAAACCCAAGGCCGTGCAGCGTTCAAGACTGTCGATACTATCAACGTGCTTGCCGCCATCCCGTGTTCGATAGAGTTCCTTGCCCGTTACAAACCAGACGTCGCCTTCAATGCCAAAGGGCGTTTGAATGTTCGCGTTGTGAGCTTCGTAGTCGGGAACGACCGGTAGTGAATCGAAGACGACCTTGAAGTTTGCCCCGCCGTCAACACTAAACATGGCCTTGCCGTCGGCGGATGAGTATCCATAGAACTTCTTCGGATTGACCCTATCGGATACCACCTTGAAGCCCACCGCTGCCCAACCCGGCGATTTGCCAACTTCGGGGGTGCCCTTGGACGGGTTCCAGGTTTGACCAAG
>Ga0302321_100001689_pt1 | contig 18940 bp, 12 predicted proteins | sample Fen_T0_1_FD_202505 | JGI IMG/M metagenome (GOLD analysis project Ga0302321, IMG submission 202505) | Peat permafrost microbial communities from Stordalen Mire near Abisko, Sweden - Fen_T0_1 | ecosystem: Environmental > Terrestrial > Soil > Wetlands > Permafrost | place: Sweden: Abisko...
CCAGCGGCTCGACGGAGTTCATGATCTGGACCGAGAACTTTCATCAGGTCCCAGCCGGCACGAAAGTGACGAACACGACCTTCGGCCAGCACGCCTACGACGTGTGGAAGACCCAAAACAACCGCTACATTGCCTTCGTCCCAGACCAACCCCTCACTTCTGGCACGATCGACCTCTTGCAGATCTTTCAATGGGCCACCGCACAGGGCTGGCTACCCGCCAACGCGACGCTCGGGCAGGTCGGCTTTGGCGTAGAAATCGTTTCGACGGAGGGCAAGGATGCGCTCTTTCAGTTCACGGACTTCGCCATCGCGGATAATTGAGGTCCACGCCGCGCCCGCGCGTGGTCGTGATGCGGCGCAATGACCATCAAAACCCTGGCCGCCCATCGCTTTCAATCCGAGAACGAGCTCACACGCACTTCGAGGTCAACACTGCCGCAGGCCTTCGGAACACGAGCAGGATCGTTACGGCCAGCGCGCACAAGCCGACGGTCGCGCCGAACACGGCGCGATGCCCGAGCGCGCCGCCGACTACCCCGAAGCCGAGGTAACCGCCGATCGCGCCGATGCGCGAAGCAGTCGAGTACAGATTCGTTGCGGTGCCGGCTTGGTCGGGCAGGTAGTTTTGAAAGAAGGTAATGGCGACCCCGCTCATCACCGCGACCACGGCCGCGCTCAGCGCCTGCAAAAAGAAGACGTGCAGCGGAGCGGCGGCGAGCGACAGCCCCGCATAGTAGACGACACCAAGACCGAGCGCGGACACGATTATCTTCTCGTGTGCGACCCGCGTGGCCAAGATTCCGACATAAAACATCAGCGGCAGCTCGAACAAAGGCGCGAGGCTATAAGCAATGCCCACGTCGCGCTCGGCGCCGTGCAGCTCGCCCAAAAGCAGCAGCGGCAAGTTCATCATGCCCATCGTGGAACAGCAAAAGTACAGACAAAATGCCAGCAAATGAGCGAGCAATTGGCGATTTTTGAGGGCCGCCGACAGCGGCAGCGCCTGCGCTGCTCGCCGGCCTGCCTCGGAGGGCGGTCGCCAGGGCACGAACAGCGCGACGAGTAGGCAGAATACCACGTAAGTCGACGCGGCCGCGCTGAACGTCACGCGGAACGAATAGCGAGTCATCAAGTACGCTGCGATCGCGGGCCCGACCGTCCAGGCGAGCGCAAAGAAGAGGCGGATGAAGTTCATGTAAAACGGGATTTCCCGAGGCTCAATCACGCTGGCTTCGAGCATGTCTCGCGCATACGCGAAGATCTGACCGAACGTGATCGACGACACACCGAGCGCGAGCGCGCCGATGGCAGTGAGCACCAGCGGATTGCGCACGAAGGCGTAGCCGAGGTAGCCGAGCGCGCCGGCGGCTCCGCCCCAGAACAGCACGCTCTTGCGGCTCCAGTGCGTATCCGACGAGCGCGCGAGGATGGTCGAAATCACGATACCACTCACGCTCGTTACCGTCATGAACAGGCCGAACTCGAAGTGACTCATGCCCACTTCTCGAGTTCCGAACATCGACATGAACGGCACCACGAATGAATAGGCGAGCCCCAGCAAGATGCTGAGGAACAACACCACGAGCAGTCCCGGAACCGTGACCAACGCCCGAAAAGCAAGCTTCAAACGGAACATCTTCGAGGCGCGCAGCTTGGCACAAAAGCCATCGCACGCGGGCCGCACCGCGACGATTGGCCGAGAGCGGAGCGGAGGCCGCCCAGAGGCGGCCCGTTGGGCCCCGGGGTCCGGCGCTCAGAGTCGTTCGTAACTTTGCTCCGCGAACGTGTCGCAGTTGCGGGCGTCTCCGCCGTCGTAGCCACGCCGGAACCAGCGGATGCGCTGCGCGCTCGAGCCGTGAGTGAACTTCGTCTTGTCGGCGTGTCCGAGGGTGTCGTCGCCGATCGCGTGGGCAGCCGTCAGCGCCTCGCCCAGATCCTCGTCCGTGATGCTCAGCGTCGACTTCGCGGCTTGCCCCCAAACTCCCGCGAAGCAATCGGCCTGCAGCTCGACGCGAACCGACGTTTGGTTCTTCGACTCGCCCGAGATTTGTCGCCGCGACGAACCGATCAGGTTTTGTACGTGATGCCCCACTTCGTGCGCGATCACGTAGGCCTGGGCGAAATCGCCAGGAGCCTTGAGCTTGCTTTCCATGACCTGATAGAATGTGGGATCGATGTACAGCTTGCTGTCGCCGGAGCAATAAAACGGACCGGTATCGGAGGTGGCGCTGCCACAGCCGCCGGTAGACACCTGGTTGGTGAATACCACCAGCGTCGGCTTGACGTACTCACCCGCCTTGGCGCCAGGCAACGCGCCTTGCGCAAAGCGTTGCGTCCAAACATCCTCCGTGGAAGCCAAGACCACGCGCGAGAAATCACACGCCTGCTCGTTGGTCTTCGAGGCCGCACAGGCGCTCGAGCCGCCGCTCTGGGACGCGGTCTGGGCGCCGCCGCCCATCAGGGCCTGCATCAGACTGGCCTTGATCCCCGCTGGAGCAAGCAGGTACACAGCGCCGAGGACCACGCCGGCAACCAACGTGCCTTTTACGCCCAGCATCCGCACGACTTGCATCAGGCCTTGGCCGCCGACCCCGCCGCCGCCACCGCCCGCCTGCCCTCGATCTTCGAACTTCTCCGACCGGCGCTGACCATCGATTCGCATGAGGTGCTCCTTTCGCCATCAACCTCTCCGAGATCGCGGCGCGCGGCTAGGACCTTCGGCGGCCCCCCAAAGGCCGGCCCAGCGCCCGACGAATGCGAGGCGCAAATGCGAAAAGCGCAACGGGGGCCACCGAATTCGGCAAGCTCCCGCTGCGCGTCGCTCGCGGGAGACTCGTGCAACTCGCGCCGGTGTCTCAGCGTGCCAGCACCCAGCCAACCGCCGCGGCCAGCTGCCCCATCAACAGCGGCTCCGCGAAGCTCTCGCTGGTATGACCGAGTGCGGTGTAAAAGGCTCGGCCGCCGTCGTACTCGTGGCACCACGCAACGGGATGATCACCGTCCATGTTGGCGCTAGCGGGAGTGTAGCTGCTCTCATCCAGCGAGAGCAGGACATGGACATTCGGCCGTGGATTGCTCTTGAAGGCGTACCACTCGTCCGTGCGGCGCCACGGGTTCGGTAGCCCTGCGGTGATTGGGCTCGCCGAATCCTCCACGACCAAGTCTGCCGCCTGAACCGGGGGGTGCTCGCGAAAATAGGCCCCGACGAGTCCGCCGTACCAAGCCCAGTCGTACTCGGTATCCGTCGCAGAATGGATCCCGATGAAGCCCTTGCCCGCGCGAATGAAGCGCTCGAATGCTGCTTGCTGCTGGTCGTCGAGCACATCACCGGTCGTGCTCAAGAAGATCACTGCGTCGTAAGCGGCGAGGCCCACGTCGCTGAACTGGCTCGGATCCTCCGTCGCGGCAAACTGCCAGCCGCGATCTGCCGCAAGCTTGCCGAGCGCCTGCACGCCGGCAGGGATCGAGTCGTGACGGTACGCGGCAGTGCGCGAGAAAACCAGCAAAGACACGCGCGCGCCCTCAGTGGCGGTCGCCGCCCCCGCCACCCCCGAGTCCGTCTCGACAGCCGGGGGCGCGCCGTGCGTCTCGCCGCATGCCAGGGTGGCGAGCAACAGACCGGGTATGAGGCTGAGCGCTGACGAAGGCAGCATACGCATCGCCCTAGTGCTCCGTCTCAGAAGTATCAATCGTTACTTCTGAGACCCCGGCTTCGCCGGGCGCCGCTCCGCGGCGAGAGCCCTAGTATCTTCTCTTCGGGAGCGCAGCTCCCGCCCCGCTCGAGTGAATCGAGCGGGGCCCCACCCTCAGGTTTTGGGGCCCCAACCCCAAAACGATTGTTACTTCCGAGACACGACACTAGTCGAGCCCTCGGCACGGCGACGCGCAACACTTGCGTGAGGTCAGAGGTCGGTCGCTTCGACCTCCTCGAGGCCAATCGCCCGTTCCATCAGCTGGGCCAGGTCTTCGGCAAAGCGTGAAGCGGGAGCGCCGTCGACCAAGTTGTGGTCGACCAGAAATGTCATCCCCAGCATCTGACGAGGAACGGCCTTCTCCTGGTGCCACATCACCTGGGTCGCGGTCCCGCCCGCGATCACCGCGAGCGTGAGCACGCTGAACGACGTGCCAACGGCGAAGCGGGATGAGAGGTGCGAGCCCACGTTGGAAAGACCCACGGTGCCCCAGTGTCGTTTCATCAGAAACGGATCGCGGCGAGCCCAGTGGAGAAGCCCGCGCCTGATCCAGGCCGGAAAGCGCAGCAAGCGGGCACGCCTCTTCACTCCGGGATCATCCAGCAAGTCTTTCGCCACTGCGTCCTTGAGCTCCCGATCGATCTCGGCAAGTGACTTTCGATTCGCGCTACGAACAACATACATGACGGGAACCAGACTGCCATCGGGCTTTCGCTTCTCGAGCAACGTATTCACGTCGACGTCATCGAACAGCACGATGCGCTTGCCCTGCCGCAACCCGTGGAGCATGGGATGCTTCTCGAGTGCACGGCTCAGACAGAAAGCGAGGTACGCCGTAAACGAGAGCCGACGGCCGTTGGCGGCGAGTACGGCCAGCTTCTGTTTCGCCGAGGTGACATCGATTTCGATGAAGCCGCACATGGAGGGAACGGTGCGTCCGACAGCCACAAAGTCGACCACGAGATCTCGGATCGGCGGCCAGGGGACTTGTCGATGACTGGGCAGACTGTTACGAGAGGTCATTCAGCGCTCCGCGTCGGGGGCTGACCAATATCGCGGATTTCGTTCGTTGCGGAAGTCTCTAGTTACCCTCTTGGAATCTCGAGCTCGGAAGCTCGGCGAGCGCGAGATCTTTCATTTCCTGACGACCGGCGATGTGCACGGCCCAATGGAGAGTTTATCCCTGGCGGCCCTGGCCGAGGCCGCCCGCGGCATCGCCCACATGATTAGGAGCGAGGGCGGAAGCGGCCGGCCTGCATTGCTGCTCATGCCCCCGGGCCTCGACTTCGTTCGCGCTTTCTTCGGCTGTCTGTACGCGGGCGCTATTGCAGTGCCGCTCTACCCCCCCGATCCCTCGCGGCTCGGCCGCGGTGTCGAGCGCTTGCGCGCCGTCATCGCCAGCTGCGGGGGCAAGCATCTGCTGACCACGAGCGCGTTTTTGCCGCTCGTCCAGCAGCTGACGCAGCACGACGATCTACGCGTGCTGGCGACCGACGGCTTGCCGGCGGCGCCGCGCTTCACGCCCGAGCCGCACGAGGTGGCGCTGCTCCAGTACACGTCCGGTTCCACTTCCGCTCCGCGAGGCGTCATCGTCAGTCACGCGAACGCGCTGGCCAACGCCGCCCAGATCGAAGCATCTTTCGCACTCTCCGATGCAATGCGCCTGGTGACCTGGCTGCCCCCTTACCATGATATGGGTCTGATCGGCGGCGTGCTGCAACCCGTGTACCAAGGTGCGGAAGTGTTCGGCTTCTCGCCTCTACACTTTTTGCAGAGCCCAGCGCGCTGGCTGCAAGCCATCAGCCATTTCCACGCCAATACCAGCGGTGGGCCGAACTTCGGCTATGAGCTTGCGCGAAGGCGCATCACGCCGGCCGAAATGGCAAAGTTGGATTTGTCGAGCTGGCGCATCGCTTTCAACGGCTCTGAACCGGTGCGGGCTCAGACCCTGGCCGCATTTGCCGAGGCGTTCACGCCACGAGGCTTCTCAGCGGCCGCTTTCGCGCCCTGCTACGGGCTAGCCGAAGCGACGCTGCTCGTTTCGGTGCCGCGTCCGTTCAGTGGAGCGCGCACTCACGCTCTGGACGCCGCGGCGCTTTCGCGCAACGAAATTTCTCCGGCTCGAGATGGGGAGCGGGTGCGAACGGTCGTAAGCTGCGGTGAGCTGACACCCGGAGTCAGCTTGGCGGTCGTCGATCCCGCTACCGAGACGCGCGTCGCGGACGGTCGCGTTGGCGAGCTGTGGCTGAAAGGGCCGAACGTGGCTCGTGGCTACTTTGGGGCCCCCGAGGGCAGCACGACGACCTTCGATGCCTCGCTCGAGGGCAGCGCGGGCTGGCTTCGCAGCGGCGACCTGGGCGCTTGGTTTGGTGGCGAGCTATTGGTCACGGGCCGGCTCAAAGACCTGCTGATCGTGCGCGGCCGCAACCTGTACCCGCAAGATATCGAGCGAACCGTCGAGCATTGTCATCCTGAAATACGCGCCGGCAACGTGGTCGCGCTGGCTCGTTCGGACGAAGCGCTGTGTTTGGTCGTCGAGGTCCGTCGTGAGGCTCGGAAGCTCGAGGAAGTGCTGCGTGCTGTGAGCCAAGCCATCGTGCTCGAGCACGACGTGGTGCCAGCCGAGATCTGTTTGGTCGCGCCCGGCAGCATACTCAAGACTTCGAGCGGCAAGCTGGCGCGCTCCGCGACCCGTGAGGCACTCGAGAGCGGGGCGTTGACACCCCTGCTTCGCCATCCCCCGCCGGAGACGCACACGGACACTCCCGTCTACGTCGAACTCGAACGGGGCTTCCGTCGATTGGACGCGCGCAGCACCCGTTACCGGTTCGACCTCGAGCGCGACATTGCTTGGACGCGGCTGGACGAGCCAGGCGACTATTACGACGCCGAGACCCTCCGCGGCTATGGCTACGACGTGGCTGCGCTGAAGAGCACGCAAGGCGCGTGGGAGCTTTTCCAATGGCGCACCGCACTTTCCATCGCGGGCGGCTTCGAGCTGCTCGAAGAGGCGTTGCTTGGCTTCACCCAGCGCGAATCGGTCCATTTCGCCAAAATCAAGAGCGTTTTGGTCTTGGAAGAGGAGGAGCGCAAGCACGTCGCTCTATTCGAGCGTTACGCGGCGCACCTTCGAGCCCAGCGACCCGAGCACGCGGCGACCGTGGCCCGAGGAACGGACGAGCTGCGAGCCCAACTACTCAGCTTCGCCGATGCATCGAGCTTCCCGAGCCTTGCGGCCTACCACTACAGCTGGTGGCTGCTGATTTTGTTCTTCGAAGAGTTGACGGTCTGGCTTCACGCTACGCTGGCCCGCGCCGGGTCTATGCAACCGGCATGGCTCAGCGCTCATCGCGCGCACGCGCGCGAAGAGGTTCAGCACGTAGTGACGGATTTTGCCTGTTTGCAGGCGATTTTCGCCAGCGAAGACGAGCGTTTGCATTGGTCCGAGCAAGTGTTCGAGCGAGTCGCGCCGCAATTGGCGCTGGCGATGAGCCCGGAGGCTGGGCTCGCGCTCACGCTGCAAATGTTTCCTTCGCTCGCCGGTCGCGGGCGCGTGGCAGTCGCGACGGGCTCTCCGTTCGCGCGGCTGCTACGCGCGGGGAATTTCTCGCGGACCTGCGCCGCAGGTCCCTATTTCTCCAAGATCGCTCGCGGCGCGCCGCGAGAAGCCAGCGCCCGCCACGCGGCAGAAGCGCCTGCGATTGAGCAGTTCATCCGCGACTGGGCCGAGCGTGAGCTGCACGGCGCAGTGGGCCGTGACGATGATCTGCAAGCTCGAGGGCTCGATTCACTGGGCGCGGTTGCGTTGTCGGGGGCGCTCGAACGTCATACGCGAGCGCGTCTCCCAGTATCGTGCGTCTACGACCACCCAACGCCCGCCCGGCTCGCGCGCTTCGTTGCCTCCCGAAGCGGCTCTCCGGCGCACTCTCCGACGGCACCAATCGAGAGTCTGTTGGTCCGCCAATCGCGTCTGCTTGCACTGAGCGCTGCTCACGAACGGCTGATTTTCGACCACATCACGGCCGTCTTCGAGTTGCCACCGCGACTCGTGCCGAACGTAACGGTCGCGCTGTCCGGTCTGTGCGCGCGTCACCCCCAAATTTGGAGCAGCTACCCACACGAAGGCGCGGGCTTTCGCGCGGTGCCTTTACCGGAAGGTGCAACCCTGCCGCTGGAGCGCCACGCGGGTGAGCTCGACGACGACGAGCTCACTCGCCGCGCGGCGGCACTCGACTCGCGCCCCTTCGCTCTGGAAGACGGACCTCCCTGGCGCGCCGAACTTTGGTGTGGGGAGACCCGCGCGACGCTATTGCTGACGGTGCATCACGTGTGCGTCGACGGCTGGTCGATGGAAGTCCTGTTTCGGGAGTTCAACGCGCTTTGTACGCAGCGCGCCCTGCCAACGGCGCCTCTCTCGCCGGGGCTCTCGGCCGAGCAGCGGTTGCTCGCCTCGGGCGAAGCCGAAAACCGGCTCCGCTATTGGCGTGAGCTGCTGAACGGGCATGCCGAGCTGGCTCGCCGATCACCCGCCGTTAGCGTGGATCTGTACGCCATCAATGGCCAACTCGACGCGAGTGACTGGGCGGAGCTCGTCGAGGTGGCGCGACGCAAGCAAGCGACTCCGTACCTGCTGGTGCTGACCGCCTTTCATCTGGCGTGGCAACGCAGCACTAGCCAGCGTGACCTACTCTTGAACACGCACCTCTTCAATCGGGCTACCGAAGAAGAACGACGCGGGGTTGGCTACCTGGTCAATCTGCTCACGCTACGCACCGAACTCGACGAAACGGCTGGCTTCGACCAAGCGCTGGAGCGGGTTCAGAACACCTGGCTCGAAGCGCTAGAACACGAGCTTTCCATCGATTTCGTCGTACAAAAGCTGTTCCCTGATCGCTATCTGCAACGCTGGATGCCGGCGCGCGTCGCCTTCAACTGGCTGCTCTTGGCAAGCCAGGAAGACTCCATCGTGACCTGGCGTCACGATCTCGCACCGACTCCAGCCTTTCTATTCTTCGAAGGCATGCTGGTCGCGCTGCCGCAGCCGGACGGCCTACGTCTGACGTTCTGGCACGACCGCAACGCTTTCTCTTCCGAGGCCGCACAGAGTCTGGTGAGCAGCTTCGTCTCGATACTGAAGTCGCTGGTTTCAGCGCGTAGGCAAGGACAGTGAGGACTTCTCACAATTTTTCTGGCGGCCCCGGCGCTCTGCCTGAGGTCGTGATCGAGCAGGCCAGTGAGGCCTTGCGCCAAGCGCCGGGCTCCGATCTCGGGCTACTCGGGATTAGCCATCGCTCGGATTGGTTTCGCGAGGTGCTGGACGAAGCCGAACGCAATACCCGTCGCTTGCTCGGGCTGTCCGAGGATTACGCCGTGCTATTTCTGCAAGGAGGCGGCAGCTTGCAGTTTTCGATGGTCCCAATGCTGCTGCTCCGCGGCAGCGCGACTGCCGCCGACTACGTGCATGGCGGCTATTGGAGCGGCAAGGCCGTCCCCGAAGCGCGCCTGGAAGGTCGCGTCCGGCTGGCATGGGACGGCTCACGATGCGGCTTCTCGCGCCTGCCCAGCGATGACGAGCTAAAGCTCGCGCCGGACGCCGCATACTTGCACTACGTCAGCAACGAGACGGTGGAAGGGCTGCAATTTCAGCGCGTACTGGGCCGCGAGCAAGTATTGCGAGTGTGCGACATGTCCTCCGATTTCATGTCGCGGCCGGTCGCGCTCGAGCGCTATGCCATCGTCTACGCGCACGCGCAAAAGAACCTCGGCCCTTCGGGCGTCACCTTGGTCATCGGGCGGAAAGCGCTCCTCGCTCGCGAGCCAGCACCGATGCCGAGCATGCTGAGCTATCGGCACCATCTGCAGCAGCGCTCGATCTTCAACACACCACCCGTGTTTGCCATCTACGTGACCCTCTTGGTCACACGCTGGCTGTTAGAAGACATCGGCGGCCTTTCGCGCATGGACGCACTGAACCGTCAGAAGGCCGAGGCGCTCTATCGACTCATCGACGACAGCGAAGGCTTCTATCGCGGGCGCGCCGAACTCGGCAGTCGCTCGCTGATGAACGTGGTCTTCGGGCTCGCCGCCCCGGAGCTCGAGCAAGCGTTTTTGGCCGAGGCGCTACGCGCTGGCTTGCACGGACTGCCGGGGCACCGCTCGATTGGGGGTATTCGCGCCTCGCTTTACAACGCCGTGTCGCTCGAATCCGTCCATCGACTTTGCGAAGTGATGCGCGACTTTCGGTTGCGGAACCGCGGCTAGTCGAACGGCGTCTCGATGCACTGCGGCTAAGCTGGCCCCGACTCGCCGGGCCGCCCTACCCACCAAGCCCAGGCCACGAGCAACGCCTGAAGCGGGAGGCGGAGCCAAAACAAGAACACTGGGACGTGCATGCCATCGGGCTGGATGCCGTTCACGGCCATGTTGATGTTCGCGGGAAACACCGCCACGAGCAGGGCGATTAGCCCGAGCGACGCCAGGCGACGGGTGCGACGAAGCAACAACCCCATACCCGCCGAGATTTCGCATACGCCACTGGCCAGAACCAAAGTTTCTGGCGCGGGCAAGAAGCTCGGCACGATCTTGACGAATCCAGCGGGCTCGAGGAGGTGAAGCACACCCGCGCCGATCATGATGCTGGCGAGAAGTAGGCGCAGCGCCCGCGTTGGGCGGGTGTCGCGAGTTTGCACAGGCTTTTCGGTCACGATTGCAGCCCCATTTCTGTCACGCGGTCGAGCGATTCGTCTTACAAGCGCAAGGATTGGTGGACAAGCGTCACGTGCTTCACACCATTGCGGCACAAGCGTAACCGCGCAACGTGATGGCGCGTGTCAGATTCCGCCCGCGGTCGCGATCGCGCAGTGCAGATCCCGGCCGTCAAAGGGAGTCATTGTCATGGCATTTGGATTTCTCGGTCGCCGTTTCATCAGCCGCGCCGTCGTCGGCGCCAGCCTCTTGGCAATTGCGGGTTTGGCCGCCACGAGCTACGTCAGCACCGCGCGTGCGGACGAACACGACGGCGCCGGTGAGGAGCACGAGCACCACGAACGTCAACCCGGCAAGTACACGGTCGGCCTGTTCGGCGACATGCCCTACAACGCCCTCGGCAAACAGCAGTATCCGAACCTACTGCAAGACGTGAACGATGCCCACGTCGCGTTTTCGATTTTCGACGGTGACCTCAAGGCGGGCGGCGATGGCCCGTGCACCGACGCGAACGTCTACACCCCCGCGCTGGACTCTTTCGGCATGCTTTGGCAACCCTTGGTGTGGCTGCCCGGTGACAACGACTGGACCGATTGCTGGGGCCGCTACGGCGCTGGAACATCTTCGCCCGGCGCTGACGATCCGCTCGAACGCTTGGCCCACGAGCGGGCGCTGTTCGCCTCGACCAACTACAGCTTGGGCCAAAAGAAGCTTCGCCTCACCCGTGAGTCGCAAGAGGGCGGAAGCTACGCGCAGTATTCGGAAAACGTGCGTTGGCAGTACGGGCCAGTGGTGTTCATCGGACTGAACGTGCAGGGCTCGAACGACAACTACCCCTACGCGGGGGTGGATGGCGAAACCCGGACCCAAGCGCAAATAGACGTGATGCGCGCGGAGGAGCGGGCTCGCAAGGCCGCCGATCTGCATTGGCTGAGCGAGGGATTCGACTTTGCCAAGCGCGTTCACGCGGCAGGCGTGATGGTCGTGATGCAGGCCGACTTGAACTTCAACAACGAGCAGCATCTGACGGACACGCGCTCGTACGACGCGCTCCCCGACTACCAGAACGCGCTCCGCGACGCTTCGCTCGCGTTCCCGGGGCAGGTCGCGCTCGTGCACGGTGACAGCCACTACTTCAAGGTCGATCAGCCGCTCAGCGGTCCAAAGGGCGGCGTGGTACCGAACTTCGTGCGCGTCGAAACCTTCGGCTCGCGCAACACCCACTGGGTGCGTGCCACGATCGACGCCAGCAATCCGCGCGTCTTCAGCTTCGAGCCGCGGCTCGTTCCCGGAAACACCGACTGAGCGATCGGCGGCGTCGCCGCACATTTCGCCGGGAGCGCTTCGGGCGGCCGGACTGAGGACGGCCGTCCCAATCCTCGCGACTTCCAGTGGCGAATGACCGGCCGACGAGCCTGTCGACGCGCGGGGGCGATATTCGGGGTGCGCGCGGCTTTTTGTGCGCGCTCGTGACCCCTCCGAGACGGCGTTGCACACTCGTTATCGGGCTCGAACGTCGAAATGATGCGACTGATCTACAACCGCGATGCGGACGCGAGCGAGCGGGAGCGCGCTCGCCATCCGGACGAGCTCGCGGGCCTGGCGCACGCCGCCGCCGAGGGGGACCGCAGTGCCACCCACGCGCTGCTGGTCGCACTCGCCCCGCACTTGCTGCGCACCGTGCGCAGCTTGCTCGGACGCGACAATCCGGACGCGGAAGACGTGGCGCAGGAGGCAGCCTTGGTGGTCCTCGGCGCGCTGCCCGGCTTTCGCGGCGAAAGCAGCGTCCAACGTTTCGCGACGCGCACCGCGGTGTTGGTTGCCATGAACGCGCGCCGCAAGCGCGCGGCGAGCAAGCGTGGCGGCGATCAGACGGCGCTCACGACGGACTTGGACGAGCTCGTCGCTCAGCCAGACGGTCCTGAGCAACGATTGCTTCGACAGCAGGCCGCCGAAGCGGTGCGCGCGCTGCTCTTGACGTTGCCCGCACCTCAAGCCGAAGCCTTGGCTTTGCACTGCGTGGGCGGTTGTACGCTTGCGGAGATCGCGACCGCCACGAACGCACCGCTGCAAACCGTGAAGAGCCGGCTGCGCCTGGCTCGGCGCGCTCTGCGTCTTACGCTCGACGGCAAACCTGCGTTGCTCGAGCTCTTGGAGGGGGAACCATGAGCCGCGAAGTACCCGCTGAAGATTTGTTGGTTTTGGCGCGCCAATGCAAGCTGAGCGAAGAAGAAGAACGACGCTTCGAGATCGCGGTGCAATCCTCGCGAGAGCTCGAAGTGCTGTACGACGCGGGTGTGCACTTCGACGTCCAGGCAGGGATACTTCCGGGTGACGAAACGCGCTTCAGTCGCCTCGTCGAGCGCACGCTCGCCAGCATCGACGCCGCCGACGGAGCCGAGGCCCCTCGCGCCGACGGCGGGCTCCGGGCGGCTGGACCGTCGCGCGCAGCGTTGGCCGCGCGCTACTTTGCGGGCAGCCTGGCCTTCGGGGTGCTGCTCTTCGTCACGCTCGCGAGCGCCTGGGACTACGTGGAGAAGCGCGCCACCGCACGGCAACTAGAGCGAGCGCGGGAGACCGCGGCGAGCGTTGCCGCGGACCGAAATTCCAAGCCGTTGGCGCAGGCCGCCGCTCGACCGCTCGCGTTGGCAGCGCCGGCTGGTACGGAAAGCCCCCCCGCAAGGCCGAGCGCCGAGGGGCCCCCTGCCACCGGGCAGCCCACCGGCACGGCACGTAAGAGCGTCGCGCCGGAGGAGCGGGCAACTTCGAGCGAGCTTTTCGCGCGCGCCAACGAGGCTCGCCGCAAGGGGGACATCGAAGCGGCGATCGCGCTCTACGAACGTTTGGGCAAGGAGTATCCAAGCTCTTTGGAGGCGGAAGATGCCAAGGTCTTGTCCGGCAACCTGCTGCTCAGCCAACGCTCTCCGCGCGCTGCTCTGCGAAAGTTCGAGGACTATCACTCGGAGGCGCTCTCGCTCGAGGCATTGTGGGGGCGTGCACGAGCGTTGCGTAAGCTCGAAAGCCCAGACGAAAGCAGCATCCTGAACCAATTGGTCCGCGATTACCCAGACTCGCCCTACGCGAAGGCAGCGGAAAAACGGCTTCGTGAGCTCTCGCGCTGAGGCGAAGGTGAGTTTCGTCGGAGGAGTTGCGCGAGCCGCGCTTCGGCGAGGAGCGGTCGGCAGCGTTCTGTGCGCTGTCGCGCTCGCGTCGTTTTCGAGTCCTGTCGCGGCTCAGGGCGGCGCTTCTTCGGCGAGCATACCCACGGTGATCCGCAACTTCCCGAAGATATTGGCCGTTACCATCGTTGCCGACGAGCATCTCTTGGCCACGTTCCAGCAGCGCGTCAGCAGCTGGTTCGACGACGGAACAGAAGTGCGGATCACCGCGACCAGCGAAGTGGATCTTAAACAGCTCCTGGCAACCAGCGCCACGGAAGTCCGAGCGTGGATCGTGCCGCTGTCTGCCGAACGCGCTCTGCTCACAGTTTCGTGTATCACAGCCGAAACCGGGCCCCGGCACTTGGTTCGCGAGGTGCGGATTCGGAACGGGTTCGATGAGCTCGGACTCGAACGGCTCGCATCGATCGTACATTCGGCGTTCGTCGCGCTGAGTGAGGGCGTCGAGGGCGTGGAGCGCGAGCAGGCGGAGCGCGAGCTCGGCGAAGCCGGGGTGTCTGCAAGCTCTCTGGCCCCGCCCAGTACGCTTGCGGTGCTCACTCCGCCCCGGGCTCCTTTGCCACCGGCTGCGACTCAGAAAGCCGACACTGCCCCGATCATGCGGCCAAAGGACGATCCAGCGTCAGGCGCGGCGCTGCTCGTCGCCACGGGCTACGGTGTCCGGTGGCGCGGCGCGGAAGGACTTGGCCAGGGTCCGAGCGTCGCCCTCGGCGTGCAGCTGCGAGGCAACTCGACCGACTTCGACGTCCTGCTCAGCGGGCAGTTCCTGCTGCGCTCGGCATTCGCGGCTGAACCGTTCAGCGCCTCGGTGCAGACCAGCGCGCTTCGCTTACGAGCCGGCATCGAGCCACGGCTCCGCTCGTCGCTCTTTGGACAAGCGCTGGTTGGCGTGGGCGCGGACATCGCGCGCATCTCCGCCAGCGCGGCGGACAATCCGACCGACGCTGCAGGCCGGCTCTCGCCTCACACGAATGGGAGCCAGTGGCGCAGCGCGGCCGACCTCACGCTTGGCATCGTGCGCCGCGGCGAATCGCTCGATGTGGGCCTTTACGCGCAGGCAACCTTCTCGTTCGAGGACGTTCGCTATAGCGCCGCGACGAGCGACGGCGAGACGCTGCTGGTCAGACCTTGGCCGGTGCAACCGTCGCTGGGCATACAAGGACGCTTTCGAGGCGCGCTGTGACCCCCCACGTGCTCGAGTGCACACTAGTTGATTGAGATGCGACGAACACTCTTCTTTCCGTTGTGCCTTTTGACCACCCTCGCTTGCGAGGGGCGTTACATCCTCGGCCAAGTGCGGCCGGGCTCTGCTGGCGCGAGCGGCGTCAGCGGTAACGCGGCAGGGGGTGACGCCGGCAGCTCGGCAAACAGCGGAACGGCCGGGCTTGGAGAGGGCGACGCGGCAGGGTTCACAGGCGAGGATGCGGCCGGCAGCGCCGGAACTGGCGACGCTGGCGACGCTGGCGACGCTGGCGCGGCTGGCTCGAACCGATCCGGCCTAGGTATCTCGCCGAAGACGATCCCGCAAGCCGGCCTGAATCGCCCCTATCAGGTGACCTTCGACGGCCAGGGCGGCACACCTGGGTACACCTTCAAGCTGCGCGGTGGCACGCTGCCCGCGGGCCTGACGCTCGACGAAAGTGGTCGGCTTTCCGGCACTGCGAGCGAAGCGGGCTCGTTTTCGTTCACCATTCAAGTGACGGATTCTGCAAACGAATGGGCCAGCGCCAGCTACGAGCTCATCGTCTCACGCCAACGTTGGCTTGCGAGCCAGACCTTCGTTTCGTCTGCCAGCACGCAGACCGTACTCAGCTTGGTCGACTTGGTGAATCCGCAGGCCGAGCCGATCGTGCTTGCGAGTCAGTCAGGCTACGTCGATGCATTCTCCGCGGATGGCCGCTGGCTGCTCTACAGCTCCGCGCGCAGCGCGTCGCAGGCGGACGTGTACCTGGTATCGATGGCAGGGGCAAAGCCCGCTGAAGCTCAGTTTCTATTTACGAATACTTACAACCTGCCCTGCAGATTCGCGACCGACTCCAGCAAACTGGCGTGCCTGAGAGACACGGGCCAAGCGGATGCATTGCGCACCGAGCTGGTCTATTACGACACCAGTCGAACCACGCCGGGGCCAGAGACCCTGATCACGACGGTGCCGCCCAAGTCAGCGGGCGCGAGCGACCAGGCCGAGCGCGAGCTCGTCTTTCTGGACGCGAACACGCTCGCTTACAGCTACGGGTCCGATGATTTTGCGCGCATCACCTGGAATGGGGGCACACCGAGTGATCCCGTGCCGTTGGGCGTGGGTGGAGGCATCGTGGTGCAGCAAGCAACCGATGGCCGGCGGGTGCTGCTCAAACGCACCGACCCGAACTCTCCGAGCGGCACGTCCCTGGTCGACCTCAAACTCGGACAAGCACAGCTGATCGACCCGAAGCTGCAATTTGCCATGTCGAGCAGCTTCGAGGCCGGCTATGCGTTGCAGCCGCCGGCGGCCGGCGAGAGCGGGCTCGGCACGTACTCGTACTATTCCGTCGATGGCGTCCAGCTGACTCGAGTCGGCGAGGAACCTGTCGATGAACAACAGCCACTGGGCTCGTATCCCCGCATGGCCGGCCGCACGATGGTTCGACTCAAACAAGACCGAATTTTGACCGTCGCCATCAGAGCGACGGACATCCTCGAGCAGTTCGTGCCAGGCGACTATCAGAACCTGATCGGGTTGGTGCTCGACCCCACCGGAACGTGGATCTATTTCGAAACCGCCGAGCTCGATCAACAACAACATACGGTCGAAAGCACGGCCAAGCATTGGCTGAGCCGGCTCGAAGTAGACGGCCCAGCCCCAGCGCAATTGATCGCTCAAGGCTACTCGGCGGTCTGTGAATTCTCACCGGATGGTCGGCGACTCGTGCTGCATGGCTACGCCACCCAATCGACCGTCCCGGTCGGATTTCATTTGTTGGACTTGAGCGACCCCGCGCACATTCAGACCGTCGACCTCGACCTACCGTACAATTGGGCGAACGCGAACTGGTCGACCGACTCGGCTTACGTCGCCTTCATCGGCGGTGCGCCACTCACGCTGACTCGTCCGCTGTTCGTCGTCGATGCGCTCGCGCCCCTGGCCGCGCCGAGGAAAATCGTCGAATGCTCGTCGAATCCGGCGCCCTTGCCGGGCTGCCCGTCAACCGTAACGTTTCAGCCATGAACCGTAGAAAACGTAGCTATTCGAGATCTGCAGTTTGACAGGTGCAGGCCTCGTCGAGACGAGTGCCCCAGATCTTGTGGGAGCCCTGATGTTCGGATAAGGAGTACATGAGCTTCGTGCCAAACCCGATGTCCACGTTGCTGAACTGCTCCAAGTTGTCGACCAGCTTCTCGGTCGTCAATTGCGCGCCCGAACGTTTCAGCGCTTCGGCGAACACCGTGCCGACGATGTAGCCTTCGAGCGAAACGAAGCCGGGTTGTGCCTGGGGCTGGTAGCTCGCCAGGGCCTCGCGATAGCGGCGTACGCCAGTAGCGCCCGAGTTGAACGGCGGGACCACCTGAGTCACGTAGACGTTCTGGCACAAGCTGGGGTCCAGGCCCTTCAGGTCGTCCGCCAACGCTTCCGTGCCGACGAAGGAGACGTTGAAGAACAGCGGCTTGCCAATGCGTGACGCTTCCCGCAGCTTCTGGATGAACTTGGCGGCAGCGCGGTAGGTGGCGACCATCACCACCGCCTTCACCGGGTGTCGATTCACGCGGATCACGTCACCGGACTGCGGCCCTTGTCGCACGAGATCCGATTTGTCGTGATACTTCAGCACTTCGGCCACGGCCGCTTCGACATCCGTCGTGTTGCGCTTGTATCCGACACGCAGAACGTCTTTGGCGTTGTGGTTCAGCTGCCGCACGGCTTTGCTCACGCCCTCGAAGCCCGCGTCGCCAAACGAGTCCTCTTGGGCGAAGACCACGATTTGGTCGACGGGTACCTTCTGCACGTCGACCAAGTATCGAATCGAGGCTGCCGTCTCTTCTCGATAGCTCGCGCGGTAATTGAAGACGTAACGATCGGGCGGATCTTGGCGCAGAACCGGGGCGCCGGTAAAGGCGCCGAAGAACACGGTCTTGTGCTGAGAGGCGAGCGGCGCAGCCACCGCTGAAGTGGGAGTGCCGACGTTACCGACTACGGCGAAGACCTTACGTTGATCCAAAAGCTCCTGCATCGTGCCGGCGACTTTGGAGGCTTCGTAGCCGTCGTCGAGCGCAATCAAGCGCAGCTTGCGGCCGAAGATACCGCCTTCTGAGTTCGCGACGAAGAATGCCGTCTCCAGCCCAAGCTTCATATTTTCGCCGAGCTGGCGATTGGGACCGGAGAAGACGGCGCTCATACCGAGCGTGATCTCGTTCGGGCTGACGCCCTGTTGGGCGGGCCCCTCCGCTACCGGCGCGCTGGCAGCCTTCGTTGACTTGGTCGCCTCCGCGGATGACGCGCGAGAGCGAAGGGCGAAGATCCCAGCACTCGAGACGCTCGCCAGCGCCAACGCGGCGATGCCGACACGAAAAGCAAGCCCAACTCGGACGCCAGGGCCCGCATTCGAGGGCGGCGACACCCCGAGTGGCCCCGATAGCGGAGTAGACGAATGGGCGAGTTGCGTGTGGCTCGGGGAAGTCGGACGAAGGGGCGCGGAGAGTGAGATGCTGGCGTCGGGGACGGAGGATTGCGTTTGCGGATCCGCGAGCGTCGGGATCTGCGGTAAGGGCTCGCTGCCGCGGGCGCGAGGAGAGAGCTGCTGCTCGATGACTTCACGGATTCGCGCGCGGTCACCGCCGAAGGCATCTGCCACCAGCTTACCGATGTCTCGGTCCTGTTTGAGCTCCAGGTTCCGACGCATGAAGTCCTCGATGTCCGCGGCAAAAGCCGCCGCGGTGGGATAGCGCTCCTCACGCTGTAGCGAGAGGGCAGTCAGGCAGATCCGCTCGAGCTCCGCAGGCAACTGAGGTTTCAGCCGACTCGGGGGCGTAATGTCGCCGGCCATCACCCGCGACAGAATCTCGACTTGCCCCAAGCCCTGCCACATTCTGCGGCCCACGAGCAGCTCCCACAGAACCACACCCGCCGAATAGATGTCTGCTCTGCGATCGACCAATCCGGCCCGCGCTTGTTCGGGGGCCATGTAGGCCGTCTTGCCTTTGAACATGCCCACGCGCGTCTCCGAACTCGAGTCGTTCGCCTTGGCGATGCCGAAGTCCATGAGTTTGATCTGGCCGCCGTAGCCGACCAGGATGTTTCCCGGCGATACGTCGCGGTGCACGACGCCGAGCGGCGATCCGTCGTAGTCGGTCAGCTCATGCGCGTAGTCGAGTCCGGCCAGCGCGC
>Ga0302321_100001690_pt1 | contig 18936 bp, 22 predicted proteins | sample Fen_T0_1_FD_202505 | JGI IMG/M metagenome (GOLD analysis project Ga0302321, IMG submission 202505) | Peat permafrost microbial communities from Stordalen Mire near Abisko, Sweden - Fen_T0_1 | ecosystem: Environmental > Terrestrial > Soil > Wetlands > Permafrost | place: Sweden: Abisko...
CTCCGCGTCACCGGCGCCGTCCAGGCTGCCACCCATCACCGATCCGGCTTCGAAGATGGTGATTTGGGCACCGGGCATGCCGCCGTCGCGGATTAGGAAGGCGGCGGCGGAGAGTGATCCTATTCCTCCGCCAACGAAGTAGGCCTTGCGCGTTGAAGTCATAGCTTGGGTTTCCTCATAAGAGCTGCGCTCGTCGTGGGCGACCACAGCCAGAGGACGCAGAACGCGGCGGTTTGTTGAATTGCAACGCCCGCCCGAAGTGAGGATCGGCAAGCGTTGTGCGGCCCCGAAGTTAGGGACGCACGGAAGCGTAGTCTGTGCGGTAAATAACAGTGAGTCCCGCAAATGGTCGAAGGTCGGCCTCGTGTCGTGGGGCATTGCATGATCGCAGCGCGCGGTCTTCGGGCATGCGGGCCGTGCGGCCTGCTGTGTGTGCGCCGCCGGAGCCCGACATCCCCGGACGCCACCGCTTCGTGATTCCGGTCGGAGTCGACTTGAACAAATGCCCTCCTTGAGCATTGCGGTCGGAACGCTCATAGCGGACAACCACAACTGCGGGACCGCTGAGCCGGGCAACGATGGCTATCAGGTATGACCTCGCATCCTAAAGCGTCCCTTTGGCTCGATGAACTGCAATGCAACATGGCCTTCGCCTGGTTGGCACGAAAGCCGGTTCCCCGTGTGACGAGGGCCAACGAGTGCACAGCCGCTCATTGGGCGGCAGACCCAAGGCGAAATCCGGTCCAATCGGGTTGTTCGCCCGCGTGTCCGCTCCCGGTGGAATTCGCCTTATCGGACGTGGACGGCAGGTGCCGGAGGTGCGCGATTTTATGTGCGGTATCGAACGGACAGGAATAGGTTTGGTGGAATATACATGAATGGTGCGGTGCGCCATGGTCTTGGACCAAGGCCGATTGCATCCTCATTGGAAAGCGACCGCCACAGTGCCATCACCCCACCAACCAGAGAAAAATCACCTGCTCGCCGCTTTGCCGTCGGAGGAATTTGACCGCATTGCCCCCAATTTGGAACTCGTGCCGATGCCGCTGGGCCAGGTCCTCTACGAATCCGGCGGGCATTTGCGGCATGTCTACTTTCCCACCACGTCCATAGTGTCGCTGCTCTATGTCATGGAAGACGGTGCCTCGGCCGAAATCGCCGTGGTTGGGAACGAGGGAATCCTGGGAGTTTCCCTGTTCATGGGCGGGGAAACCACACCGAACCGGGCGGTGGTGCAAAGCGCAGGCTACGGGTACCGGCTCCCGGGAGCCTTCCTGAAGCAGGAATTCAATCGCGCGGGTGGAAGGGCATTGATGCTGCTTCTGCTGCGCTACACCCAGTCGCTGATTACGCAAATGGCGCAAACCGCGGTGTGCAATCGCCACCACTCGCTGGAACAGCAACTGTGCCGCTGGCTGCTGCTGAGCCTGGACCGCCTGTCTTCCAACGAACTAGGCATGACCCAGGAGTTGATTGCGAACATGCTCGGCGTGCGGCGCGAAGGCGTCACGGCCGCCGCCGGGCGTTTGCAGCGCGAAGGATTGATTCGCTACAGACGCGGCCGCATTACAGTATTGGACCGTCCAGGTCTGGAAGCGCGCGTATGCGAGTGCTACGCGGTCGTGAAAAAGGAATGCGACCGTTTGCTGCCAGACAAAGCGGGCCATTTGGTGGTGAACGCCAGCCAACATCCACCTGCATCCGTCAGTCGGAACCTAGCAGGAACCGACAATGCCTACGCCTAACGCCGTCGATGCCCCCTATTTCCTTTTAGTCGAAGACAGTGCTGACGAGATTGCCATGCTGCTCAAGATTCTTCACGAAATTGAGATCGCCTTGGAGGTTTCCGTCTGCCATGATGGCGTGGAGGCTCTGGACACTCTAACGACGGCCGTCAATTGCACACCTTCGCGGCTTCCCCGCTTTGTTCTGCTGGACATCAACATGCCCCGGGTCGATGGCTTTGAAGTTCTGCGAAAGGCGCGGGCCGTCCCTGCATTGGAAGCTTTGCCGATTGTGATGTTCAGCACGTCCAGTCTGCAGGAGGATGTCGACCGTGCCTTCCAATGTGGTTCAACAGCCTATTGCGTCAAGCCTATGCGCTACGATGACTATGCCCGTGTCGTCGCCTCTATTTTTGCGCGTTGGGGTGGTCAGATAAGGCATGGCGCGCAGCGTATGGAAGCTGCGCTGGGCGACCAATATTTTAGAAGTCCTGAAAGCCCATTGAGCTCCTGAGCCATCGGCGTGCAGAGGGATCTGTTGGTATTCCTAGTGCATTCGTTGGAGAAAAAAACAGCGCATGCCAACCCCTGCTACCAATGTTCGATTCCGCACAGACGAGCGCGCGGTGGGACGGTAGCTTCGTTGGCAAGCCCAGCGGCTCGTCACGGAGCGCTTAAAGTTGGTGATGCGCGTGAACCTCGTGCGCGCGAACTTTGTAGTAAATGTGGCCGACAACCCGCGCAACCGGCCGCTAGGCGATGACTTCCGTTCCGGACGTAAACCAGGTGGCCCGCGGCCTCCATGAGGTGCCATGAACCTCCATCACGTTTCCCTGCCCGGCGGTGAGATGCATCTCACGCCCCACACCGCTATTAGCGAGTCGGTCCTGTCGCTGGTAAGCCCCTGGTTGGAGCAGATGCTGGCCAGCGGTGATCGCAGGCCTCTGGCTCTACCTGACGTAGCCCACTACAGTGCGAGCGCCAAAGAGCACAACAATGCTCTGCTCGTGACCCTCTGGAGTCCGGCTGGCAATTGCAATTCCGCGGCTCCCTACGAGGCCCCGGGCAGGTTCCTGGCGAATTTCGGCGTCGCGCGCAGCAAGGCTGGCGGCGAACAATTGTGGGCACACCTGCTGGCAACCGGCAGCGTTCTCGTATGGCGACCGCCGTACGCGGCGCCCTGGTGCATGGGCTTGCCTCCCGTTGCCGGGTTGATGGCTCGGCCAAAGGTTTTGCGCTGGCTCCCCGACATACAGAGCGCCATTGCCTTTGCGTGGCTGCGGAGGCCACCGGATTCGCGCTCGCCGCATCACGGCGGCGCCCGTACGGGACGTGAAGTTCCGCACTAGGCATGGGGCTGGCAAAAGCGATCATTGCATATATTCCAATCGCATAATTGTATAAAGCCGCTGTCGGCGGCGTTGCTTGCACTTTTTAGAGTTGAATGAACCTCACCTGGGACTTTCATGATTTCATATACCACCATCAGCCACATGCAAGGCATCACCGAAGCCATGGCCGACAATGACCTGCACTTGGGCGCCGCGCGCCTGGCCGCCACAGGGAAGCGGGTGGCCGTCGTGGTCGAATCTGCGGAAATTGAGCATGGCTTCGTTGCGACCACGCCCTTGGCTCTGCTCAATCCCACCAATGAGCCCCTTGTCGATGCAGATGGCGCGCTGACCGATGAGGCCAGGCGGGTGTTCAAGACCCTGAAAGGAAGAATCCTCAAGCCGGACTACGAGACCTGGTTCAACCAGGACGCAGATGGCCATGTGCAGGTGTCCTTCTCCAAGCGGGGGGCGCCCGGCGACCCGCACAATGCCCTCATCACGCTTCCGTGGGAGGACCCCGACGAGATGTTCCAGGAAACGATGATCGATACCTAACCTCCAGCCCTTCGAGAGCCCGTGTGATTTCCTCCACCACCATCGGCCATCTGCAAGTGCTGCTGGAGGCGCTTTACAGCGACGAACTGCGCCTGGGTACCGCCCGGCTCTCAGACACGGACGAGTTGGTCGCCGTCGTGGTCGATGTCGAGTTGGTCAAATGGGGCAAGATATTCACCACGACGCTGGGCGTGCTCAGATTCGCCGGTGAGCCCTTTGTGGACCAGAACGGCAATCTAACGGCAGCTGCCTGGGCGGTATTCGAGACTTGGAAAAGTCAAGCGCTGGACAGGGACTATGAGACCTGGTTCAGTGAGGACCCCAATGGCCGGGTGCACGTGCACTACGCGAAATGGGGTGCCTCAGGCGAGCGGCCGGCGGCGCTGATGACCTTGCCGTGGAACGACCCGGACCAAATGTTCTTGGGGACGGTGGTCGCCAGCTAGTGCGTCGGCTCGCGTTCTTCGCCTTGTATGTCAGTCATCGCACAGAAGAGTCGCTGCCGTAAGGCTAGGATAGCCCGCGATGGGGCGACAACCCCAAGCATGGATTCGAAGCCCTCGCGCCTGCGATGGCTCACCGAAGCAACCCTTCAAGGAACCTGATATGAAAGCGATCCGCATTCACGGCTACGGCGGTCCCGAGGTGCTTCACTACGAAGACGCGCCACTGCCAGAGATTGGACCAACCGAAATCCTCATCAAAGTGAAAGGCGCTGCAATCAATCCGGTAGACTGGAAAATCCGCGCCGGCTATCTGAAGGCCTTTATTCCCTATGAACTGCCGCTCACCCTGGGCTGGGACGTCGCAGGTACGGTTGAGCGCGCTGGCCCGCTGGTGACGCGCTTCAAGCGTGGCGATGCCGTCTACAGCCGCCCCGACATTGCGCGCCAGGGTGGCTACGCGGAATACATTGCCGTGCGCAGCGACGAAGCGGCGCCCGCACCGCGCAGCATTTCGGCCACCCATGCTGCTGGCGTGCCGCTGGCCGCACTCACCGCCTGGGCATCGCTGTTCGACAAGGGGCGGCTTGCGCCTGGCCAGCGCGTGCTGATACACGCCGCGGCCGGTGGCGTCGGCAGTTTCGCCGTGCAGCTTGCCAAGCTGGCTGGCGCCCACGTAATCGGCACCGCTTCCAGGGACAATATCGAGCTGGTCCAATCGCTAGGCGCCGATCAGGTGATCGACTACCGCAACGAAGACTTCAGTCAGGTCTTGACAGGGATCGACGTCGTATTCGACACCATTGGCGAAGACACCCAGACGCGCTCGTGGAATGTACTCAGGCCGGGTGGTGTGCTGGTCTCGATCGTCAGCGCTCCGGACGTCGCCCTTGCCAGCCAAAAAGGCGCGCGCGGTGAGTACGTCTTTATCACCCCCAACGGTGCCCGACTCGGCGAGATCGCGGGGCTGATCGATGCCGGCAAGCTCAGGGTATTGATCGAAAAGGAATTCCCGCTTGCGGAAGCAAGGGCGGCGCAAGAACTCAGTGCGACCGGACGAGCACGCGGGAAGATTGTCTTAAAGGTGGCCGATTGAGCAAGTGCTCAGGTGCCGTACGGGTTGACAGGCTGCGCTCAGCCGACCAGGGAACATTTCAGTCACTTCACCGGAAAACGCCAGGGAGATCTTCGAAGGCTCGAAGACGGACGGTCCGCCCCAGGTTCGCGAGAATTCGTTGCCACAGGCCCAGGCCTCACAGCAAGTAGCCTCATGAATACATCAATTTGACTTTTTGTGCCTAGTCGGGGACCTCCCCATGCACCAGTGGATGGTTACCGACCGGGCAGACGCAATCAACTCCGTTTTGGTGTTGAAAGGCGTTGACATTCAATCGCCATCGGCGATGGAGAGATGCGAAATGAAAACGGACGAACAATTGAAGGTTGAGGTAATCGAACAACTCCTTTGGGAGCCGAACGTCAACTCGGACGACATCAAGGTGGCCACTGACAATGGCGTCGTGACCTTGACCGGCTCGGTTCCGCATTACGCCGACAAGTGGGCCGCGGAACGGGCGACTCGGCGAGTTGAGGGCGTCACGGCAATTGCCGACGAACTAGGCGTCAATCGCGTCGGGACGCATAACCGCAAGGACACGGAAATCGCGCAGGCCGCCGCGCTCGCCCTTAGTTGGCATGTGTGGGTACCCAATACCGTCAAAGCGACGGTCGAAAACGGCTGGGTGACACTTACGGGCCAAGTCAAATGGGAATACGAGCGCAAATCGGCGGAGGACGCGCTCAAGTTTCTCTCCGGGGTAACGGGAATTGACAACGAAATCGTGCTCAAGCCGAGCGTACAGCCCGGCTTGGTGCAGGATGCGATTGAGGAAGCGCTCAAGCGCGACGCGGAAATCGATTCAAAAGGCATAGCCGTGTCAGCTATTGGCGGCAAGGTGACGCTCAGGGGAACGGCCCGATCCTGGATTGAGAAGGAAGAGGCGGGGTCGGCGGCATGGAGTGCTCCGGGGGTAACCGAAGTCCAAAACGACCTCGCCATTTCATACTAAGCGACCAACCGTAGCTTCGTGCCGGCAAGTATCGCTACTCGCCGGTTCGGATTGACAGGCTCCCGCGTAAGACCAATACCAACGCATAGCAAGAGCAACTCGCCGCCGCAAGTCCGCCGCCGCCCTATCGAGACGCGGGCTGGGCTTGCCCTGTGCGCTGACGCACAGAGGACTTCAGGTCGGTTCATTACACTCAAACGCTGCAATACCGTGCCAGGCCGAGTCCGATCTCCACTGTTCTTTCCCGCACTTGACGAGGGACACAAACTACTCCGTGTGTGACTCCTCGCAACGCAGTGCTTCACCTGAGGTATGTATGATCACTACTGAACTCAGTCCGATCCAGAATGCGGGTCTTTTGGCCACCGACCACATTGCCGGCTCCAATCACGCCGCGCTGGTATTGGTCGAATATGGCGACTATGCATGTCCTTCCTGCGTCGAAGCCGAGCAGCTGACCCGCCATCTCGTCGAGGTTTTTGGCAGCCAGATGAAGTTTATCTTTCGCCACTATCCTCTCGTCGAAATACATCCCCACGCAGAAATCGCCGCAGAAGCGGCCGAGGCGGCTGCGGCGCAGGGCAAGTTCTGGCCTATGCATCACCTACTTTTCACCCATTCCAAGCATTTGGATCTGCCTGCATTGAGACACTACGCCAAAATTCTCGATCTCGACATGCGACGCTTCAATGCCGAGATGGGCGACCATATATATGCACAGCGTGTGCACGAGCATCGCCATAGCGGCGAGCGGATTGGCTTGCACGGATCGCCCACTTTCATCCTGAACGGCGCGGTGGTCGACGTATCGTTCGGTCTGGAGCACCTCGAACAAGCCGTCCGCGCTGCCTTGAGTGAGCCGTGAACGAGTGGGCGATCGGGTCAAGCGCACTTGTTATCGCCAGGCAGCGACATTGACAGTGGCGATTGCCAAGTCGCTCGAGCGACCCAGGGCGATGGCATCTCCGCAGAATCCCTTCTTTCTGGTGACGCTTGCCGTGATCGTCCTGCTTGGCCTGTCGATATCGCAATCGGTACCCCCCAGCGATTGACACAATGAGAATGGCCGTTCTTGCCTGGATTCTTCGAGTAATCCGGGTGGCTAGCGTGGCAACTGGCAACTCAGCTCTTGCAGGCGCGCTTCGAGGGCATCAATGCGTGCCAGCAGACCCAATGCCAAAGCCAGGCCGGCAAGGTCCAGTTCGAAGGTGTCGCGCAGGCTCACGGCACGTCGCCCGATATCGACTATCTGAGCAGTGTAACGACCGTCGTTGTTTGCCTGCAGTACGCCCAGGTCAGCCAACTCGGCCAGCTCCTGGGATGAAAGCCCGGTCAGGAGCAGCACTTCCTCGGCGTCTAAGTACGCCGTCGCATCGAGAAACTGGACGTTGTATGCACCAGTGGTGATTGTGTTTTTCATGCCTGCTCTCCGGAGTCAAAGTAGGCGCGGGGGTTAAATTGTGTCACTGCTGCCAGTTCCTTGTAGAGTTCCGCTTCGCGTTCGCTGGGCTGGGCTGGCACAACGATCTGCACTACCGCAAATAGGTCACCATGGCCGCCCGACGAGGTCGGAAGCCCCTTGCCGGTCAGGCGTAGCTTCTGCCCTGATGCTGCACCGGGTTTGATCTTCAGTTCGACCTTGCCGGCCAGGGTTGGCAACTCCAGTGTGGTGCCAAGCACTGCCTCCGGCGGAGTCAGGGGCAATTCGATGTACAGGTCGTGCCCGCTGGGACGGAACAGGCGGTGCGGCGCCAGATGGATGTCCAGGTACAGGTCGCCCGGGGCGCCTCCTCCGAACCCCGCGCCACCCTTGCCACGCACTCGCAGGCGCTGTCCGTCGGTGGCACCTATCGGGATCCGCACGACGACCTTGCGTGGCACCCGGCGCAGGGAACCGTCGGCCGCAGGTTCCGGCATGGACAGATCCAAGCTGACTTCGGTACCATGCGCGGCATCGTCCAGGCTGATCTGTATCGAGGCCTCGAAGTCGGCGCCGGGCATTGCAAAGGAACCGCCGCGATGTTGCGCGCCGCGGCGTCCGCCCCCGCCGAACTGCTCGAACAGATCGGACAGATCGCCGAAGTCCTCAAAGTGGATTCCACCTCCCGCGCCGGCGCCATCCGTCCCGCCGCGGCTCCCCCAGTCTGGCGGGGGCCGGAACTCGTCGCCTGCCTGGTGGCTGCCCAGATTGTCGTAGGCAGCGCGCTTTTCGGGATCCTTCAGGGCGGCATAGGCTTCCGCCACTTCCTGGAAGCGCTCCTTGGCATCCTTTTCCGGTGAAACGTCCGGGTGGTACTTGTGGGCGAGTTTCCGGTACGACTTCTTTATATCGTCTTGGGTCGCGTCATGGGCCACGCCCATGATCTGGTAGTAATCCTTGTATTTCATTCTCTGCGTAGCACCTTTCGAACGATCCGGCCGTCAGCTAGCGCTTCGAGCGCTGGAGGCGCGGCCGGTGCACCAGTCGACTGGATTCAGGCGACTTGGTTGTGCAAACCGGCAGAACAGGGCCGGGTCCCATCCTCCAGTCAGGCCGTGCCCAGTGGGCGCCAGCCGGTATTGGGGACTATCACGCCGTATCCGTTGCCCACCTCCGGGATGAGGGGCTACGCCGCCTCGTGTTCGGCGTTCATGTGGGCTTATTGTGTGACCCGTCGCAAAGGGGCGGACTACCGGTGGATTTGCAACCGCAAAAATAGACGGTCGCGCTTTTGGCCGCGGTGTGTTTGACCGGGTTGAAGACCCCATCGGCCTTGTGCGAGCCGTCGCAGAAGGGTTGGGTCTTGCTCAGCCCGCAGGCGCACCACCAGTAGTCCTTGCCTTCCTCGACCGCAATTGCGAAAGGCGTATCGGAAGCGCGAACTGGGGTTGGCATTTTAAGTTTCCTTTTTGGTTGACATCTACAGCGTAGCGATTCGGACTGAAGCGCCGTGCCACTTACTGGTCCTTGGCCCGGAGTCGAGTAGGCCCGCGCATCGCTGCCTGGCCGGTCGCGGGCATTGGACTGGTCTGCTTAAGGCTTCGCCAGCCACGCCAAGGCCGTGCCTTTGTCGGCGAAGGCGAAATGCTTGATCTCGGCTGCAACAAAGTGCTTGCCCAAGGTTTCCACCAAGCCGCCGAGCTTGCTGTCGGTGACCACCGCGACGCGTTCTATCTTCTTGTGGTGCGCATGCACAAAGTGCATGTGTGCGGTAAATCCACCGAAGTCTTCCCATCCAGGAAACTCCTTCGCGTGTATCAGCACCCCGTGAAGCTTGGCATGGTCGGAGAGATAGGCGTCGGCGGCGGCAGCGAGGCCAGCAAAGTCCTCCTTGCTCAGCGGCGCATGCGGTTCGAGCACCAAAACGCCTTCGGGTTTCATTATCGAGTAGTCGAGCAATTGATTCTCCTTGGCACAGAGCGCGACTCTAGGCGCTCCCGCTTGGCAATTCTGTGCGCGGTCGAACATAGCAGGCAGCGGTACGAGACACCCTAGGCGGTGGCCGAAACGACTGTCTCTGCATGGCACGCCGACCGCATTTTTCCGCCCGACAAATTGCCATGGCGTTTTCGCGGGCGTCGTCAGGCGGCCGATGGGAAGGCGCCGATAATTAGCCCGTGCAGCCCGTTCCAGCAGATCTGTACGCCGATGCACAGCAGGATGAATGCGGATAGGCGCACGACGACGCCGGTACCGGTCGGTCCCAGCTTGTTGAGGATACGATCGGCGTAGCGATAACAAAGATATATGCTGGCAGTGACGATCAGGATGCCCAATGCGTGGCCCAGCGCCGTCACCACCAGGGGCACGCCGCGGGTCGGATTGGCACCCAGGGTGAGGGCAATCGAAATCGCGCCGGGGCCGACGGTCAGGGGCATGGTCAGGGGATAAAAAGCGCGCAGGCCGAAGTCTTCCGTCACTGCCGCCGGCGGCCCGTCGCCGGCGATCGCGGGCGGCGAATTCGGACTGTTGAGCAAGGACCAGGCAATCGCGCACACCACCAGCCCGCCAGCCACCTGGACGGCGGGAATTGACAGTCCGAAAAAATCGAGCACATAAGCGCCGACCAGGTTGGACGCGAGTAGCAGCAGAAAGCTGTTCGCCGACACAGTCCTGGCCATCGGACTTCGCTGCGCGGGCGTCAGGCCCGTGGTCATGGCCAGATAGATCGGCGTTCCCCCCAAGGGGTCGATGATGGGCAGCAAAGCGCCGACCGCCAATAGGACAGCGGTGGCGAAATGGTGCAAGTTGTTCAGAATGTTCAATGAATGCACAGGGTTGGCAGGTCTCGCCTTTGGCTTTTTTGCCGGGGTCGGGTCATATTTGCGCGCAGGCTACCCGATTTCGCTGGCGCCCTCTTGAGGGGTTTAGGCTGACCCGTTGCTGGAGCGTTTCCCAGGGTTATCGACCGCCACCATGCCGCGTCCAGATGTGCCGGTGGGCGAACCATCGCACATCAATTGCCTACATGGGAGAGGAGCGGCACGAGTTTGCGCGAGAGCAGAACGACTAGCTGCGGCCCCGACTCGTTGCTTGCCGGCACCACTCCCGGATGCTCTGCTTTGCCGACCGACATCCCGGAGGCAGCAGCTGGAACCGCAAGCAAACCTTTGCGCGGAAGATGGAGTATTGGTCGTTTGCTTATCATAGAGCCTCCCATTTTGGAGATGGATACTGGACTTCCGCAGTCCTCGGCAGGAAGTCCCGGGTTGGGGAAGACGGTTTACCGAAGCGCCGTCTTTCGCATTGAACCGCACGCAATTTTGATTGTCAGTGCGGTGTCGCACTTGCGAAGTAAAAGAAACATTCATTCGTGACAAGCACTGACAATCCGGTATCGCCTTTTATGTTCGTTTACGTACAGAGCGCGCCGCCGCAGGTCGCTACGATAGGCTTTGTTTGCTGGGCCCCGGGTGCGGCCTTTGTGACAAGGCGTTCATGTAGCCAGGAGCAGTGACCTCGGCCTTGTGCTGCAACTGTCCGGCCGTCCAGCGCGCCAGTCCAGAGTTGGTGTCCGAAGGAGCGGTTATGACCAAGATCAATACCCTATTAGCGCGCATTGAAAGGAAGCTCGGCGAGCACCCCGAGTTGCTCCTAGTCACCGGCAAGTCCGCCTCGCCCGGCGAGCTTGGCTCCGCTTACGCGCAAATGCCCCAGCGGGTCACCTGGGAGGAAGTCCAGCCAGGCGATTTCGATGCGCCCCCCCCAAAAATCAAGGAGATTGCGGCGGCCCTTTCAGCACGCCACAAGGAGGGACAGGCGTTTGGCCCGATCGAGAATGCTGCACTTACCTTTATCGCGAGGTTGACCGGAAGTGAGGGGCTGGTACGGACGGTCGTGATCGGAGAATGCAATTTTCTGTTTCCCTCGGTGACCTTCGACGGAAGCAAAAAGGGCTTGCGATGCTGGCTGGGCATCAATTGGCAATCATTTCCATCCGAATTACGGGCCGAACTCCTGGAGGAAAAAGTGCTCGACTTTAATGCGATGGAGCTGCCGGGTGCAAACGGCGGTTGGCCCAAGCAGTTCCAGGTCACCGGAACGATCTGTTTTCAGCTTGAATTGCGCGCTGCGGAGCCAGTGGGCGCGGATTCTGTTCGCAAGGCGCTGGAATGCCTTTATGCCCAATTCCACTATCAGGGCAAGCCGGCGTCCGAACCTCACCCCCTGCAACCGGCCGCCTTCAGGGTGCTTAGCACCGAAATCCAATAACCTGGCGCGTATCTAAGGCGTTGCTAGGGTGCGTCGGATTTTCATACGGACTGCCTGGATGCAGCCGCCAGACACTTTTCCCTGACCTGCCCCAGCAGCACGTGCCACGACTTCACGAAGCCATCGACGCCGTCTCGCTGCAATCGCTCCGCCAGCGCTTCGTCGTTCACGCCCTCGCGCCTGAACTCCTCGAGCACTGCTTCGGCGTACCCACCATCGACGGGCAAGGCCCGGCCGACCTTGCCGTGGTCGACGAAGGCGAGGAGCGTCTTCTCTGGAATCGTGTTGATGGTGCCGACCGCGGCGAGGGCCTCGACGTAGAGGGTGTCGGGGGCCGCCGGATCCTTGGTGCCGGTACTTGCCCAGACCAGGCGCTGCGGCCGGGCGCCGGCATTCGCAAGCCGTTGCCAGCGGTCGGATGCGAGCAGGTCGCAGTGCGCCTTGTAGGTACTCATCGCGACGGCGATACCAAGGCGATTGTGGAACGGCGATGCCACTTCCTGCTTAACCGCGACGTCCCAGCGGCTGACGAACAACGAAGCGACGCTGTCGACGGCAAGGTCCAGGGCCGCGGCGAGACGGCGTTCGAGGCCGTTCATGTAAGCGTGAGCCGCCGCCAGATAGTGCGCGCGTGAAAACAACAGGGTGACGTTGACGGGGATGCCGTCGACGATCACTTCCTCAATGGCGCGCAGGCCTTCTGGCGTGCCGGGAATCTTGATGAACAGGTTCGCCAGCTCGGCCCGCTCATGCAACTGCGCGGCGGCGCGGATTGTCGCGGCTGTGTTGTCGGCCAGCAGAGGTGAGACTTCGAGAGAAACCCAGCCATCCTTGCCGCCGCTTGCATCGAACAGCGGCCGGAGCAGTTCGGCAGCCTGGGTCAGGTCTTCCAGCGCGAGTTCGAAGAAGATGTCTTCAGGGGAAAGACCCGCAGCGTACAACACCTGGATGGCGTCGTCGTAGGCTTCGGATTGGCCAATCGCCTGTTCGAAAATCGTCGGATTCGAGGTCAGGCCAGTAATCGACAGTTCGGCTATGTAGCGGGTGAGCGTACCGCTGCTCAGCAACGGCCGGCTGATGTTGTCTAGCCAGAGACGCTGCCCCAGGTCGTGTAGTTGACGAGTGGCGGGAATCATGTTGCTTCCGTTGAAATGAGATTCGTACGGTGTTTCACCGCGCGGGCCTGTGCCGATTGAACTGTCGCAGCCGTCCAGCTTGGTCGGCCGAACGGCCCGGCCTTGAGGGATGAATCCGTACAGCCGCCAGTCCACGGCCTCGGATTGTAGTAACTCTTGGCCCGGCCTTTCGCACCAGCGCCTGGGGGATCGAGTGACAGTGCTGTGCGAACCGCATAGGCATCGTGGGCTAGATAGACGCGCCAGAAGCGGTAGGCCAGCTCCGGAAATTCCCGTTTGATGGCCGCGTTGTCACGCGGGCCCAGATCTCTATAAATCAATGACGTGATGCTTTCCAAAAAGGTGCACGGTGCTCGCCTGCGGCCCATTGTCGCCCATTTCCTCGCTCAGGCGCACTTCAGAACCGACAACAAGTTGGTTGAAATCCGCATCGATCAGACTATTGCGGTGAAAGTAGATCATTCTGTCGTTAGATGTCTTGATCCATCCATAGTCACTTTCCGGATGGAGTTCAAAGACCTTTCCGTGGGGCGGTCTCTCATGGACCTTTTCGTCGCCCCGGAGACTGCTTTCGTATTTCTCCAGTTGGCGGCGCATGGAGTCGAAGGCGTCGTCAATCGCTACGTTGATGTCGGAGGAGGCTTGATGCTCCTCCGATTCATGGCTTGCCACCAATTCCCGGCCCGGCACTGTAACGTCGATTCGGATCTGGTAATGATGGCCCGGGTGATGGTGTTGGTGCAGGGCCTCCACGGCGACCCGGCAACTGGTGATATGCCGGCGAGCCGTATCCAGGCTCTCAACATGCTGTCGAATCAATGCCTCTATGGCTTCCGAGCTATCGGAATTCAGAAAAGTGATCTGCAATGGCAGTCTCATGAATTTGTCCATGTCACGACGCCATTTCAGCCTGTTTGTGGCTGCCGTTCGCGCCGGGACGTTTGGCCTCTAAACGGTTTGTGGCGCTTTGGCGCCTGCAAGCACGGAGCGGGCTTTCGCTTCATCTTCGGCGTTCCCGTGCACCACGAGCACGAATTTGTCCGCCTTCAGCGCGGATTCATACTTGATCGCCTGATCCTTGGGCACGCCGATCTGCATCAGTGCCGCGCCCAAGGCAGATACGCCGCCTACGACGACTGCGCCTTCCAATGCGCTGACCAGAGCTGCGACCAATGGCCCAGCCATCGCAACCAGCCCCACACCGGGGAGGAAAAACACGGCCGGCGCGAACAGCAAGCCCCAGAGGGCTCCCCAGAACGCGCCCATGCCACCCCAGGTCTTGATCCGGTCACCCGTTGTGTAGAAGCCCAGCGGATGCTCTTCGCTGTGGTAGCCCTTGCCGACCAGGGACAGCTTCTTGACATCGAATCCGGATTTGCTCAGCGAGCGGATCGCCTCTTCCGCTTCAACGTGGGTGTTGAACACAAAGACAGACGACTTTTCTTTTTCCATGATCATTCCTCAGATAGTGTTGGTGAAATAATGGGTGTTTCGAAATGTGCTGCAAGCGACTTGGGGCATCAAGTGGCGGTCCCGCGATCAGCCTCGGTAGGTGACGGTCAGGTTGTCAACAACCTTTTTCACTCCCGGAGTGCCCCAGGCTGCATGGATTGCCAGATCATGTTCCGACCAACTGCGTACCCACCCGTTCAGCGTCACATCAGTACCTTGCAATCCGACTGCAATGTCTTGCGACCCATCCACTGCGCGCCGCTTCAGGGCGGTCTCAATGTCAGATTTGACGGCGCTTAAGGAAACCGCGGGCTTTAGGCTGATGTCGTTGCTGACTCCGTTGACGCCCATCAGGTAGCGCACGCCAGCGGCGGCGACATCTCTTTGATATTCCCAATTCACTTCACCGGACAAGGTGATCCAGCCATCTTCGACCATTACCTTGACTGCATCCTTCGGCAAGGCCGTCGTCCACGCCAGCACATGGTTGGCTGCCTGTGCGATGTCGGTATCAGTACGCTTACTTGAGCCTTGCAGCTTGACGTCGATCTCTACGGCCAGTGCCGAGACGCCCGCTATACGCAGGACGGCGCGTTCGGCATCCCACTTTTCCGCAAAGCTGCCCACTTGGCCCACCAGGGTCACGACACCATTCTTTACCTCTACGCCTATCTGCGCGGCGTTGACAGCCGATTCCCAATTCAATTCGTCGAGAACGTCCTGCTTCAATTGCATATCGGTCTTCATGGGAGCTTTCTGTTCGGTCAAGGGAAACCCAGGGTGCGTTGGACGTGCGGCCCGAACTGTGCGAGCGCGGATTTAAGATGTAGTTGCCTGGCGACGGAAGTCAGGCCAGACTCGGCGCTTTCCTGTTTCAGTAGGCGATGGAAAGGTTGTCGACGACATTGCGCACGCCGGTAGTACCCCACGCGGCTTGCCGAGCCAGGTCGCGCTCGGACCAGCTGTGCACCGATCCACTTAAGGTGATGTCGCCGCCGCGCACGTCAACCTTGATGTTCTGCAGGTCGTCCGCTGCGCGCCGCCGCAGGGCCGCCTCGATATCCGACTTCACCGAGCCCTGGGACACCGCTTCCTTCAAGGCAATATTGTCGGTGACGCCGCGGACGCCCATCAGGTAATGGACCGCGTTGACCGCCGCCTGCCGCTTGTATTCCCAGTCAACTTCACCGGATAGGGTGATCCAGCCGTTTTCGACCATCACCTTGACCGAGTCCTGCGCGACTGGTGCCAGCCACTCCAGGACGCTTTCGGCGGAGCGGGCGATGTCGGCATCGGTGCGCTTGTTCGGTCCCGGCAAGGTGATCTCCATCTCGACGGCCAGTGCCTTGACCCCGGCAACGCGCTGCGCGGCCATTTCGGCGCCGCGTTTTTCCGCATAGCTGGGGACATGGCCAGCCAGCGTCACCACGCCATCCTTCACCTCGACGCCGATATCCTCGGCGTGTATCGAAGGTTCCCACTTCAGTTCGGCACTCACATCCTGCTGCAGTTGTACGTCGGTCTTCATGGTCTTGGCTCCAATTTCGTGGTACGCGGATGGTGCGGATGGTTTGAGTGGGACATGGTCAGGGTGACGCAACTGTGGTTTGCGGGGGGCCGGGCAAATATGTTGTTCGCCGATCAATGGGCTATCGGCGGCTACTGGGCCAGTCCGACCTGCTTCATGAACGTCTGGTTGTCCCAGAACAGGTATTCCTCATCCATGACGCCGTTTTTCCAGTGGCTCACCGTACTCATGACAAGTTTGAAGGCCTTGCCCGTCGGCGGGATGGTCTTGCCATCCCCTATGGGCATCGGGTTGGTGAATGTGCCCTCCATGATTCCGATCACACTGGTCCATTCCCCCTGACCCATCTTTACGGGATGTTCCTGTATGCGCGTGTCAGGCGCGTAGACGAACATAGCCTTCAAATCCTCGATGTGCTTGTCGATGCCGTGAGTGATATGGCCGTCCGGCCAGTGCACGGCGACATCGCGCGAGTGGCTTTCCTTGAGCCGGTCCCACTTTTGGTGCGTGAATACGTCGAAATCCAGCGTATCGAACGTTGCGATATGTGCCTTGGCCAGCTTCTCGGCATTTTGATACCTAGACAATTCACCACCTTTGGCGCCTGCGTTGGCAGCGATTGCTATGGCAATGGCGGCGATCGCAACCCGGGCGTAGGTATGTGACTTCAATGCTGAATGTATTGACATGGTGGAGTTCCTTCGTAAAGAGTCTGGCGGAGAGAAGCGTTGTCGACGCTATCGAAATGGGCAAAAAAGAAAATCTCAACTGCCGACGGGCGCCGCTATTCGGATATGGGCTTTTTCAAATTGCTTCAGGACGGAGAAAGTGCGCGCATGTGCCTTTCCTCAATTGAAGCCGATCGCTATTGGTGCGAATTTTCGATCCAACTGCACGACCACGCTTCTTCTTGTTGCCGTCTTGCTTTCATTTTTGAAGTTTGAGTGCGAGCCACAAGTTTGACTGTGCGATATCGAACATAACCATACCAGGTGCATTTACCTTGGATTGCCGGCGCGCGCAATCGCGGTTCAGGAGGTGTTGCTACCCTTGGCGCGCACCTCGGCTGTCATTGATCAGAGTTGGTTAGCTGGTGCTTGGCAGCGACCTTTCCCTTCATACATTGGAGTTTTCTGTTGTGCCGTGTTCTGTGTTCGACAACGCACAGACCCGCAGGCACCAGGAGCCCATTCTTGCCGCGGGGTTTGGTTCAGGCGCAATTGTTCGCGCTGGTCGAACCGCAGTTGCGCACCGATCGTGTGAGCATCCCGCCCATAGGGGCCGGCTCACCACAAGCAAGGATGTCCATCATGAAAGCCTTCGTCTATCTCGGTCCGGGTCAGAAGGAACTGCAGGACCGTCCGAAGCCGGAGATCACCGCGCCCACCGATGCCATCGTCAAGGTGACCAAGACGACCATTTGCGGCACCGACCTGCACGTCCTGAAGGGTGACGTTCCGACCTGCCAGCCCGGCCGCATCCTGGGCCACGAAGGCGTGGGGATAGTCGAGAAGACCGGCGCTGCAGTGACCGCTTTCAAGGCCGGCGACCGGGTCCTGATCTCCTGCATCAGCGCCTGCGGCAAATGCGAATATTGCCGCCGCCAGATGTACTCCCACTGCAGCACCGGTGGCTGGATCCTCGGCAACAGCATCGACGGTACGCAGGCCGAATTCGTCCGCATCCCCTACGCCGACACCAGTCTGTACCCGATCCCGGAAGGCGCCGATGAAGAGGCGCTGGTGATGCTCAGCGATATCCTGCCCACCGGCTTCGAATGCGGCGTGCTCAACGGCAAGGTCGCGCCGGGGAGTTCGGTGGCCATCGTCGGCGCGGGGCCGATCGGGCTCGCCGCGCTGCTCACCGCCCAGTTCTATTCGCCGGCCCGGATCATCATGATCGACCTGGACGCCAATCGGCTCGAAGTGGCCAGCCGCTTCGGCGCCACCGCGGCCGTCAACAGCGGCGACGGCAAGGCGGTGGATGCGGTGATGAAGCTGACCGGCGGGCGCGGTGTCGATACCGCCATCGAGGCAGTCGGCATTCCCGCCACCTTCGAGTTGTGCCAGAAGATCGTCGGCGTCGGCGGTACCATCGCCAATATCGGCGTGCACGGCACCAAGGTGGATCTGCACCTCGAAAACCTGTGGGACCGCAACATCACGATCACCACGCGCCTGGTCGATACCGCCAGCACGCCAATGCTGCTCAGCGTCGTCGGCTCGCACAAGATCGACCCCAAGCTGCTGATCACCCACCACTTCAAACTCGACCGCATCCTCGATGCCTACGAAACCTTCGGCCACGCCGCCAATACGCGGGCGCTGAAGGTGATTATCGAGGCCTAATGGAATTGTGCAATTGGTGCAATTGGGGACAGACCCAATACTGTTCACTTAGTGTAAATTGTGTATCGAAGGTGAAGTTTAACCCGACGCGGCGAGGCGCGGGGAGTGGACGGGTACTTGTGATTGCGGCGTTTGACGGCGCGTGGGTTGCGCAGGTTGCGGCTGGACACACAGGGCAGAGCGGCGATAGCCGAGAACAGCAAACCCCACCAGCGCGCCCGCAGCTCAGGGGGAAATGGCGCCGGCTTGAGGCAGTTTGCGGCGGACCAGTTGCACCGTGCCGGTAAATGACAGCCGGTCAGGGTCCAGTTTGCGTTCCAGCGCCGCCTGGTGGATCAACTCGCGGATCGCATAGTGGGTCAACACCAGACCGTAGAACTCCTGGCGCACCAGATCCGGGGTCTTGCTGCGCAGCACCCGCTTGGCGCCGCGCAGGTGGGTCTTGAACTCGTCGAAGATCGACTCGATCTCCCAGCGCTCGTGATACAGCGCTGCCAATTCGCCGGCCGGCGCCTGTTTCGGATCGGTCAGGGTGGTCAGCAGGCGGTACAGCGGTTCGGCATCCTCGATGCCTTCGATCCGGTAGTCGATCACCCGAACCGGGATGCCGTCACGCTTGGCCTCGCGGGCCTTGGCATCCGGGTAAAGCGCACTC
>Ga0302321_100001691_pt1 | contig 18921 bp, 22 predicted proteins | sample Fen_T0_1_FD_202505 | JGI IMG/M metagenome (GOLD analysis project Ga0302321, IMG submission 202505) | Peat permafrost microbial communities from Stordalen Mire near Abisko, Sweden - Fen_T0_1 | ecosystem: Environmental > Terrestrial > Soil > Wetlands > Permafrost | place: Sweden: Abisko...
GCACCGTCTTCAGAGCGCGCGTCGCCATGGACCATGCGGGCGGTAATCTTTTTCATCCAGAGCGAACCTTCGCGGCAGGGCGTGCATTGGCCGCAACTTTCGTGAGCGTAGAAGGCGTTCAGATTCGCCAGCGCATCGACCATGTTAACCGAGTCATCCATGACGATCACGCCACCCGAACCACCCATAGTGCCACAAGCCGCAAGTGTATCGAAGTCCATCGGGATGTCCTCAACCGAGAGGGTGCGTGTCGAGCCATCCTTATTTTTCAAGGTGAACGTTTCTCCAAAGCGCAGCACTTTCGCGGAAGAACCACCGGGGATGACGCTTTTGAACGTCCGCCCGGGCAGCGGTCCGCCACACACTTCGTTGAGCAACTGTCCCAGCGTAATCTTACCCACCTCGTATTCGTAGTAACCGGGCCGTTGCACGTGGCCGGAGACGCAGAGGATGCGCGTGCCGGTGTTGTTCGGCGTGCCGATTTTTGAAAACGCCTCGCCACCAAAATCAGCGATGTGCTTCACATGGCAGAGCGTCTCCACGTTGTTCACGATCGTCGGGCACTGGTAAAGACCAAGAACCGCAGGAAAATAAGGGGGCTTGATGCGCGGATACGGACGCTTGCCCTCGAGCGATTCTATTAGGCCCGTTTCCTCGCCACAGATGTAAGCGCCGGCACCGCGATGCACAAAGATCTCGCAGCTATAGGTCGTGCCGAGAATATTGGGACCGACAAAATTCGCTGCGCGGGCTTCCGCAATTGCCTTCTCCAGAATGCGGGCACCGTGGGGGAATTCGCCACGGATGTAGATATAAGCCTGCTTCACGTTGTTCGCGAAACAGGTGATCATGATTCCCTCAATCAACTGGTGCGGGTCCTGGTGAATGATGTAGCGATCCTTGAACGTACCCGGCTCGGACTCGTCGGCGTTCACCACGAGGTAGATCGGCTTGCCGCTCTTGCGATCGAGCAGCGACCATTTCACGCCGCAGGGAAAACCCGCGCCGCCGCGGCCGCGCAGGCCGGATTTCTTAACTTCGTCGACGATTTCCTCGGGTTTGCGCGCGATAGATTTCTTCAACACCTCGTAACCACCGTGGCGCACGTAGCACGCAAGGTCGTTGCTGTAGCCGGACTCGTCGATGTGCTTGAAGATCAGACGATGTTGTTCGGGAGCGGGCATCGGGGGGCGAAGTGGTAAGGTGTAAGTGATAAGTTGTAAGCCGATCAGCGGGCGGCTTCGGATTTTATCTTGGCGGCGAGTTCGCGGGCTTTGGCGGTATCAACCTTCTCGTGCAACTCATCGTCTATCATGACCACCGGAGCGGTGCCGCAGCTGGCGAGACATTCGACGAACTCGATGGTGACTTCGCCGTCGGCCGAGACTTCGCTGAGTTCAACGCCGAACTCTTTCTTGAATTCGTCGCACACCTTGAAGCCACCCATGAGCGCGCAGGAAAGTGTGCGGCAGACCTTCACGTGGTGACGTCCTATCGGCTTGCGCCGGAACATCGGGTAAAACGTGACGACTTCGTAAACGTTGATGGGCTGCAACTCGAGTTTCTGCGCAACCCACTCGATCGCTTCGTCAGAGATATATCCAACTTCTTCCTGGATAAGGTGCAACAATGGCAGCGTCGCACTCCGTTTGACCGGATAGTGCGGGATAACCTCGTCGATGCGTTGGAGCGTTTCGGGTTTAGGCGTCACGGATGGAAAGGAGTCAGGAGCGAAGGACGGGAGGAGTCAGGAGCCCAAGCGCAGCCGCCAAGAAAACAATTCTGAATCCTGACTCCTGGATCCTGACTTCTTGTTTTTTGCTTCTTCATATCAGCGGTCGCATTCGCCCATGACGAAGTCGAACGATCCGAGGATCGCAACGACGTCGGAAATCAGGATGCCGGTGCAAACTTTAGGGACGATGGAAAGGTTGCAGAACGAAGGGGAACGAATCTTCAATCGCCAAGGCACGCCGCCGCCCTTGCTCACGATGAAGAAACCAAGAATGCCCTTTGGGTTTTCCGCCTCAAAATAGACTTCTCCGGCCGGGATCTGCGGGCCCTCAGTCACGATCATGAAGTTCTGGATTAGTTCCTCCATCGAAGAGAGAACCTTGTCCTTCGGTGGCGCAAATATCTTGCGCGCATCCTTGGCATACCAGTCACCAGCGGGAAAACTCTTGACGATCTGGCGGATGATGCGGACCGACTGCCGCATTTCTTCTCCGCGCACGAGATACCGGTCGTAGCTGTCGCCCTTCGCGCCGACCGGAACGTCGAATTCGTACTGCTCGTAGCCCGAGTACGGCTTGTCCTTGCGCAGGTCGAGCGGTACGCCCGAGCCGCGAAGGTTCGGACCAGTCAAACCGTACGCGAGCGCATCTTCCTTCGAGATCACACCGACGCCCATGGTGCGGTCCGTGAAGATTTTATTTCGTGTCAACAGCGAGAGGATTTCCTCCAGCGCGGGCAGGAATTGGTCGCAGAATTTGCCAACGTTCTCCAACCAGCCGTCCGGGACGTCGCGGGAGACACCGCCAATGCGCGTATAACTCGTGGTGAAACGCGCCCCCGTGAGTTCTTCAAAAAGCTTGTAGAGAAACTCGCGTTGATTGAGCGAAAGCACGAGGACCGTCCACGCGCCGACGTCGAGACCAAATGCGCCAAGGCCCATCAAATGCGAAGAAATTCGCGCCATCTCGGCGGTGAGCACGCGAATCGCCTGACAGCGCGGCGGTACCTCGAGGTGCGCGAGTTTTTCGACCGCGATCGCGTACGCCATGTTGTTGGCCAGCGGCGCAAGATAGTCCAACCGGTCCGTATAGGGTACGAACTGGTTATAAGTCATGTTCTCCGCGATCTTTTCGTCGCCGCGGTGCAGATAGCCAACAACCGGATCACACTTGGTCACGATCTCGCCATCGATCTCGAGTTGCAGGCGCAGCACGCCGTGGGTCGACGGATGCGACGGGCCCATGGAGAGCGCCATCTTTTCGGAGCCAAACTCCTGCTCGGCATCGGCCGTTTTAGCGGCGCTGTCGGGAATGGAAAATTCGGTGGCCATGGTTGCGTCAGCCTTTGAATTGTTTGAGTCCGGTTTGGTCCGGGCGCGGGCGGCGGTCGCTCCAACTCTCGTCCTTGGCGCGTGGTTCGGCTTCCGTGAGATTAATTTCGCCGGGCGAGGCGACGAATGGTCCGCCCGCCATCGGTGCGGCAATTACGGCCGCGCCCGTTTCCACGCCCACCTCGGAATCCGGCAGCGGCACCTCAATACCCGCTAGCGGGAATTCCTTGCGCAGCGGGTGATAGGGGTAGCCATCCCACATGAGGATGCGGCGGAGGTCGGGATGCGCAGTGAACTTCACGCCGAGCAGATCGTAGCATTCGCGCTCGTGCCAGTTGGCGGCAGGCCAGAGGTCAACGACACTCGGCGCAGTTGGCTCGACGTTACTCGTGCAATCAGTGGCGACGCGGATGTATCCAAGATTTACCGACGAAAAAAGATGGTAAACGACCGTGAAACGTGGCGAGGCGCCTTCCGCCCAATCGACCGCCGTGAGGTCCATGAGCAGATCGAACGCAAACTCGTCGCGCAGGTATTTCAACGCCGCGACGACCTCGCCCACGGGAACGTTGACCGCATCGTGATCCGCGCTGGGGCGGTCGGTCGCTTGCGCAAATTTTTCCTTGAGAGCAGTCTTGGCTGCGACGGGAGCAGTCATGTCGAAGTTCGTGATGCGCGAAAAAGTTAATTCGCTCAGGCTTCTTTGAAGAGATTCGAGGCCGAGCGCTCAGTTTTGATTTTGGCCTGAAGCTTGATTAGGGCATCGAGAATTGCCTCGGGACGCGGTGGACAACCGCTGATATAGACGTCGACGGGCACGATGCGGTCCACGCCCTGTAGCGTTGCGTAACTGCGGTACATGCCGCCGGAGCTCGCGCAAGCACCCATCGCGATCACCCACTTCGGGGACATCATCTGGTCGTAAATTCGGCGAAGTTGTGACGCCATTTTGTAAGTCACTGTGCCGGAAACGATCATACAGTCAGCCTGACGCGGCGAAAAGCGCATGACTTCGGCGCCAAAACGGGAAATATCAAAACGGCCATTACCCACCGCCATGAGTTCGATCGCACAGCAGGCCAAGCCCATAGGCATAGGCCAGATTGAGTTGGTGCGAATCCAATTGATCACCGCATCGGCGCGGGAAACTACGACCTCCCCTTCGATTTTGCTGTTGTAGGCTATTTCTGTTTCGGTGGAAACCATAGTAATAGTCGCGATTAGCGGGCCAAAGTAGCACGCACGAGGGGTCGCGCAAGGAGCTTTTAGGAATCTTTGACGGAGCCTCCTTTCGCTCTGCTCACCACCGCCAGGGATTGTTTTCACCCGCACCTCTCAAAATTAATCAGCGGAACTTCTTCTGGATCGTTTAAGCAATCGGTCCTGCAATAACAATGCCTGCAACCGATCCGGAAGCTTCTGACGGGACGCTTGTTTCAAGCATGTTGTGTCCGCTAGAGATTTTCCGTTGACCCGGCGGAGACAGGCAGCCTTATTTCGACCCCTTCGCCCGTCGGCAAGCCTTGTTGGCAAAGGCAAGCCTTACACCTTGGAGAGGTGGCAGAGTGGTCGAATGCGCGTGCTTGGAAAGCACGTGTAGGCGCAAGCCTACCGGGGGTTCGAATCCCTCCCTCTCCGCCAGTGTGACAGAAAATCCTATTTATCTGCGATTGTTGTCTCGGCCGGTCCCGCCCTGGTTCCGATCGTTGCTATTGTCTCTAGAAGGACCGTTGGTCGCGGGAGCTGATTGTGGCGGGGAACCACGGCCGTTTGCAGGCGAATTAGCGTTTGGCTGGCTCGTTCCACCGACGATCCGTGCGGCCGGAGCGGGAGCTGCCGCCGGAGCTGGAGTGCGGACTTGCGATGGCGCAGCGCGTGTGACGGGAGTGTGTGACGGCGGATGCGGCATCTGTGGCGCGGGCCGATCGTTGTTTCCGCGATGGTCCCTCTGCTCGTCGTGGGGGGGCTGGATTTGCGGCTGAGGCTGCGGATTAGGTGCATTATGCGGACGATTCACCGGAGCAGGTGGGGTGAAATTACGCTGGTCGGGCGGTGGCCGGAGACTCCGATTCTGCGGGTTGCCAACACTTGGGCCAAACCTTGAACCAGAAGCCTGCGGCGGGAGAGGGGCGTGATCAGGGTGCCCGCGAAAATCGCGATGCGACTCCTCGATCATACGCGGGCGAACCGCCTCGGGGCGTGACTGATGCCAAGGGCGCGCCGGTTGAAAACGGCGAGGATCGGGATGCCAACGCGCCCCAACCTCCTCACGCCGCTCCTCAAACGAATGCCGCCAGCCCGGCCGATAAGTCCAACCCGGATTCCGGTGCTGCACCCAGATTCCCCGATTGTGCCAGTCGCAATCGTAAAAGAGCCAGCTGCCGATGCCGAACCCAAAGCCGAAGGTTATAAATTCTCCGCGATACGGCCGCCGCATCCATAAAATCTCCGGATCGTAACGTGGCACGTAGATGACATCAGGTTCCGCCGGAATAATGCAAATTTCCTCGTCCTGCATAATGACTTTTTGCTGGGGCGTGTCGGTTAGCAATCCTTGGGCGCGGGCTTGCGCCCGCATCCGCTGAATTGCGTTCATCACGTCCGCCGGCTGCGCCGAAAAGACTTCCCCCATCTGGCGCGTCCAAGCCAGGTTCTGGTCCATCCACTTCACAACATCTGGGAAATGAGCGAGCGATCTAACGCTCTCACTCCAAGGCTGGTTTTCGATATCATCCTGTTCGCCACCGGCAGAAAAGTACCTCGCAGCGATCACAACGTCAGCCGAGGTTGTCGAGGATGGAAGAATCAACGCGATAAGCGAATCGGGATAAAGCGCGATGGGCGCCACCAGTTTATCGAGTTCCTCGGGCGGGAATGTAGGCGCCGCCGAATCCTGTTGGGCAATGAGCGGGACACTCAGGCAAAGACCAAGCAAAAAACAGAGGGAGGTTTTCATAAGAAAGAGTTTGGCCGGTTGGACCCGGCTTTCAGACCAGAAGTGCGCACCCGTGCCATCTGATTACACGCAACCCCCTGATTATGATATCGTATTAATTTTAATATTCCTAGAACAACAACCAGGACCACTCAATCCAGCGCCAGCTCGGCCAATGGTTTCCCTAGAAGATCAGCGAGCACGGCGACAACCATTTTATGATCCTCCCGCTGTGGCAGGCCCGAAATCGTAATCGCGCCAATAGAGCCGATAGTCGAGACGCGAACGGGAAATGATCCGCCATGCACGGCGTAGTCACTGTTTGAGAGTCCAAATTTGCCAGATAGGTCAGCTTTATCCCGCTCGAGCTGCAGACCAAAACCGTACGAGCTACGGTGAAAATGTTGAACGGTGTTTCGTTTGCGTCGAATCCAGTCGGCATTGTTTGGCGACGTGCCCGGCATCGCATAAGAAAACACCGTGCGCCCGGCCAGCGTCACATCGATGGCGACAGACGCACCGCGTTTTTCCGCCGCCATTTTGAGCCGCGTGCCCAACTCCCAAGCCGTGTGTTCGTCGAACCGTTCGAAGCATAATAATTGTTCCTGCCGCGCGATAGTCGCGAGATCCTGTTCGATGCTCATGGCGCTTTCACATCAGGTGCATCGAGAAATGTCAGCGCGAAAACGCTACCTGTGCCGAATCTCCAAACATTCCCCAGCGCAAGCTTGTGCCCAAGTCACGTTTCCCGTCTAAATCCTCTTCCACCCCAAGGACCACGCCTCCCATGAGCGAACTTCCCGACTGCTTTTATTGCCGCAAAGATCAACGCCTGCACGACCTCATGATCGAGATCGCGCCGCTCAGCGCTTCAACGCTTTATTTATTCAAGGAACAAACGCATCCGGGCCGCTGTGTCGTCGCCTACCGCGGGCATGTCAATGAGCTGTTCGAACTAACGGATGCCGAACTGGCACTCTTCACCAAAGATGTCGCCCGCGCCGCGAAAGCCATCAAAACCGCCTTCGGCGCGAGCAAAATCAATTATGGCGCGTACTCCGATAAGCTGCCGCACTTGCATTTCCATCTAGTGCCAAAATACAAGGACGGCCCGAGCTTCGGAACCACGTTCGAGATGATGCCCGCCAATAAAAAGCTCCTTTCCGACGCAGAATACGCCGAAACGATCGCCGTCATCAAAGCTGCGCTCTGATCGCGCCACGACGCCGTGGTGGACCAGCCTGGCGCAAACCGGGCGGTTCACCCTATTACAATTGGGACGGTTTCGGAGATACTAGCCGATCATGATCTCCACCGTAGGCCCCAATGTTTCGGCCGGGCTTTTGAGCGCTCCGGCGCAGGGTATGAAACGCGGTTTGAACGAAGCGAACGGTGCCGCGCAAAAAATCGCCGAAGGCGCGATTACGCCCGACAACTTCACGGCGTTGATCCAGGCCGGCATCGAGATCAAAGCCAACCGCGCCGTCGCGATCACGGCCGACGAAATGATCGGCACGCTGCTCGATCGTAAAGCCTGACGTATCCAGCAATTGGATTCAACGGTGCTGGAATCAGGGCAGTTTCGCCTGCACGAGCTTGCTGGCGGCACCGAAGTCAATCAATCCCGCTTCGGGACGCTTTTTGAGCGCCCCAATGACCTTGCCCATTTCCTTCTTTGACTGCGCGCCGGTTTCGGCAATCACCTCGATGATGAGCGCCTCAAGCTTGGCGCCATCGAGTCCTTGCGGCAAATATTTCTCGAGCAGCTTGATCTCAATATCGTTGGCCGCGATGAGGTCCGTGCGGCCACCTTTCTCAAATTCAACTTTTGCGTCGGCCAGATTTTTCACCGTTTTGCGCAGCGTCGCGATGACCATCGCGTCGTCCACCGGTTTCGCTTGGTCGAGTGACGCCCGTTGAATAGCGGCATCCGCCGTGCGCAGGCTGAGGGTCACGGATGAATCGCGCGCCTTCATTGCCACAATGATGTCGGCCCTGATTGTTTCGTATATCGTAGGCATGCGGACCAGCGTGCCGGTTGCGCCCGGTTTGTCGAGCGGCCAAGCGCTCCGAGCTACTTGAGCGCGCTTGCGAAAGAACTGCTGCATTCGGCGGTCTGTTTTTAGAAATCCATTTTATCGCTCAAATCCGCAGTCTAAAAGGCGACGAACTTGCGCATCGGATTGCTTTGGAGCCACGGCCCGTTTTGGCTACGACCCGGCCTATCAGCTAGCTCGTCAGCGCGGTCGACCCCTCGGAAGCCATCAACGCAAAATCACCCGTGTTTTATCACTGTCTCAACTTAGCTTTCGCCTCATCCTAAAAACTCCGACACCTGCATCTATGTCTATGAAAAAAGTCACCCTGCTTATTCTTTCCTTCGCAGCAATGGCGTTCGGTTCATCTGCCTTTGCAGGTGAGCCCGCCCATTCCTATCCACCTCACGTCATTCCCGGGTCTGAATTGCGGGTGCTTCCACGCAGCCCCTCCGGCCGGCAATATCAGCTGCACATCGGCCTGCCCGCCAGTTACTCTAAAGATCCAACCAGACACTACCCGGTCGTGTATGTGACGGATGGATACTGGGATTTCCAAAAGATCACCGCCGTCGAAGGGGTGCTGTTTTATGACAAACTTGCGCCGGAATTCATCGTGGTCGGCATCGGTTACCCCGGTGAAAACCTCGACTACAACACCATGCGCTTGTGGGAACTCGCCCCGACGACCTTCCCGGGAAGAACGGCTGAAGAATCCGGCCATTCAGCGGAATTCGCGCAGACGATCAAAAACGAGATCATCCCGTTTGTTGAAAAAGAGTACCGGGTCGACCCGTCGTTCCGCGTGATGTCGGGATCCTCGATGGGCGGCCTTTTCACACTGTTCATGATGTTCACCTATCCCGATCTTTTCCAGGGCTACGTCGCGGCTTCCCCAGCTGCGGCGGAATGCAACGACTGGCTCTTCGGTTTCGAGGATGCGTTTGCGAAGACCGGCAAGCCCATTAACGCACGCCTTTTTATCAGCGGAGGCGGCGATGAAATCCCCTCCTTCCTCTACGGCAGCATTCGCATCAATTCCAAAATAGCTTCTCATCATTACGCCGGACTTACCCAGCAATATAGATTCATGGAAGGCGAGCGGCATACGACCATGCAGCTCGACTCCTACGTTCGGGGTCTGATGTTTGTATTTGTACCGCGCGCGCCTGAAACCGGCCCGGCAAGCAAATGGTGAGCCCCACCGACGCGCCGAAAAAACAGTTTTGAGCCGTCTATGGCTTCATAGTGCAAGCTGCGGCCCCGTCAGCGAACTATCGCTGGCTTAACCAATGCTCACTCCTATGAAGCCTATCACTAAAACCGAGTTCGTCGAACTCCTCACCGAAGCTGGCGTATCCGATTCACAAAAGCAGCGACTGCACGCGTTATTCGAACAGCGCCATCCCGACGCACATCAAAACTTCCTCGAATTCCTCGGCGTTTCCGCGCTGGAAATTCAGGAAATCCGCGAACGTTCGCGGAAAGGATAAAAGCCTCTCACGCGCCGGTTGCAGTTCTGCGACCGGCGCGTTTTCATTTTAGCCTTTCGCTATGTTCCCCATCAGCACTGTCGCAAAGAGATTCGGGCTCTCGCGCAGCACGTTGCTTTACTACGACCGGCTCAAGCTCGTGCGCCCAACTTATCGCACCGCGGCCGGTTATCGTCTTTACTCCACGGAAGACGAAGCCCGCCTGAAACAAATTTGTCGCTTTCGCGAAACCGGGCTTTCGCTCGCCGCAATCAAGCTGCTCCTGGAAGGGGATGCTCCCGCGCGGTCACTCGTTTCCGACGCGCTCCACAAGCGGTTGACAGAACTAAATCACGAAATCGCGGCGCTGCGCCGCCAGCAGCAAGTCGTGCTAAATCTGCTTCCGCGCAAGGGCCAGGACCGGCTCGCCCGCGCTATGACCAAGGCGAAGTGGATGGCGCTGCTGCACTCGCTCGGTTTAAGCGATGCCGAAATGATCCAATGGCACGTCGCCTTCGAACGCCAGTCACCCCTCGCCCATCAAGATTTTCTCGAATCGCTCGGCCTGCCCGAAATGGAAATCCTTCGCATCAGGAATCATTCGGACCCGCGCAAAGGGAACCGCTAATTATAGCCCTCATCCCTCCGTCAAATCCGTCATCACGCCGGAGACTTCAACTGCGAGGGAGATTGAGGAGGCGGGGGAGCCGCTCGCACCAACTCCGCTTATTGGCTTCACGGGCGTTCATGAGCACTTAAATGGCGTAATTGCATTGCCCAGGTGCTCGCGGCGCGCAGCATCTCTGCCGTTTTCACCCAAACGCCCCCCATGAGCAAAGAAGCATCCACCAACGCGACCGGCAACAAAGGCTGGGTCGGTTACCGTCCGGAACTGAAAGTCGTCGACTGCACCGTCCGTGACGGCGGATTGATGAATGACCATAACTTCCCGCTAGAGTTTGTGCAGGCGATCTACGCCGCCGACTGTGCCGCGGGCGTCGATTACATGGAGATCGGCTACAAGGGAATGGCGAGCATGTATCCCGCCACCCAATACGGGCTCTGGAAATTCTGCACCGAGGACAATATGCGCCGCGCTATCGGCGAAAAGAAGGGTGCCACCAAAATCTCCGTCATGGCCGATGCCGAGCGCACTGATTTCAACGACATCCTGCCCCGCGAAAAGAGCGTCGTCGACATGGTCCGCGTCGCTACCTACATCCACCAAATTCCTTCGGCCCTCGAGATCGTCAACGACGCTCACAACAAGGGCTATGAGACCGCGCTCAACATCATGGCGGTTTCCACCGTACCCGAAAGCGAACTCGAAAGCGCGCTTGAGATCATCGTGCAAAGCCCGGTTAACATTCTCTACGTCGTCGACAGCTTTGGCACTCTCTACAGCGAACAGATCCGCGACCTCGCTCAACGTTTCCAGAAGTTCACGATCCCAGCCAAGAAGGCACTTGGCATCCACACGCACAACAACCTCCAACTCGCCTTTGCCAACACCATCGAAGCGATCGTGCTCGGCTGTAATTACGTCGACGCTAGCATCGCCGGCCTGGGTCGCGGTGCGGGCAACTGTCCCTTGGAACTGGCCCTTAGTTTTCTCCACAACCCGAAGTTCAAGATGCGCCCGATCCTCGAAGCGATTCAGAACACCGTGGAACCGCACCGCGAAGCGCTGCGCTGGGGCTTTGCGATTCCGTATATGCTTACTGGATACCTGAACCAGCATCCGAAAGCCGCGATGCAGTTCATGGAAGGCGATGACTTCCGCAACATCGTCAAATTCTACGACGATGCCGTTCAGCAGCCGTAAGCGTCCCCCGCGCCAAACAACTCAACCGCACCAAGCCCGGATCTCGCTCCGGGCTTTTTTTGCGGAAAAGCGATCATCGCGCGAAATTCCGGAGTCGATTTATGCCACTTCGCTTTCGAAGGCATCCAAAGCCGCGACGCTTGGAAAGTCGGGACGAACACACCGGACCATGAGGTCGGATACGGGCTGGTGCGAGACAACGTAGGCAGACAAACCGTACAATTCCCTGGCTCCTCAAAGCAAAACCCGGAGCGTGCAACAAGACCATCACGCCCCGGGTTTCGTCAAACCATTCACTCAACGGCGGGAGTTTTGCCGCATTCCTAACCGCTGCTCGTCCCATACTGGTGCGGACGCCGCCAACCTGTTCGTACTGTGAAGAATTAAGCCCGAAGCCATGGTTTGCCGGCAATCGGGCCCGTTTCCCTAAATACTCCCGCTGAAAAAGAACCGCCTCCAGCCTGCCCGCAGTGCGCGGCCAGGTCCCCCCGGACCTGACCGCGCCTGAACAAGCGGCAGAAACTAGCTAACAAGAGTGAATTTAGCATTCCTAGACGCGGTGTTACATTTCTTGGTACACCATTAGTTATCCACATATTCTGGTTAAGCATCCCTGATTCACGAGCTGCGCAATCGTTGCCAGACGGCACTCTGGCCGCCGCTGGCAACGGAGCCCCAAACACGCCCGATTGAATGAAGCAACGCCCGTGCATTGACGGTCCCTCGGCCGCGTTTTCCGATTACTGCGACTCCAATTAGTATGGGACCACGCCCTTCCGCTCGGCGGAGCAAGGATCAGCTTTTCCCCCTTGGCGGGCTGCCGAAGTCCGTGGCTATTGGTTCATGCAACCGTTTCGGAATTGAACTAGGCCGGTCAACCTGATCCTCTTCGCAACGTCCCATCCTTCAACCACCGCGGGTCGATGCACGAAAGTATTCGTTGAGAAATGCGTCCTCGATTCCAACCGGTAGCGAATCACAAAACCTATCCAAGCAGCCAACAATACCATGCGGGGGTTAATACAAACCCGCGTTTAATGGTCAGTGATTGCTGGCTCTCCCTCCCTCTAAAAAGCGGCCACCCACTCGTTTGGGCCGTCAAAATAGAAAACCACGAAATAGAAGAGTCCTCCTTATGTATAAGCCATTCCTACCCCTGGCCGCTTTTTGTATATCAATCATAGCAATCGGCAGCGCCGCAATGGGTTCGCCCTCCGCGCCGAATAGTGCAGGCACGCCATCGTCAAAAATGACAATTTCGAACGAAACTCCTGAACCAGACCTGCTCATCCCTAAAGGTGACCTCACTGAAGCCACATTCGCAGATAAAGAGCCGGAGATAGAATATCCACACCGGGCCCGGTTTGATAGAGTTTCCGAGGGACGCGCGGCGATTGGTATAATGCTGGACGCCGAGGGCAACGCGACTGATTTCGTTCCGATCAGGTATACCCACCCTGCCTTCGCCGAGGAGATGATCGACGCCATTCGCAAAGAGCAGTTTAACCCGCGGAAGATCAAAGGGGTCGCTGTTCCGGGTCGGTTCTACGTCGTGAGAACATTTGCCCTTAGTGATCGCAGTATGAGCGACGAAACCAAGCCGGTCGCGGTAGCCATGAATCCGATGGAGCAAATGGGAGAAATGTCCAATCGAGTTTCAAATAGTAAAGACGGACCTCCTTTTGTTTATAAGGCACACAGCGAATCAGAGATTGATGGCCACCTATTAAAGGTGGTCGCCGTCGCCGCGCCGGTAATCCCTCCTGGCTGCGAACCAACAACCGGACAGGCCCTAAAAATAGTCGTGAGTTTCTATGTGGATGGTGGCGGCGATGTGCGATTGCCCAATGTGGACTCCCCTGCTACACCATCCTTGGTCGCTAATACCATTAAGGCAGTGACCGGTTGGAAATTCGAACGACCCACGATCAAGGGAAAGCCTGCTCTCGTCTTCACCACCCGGACAATGACCGTGGAAGTTGCCACGCCCTCCACTAACTCCGCTGCGCCTAAAACTGGCGATGCAGCAGGGAAGTGAAGACTCACGCCTCCTTCACTGCGACTAGAGAAGACATAAATGCGCTGGAAACGGCCATTATAACACCCTTGCGGACTCACCGTAGTTTTTTGTACGCACGTCAAATACCGAGGCTCGTGACTCGTTCGCTCTCGATAATGGGGACTAGAGCCTCGCGGTTGACCCTCTGCGTACTGCTCGCGTTTATTGCTCCTTCCGCTCGGGGTGCTGTGTTGGCGGATTTTAATGCGGCGGCCAGCAACGATTGGAACTCAGCCGAGAAGGCCTTCACCTCCGGCGATTGGGAGCTTTGGTTAAGTGGGTACTCCTATCACGCTCCCTGGTCCTATGCCCGCAAGTACTGCGACGACCTAAACTCGAAAGCCTGGGGCGTTGGCATCGCACGATCGGCGCTCGATCACAAGGGCGACCAGCATACGGTTTATATTCTCGGGTTTGAGGATTCTTATTATCACGGCGAATTTCATCTAGGATATATGTGGATGCGTTCATGGGCGGTCTCCAAAGTGGGCCCCCGTTTAGGACTCGGCTATTCCGTTTTCTTGTTCTCACGTTTTGATATGAAAAATCATATGCCGCTCCCAGGTATTCTGCCCTTTACCGCGCTAGGTGGAGAGAAAATAAAACTATACGTCACGTTCATTCCCCGCGTGAAAGGTTTTGTAGAGGGTAATACAACCTACTGCTTTATCACGGTGAAACTTTGAGCACGATCCGATCAATTCTTTCGTTCCGTATTAGTATCTATATCAATAACAGCCTATAATCCCCATAAAACTCATGAATCCCTACGTTATTAAAAAATGGCAGGTCACCGAAATCGCCGGTGTGGACCAGAATAATATTGAAATCGAAGGCCGCGCAGGCGGGCTCCTCTCGTGGCTCATGTCGAAAGTTGGTATCAGCCCCACAGTTAAAGTCGAAATTGGCGCAGAAAGAATCCGCTTTGCCGAGGGTTCACTCGCGGGCAACGCTCACCGCATCATTCCGCTCGAAAACATCTCCTCCACATTTTACGGCTACGCAAAGCCCTGGAAGGAGGCGTTGCTAATCGCGATCGTGCTCGGCATTCCCACCTTTGGTATCGGCGTGATCCTTGCGATTGTATATTACTTTCTTAACAAAAGCATGACTGTCGGCTTCGTGGAAGTCAGCGGCGTGGTGAACGCTATCGCCTTTAAACGCTCGGTGATCGAAGGGATTAATGTGGATGAAAACCAGGCTCAGCAGGTGGCTGAGCTAACCCAAAAACTGATCGATGCCCGGAGGCGCCCGAGCGCCGGCCGCTGAGCCCCGTACCCCATGCCTGATCGGTCTGCCTTTTCTCAGAAACTCGTCCACTGGGTCATCTGGTTCGCGCTGACTTCTTCGATCGTCGTGTATCAGCTCGTCTTGGGCCACGGGATCCCGCATGGGGTCAATTCTCGCGTCGCACAAATGCCGCCGATTGTGGCGGTGGCCAGCGTGGAGATTATTGCTGCCGCCGCCATTCGCTGGCTACTGGTTCCAAGAACTCGCGTAGCCGGAAGACTGCTTGTTTTGATGATCATTGGCCTGGGTCTTAGCGAAAGCGCTGAATTTTTCGGCTTGTTTCTCGTGCCGACTGATCAGCCCGAAACCAAACTGGCGCTTTGGATACTTTCATTGCTTAGCGCCTTTCAATTCATTCCCACCTACATCAGACGCATCTCCCATCCAAACGATGCGTTCCATCAGAGCTAGTTAACGACTCTTAACCGCCAAAACAACATGAACACCATTCAACAAGTCCTGGCTGAGTTTCGCGAAACCCGGCGGAAACAAAAAATGAAGGAGGCGCGTTGGGATCACTACCGCCGCGAAGCCAATCCGCCCTGGCCACTCGTGATCGCCCTCGCGCTGATTGGCGTCGCAGGCATGGTCATGCTGGCCGCCTATCTACTGGCGAATCCCGGCGTGTTGCGCAGTCCTTTCGGGCTGCTGATCGTTCCAGTTGCGGGCCTCCTTCAACTGGTCGTGATGCTCACCCAGCGACGCGAAAAAGCGCTCGTCCTTGCGATTAAAGAAAAAGCCCCTGAACTCTTTGAGAAGTTGAAGGCTGAGCAGCTGGTCCGCTAAAGTATCGGGCACAAGCCGTCGCAGTTTTCGGCGAAAACATTTCGACCGTCGCCTTCACGCGTTTCGCCCGGCAATTTTCCTGATTATGAAAATCGAAATCTTCACCCTATGCGATGCCGCCACCGAAGATCGCGGCAAGCTCAACCTCCTGGGTTCGTTTGATCACCTGATGGCTAGGCAGGCTCCGGTCGTACATCCGGCCTGCGCACTCGCAGTGAAGATGCGGTTCACCAAAATCGAGGAAGGCAGCCACCGAATTAGAGTGACGTTTGTAGATGAAGACGGGAAGCAGATCTTGAATGCTTTGGAAGTCACGGTTTCGGTCCTCGTTGCGCCCGGCGAATCGACGTCCACGTCGCATATCGTGCTGAACATTCAACAACTCAACCTGCCTAACTTCGGGGAGTATTCCATCGATCTTGCCATCGATGGCCGTGAGGAAGGATCGTTGCCGCTTTACGTCAGTCAGGTGGTTGATCGTTAGGGCTGGTTAATCGTGGCGATGCCCAGGCAATAAACGATGACATGACTATTATCGGCGAGCCGTTACGTGCATTTCCTAAGAAGTCAGCACTTCGCTTTCTTCCTCGGGCTCGCGCGAGCCCGGCTCATTGAGAATTTTTCGATCACCCCTCAGCTTAACGAACCAAACACCCCTATCTCTTATGGACCTGATCCAATTCCTCAACTACGGCGCGGCGGGCTTCTGCGCCATTTTATCCATCTTGTGCTGGAGGCTGATCGCCGCCGAACAAAAGCGTTCGCAAAATCCGCGTAAGGCGATTCTGCAAACTTGCTATGTCTTTATGGGGTTTTGCCTGGTTCTCTCCGGTTTAATGACCACCGCAGAGCTGCGCAAAAACACGGGCGAGCTGCAGGAATTGAAAGATAAAGTGAAGGACTACGATACGGTGAAGAAAGAATTGGATGACATGGCCGTCAAATGCGCGACCGCCGAAGCGCATGCCAAGGGCGCAGACGACATGTTGGCTTTTATTAAGGAAAACCTGCTGCACGCAAAGGGACTGGCGGCAAACGAGACGGCCAGCAGCCACGAGACAACGGAAAAACACGAACCCAAGACAGCGGCAATAGCGCGACCAAGACCAGTCGGCGCACCCAGCCCCGTGCCCGTTCCTACGCCAATAAAACCCGCCCCACAGGACGATCTTAACGCGGTGCTCGATAAAATGCTGGTCGCCGTGAACAAGGTTTCTCCGGTCAATAAATAGACCCCTATAAAGCCAGCCCGCCCGTTCCCGCCCATGTTCACGCGCGCCGATCCCAATCACTACACCCAAGTACTGCCCGGCGTTCAGCTGAAGACGCTAACCTACGGCAAGAAAACGCTCTTCACAGAGTTTCGCCTGACCAAGGGCGAGATCCTCCCGAGACACAGCCATCCGCACGAGCAGACGGGCTATCTCGTGAGTGGCGCCCTCCGCCTCACGATCGGCGCGGAAACATTTGATGTGAACCCGGGCGATTGCTGGTGCGTCGAAGGCAACGTCGAGCACGGAGCGGAGATTTTGGCGGACTCGGTGGCAATCGAAGTCTTCTCCCCGGTACGCGCAGATTACCTGCCGATGTATGTGGCGAATTAAAACGAACTAGCACTTAAAGCCAACCTATCGAAACGCCAAAAAAAAGATTCGCCGATCGGAAACGAACCTGCGCGGTCATTCAATACAACTTCCGAAATTAGCGTTTATTAGCGTCCATTAGCGGTTAAACAAATACCGAACCTGCATAGCCCACTGCGCCATGAGTGTCCGTGACGATTATCTGCTTAGGTTTATTGCGCTGCTGCAGCAGGCGCTGTCGGACATAATAAAGTTTCGCAAAGTGGGACGGTACGAAGCGGCGTTGCATGCGGCGTTCGCGGCCCAGGAAAAACTCTTCAGCCGAACCACCGCCCAGCTATCAAACCTAAGCCTCGATGAATTGCTGCGCATTCTGCGGCTGGGCGAAAACAAAACGACCGCCCGCGAAAAGCTGCTTGGCTACGCGTCCTTGCTCCAGGAAACCGGTCACACCTACGAAGCAATGGGACGAGAGCCGCTGGCGACAGGCTGTTATCAACTCGCCCTTCAGGTCATGCTTTCGGTCGCGGTCGAAGACGCCCCTGGTTCGGGAGAACTTCGCGAAAAGACGCGCGCGTTGCTCGCCAAAATTCCGCCGGAGCAACTGCACGAACCCGTAAAGGAAATGCTGCGAATGCTCAACTGAAAGCCAGAGCTTTCGGAGCTTTCGCGAGCGCTGACTTCTTAGCCGCGGGCGGGGTAATCTTATCCTCAGCCTCTCCACTGCCGTGAGCCTTGCCCGTTGTGCCGGCCAGCGAACGAAGCCGACCTACAATTGAGTCCTGGGCAATGGCCTGCGCGTTAAGTTGCTCGGCGGCGGAGGCGCATTCCTCGGCGCCGGCTGCGGTGCTCTGCGTGACTTTTTCCATCTGGCTTACTGCGATAACGACCTGATCGACACCCGTGCTCTGTTCTTTTGAGGCTGAAGCAATTTCCGAAATCAATTCGTCAACCCGGCGGGCACGCGTGACAATTTCCGCCAGGGTTTTGGCCACCTCTGCACTGATGGAGACGCCGTGTTCACTCTTTTGAATGGAATCTTGGATTTTTTCCGAGGTTTCGCGGGCGGCCTGGGTGCTGCGCTGCGCGAGCGAGCGGACTTCCTCCGCAACGACGGCGAATCCGGCACCCGCTTCGCCAGCACGGGCGGCTTCGACCGCAGCATTGAGCGCAAGCAGATTGGTTTGGAAAGCGATGTCGTCGATGGTGCGAATGATCTTAGCTGTATTTACGCTGGAGGCTTTAATCGCATCCATGGCTGAAGTCATCGACAGCATGCCGGTGGTCCCTGATTCGGCCGCGACGCGCGTTTGATTGGCAACCTCTCGGGCGGTGCCCGCGCTCTCGGCATTGCGCTTGGTCATACTGGAAATCTCTTCGAGCGTGGCGCTGGTCTCCTCAATCGAAGCGGCGAGTTCGCTGGAGCTCTGGGCTAGGGATTGACTGGCATTGGAAATCTCACCAGAGGCGGAGCTGACCTGGTCAGCGCCGTCAGCCAGTTCGTTCGCCACTGCACCAAGTACGCCGCTCGTGCTCCGCGTAATCAGAAAAGCCGTGACCAGGCCGACCGCGATGGCAGCCAGCACTCCGACGAGCACGGTGAGCCGCGTCTGCATGACCGCGTGCTTAATTTCATCTGATGCACGAGTGCCTTTGGCCCGGGAATCGTCGACCATGCCACGCAACGCCGCGACGTATTGTTTATAGACAGGGTAAAGTTCGTTATTTAGCGCCGAATCGGCTTCCAGGGCCTGGGCAAGGACGTGCGACCGGGAAAGCGTCAGCACCTTGGTGCGCATGTCGCGGTAGGCGTTGCGCCGGAGCGTGAGCTGGTCGTAGGCCGTTCTCTCCTCGGGTTCGTCGATCAGGGC
>Ga0302321_100001693_pt1 | contig 18908 bp, 10 predicted proteins | sample Fen_T0_1_FD_202505 | JGI IMG/M metagenome (GOLD analysis project Ga0302321, IMG submission 202505) | Peat permafrost microbial communities from Stordalen Mire near Abisko, Sweden - Fen_T0_1 | ecosystem: Environmental > Terrestrial > Soil > Wetlands > Permafrost | place: Sweden: Abisko...
GAACTGCGACGGGAAGATCCCGCCCAGCACACGCAAGGGTTCCGAAGGCGGTACGAAGAAGCCGTAGGCATCCACCGGCCGCGCCAACGCGGAAAGCGGGTAGCCGAGGTGAACCAGGGTGACCGGCACATAGGGGATTTGCGCCAGCGTGCCCGCGATCTGGCCATCTAGGGGCCCCATCACGACAGTGGCCACGTGGGCTGGCAAGGCCATGACCACGGCCGCAGCTTCCATGGACTGCCGCTGGCCGCGCTCCTCGATGGCGATCTTGTACGCGTCGGCTACTTTCTCCACGCTGAGCAAGCGCGCACCCAGGCGCAAGTCCGGGCCAAGATGCGCCGCCAGCGCCGAGGTCAATTCGTCAAGTCCGCCTGCAAAGGACGACAAGCGCGGCGCAGTCTTCGACTTGGCGGCGGCGAACTCCTTGCGCATGGCCAGCATGAAGCTGCGCTGCTTGCGCTCCATGGCGGCCACCAGAGGAAAGGCCGAGGGCAGGCTGACTTGCTCGGGATCGCCGGCGTAAAGCCCAGACACCAGCGGCTGAAGCAGGCGCTCGCCCGCCTGCACGCCCAGCCGCCGGCGCGCGAAGGCCGCCACCGACTCATCCCCACCGCGCGCCGAAGGCCCGCGTGGAAGGACAAGATCCATCAATGCGCGCAGCTTGGCGGTCCACGACAAGAGCGACGACCCGGCAAACGACAACACGGTTCCCGGCGTGTCGTGCAGCGTGCCCTTCGCCGCCACCAGGCGCCGCTCGGCCGCATCGCCGGCAAGCACCACCCGATGGTCGATGCCAAGAGCCTTGGCCAGGGCCGTGATGCCACCCGACCGATCGAGGTAACTGGCCGGACCGCGTTCGCACAGATAGCCCGCGCGATGGTCGCTCTCGATCTTGCCCCCTGCCCGGCCCTCGCTCTCTAGGACGGTCACTGCCACGCCCAGGCGGCGCAGCTCGAAAGCCAGGGCGAGCCCGGAGATCCCGGCTCCCGCGACGACGACGGTTTTCATTGCCAGATGCGAATACCAGTGTGTCCCGCTTCTCGCAACCCCGTTTGACCTATACTGGCGGTCCTCGTGCCCATCGACCTACATTTTCTGACCGAATCGGCCCTCGACGACGCCCGCCTGGCCGACTTCCACGATGTGCAAGACCGGCGGATGAACCAAGACAGTGGCCGTTTCGTGGCCGAGAGCGAGCTGGTGGTGCGCAAGCTATTGGCCACCGAACTGCGCGTGCGCTCGCTGCTGCTCACCGCGCCCCGCCTGGCCTCGTTGGAACCATTGCTCGCGGCTGGCAAGGGTGACTACCCGGTCTTCGTGGTTCCCCAGGCTGTGATGGATCGAATCGCCGGTTTTCATGTTCATCGCGGCTGCCTGGCCATCGCCGAGCGGCCGCGGCAGCCGGTCATCCCGGCAGGAGCGCGCACCGTGGTCGTGCTGGTGGATCTGGTGGACGTGGACAACCTCGGCGCCATGGCTCGCAACGCCGCGGCCTTTGGTGCCGATGCCATGTTGCTGTCGCCCCGTTGCGCGGATCCCTTCTATCGCAAGGCCGTACGTACCTCGGCCGGCGCCGTGCTATCGCTGCCTATCGTCCGAGCCACGCGCTGGCCCGAGGACTTGCTGGCCCTGCGCGAGCAGCAGGGTTTCGCGCTGGTGGGGGCCGCTCTGGACGAGCGTGCGATTCCCCTGGCCAGTTTCGTTCCCCCTGCCCGACTGGCGATTCTCTTCGGTTCCGAAGGCAGTGGCCTCGACGAGGATATCAAACACGCCTGCGACACGCTCGTGACCATTCCCATGGCCAAGTCGCTGGCGGTGGACTCGCTGAACGTCGCCACCGCGGGCGCGGTTTTCCTGTACCACATCACCCAGCGGGAACATTAAACTTGCGCGTGCAATACGGCGAAGGGCCACTCGAATTCGACTGGCGAAGGCGCCGCGATGGCCGTCGGCGGTTGATCGCCGAAGATCGCGGCAAGCGCGCCGCGGCTGCGTAGCACGTCGAGCAATTGGCCGCCGTCGACAAAGCGTTCGTTCACCACGACCAACTCGTGTCGAAGCACCCGCGTCTCGCCGGGCAGCACGTGCGGCACATCGGCAAAGCGAAAACCCTGGCTCGATCGACGGGTGAAGTGGCCGCGGCCGGCCAGCAATGCATGCGCCAACGCACGATTTCCAGGCGCATTCGAGAAACGTCGTAGCGGCAAACAAGCGAGGAACCAGCCACCGGGCCGCAGCACGCGCCGAACCTCGTGGCCCGCTTCTTTCCCGAACCAGTGCCAGGAAAAGTTGGCCACCACCACATCGAAACTTCCGTTCGCGAAGGGCAACGCCTCGGCACGTGCCACACACAGTGAGGCCGCGCGCAACCCTTTCTTCCCTCGCGCCAGTTGCAGCATCCTGCGCGACCAGTCGGCGCCGGTCCAAGTGACGGCAGGAGCGCTCTCGAGCAACCCCTCAAGCGAAAACCCCGTGCCGCACCCAAGGTCGAGACCTCGGCCTGCAAGCATCGGCGCCTTCTCCAGCAGCCGCACCACGGCTGCACGGTAGAAGGCGCGATTGACGTCATCGTCGTACTGCTCGGCACGCGCCAGCCCCGACCAACCGTTGGCCTTGCTTGTCGTGTCTTTCGGATTTTCCGCGCCCATCGAAATGCGGCGCGGGTTCTAGCACAGGGGAAGGACTCTCTGCGCCTTCTCCTCTAGAGGTTGCCCGGCGCGCTCAAATCAAGGCGATACGTACCGTAGTAGTCGGCCGGCACGTAGGCGCTGCTGCCCACGAATTCGATGCCCGAGGCATAGCCCAGCGTGCGGTAGAACGACACGCCTTTGGGGGCGGCAGCGCTGGCCACGTCGACGACCAGGATGCCATCGCCCTGCAAATTCACGAACAACTTGTTCTGCTGCACACCCATGAGATCCAGGTTGTAAAGCTCGGTGGGCTGATCGTAGGTGGTGGTCAATTTGCGCTGGGACATATCGATGATGGCCAGGTGGTCCGAGGTGTCGGGCGCAGGATAGGTACTGCCCGTCGCGCCGCCTGTGCCGCTCGAACCCGACGTCGCGACGCCACTCGAACTGCCGACCGCGGTGGGAACCGCAATACCGCCGGTCGCGTAATAGCCGTAGTAGTAGGGAGAATTCGAGATGGTCATATAGATCCGGTCGCCGTCATAGACCATGGACCTCGGAGAAACATCGCTGAATCCTTTCGTATCCAGACGCTCGGCGCCGGGCTTGCCGTTCACCACGACCGCGCGAAGGAGATTCAAGCTGACGTTGTCCACCCACTGCCAGTAAGTGTCCACCTGTTGAGACCCATAGACGTCGTCACGGGTGAGCAAAAGTCGTTCGCCGTTGGCGGCGGCCCAGGTTCGCGTGAGCGAGCCAGGAATGTTGATGGCTTCCTCGGCGTGCCACGCCCCGCTCCGGCGCTCCCAGCGTTGCGCGTAGTTGGCGTACTGATACAGCGTCGCTTGGGTTTGCGCATCGACAGAGCTGCCGAGAAGCATGCGGTAGCTGATGTAGAAGCCCGCGGGCGCCATGCCATCGGCCACCAGGCTGGCCGAGTCGACGGAGCCAGACTTCGCCCCAGGCAACGCAAGCGTCTGCTCGGAGATGGCTGGCTTGGCCGGATTGCGCAGGTCGAGGAACGCCAGGTTCTGCGTGTAGACGTAGTTGTATTGGGTCGTGGTGCTACCGTCGGACAACGTCACGGTCTTGGGCGCGTACGTCGCGTTCTGAATCAGAAAGGCAATCCCATCACTGACCGAGGCGGTGCTTTGCCCGTAGCTGAAGTAGTAGCCGCCGTAGTAGCCCATGTCGCCACAGTAGTAGCGGTAGAAGGAGTTGTAGGGACTCAAGTCGGCAGGCAAATCCACGCTACCAACTGCCTTGGGCGCGGTCGGGGTGGACAGATCGTAGACCAGCGCCTGGCTGGTGTACGTCACTTGCGAGGCGCCGGCGTCAGTGGGTGTCGTGTTCTCAATGGATCGGAATAGCACCAGCAAGTTGCCGTGCCGGAGCACCTGCTGCACCTGCCCCACCGTGAATGAGGCCGCAACCGGGGTCTGGTCGAGATCGCCGCCGGCCTTCTTCACTCGGAATTCATAGCCGGTCTGCGAATAGTCGTTGCTCGGCAGGGCCACCTCTTCGACCACGTAGTCGCCAAAGCGGTACACCGCCTGATCGGCGGCCGAGACCTCGACCACGGAGTCGAGGGTTGGGCTGTCCAGGTTCTGGATGTTGGCGAACGAAAGGTAAGTGTCGGAGATGTTGAGCATCTCGCGCTGCTTGCTTGCCCCCTGGGCGAAGATGACCGAGCGATTGACCTCGCCATTGGGGTGCACGAAGTGGCCGTGCGTGCTGATCACATTCTGCTGCTCGGGCGGCAGGGCGTCGTTGTACAGGCCAATGTCCCACGACATGATGCCGACCGCGGTTTCGTAGCGGTACCAGTACCAGGTATTGCTGGTGTCCTGCACGCTGTACGAGACAGGCACGGTGAGCACGCTGGTGGTGCCGTCGCTTTGCAGGCCGATGAGCTTGTGAGCTTGGTCCAGATTCCAGGTCACTTGCGAGCTGACCCAGCCGGAATTGGCGATATCGAGACACTTGCGCTGCACCAGCCGGATCTTGTTGAGATCGCGCACATCGATCAGGCTGACCGAAATCTGCGAGCTCCAAGTCGTCGAGGCACCAGCATCGGTTCCGCCAGCGACGTAACCCGCGCACGCGGTTCCAGTGTCGCGCCCCACGGCCAGAAGATACTGGCCGTTCTCGACCGGGCGGAAGAGGTCCATGTCGCCCGACAGGCCGTCGATGGCGGACAGGATCTTCAAGCTATTCCGATCGGCGAAACTGATGGAGTACATCGGGTCCATGCTGCGCGCCGTGATGGCAAAGGCCACCTTGCGATCCACATCGAAGTACGATCCACGCACGGTCTCGTTGGGCTTGCCGAAATCAACGGCGGACAGTTGCTTCGCGGTGCCGTCGCCCGTGATGTTCCACGCTTCGAGCGTGTTCTGGGTCTGTTGGGTGTAGTTGCAGTTGTTTTCGATCCACTGGCTGCGCGCGAAAATGCCAAGGTAGGTGCCCGTGTTGGCGGCGGCATCGTAGACGTAGGTCTGCTTGAACTGGTCGCCCACCGAGCCCTCGGTGGTAAAGGTCGCAGCCACGCGGATGGTGCCGGCCGGGTCGCTCACATCGACCACTGACACGACCGACTGCTGGTCGTTCTTGTACGAGCCGCAGGTGTAGCTGCTCACGCCCGCGTCTGGATCGCCAGCAGAGTACACGGGCTTGCCAGGGACGTTGTCGTAGGTGTACCAGTTCTGCACCACCATGATGGCGTTCGAGGTGGCGGACAGGGTCACGCCGCTGGAATAGCGGTTGTGGCTTTCCCCGGTGGTCGCGTCGTAGCTGTCCGTCGAGCCACCCTCGAAGACCTTGAGCTGCCCGACTTGTTTCAGGTTCGACGGCGTGGAGGCGTCGAAGGAATACACCCAGGCCTGCTCGTTGGGCTGCTGCCCGTTCTGCGGACCCCAGCCGTAGTACCAATAGCCGCTGGGCTGATAGGAGACCACGTAGATCGAGTTCTCGATCTTGCGCGAGACGCCTTCGCGCAGTTGGCCGGCCAGATCCTGCGTTTGTAGCAGCTTGGGGTTGGACGGATCGCTGATGTCGATGGTGACGATCTGCGAGGTATTGCGTCGCTGGAATTGCAACTTGCCGCCCACTTGCGTCAGGTAGAGCGCGTCGCTGAGCAGGGCATAGACCGTGTTGTTCTCGACGAACATCTCGACCGGGTAGCCGTAGACCGGCAGGTGCGAGAGGCGAAGTGGCTTCGTGGTATCGCTGATGTCGTAGACGAGAAAGCCGCGGTAGGTGTTGAGCAAAAAGAGCTTGCCGTTCTGGATGCGGTAGACGTCGGCCTCTTGCACGTCAGCCACGCGTCCACCGGGCACCACGGGCACGGTGGACCCGGTCTTGGTCGAATCCGTAACCGGCGCCGCGGTCGGCGCCAACCCGGCCGTGCCAAAGGTTGGCCCGCCGCCCTGTTCGGCATTGGAGCCATTCGCGTTGCCGGACACCGGCGACTGACTGGTGTAGGTCGGCAGGTCGGTGGGAGGTGGCTGAGGTTGGTTGCTGTTCGAATCGGAACACGCCGTGAGCACGGCGCTGGACAATAGGAGATAGAAGACGCGCGAGTTGATTGGACGCATGGAAATCCTCCGCGACTCTGGAACTAGCAACCGTCGTGCCACTGCACATTCGATGGGACACCCCAGGCCTGCTGGCGAAATCGCCCTGTTTCGCTCGCAGGTCGGAACCGACCTGCGAGCCAACCTCAAAAATCCGAGGTGGCCCGGTCCAGCCAGGTCAGTTTTCCGCCGCGATTGGTGACGTGGGCAACAGCCCTAGGGTACGGGCTGCATGCGCTTGGCCCCGCGCGCTGCCGCCGCCTGATGGTAGGCATCGAGTGCGGCAGGGAATGGTTGCAGGGCGCGCTCGAAGATGCCCAGGCTGTAGGCGATGGCCATGCCGTAGTTGGTAATGGGAACGCCAGCCTTGTTGCAGGCGAAAATGCGCGACAGGACCTCGCGGCGATTGAGCATGCACGACCCGCAGTGGATCACGAGCTTGTAGTCCTTGGGGTCGGGGATGAAGTCGCGGCCCTGCACTTGCTGGATGTCGAGCGAGCCACCGATGTACTGGCCAAGCCAGCGCGGGATCTTCACGCGGCCAATGTCCTCGCCGATGGGATGGTGCGAGCACGCCTCGGCGATGGCAATGCGATCACCTGGTTTCAAGCTGTCGATGGCCAGGGCGCCGCGGGCGAACTGCAGCAGGTCGCCTTTCTGCCGGGCGAACAGGATCGAGAACGAGGTCAGGGGCACGTCGGGCGGGGTATCGGCGGCGACCTTCAGGAACGCCTGCGAATCCGTCACCACCAAGGCGGGCTTGCGCTTCAGCCGGTCGAGCGCTTCGCGCAGCTCGCGTTCTTTGACCACGATGGCGTAGGAATCGTTGTCGAGCAGGTCGCGAATAGCTTGGGACTGCGGGAGGATCAACCTGCCCTTGGGCGCCTCTTTGTCCACCGGCACCACCAGCACCGCGCATTCGCCGGGCGGTACCAGATCCGCCAGGATGGTGGGCGCGTTCAGATAGTCGTCGGGCGCCAGGTCCACGAGCGCTTCGCGGATCTCGGCCATGCCCTCGCCGCGCGCGGCGCTGGCCACCACGGGCTTGAGACCGCGGTGAAGCAATCGATCCAGCGTGGCATCCGCGGGCTTGGCCAGATCGCTCTTGTTGAGCACCGGCAGGACCGGAATCTTGCGCTGCTCGAACGCATCCAGCAGACCGATTTCCAGGCTGCCAAGCCCTTCCTCGGCCAGCACCAAGATGGCAAGCTCGGTCCGCTCCAGCACCTTCATCGTTCGCTCGACACGCTGGGCGCCCAGCGCGCCCACGTCGTCGAGGCCGGCGGTATCGATGAACAGCACGGGCCCAAGCGGCAGCAACTCCATGGGCTTTTCCACCGGGTCGGTGGTGGTGCCAGGCTCGGGCGATACGATCGACACCTGCTGCCGGGTCAGGGCGTTGAGCAGGGACGACTTGCCAACATTGCGCCGGCCGAAGATCCCGATGTGCAAACGTACTCCACGAGGTGCCGCGTTCATTCTGACTCCTTACTGCGATGGCCTAGCTGGTTCACCCGTCCGGGCGAAGTGAGATGGTTGTATTCTTCAACGGTGAGCAGGCCGCGCCCCACGGCCAGGTCGCGCAGGCTGCCTTGCCCGGCGGCGACGGCGCGTGACAGGTCGTTGCTGGCCGCGTGCCCGATGCGTTCGACCAGCGCGGTCAGAGCTGCGGTCCCGTCATGCACGTGGGCGTTGCACTGATCCACATTGGCTTCGATGCCGGACACGCACGCGCGTGCCAAGATTCGGCACGATGCCGCGAGCAGCTCCAGGCTGCCGAGCAACGCATCCGCGACCAGGGGCAGGAAGGGGTTGAGCTCGAGCGAGCCCGAGGACACCGCCAAGGTGATGGCCAGATCGTTGGCGATGACCTGCATCGCCGCCTGGGTCACGGCCTCGGGCACCACCGGATTCACCTTGCCCGGCATGATGGACGAGCCCGCCTGGCGCGGCGGCAGGCGAATCTCGCCGAGTCCTGCGCTGGGGCCGGAGGAAAGCAGGCGCAGATCCGAGCTCACCTTCCACAGGCTGCTGGCACAGGCCTTGAGAATGCCGCTGACCTCGACGAAGGCGTCCGCATTCTGCGTGGCCTCGACCAGGTTCTCGGCGCGCGCCAGTCCGAAGCCCGTCAGCTCGCGCAGCACATCCACCACATGGAAGATGTACGCCCGGGGCGCGCCCAAGCCAGTGCCGATGGCGGTGCCGCCCAGATTCACCACGCGCAGGCGCTCCTCGCACTTGTAGATGCGCCAGCGGTCGCGCGTGAAGGCCTCGGCGTAGGCGCCCATCTCGCGGCCCAGGGTGGTCAGCACGGCGTCCTGCAATTCCGTGCGGCCTACCTTGACCACGTCGGCCAGCTCGCGCTCCTTGCGCTGAAAGGCTTCCTGCAACTCGACCACGCCCGCTTCCAACGTGCGCAGGCCGGCGATGGCCGCCACCTTCAGTGCCGTGGGGTAGGTGTCGTTGGTCGACTGGTGCATGTTCACGTGGTCGAGCGGATCGATGGCCGCATAGTCGCCGAGCTCACGGCCCAGCAGGACCAGTGCGCGGTTGGCCAGCACCTCGTTGACGTTCATGTTGAGCGACGTCCCAGCCCCACCCTGCAACGCGTCTACGAGGATATGTTCGTCGAGCTTGCCTTCGGCCATCTCGGCGGCGGCCATCTCGATGGCCTGCGACTCGCGCGCCAGCAAGCTGCCCAATTCCCGGTTGGTGCGCGCGCAAGCCTGTTTGACCAGCCCATACGCGTGGACCAAAGCCGGGGCCGTGCGCCGGCCGGAAAGCGGAAAATTCTCTACCGCGCGCAAGGTATGGATACCCCACAGGGCGGACGCGGGCACCTCCCGTTCACCGAGGAGGTCGCGTTCCGTGCGCGTCGGGCTTGCCATCGCGTAACCCTACCCTGTCCTGCCCGTTGATCAAGGCGTTGCAAGGCGTTGCAAGGCACTGGAGGCGTTGAATTCTGTCCTCCACGGCGCTAGGAACCCGGCACCCATGAAGAAGTACATGTGCTCGGCCTGCGACTATGAATACGATCCCACCCTGGGCGACCCCGAACACGGCATCGCGCCAGGGACCGCATTCGAGGATATTCCCGACGACTGGAGGTGCCCGGTCTGTGGTATTTCCAAGGACGCTTTTATCCCCATGAACTGACGGCGAAAGCCCGGCAGGCGACCCAAGGAGTTTCACGATGGCACCACGCAAGATCAAACCTGGAGTGCATTCGGTCGGCGCGATCGACTGGGACAGGCGGCTGTTCGATTCGCTGATTCCGCTACCGCTTGGCACCAGCTACAACGCCTACCTGGTCCAGGGTCAGGACAAGGTCGCGCTCATCGACACCGTCGAGCCAGGGCTAGCCAAGGATCTCTTCGCCAACCTGGACGAGCTGGGCGTGAAGAAGATCGACTACGTGGTCTGCCACCACGCCGAGCAGGATCACTCGGGCAGCATTCCGGCGGTGCTGGCGCGCTATCCCGGGTCCAAGGTGGTGACCAACCAGAAGTGCGCGGACCTTCTGTCGTCCCACCTGCGCGTGCCCACCACGGCTTGTGAGATCGTCCCCGACGGCGCCGTGCTGGATCTGGGCGGGCGCAGCTTGCAGTTCATCTTCGCCCCCTGGGTGCACTGGCCCGAGACCATGTTCAGTTACCTGCGCGAGGACAAGATCCTCTTCACCTGCGATTTCTTCGGCTCGCACTTCGCCACCGGCACCCTGTACGCCGACGACGAGCACCACGTCTACCTCTCGGCCAAGCGCTACTACGCCGAGATCATGATGCCCTTCCGGCAAAAGTACGGCGTCTACCTGCAGAAGATCGACGCCCTGGCGCCCGAGATCATCGCGCCCAGCCACGGACCGATCTACCGCCGGCCGGAATTCATCCTGGATGCGTACAAGGACTGGACCTCGGACACGGTCAAGAACGAAGCCCTGGTCGCCTACGTGTCCATGCACGGCAGCACCAAGATCATGGTTGACCGCCTGGTCGACCGCCTGGTCACCCAAGGCATCAACGTCAAGCAGTTCGACCTGGCGACCATCGATATCGGCGAGCTGGCCATGGCCCTGGTTGATGCCGCAACCCTGGTGCTGGCCACACCGACGGTGCTCAACGGTCCCCACCCCGCCGCGGTCTACGCCGCCTACCTGGCGGGCGCCATCAAACCCAAATTGCGCCACGCTGTCATCATCGGCTCGCAAGCCTGGGGCGGAAAAACCGTCGACACCCTCAAGGGCCTGCTTGCCGGTTTGAAGCTGGAGATGTTCGACCCGCTCATGAGCAAGGGCCTGCCCACGTCCGAGGATCTACTTGCCGTCGACAGGCTGGCCGAAACCATTCAGTCCAGGCACGCGGCGCTGATGCCGACTGGTGCCTAGAAGACCTGCGCCCGTTCGGACGCCGCCCACCAGCGTTGACACTCGATGCTGCGGGCGAGGTCGGATAGAATCGCGCTGTGCCGTTCGAAGAAACCGCCCATAGAGTCCGACGCCAACGGCCGAGTCGGCTGGTTGGGGAACAGCAGGCATGGCCCATAGGCTGAGCGAGGGCTTCTTCTGGCACCTCAAGGAGGGGGTTCTCTTTCCACTGCTCGAATGGGTCAGGGCCGACCAGGGTCTTTCCCTCGAGATTCGCGAGGACTTCGTCGAGATCTACTACCGCGGGGCGAAGCTGCTCAAGGTGTCCCCTGCGTCGATCGGTTACCAGGTCGGCTTAGCCCCTGACTGGACCAAAATGAACGAGGGAGCGGCTGCTCGGGCGATGCCCGATGCGAGGCTCGGCAGCCTTTCGGACGTCGAAGAGTGGGTCGCCATGGGGCCCACACTCAAGTCATCGATAGACCTCTATGGGAAGGAACACCCGGAAGCGGATCACGAGCCTCTGCAGGCGGTCCAGCATGCGAACAAATCCGTTGGCGTGGAACGCACGACGAACGACTACGTCTGCGACATCGACTACCAAACGGCCGAGGGACGCCTGGGCCTGGTGGCCGTCCACTGGCCAGCGGCTGTTGGTGCTGGGAAGAAGCCGCAGCAAGGTAGGTTGGCATTCGTCGTGGCCGAGCACGCCGAGACTGCTATCACTGCCCCGGACGCGGTCCACGCCCGAATTGCTCGCATCCATCGCTTTCTCGACGATGCGGGTAGGGTCCGAGCCCTTCAGGACGAGATGGTTGGCGTGTTCAACCAGAAGCGCGCTCTCGGCCTCCTTGATTGCGATGGGGATCTCGCTGGTTTCAGCGACGAGCAACCCTTGCTGCTCCTGGCGCTGGTCAACTGGGATGGCACACATCCCTCTGCGAACGCGTTGCTTGAGAGCTTGCCGCCCTGTCCGCGCGCCGAGCTCCGTTTGGTCGCGTGCCCGGGCGTGCAAGGCGGCTTGCTCGACGCGGGCGTTGTGGGCCTGGAGAAGGCGTGTGCCGGACACGATGCTAAACAGGCCGACGTTGCGGGGAAGCCAAGCGGTAGCGCAGAAGAGGAGCGCACGACCGTGGCCGAGAGCGAGCGCACCACGGATCCTCCGACTAGCACGCGCACAGCCACGAACGCCAGGTTGGACCACATTCTCGGCATGGTGGCGAATCAGTTACCGGCTCTCGTAGGCATCGTCCTCGTGGTGTACGGCATCTGCGCGCGCAGCCAACGGTTGGTGCCGGAGGAAACCTACTTCGACGAAGGCATTTTGCTGTCGAATGCCCACTTCATTCTCCATGGGCTGTGGCCCTACCGTGACTTCTACAGCAACTATCCCCCGGGCATCTTCTTGCTGCTGGCCGCGGTCTGGAAGGTCTTTGGCGTCTCGGCCTGGGCGTACCGGCTGGTCGGGATTGCCATCCACCTTTCCCTCGCGCTTCTTGCGGGGCGCCTTGCTGGACGCATCGGTGGGCGGCACTTCTCGTGGCTGGCCATGGGCCTGGTGGTGGTCTGGACCCCAGTGCTCGGGCTGATTCCCTTCGCATGGCTCGCTGGGGTGGCGTGCGCGTTTGCGTTCATCGAGCTTTGGGCAAGAGCGAATCATGCCCCTACCCGGGGTCGCCATCTTCTGGCGGGCGTTGCCTTTGGCCTGGTTGGCTGCTTTCGCCACGATCTGTTCGTCTATCTCTCCTTCATCCTCGGCCTATGCTGGCTGGTGCCGCGCGTGCTTCGCTGGCGGCTCGCGTACGTAGGACCGGGGCCGCGCGAGCTGCGCTGGTTGGTGGCAGGCGCCGCCGTCCCGTTGTGCTTGGTCTGGCTTCCCCCCCTCGCTCTGGCAGGGCTCCGCACGCCGCTGCGAGACCTCTTGATTGAGCAGGTGCTCTACGTCGAGCCGGGCAGCCTGGCCAAGATGCCCCCGCTGACCGGCCTCGATCGCGCGACGGGATGGCCCGAGATCCTGGTGAGCGAGCACGTCGGGGCCTGCGTGCAGATCCTCCTCGCCCCGGTGTTTGCCTTGTACTTTCTGACGGGACGACGGCGGCTGCGCGGGATCAGCGGTATGACCGTGCTGCCCTTGGGTGCACTCGCACTGGCGGTGATGCCGCAGATGCTAAAGCGCTCCGACCTGTGGCATGTGATTCAAGCGGTCGCCCCGGCGCTCGTCCTAAGCTCCGCGCTGCTGGAAGCGGTTTCGCGCAGCGTGCGCCCGTTGGCGACCCGGATCGTCGTGTGCGCGGCGCTGCTGTTCGTGGTCATCCGTCCGGTCAAGTTGGAATTTCTGCCCCGCCGCCACTTGCTGACCACGGGGATGGTGGGAAGCCCCGAGCCGCACGCGAGCCGGCAGCCAGGATTCTTTGGACCCGACCCGTCGCTGGACGCGCATAGACGGGCCATGTTCGAGTACATCGAGAAGCATGCGACCACCAGCGAGCGCGTGATGTTCGCCAACTCGCAACACGAACGGACCATGGTCAACGAGACCGACCTCTACTTCCTCGCCGACCGTCTGCCCGGCACGCGCTACACGCAATACTCGCCCAACATGACCTCACGGCGCGAGATCCAGGAGGAGATGATTGCGTCGCTCGAACGGCAGGCTGTGCGCGTGGTTGTGCTCTCGTCGCTCTTCGACGGCTACGTGGAAGATCAGCCTGTCCTCGTGCTCAAAGGTTCCACCTTGCTCGACGAGTATCTTCGCAACCGGTTCGTGCCCGCCGCGCATTTCGGCGTCTACACGATTCTCGAACGAAGACCATGAGCGGTCGAACGAGGCTCGCGGCAAGTCCCCTTACGCATTGCGATTAAGTGAATCCGGGTCCACAATGGGTTGGTCCGCAGTTCCGCGCTTGACCTAGCAGCTCCATGTTTTTCGCAGGCACGTCGAGATTTCGCCCCATTCGTCTCCTTGGCACCGGAGGCATGGGCAGTGTCCACTTGGTCTACGACGAGCAGCTAGAGACCGAGGTCGCGCTCAAGACCCTGAACCTCACGAGCGGCGCCGATCTCTACCGCTTCAAGCGCGAATTTCGGGCGCTTGCGGATCTCAAACACCCGAATCTCGTGACCCTGTATGAACTGGTCTCGGAAGGCCCGCTGTGGTTCTTCACCATGGAATACGTGCCCGGCACGCCCTTCGACCAGCGCCTAGCCAAGGCCGTGGACAAGCCCAATGCCGATCCGGACGGCAGCGTCCAAGAGCCCGATCCGGAGCTCGTGTTGCGCTCGGTTCAGCAGCTTTGCGCCGGCGTCCATGCCATGCACGAAGCTGGGTGCATCCATCGCGATCTCAAGCCGACCAATGTACTCATCACCCCGGAAGGACGGGTGGTCATTCTGGATTTCGGGCTGGCCAAGCCGCACGGCAGTGCGACGATTTCTGCCAGCGGCTTCTCGGGAACCCCGGCCTACATGGCGCCCGAGCAAGCGCTGGAGCGGCCGAGCCTGCCGGCCGCCGATTGGTACGCGGTCGGCAGCATGATCTACGAAGTGCTGACCGGGCGCTGTCCCTTCGAGGGCACCCTGCTTGACGTGGTGATGCGGAAGCAGAACGAGGATCCGCCCGCGCCAAGCGAGGTCAATCCGCTGGCCGACGACTTGCTCAGCGAGCTATGCACGCGGCTCATTCAGCGCGATCCAGCCCAGCGTCCGACGGGCGTCGAAGTTCTGATTCGCCTCGGTATCACTGCCGAGACGCGCCCGCAGCCTCCGCTGCGGCGGCATACGCCGATCGCCACCCCAGCCCTCTCTGTGGTTGGCCGCGAGCACGAACTGCACGCCCTGTACCAAGCCTACGCGAGAATGCGCAAAGGCAACCTTGCCGTTGTCGTCGTGCAGGGAAGCTCGGGCATTGGAAAGACATGCCTGGTCGACTCCTTCCTGGAAGATATCTTGAGCGCGGGTGCGGCTGGTTCTTCGCCCCTGGTCCTGCGCGGTCGTTGCCACGAGCGCGAGACCCTACCCTTCAAGGCTTTCGACAACGTGATCGACGGTTTGAGCTATCGCCTGGCCACGCTGACTGGCGGCGACCAGGCCTACGTTCTGCCCGATGGCATCGCGTACCTCTGTGAGATCTTTCCGGTTCTGCGCCGACTGAAACTCACCGAGCACGAACGCTATTTCCGCCTTCCTCTGCGTGAGGCCAAGGAGTTGCGCAATCAGGCGTTCGTTGCGTTCCGCGAGCTGCTGGTTCACTTGGCGCGGACCGTGCCAGTCGTGATCTTTGTGGATGACTTGCAATGGGCCGATCGCGACAGCTTCGCCCTGTTGCGGGCCTTGATGCGGCAGCCAGGTGCGCCCTCGCTCCTGTTCATCGCAACTTGTCGAGGCGGGGCCGAACTGGGCGGAAGCATCACGGAGGATTTCCTGGGACAATTCCTGGGTCAGCCGGAGGTCGAAACCATCGCCTTGGGGCCGCTCCCGCCCGAATCGACCCGCGCCTTGGCCAGCGCCCTTCTCGATGACGACACCCTTCCGGTGGCCACCAGGCGGGACATGGTCGAGGCGGTGGTGCGTGAGGCGAGCGGCCATCCCTTCTTCGCCGTCGAGTTCGTGCATCACCTGCGCACGGTGGTGCTGCCCAAGGGCGGGCTCGAAGCGGCCACGGAGGTCGGAACCCTGCGCCTCGACAGCATGATTCTTGAGCGTGCGAATGGTCTTTCCGAGGAGAGTCAGCGCATGCTTCGGGTCATCGCCGTGGCTGGCGATCCCCTGCCCCAACGGGTGCTGGCCAGCGCAGCGCAAGTCACGTTGGGATCGGAGGCGTGGGAACGTGGCATCTCCGCACTTGCGGACGAATGCCTGATTCGGCGCAGAGGCCGGCAGGGGACGGATGTGGTCGAGCACTACCACGATCGCATTCGCAACGCCGTCGTCGCCAGTCTCGACCCGACAGAGCTGCATGCCGTGCACGTGCGCCTGGCCCAGGCCGTCGAGCAATGGGAGCACGAACGAACCGACATGCTGGCGCGCTACTGGTTGTCCGCCGAGGATCCCGAACGGGCCAAACGCTATGCCTTGGAAGCAGCGGCGGAGGCGCGCGCCAAACTCGCCTTCGACAGAGCCGCCCAGTTGTACGAGACAGCGGCTGGACTCGAGACCCAAGACGAGAAGAAGGCCGAGCTTCTGCGCGCCTTGGGCGAATGCCAGGCGAGTGACGGGCGGGCGATTCTGGCCGCCGCCGCCTTCGAACAAGCCGCCGCATGCAGCGGTGCCGAGCAAGCGGCCAGGCTGCGCCACCTGGCCGCCGAACAACTCCTGCGCGGCGGAGAGATCGCGCAGGGGCTCGTTGTTCTCAAGGACGTTCTCAGTCGAGCGGGTCTGCAACTGGCGTCGAGCTCAAGGGCAGCCAATTGGTCGGTGGCCTGGCGGCTCATCTGGCTTCGCTTGCGCGGCGTTCGCTTCGAGGAGAAGCCCGCATCCAGCATCCAGGCCGAAGACAAACAACTCTTGGACGTGTACTGGTCCGTCAATACTGGTCTCGGCGTGGTGGATTCACTTCGGGCGGTGGACTTTCTCCTGCGCTTCGTGCTTCTGGCCCTCAAGACCGGGGACATCCGGCGCATCGCCCAGGGCCTGTCGGTCTTGGGTGGCCAGCTGGCCGCGTTTTGGGGCTCACGTTTCGCCTGGGCCTCGCGCTTGATGGCCGAGGCCGAGGTGCTGGCGCGACGCTCGTCAGACCACGCGACCGTCGGCTTGACCCGAATGTGTCGCGCGACGGTACGTTACTTCGACGGCGAATACGAAGCCTGCACCAACGAGCTGCTCGCCGTCGAGCAGCACTTCCTGACCCACTGCCGCGGCATGAGCTGGGAACTGGCCACCGTGCGTTCGTTTACCTGCTGGTCCATGCGCCTCGGCGGACGCTTGCGCGAGCTTTGTGAACGTTTCGACCTCTACACCGCCAGTGCCGACCGCACGGGCGATCGCTACCTGGCGAGCAATCTGCGCACCTATCAGTCCATCGTCTGGCTCATCCGAGACAAACCTGAGCGTGCGCGCAAGGACATGGAAGGGATTCTGGACGCGTGGCCCGCCGACATGTACCAGGTCCAGCACTTCTTTTACCTCTACGGGCGATGCGAACAGGCGCTCTACAACGACACGCCCGAGGAGGCGTGGCAGGCCATCCTCGATGAAGACAGTCGATTGCGTCGATCAACGCTACTCAAGGTCAGCGGTATACGCATCGAAAATGCGTCGATCTGCGGCCGCGTGGCGCTGGCCATGGCGGAAAAAATGCAGCCTCACGGGCGTGCGCCGTTCTTCCGTCGCGTTGAGCAGAGCGTGCGCGTTTTGCGCAAGAGCGAGCACCAGACTGGCGTGGCCATGGGGGCCACCTTGCAAGCAGGCCTGCTCCATCTTTCCCCAGGCGAAGGTCGCAACCTGACCGTGGTCGCGCTCGAACGCGCCGTCGCCACCGCGGATGCTTCCGGTGCCGTTCTTCTCGCTGAATCGGGCCGCCGCTGGTTGGGCGAGCTCGTCGGTGGCCGCCGAGGCGAGGAGCTGCGCGCGCGATCGAATGGTTGGATGGCCGGACAGGGCATCCAGAATCCCGCGCGTCTCGCGCATTTGATTGCACCCGGGTTTCGCGTGCCAGCGTAGCGCGTAGCCTCAGTAAGGTGTCATGCGGCCGATCCTGTTGGCGCCAGGCTCGGTGAACCAACGGTTCTCTGCGGAAGCTCAGCAATTTCCCTGGCGGAGGGTGAGATCCCGCGCCACCTCCTGCCAAAAATCATCTTCGGCGGCGTCCGCCTCGTGCAGGGAGGCTTCGTCAACCCCGGTGAACAGAACCCCATCTCTCGCCAGCAGCGCCTTGGCCGCGTCGATCACGCGGCGGCGAACCCTGGGCAGCAACGGCAGCAAGCCTTCGCGACAAAAGATCGCATCCAGCGGGCCGGTCATGGGAAAGGGTGGCTGCGCGATATTGAGGCGGCGGAAGACCACGTGCGCTTTCACCTCGCCGCGAATCTCCGTGCCCTCGTTGGTCTCGGTGAAAGACCGCGCCAACAAGTCATCGGGAATTCCCGACACCTGCTCCTCGTCGAACACGCCCTTCTTGCCTCGTTCCAGGGCGCGCAGGGAAGCGTCGCTGGCCAGGATCTTCCAATTCACCGCCTCGGGCGCCAGCCGCGCGGCCTCGATGGCCTGCAGGATCGTCAGCGCCATGGCATAGGGCTCTTCCCCCGAACCGCAGCCCGCGGACCACAGCCGGAAACGCCGCCGGCCGGCCGCCAACCAGCGTCCCAGGTGTGCCCGCAGAAGGGCGTGTTCGCCCGGGCGGGCAAAGAAGCGCTCGGGCCGGGGACGCATGACCTCCAGAAAGCCGACGACCTCGTCGCAGTTCTGATCGCCCTCCAAGCGGCTCAGGTACTCGTCCAGCGGAAGCTGCAGAACCTTCAGCCGCTTGGCGACCCGTCCCGCCACCAAGGCTTCCACCTTCGCGTCTATACCGATGCCAAGACGACGAGTTGCGATGTGGCAGAAGTGCCGCACAACTTCTACGGAAACGACTTCAGGGAGCATCAACAACCTCGACAATGAAACTGTCTGGGTTCTCCCTCATCCGGGCCCCAACTGGCAAGCCCGAATACGTTGCCCAAGAAGTAAAACTACCTGGGTTTCACGGAATCCAGGGTAGTCTTGTACATGCGCCAGCGCGGATCCTGGCTGCGCTCGGTCTGGGCGTCGTCGTTCGCCGCTTCCTCCGTGTCGTCGTGACGATCCGCCTGCCTGAGCGCCTGGGGTTGCATCGGCTGTACCGCCGCGAAGGCATCCAGCGAGGAGAATGTTCCCACCTTGGCCACCAGGACCGGCGCCACGGGCGGGGCACTGGCCGGAGCGCCAGGCGACGCCGCCACCACCATGTCGACCTGCACGCTCGCCCTCACCTTTGCCACATCCATGACGACGATGGAGCCCCCCGCGACCGTGGTGCTGGCGTGTAGATTCAACTCCAGCGGGGCGCCTTCGCTCACTCGCTGAGGCCCTCCGCCACCCTCGGACTGGCCAGCCTTCGCGCTCAGTTTCAGCGAGGTGCCATTCTCGAGCACGATGGTGGATTCGGCACGCGCAACCGGCGGGGCGTAGGTCGCGGCCTCGCCTGAGCTGCGCCCCAACTCGACCACCACCGCCTGGGGGACAGTCGCCTCCGGCCCGCTCTCGGCGTGCCTGGCGTGCTGGAGGGCCGCGTTGTCCAACCCGCGCAGCCTGTCCGCACCTTGTGCCAAGGCGACCTGCTGGCCATACCCATTCCCAGCTCCGACATTCATGTAATAAAGATTACAT